>Ga0335069_10014650_pt1 | contig 10970 bp, 10 predicted proteins | sample Lox_Sample_11_FD_206714 | JGI IMG/M metagenome (GOLD analysis project Ga0335069, IMG submission 206714) | Soil microbial communities from Loxahatchee National Wildlife Refuge, Florida, United States - Lox_Sample_1.1 | ecosystem: Environmental > Terrestrial > Soil > Wetlands | place: USA... | reverse complement strand
GTGAACGTCTCCTCGGCGTCCGAGGTCGGCTCCCACGTCGTGCCCATGTCGAGCAGGTTGACGAAGAAGTCGTTCGTCAGCGTCCCGGGGCGCGCCGTGAGGACGCCGAGCTCCGAGCCGCCGTGGCTCGCGCCGAGGACGCGGAGGCCGCCCACGAGGACGGTCAGCTCGGGCGTCGTCAGCGTCAGCAGGCTCGCCCGGTCGACGAGCAGATGCTCCGCCGGCTTCGCATGACCGTCGAGGTAGTTGCGGAAGCCGTCCGCGGTCGGCTCGAGCACGGCGAACGACTCGACGTCGGTCTGCTCCTGTGTCGCGTCCGTCCGGCCCGGCGCGAAAGGCACCTCGACGTCGCGGCCCGCAGCCTTCGCGGCCTGCTCGATCGCGGCGCAGCCGCCGAGGACGATCACGTCGGCGAGCGAGACCGGGCTCGGGAACTCCCGCCGGACCGACTCGAGGGTCTCGAGCACGGTTGCGAGCTCGGCCGGCTCGTTCACCTGCCAGCCGCTCTGGGGGGCGAGCCGGATGCGCGCGCCGTTCGCTCCGCCGCGCTTGTCCGTGCCGCGGAACGTCGAGGCCGAAGCCCACGCCGTCTTGACGAGCTGCGCGATCGACAGCCCCGACGCGAGGATCGCCGCCTTCAGCGCCGCGACCTCCTCCGGGCCGACGAGGTCGTGGGCGACCGGCGGCACCGGGTCCTGCCAGATCTGCGGCTCCGCGGGGACGAGCGGGCCGCGGTAGCGCGAGATCGGCCCCATGTCGCGATGCGTGAGCTTGAACCACGCCTTCGCGAACGCCTCGGCGAGCTCCTCCGGATGCTCGAGGAACCGCTTCGAGATCGGCCCGTAGACCGGGTCGTAGCGGAGCGAGAGATCGGTCGTCAGCATCGTCGGGAGGCGCTTCTTCGAGTCGTCGAACGGATCGGGGACGGTCGCCTCGGCGTCCTTCGCCACCCACTGGTGCGCGCCGGCCGGACTCGTCGACAGCTCCCACTCGTAGCCGTAGAGGATCTCGAGGAAGCCGTTGCTCCAGCGGGTCGGCGTCGTCGTCCAGGTCACCTCGAGACCGCTCGTGATCGCGTCCCCGCCCTTGCCTGTGGCGTAGCTGCTCCTCCAGCCGAGACCCATCTCCTGGAGCGGCGCCGCCTCGGGCTCGGGGCCGACGAGGTCGGCGGGGCCCGCGCCGTGGGTCTTGCCGAACGTGTGCCCGCCGACGATGAGCGCGACCGTCTCCTCGTCGTTCATCGCCATGCGCGCGAACGTCTCCCGGATGTCGCGGGCCGCGGCGAGCGGATCGGGGTTGCCGTTGGGCCCTTCCGGGTTCACGTAGATGAGGCCCATCTGGACCGCGGCAAGAGGGTTCGCGAGCTGCCGGTCGCCGCTGTAGCGCGCGTCCCCGAGCCACGTGCCCTCGACGCCCCAGTCGACCTCCTCGGGCTCCCACGTGTCCTCACGCCCGCCGCCGAAGCCGAACGTCGTGAATCCCATCGACTCGAGCGCGCAGTTGCCGGCGAAGATCATCAGGTCGGCCCACGAGAGCTTCCGGCCGTACTTCTGCTTGACCGGCCAGAGCAGCCTGCGCGCCTTGTCGAGGTTGGCGTTGTCGGGCCAGCTGCCGAGGGGCGCGAAGCGCTGCTGGCCGCCACCTCCGCCGCCGCGCCCGTCGCTGATCCGGTAGGTGCCGGCGCTGTGCCACGCCATGCGGATGATCAGCGGGCCGTAGTGGCCGAAGTCGGCGGGCCACCATTCCTGTGAGGTGGTCAGCGCCGCGACCACGTCCTTCTTCACGGCCTCGAGGTCGAGCGTCTCGAACTCCGCGGCGTAGTCGAAGTCCTCGTCCATCGGGTCGGCGAGGGGGCTGGGGTGCTGGAGCCGCGTCAGGTCCAGCTGGTTCGGCCACCAGTCCCGGTTCGTCCGGGGGGCCGTGGGGCGCCCGTTGATGATCGTGTCGGTCATGCTCGTCTCCTCGTTGCGGCGCGGTTGTCGGGATTCACGTTCGGGCCAGGCACTCCGGACAGCGGCCCCAGAAGATCACCTCGGCCTCGTCGACCTCGAAGCCGGCGGCGGCGGCCGGCGAGAGGCACGGCGCCTCGCCGACGACGCAGTCGACGTCGACCATGCGGCCGCAGTCGCGGCAGACGAGGTGGTGGTGGTTGTCGCCCACCCGCGTCTCGAACAGCGCGGCGCTGCCCGCCGGCTCGATCCGCCGAACGAGCCCGGCGTCGTGGAGCGCCCGCATGATGTCGTAGACCGCCTGGGTGGAGAGCGTACCGAGCCGCTTCCGCGCACCCGCCTCGACCTGCTCGACGGAGACGTGGGAGGGAAGCTCGGCGAGCGTCTCGAGCACGGCGAGCCTCGGCGCCGTCACCCGAAGCCCGTGCGCCCGCAGGAGCTCGGCCGGGCTCGCTCCGGGGACCGTCTCTGCCACACGGCGATCCTATCGCATTCTGGAATCGATCCAGAAAACGGCCGTCGCCGCTCGAGCGGCTACGACACCGCGTCGCGGAGCGCCTGCGCCTCGGGCAGGTGCTCGAGCTTCTTCAGCGTGTTGTTCTCGATCTGCCGGATCCGCTCCCGCGTGACGCCGAAGGCGCGTCCGACCTCCTCGAGCGTGCGCGGCGGGCCGCCGTGCAGCCCGAAGCGGAGCTCGATCACCTGGCGCTCGCGCTCCGGCAGCGCACCGAGCGCGTTCTCGATGTCCTCGCGGCGGAGCGACAGCTGCGCGGTGTCGAACGGCGACTCCGCCGTCTCGTCCTGGACGAAGTCGCCGAGCGCCGACTCCTCCTCCTCGCCGATCGGCTTCTCGAGGGAGACGGGGAGCTGCGCCATGCGCAGGATCTCGCGCACCTCCTCCGGCGACATCTCGAGCTCCTCGGCGATCTCCTCCGCGTTCGGCTCGCGGCCGAGGCGCTGGACGAGCTGGCGCTCGATGTGCACCACCTTGTTCAGCTTCTCGACCATGTGCACCGGGATCCGGATCGTGCGCGCCTTGTCGGCGATCGCGCGCGTCACGGCCTGCCGGATCCACCACGTCGCGTACGTCGAGAACTTGTAGCCCTTGCGGTAGTCGAACTTCTCGACCGCGCGGATCAGGCCGAGAGAGCCCTCCTGGATCAGGTCGAGGAAGCTGAGCCCGCGGCCGAGATAGCCCTTCGCGATCGAGACGACGAGGCGGAGGTTCGCCTCGATCATCGCCGTCTTCGCCGTCATGTCGCCGCGCTCGATCCGCTTCGCCAGGGAGACCTCCTGGTCGGCGGTGAGGAGCGGGACCTTGCCGATCTCGCGCAGGTAGAGGCGCAGCGAGTCGAGCGACGGCTCGACGGTGAGATCGAGCTTCGGGCTCGCCGCCGCCTTCTCGTCCTCCGGAGGCGGCTGCTCGTGGGGCGGCGCCTTGTGCTGCTCGCCCTCGACGAGCTCGACCCCGTGGTCGATCAGATACGTGTAGAAGTCTTCGACCTGCTCCTTCGTGAGCTCGACGTCGTCGAGCCCGTTGACGATCTCGTCGTAGGTGAGAAAGCCCTTCTCCTGACCCTCCGCGACGAGCTTTTGGAGTTCCTCGACGTCAGGAAGCGAGATGTCGACGGTGAGCAAGTGGCGCCTCCGGCTGCTTGTCGGAACGAAGAACCTGCACGACCCAGACCTGCAGAGAGCCGGTGACCCAACCCCGGCCTCACCCTCAAAGTGAGCCGGATCTTAGTGAGCGGTTACAGATTCGTAAAGAAGGATTTTTCGTTCACCCATCCGACACGATCAGCTCGCCGACCCGCTCGTCACGGGTGTTGCGAACCGGCACCTCGGCGAACGACGGGAGGTCGACGCCGAGCCGGCCGAGGAAAGCGGCGAGCGCCGGCCGGTGCGCGCGTGCGTCGCCGTCCTCCGTTTTCAACGCGACGCCGAGGCCGCCCGGGCCGGCGGCGCAGAGCAGTCCCTCGGCGCCGCCCTTCGCGAACCAGCCGGGCGCGAGGCGCATCAGGTCGTAGTCGGCGCCGTCCGGTCCTCCGACGAGCTCGGGGTGCGCGCGCATCGCGTCGGCGATGCGGAGGCCGGCGGGCAGGGACTCGAGCCGCGAGTACGCATAGGCCATCCGCTCGAGCGGGAGCGCGAAGGTGACGACGCCGCAGCCGTCGGTCGCGGTCGGCAGCTCGCTCTCGTCGGCCGAGGCGGCCTCCGCGTGGGCCTCCGCGCAGGCGCGCTGGACCGGGTGACCGGGCAGGCAGTAGCCGGCGGCGTCCCAGCCGTGGGCGCGGCAGAGGGCGAGCATGCCGGCATGCTTGCCGGAGCAGTTGTTGTAGACGCGGTCGGGCGGGCGGCCGTCCTGGAGCCCGAGCTCGAGCTCGTCCTCGACCGCCGGCGCCTTCGCGAGCAGCCGGCGCACGGCGTCGATCTGCTCCGGCGTCGCGCGGTGCGAGGCGCAGGCGATGGCGACGTCGCGGTCGTCGAGGTCGGCGCGCACGCGGGCGAGCGGGAGCGCCTGGATCGGCTTCGACGCGGAGCGCATGAAGCAGGTGAGCCCGCCGTCGCCGGCCTCGCGCACGACCGCGCCGCCGCGGACCGCGACGGCGTGCACCCGGTGCCGGGCCTCGACCACCCCGTTGCGGCGAACCTCGACGACGATCGCGTCCATGAGAGGCACCAGCCTACGGCAGGCACGGCCCCGAGCCCTACGGCCGGGGCCAGGCCCCGTGCCGAAAGACTCGCAACTTCGTAACGGACACTGGCGGTGGCGATCGCTCGTCGCCACTCTCGATGCATGGCTCGACCGCCGCGCGACGCGGATCCCGGGATCTTCCACACATGGGAGCACTCCGTCAGGTCGGAGGAGCTCTTCCGCGACGACCTCGATCGCCTGGCATTCCTTCGGGATCTGGCCCGCGCCGGGGCGAAGGCGCGTTGGAAGTGCATCGCGTACTGCCTGATGACGACCCACGTTCATCTCATGCTCGAGGTCGGAAGCGGCGCGCTGCCGGCCGGCATGCACGCCGTCAACTTCCGCTACGCAGCGGGCTTCAACCGGCGCCACCACACACGCGGACACGTCCTCGAGGCCCGGTACGGGAGCCGGCGCAAGACGTCGCTCCTCGACCTCATGGTCGCGTACCGCTACGTCGTTCGGAACCCCGTCGACGCCGGCCTCGTCGCGCATCCGGCGGACTGGCCCTGGAGCAGCTACGCGGCGACGATCTCGTCGCCGCCGGCCGCGACATTCGTGAACCCGAGCCCGCTCCTCAGCATGCTCGCGGACACGCGCGAACGGGCGATCGCGATCCTCCGCGCGTTCGTCGAGAAGTCGTGACGCTTCCGTATTGGGGCCTGGCCCCAGTCTCATGGGAGGTGCCGCGCTTGCGAATGGTCGGCCAAACCCGTACATTCCGGAATAGTGGCCCGTTCGACGCATGCCTACGACGACACGCGCGCCTTCCGCCTCCCCGCTCCCGACTACGACGCGGACGACGTGCTCGTCGTGCGGGAGCCGGAGCAGCTTCGCGCGCTCGGCGACGACCTCCGCTCGAGGATCGTCGTGCTCCTGCGCGACCGGGCGCTCTCGACGACGGAGCTCGCCGAGCAGCTCGGCCTGCCGAAGGGCACCGTCGGACACCACGTGAAGGTGCTCGAGAAGGCCGGGCTGATCCAGGTCGTGCGCACGAGGCAGGTGCGCGCCGTGACCGAGAAGTTCTACGGCCGCGTTGCCCGCCTGTTCCTGTTCAAGAGCGCCGACTCCGAGGGCGAGGATCTCCGGAACGTCGCCGCGGCCGGTCTGCGCCGCGCCGCCGAGGAGATGCTCCCCATCGGCGACGACGGCCGGACGACCTTCGCCGTCGTGCGGGCACGGCTCAGCGACGCCGACGCGCGCCGGCTCACCCGGCGCCTCGAGAAGCTCGTCGACGACTTTCGCGCCGCCCACTCGGCCGACGGCGACGAGTACGGCCTCGCGGCCGCGCTGTACGGGCGGGCACTCGATGCGTAGGCCGAACGGCTCGCTGTGGCATCACAGCGACTTCCTCAAGCTCTGGACCGGGCAGTCGATCAGCGAGTTCGGCTCGCAGGTGTCGGCGCTGGCCATTCCCTGGCTCGCCGCGAAGGAGCTGAACGCGAGCCCGCTCGAGTTCTCCGTGATCGGCGTGCTCGCGTTCCTGCCGTTCATCCTCTTCGCGCTGCCGGCCGGCGTGTGGGTCGACCGCCTCCGCCGCCGACCGATCCTCATCGTCGGCGACGCGAGCCGCGCCGTCCTGCTGCTCTGGGTTCCCGTCGGGTGGATGCTCGGCGTGCTGACGATCTGGCAGCTCTACGCGATCGAGTTCGTCGTCGGGATCTTCACGGTCTTCTTCGACGTCGCGTACCAGTCGTACCTGCCCTCGCTCGTCGAGCGCGACCAGCTGATCGAGGGGAACTCGAAGCTGCAGACGACGGCGGCCGCGGCGAACACGGTGGGGCCCGGCCTCGCCGGCGTGCTGATCGCCGTGTTCACCGCGCCGTACGCGGTGCTCGTCGACGCGGCGAGCTTCGTCGTCTCGACGGCGTTCATGATCCCGATCCGGCGGCGCGAGACGCTGCCCGAGCGGGCGGAGGGCGCGCCGAAGCCGAGGATGTTCCCGGAGCTGAAGGAGGGCGTCCTCTACGTCGTCCGGCACCGGTACCTCAAGTGGATCGCCGCCGCCACCGGCAGCTCGAACTTCTTCGGCTCGATGGTGATGGCGATCGGCGTCCTCTACATGGCGCGAACGCTCCAGATGTCGTCGTTCGCCGCCGGCGTGGTGTGGGCGGGCTTCGGGATCGGGTCGATCGTCGGCGCGCTTGTCGCGCCCCGCCTGCAGCAGACCCTGGGCGTGGGGCGGGCGATCTGGATCCCGATCATGGTCGGCTCGTTCGCGACGCTCGCCTGGCCGCTCGCGCCGGCGAGCTTCCCCGTCCCGGTCCTGTTCGCGGGCACCGCGGTGTTCGGGGTCGGCGCGACCGCGTACAACATCACGCAGGTCAGCCTGCGCCAGGCGATCACGCCCGAGCGGCTCCAGGGGCGGATGAACGCGTCGATGCGCTGGATCGTCTGGGGGACGATGCCGCTGGGCTCGCTCGTCGGCGGAGCGCTCGCGACGACGTACTCGGTGAAGACGGCGATCTGGGTGGGAGCGATCGGCTCGCTCTTCACGTGGCTCCCCGTCTTCCTCTCGTCCGTGCGGTCGATCGAGGAGATGCCGGAGGCGGCCGAGGAGCCGACCTCGGCGGAGGCGAGCCTCGCCGGCGGCATCGTCGAGCCGGCGACGCTCCCCGGCACGCTCGGCGTCGACGCGTAGGCTCCGGCTCATGCGCCGGCCGGGCGGGGACCTGCTGCGGAATCCCGACTTCCTGAAGCTCTGGACCGGGCAGACGGTGAGCCAGCTCGGCTCGCAGGTGTCGCAGCTCGCGCTCCCCCTCGTCGCCGTGCTCGTCCTCCACGTCTCCGCGTTCTACGTCGCGCTCCTGGGGACGGTCGACCTGCTGCCGTTCCTCCTCTTCGCCCTGCCGGCGGGAGTCTGGATCGACCGGATCGCCCGCCGGCCCGTCCTGATCGCGGCCGACGCCGGGCGCGCCGTCGCGCTCGCGTCGATCCCGCTCGTCGCCGCGTTCGGCTCCCTGACGATCTGGCAGCTCTACGCCGTCGGCTTCGTCACCGGGACGCTGACGGTCTTCTTCGACGTCTCGTACCAGTCGTACCTCCCCTCGCTCGTCGGCAGGCAGCACCTCGTCGAGGGCAACGCGAAGCTCGAGCTGAGCCGCTCGGCGGCGCAGATCGCCGGGCCAGGGCTCGGCGGCGCGCTCGTCGGGGCGATCAGCGCGCCGTACGCGATCGCCGTCGACTCCGCGAGCTTCGTCTTCTCCGCGGTCTCCGTCGGCCTGATCCGCCGCCGCGAGCCTCGCCCGGAGCCGGGGCCGGCGCCGAGCATGCGCCGCGAGCTGATCGAGGGGCTCCGCTTCGTGCTCGGCGATCCGCGCTGGCGGGCGCTGACCGAGTACGTCGCGACCTTCAACTTCTTCACGAGCATCGCGTTCGCGCTCTACGTCGTCTACGCCGTCCGCGAGCTCGGGCTGACACCGGGCGAGCTCGGGCTCGTGCTCGCGCTCGGGAACGTCGGCTGGCTGCTCGGCGCGCTCGTCGTGCAGCGCGTGCGTCGCCGCCTCGGCGTCGGGCCGACGCTCGTCCTCTCCGGCTTCCTCGGCGGTGCCGCGTTGCTGCTCGTCCCGCTCGCGCCGCAGGGCTTCCCGATCCCGTTCCTCGTCGCCTCCGGGATGATCGCCGGGCTCGCGATCGTGCTCTACAACGTGACCGGGATCAGCCTGATCCAGGCGCTGACGCCGGACCGGATGCTCGGGCGCGCGAATGCGTCGCGACGATGGATCGTCTGGGGGACGATTCCGCTCGGCAGCCTCGTCGGCGGCGCGCTCTCGACGGCGATCGGCGTCCGGCCCACGCTGTTCGTCGGAACGATCGGCGCGAGCTTCTGCTTCCTCTTCCTCCTCGCGCGGCCCCTGCGGTCGATCCGGGAGCTCCCGGAGGAGGAGCCGCCGCCTCTCCTCGACGACGCCGCGCTCGGGCTCGAGAGCCAGGTCGCCGAGCTCTAGGCCGCTACGCTGACCGCGTGCCGGAGCTGCCGGAGATGGAGGCATGGCGACGCGCGCTGAACGACCCCGTGTCGGCATTCCCGGTCGCGAAGGCGGGGCCGGGGCACATCGCCACGCTGAAGACGTTCGACCCGCCGCTCGCCGTGCTCGAGGGGCGGAGGTTCCGCGGCGTCGAGCGGCGCGGCAAGCGGCTGCTCTTCCCGACGGACGACGGCGAGCTCGTCCTGCTCGTCCACCTGATGACGGCGGGGCGGCTGAAGATGCTCCGGGCCGGCGAGAAGGGCCCGAAGACGCCGGCGTTCGCGCTCGCGTTCGAAGGCGGGTCGAAGCTCGTGCTCACCGAGAACGCGCGCAAGAAGCGCGCCGGCGTCTGGCTGCTGACGCCCGAGGCGGCGCAGGAGGAGGTCGCCCATCTCGGCCCGGAGGCGCTCGGCCTCGACGCGACCGGGCTCGCCGAGATCCTCCGGCACGACGCGCGCCGGCTGCACCCGCTGCTCCGCGACCAGCGCGCGATCGCCGGGATCGGCCGCGCCTGGGCGAACGAGATCCTCCACACGGCCAGGCTGTCCCCGTACGCGCTCTCCACCGACCTCTCCGGCGAGGAGGTCGCGCGGCTCGCCGCCGCGATGAACGACGAGCTCGCGCGCGGGCTCGAGCTCCGCGAGCGCGGCGCCTCCGACGAGAAGACCTACCGCGTGCACAACCGTCTCGGCGAGCCGTGCCACGTCTGCGCGACGCCGATCGCGCAGATCGACTTCGAGGAGCACACGATCTACTACTGCCCGGAATGCCAGACCGGCGGCCGCGTCCTCAAGGACCGGCGCATGTCGCGGCTGCTCCGGTAGCGGCTATCCTCGGCCGCGATGGCGACCGTCGCGGACGTGATGGTGAAGGACGTGCTGACCGTCGAGCCGACGAGCTCGATCGGCGAGGCGGCCGAGAAGATGAACGCCGCCGGCGTCGGCGCGCTCGTCGTCGTCGAGGACTTCGTCCGCATCGTCGGCATCGTCACCGAGCGCGACCTCCTCCGCGCCGTCGCCGCGCGTGCCCGCGCCGCCGAGGCCCGCGTCCGCCAGTGGATGACACCCGACCCGGTGACGATCGACCCGGAGACGTCGATCGAGGATGCGGCGGAGATCATGTTCAAGCACAACTTCCGCCACCTGCCGGTGGTGAAGGACGGGCGCGCGCTCGGCATCGTCAGCCTGCGCGTGCTCGCGCGCTGGGAGTTCGAGCACTCGAAGTAGTGCCCGTCCGGCCCGGTTCGTAGAGTCGCGCCTGTGATCCGTCTCTTCCCGGAACGGGGTGGCTGGCTCGAGGTCGTCTGCGGCCCGATGTTCAGCGGCAAGAGCGAGGAGCTGATCCGGCGGCTGCGGCGGGCGGAGATCGCCGGCCAGCGGGCGCTGATCCTCAAGCCGCGGATCGACGACCGCTACGACATCGGCCACGTCGTCAGCCACGCGGGGGCGAAGATGCGCGCGGTCGCGGTGTCGGCTCCGGGCGAGATCCTCGCGCTCGCGGACGGCTACGACGCGATCGGGATCGACGAGGTGCAGTTCTTCCCGAAGGAGATCGTGCTCGTCGTCGACACGCTCGTCGAGCGCGGCTACCGCGTCGTCGCCGCCGGGCTCGACCAGGACTTCCGCGGCCTCCCCTTCGGCGCGATGCCGGAGCTGCTCTGCCGCGCCGAGCTCGTCGACAAGCTGCAGGCCGTGTGCCACCGCTGCGGCGGCCCGGCGACCATGACGCAGCGGCTCGTCGACGGGAGGCCGGCGCCGGCCGACGGCGCGACGATCGTCGTCGGCGCGCTCGACTCGTACGAGGCGCGCTGCCGCAGCTGCCACGAGCTCGCCGAGCCGGCGCGCGCGACCGGCTAGACGATTGATTCCCGAGAGACCGAGCCCGCCTCGACAGAGGCAGTGGCCCGGCCGGGAGTCCTCCGCTCCGACGAGCAGGTATAGATACCGGGGCTGAAGCCGACTCGGTGGCGGGCGCGCCCCGGAGTCGGCGGAGATCGTCGGGAGGTGAGGCGCATGGCCGCGGCGCTCGAGTCGCCGGCGGTGCGGGTGCGTGGTCTTCGGAAGGCGTACGGGTCGGTCGAGGCGGTACGCGGGATCGATCTCGAGATCCCGGCCGGCGAGATCTTCGCGCTGCTGGGCCCGAACGGTGCCGGGAAGACGACGACCGTCGAGATCCTCGAGGGCTACCGCTCACGTGATGCGGGTGGAGTGGAGGTGCTCGGTTGCGATCCGGCGTCAGAGCGCTCTCGGCTGAAGCCGAGGATCGGGATCGTGTTCCAGTCGACGGGCGTCGAGCCGTACCTGACCGTCCGTGAGACGGTGACGATGTACGCGAGCCTCTATCCACGCCGCCGGCCGG
>Ga0335069_10014648_pt1 | contig 10972 bp, 7 predicted proteins | sample Lox_Sample_11_FD_206714 | JGI IMG/M metagenome (GOLD analysis project Ga0335069, IMG submission 206714) | Soil microbial communities from Loxahatchee National Wildlife Refuge, Florida, United States - Lox_Sample_1.1 | ecosystem: Environmental > Terrestrial > Soil > Wetlands | place: USA: Florida... | reverse complement strand
ACGCTTCCTCGTTCGGCGACACAAGGTGCAAGGACGCGGCACGCGCCGGTTTGCCCGCGAGGAAGTCTACGGCGAATTGGGCGTGCTTCTCCTCAAGCGCATGCACCTTGGGTCGCCGCCGTGAGCCCTGCGATGAAGCCAGTCGGAAAGCCGGATGCGGGCAACCCGCACGTCCGGTTTGATGAGCGGGGAGGGGAGACGGAGCGCGCTCCTACGCGCGCCAGCGCGCCCTTCCTCGACTCTACAACAATGAGCGCATCGGGCCTGACCGGTGGAAGACGCAATGTATCAGTTGCCTCCGTTGCACCAGCGAAATGCAGACAGCCTACGAGCAAGCCCCACCGATTTGCGGCGCAAAGCGCAATGCGCGTTTTGCGTCTCACTCTGCCGATCCGATACCTCTCGAACTCACCGCAGCTTTTCCAGCTTCTCGATTCGCTTCTTCGCAAACCTCCCCAGGCGTTCAGTGACGGCAGCGATGAGGGCTTCGATGGTCGCCAGCAGGGCGACGCTGGAGTCCCAATGCGAAGGCGCCGCGACGCGACAAGCGAGCACGTGCCTTGCCTGGCGCGAGAGGGGGGAGAGCCATTGATCGGTGACCAGCACGACTTCGGCGCCTCGCGCCGCCGCATCGCGCGCAAACTCGATCACGTCGTCTTGGTAACGCCGAATGTCGAAGACGATCAGAACGTCACGGCGGACGATGTCCAGGAGTTGATCGCGCCAGACGCCGATCCCTGAGGGGACGTGCCGAACGTCGGGCCGGATCAGACTGAGGTGGGCCGCGAAATAGCGCGCGAGCGCGTCGGTGAATCGGCCGCCGAGAAGATGGACGCTACGCTTGCGGTCACACAGGAGTTCGACGACCGCGGAGAACTCCTCTTCGGACATATGATGGAAGGTGCCTCTGAGATTGGCGATCGAGGCTTCGGCGAAAGGATCGATAAGCGGCCGCTCGAGACCCCGCGGCCGGGCTGCGCGCGCGCGCCTAGCGAGCGGCGAAGCCAGCTGAGCCTCCAATTCCTCCCGCAATTGTCTCTGAAATTCGGGATATCCGAGAAAGCCGAGTTTGGCGACGAACCGCAGGACGGTCGGCGCGCTGACCCGGGCGCGCTCGGCGAACTCCGCCACCGGCGCGAGGCCGGCGGCCGGATAGTTCGTCAACAGGGCCTGCGCGGCCTTGCGCTCCCGCGCGGTCAACCGCGGGACCGAGGCGCGGACGTGCTCGGCGATGGACGCGCGATCGTCGGACGACTGTGTCTCAATCACGCGCCTCTCCTCCTCCTCCTCGCGGCCCTCGCGGCGAAGCCGGCGGGCGGCCCAAGCGCATGTAACAAAAATTACAAGATTGACAAATGCCGCTGCTTTGGAATTAGAGTGACAGCAGCTCGCCGACCAGCAGGCGAGCGTGCTTGCGGGGCGAGTGCATGGACAAGGCGGCGTGCGCACACGTCCCCGAACCGGCTGTCGCGGTCGAACGCGTCGACGGCCTGTCCCCGATTGTGCTCATCTGCGACCATGCCTCCAATCACCTTCCAGCCTGCTACGGCGACCTCGGGCTGACCGCGAACGACCTCCTACAGCACTTCGCTTGGGATCCGGGCGCCCTGGCGCTGAGCCGCCAGCTTTCCGACGCGCTCGACGCCGCCTTGGTGCGCGGGCGAATTTCGCGCCTCGTTTTCGACGTCAATCGCCGCCCCTCGGACTTCGACGCCATCGTCGAGACCGCCGACGGGCGCATTGTGCCCGGCAACGCGAAACTTTCACCCGAAGAGCGAGAACGGCGCGTGTCCGAGGTCTACGAACCATACCACGCGGCGATCGAGGACCTTCTCGCCCGGCGAGCGGCGCGGGGACGGCCGAGCGCGCTCGTCGCCATCCATACCTTCGCGCCGAGCCTGAGGGGGCTCGACAGGCCGTGGCACTGTGGCGTGATCTTTGCGTCGGATTGCCGGTTGGGCGAGCCTCTGGTCCGCGCCCTGAAGGCGGAGGCTGGCCTCGTCGTCGGCGTCAACGAGCCCTACGCCCCTTCGGACGGCGTCTATCACACGATGGCGCGTCACGGCGACGACAGAGGCAATCCGGCCGTGATGATCGAGGTGCGGAACGACTTGGTTGCGAGCGAGGCCGGGAAGGAGGCGTGGGCTGAACGCCTTGTGGCTCTCCTACGACAAGCCGCGCAAGCCATCCTGGAGAGCGAAGGGCCGCAACGACCAAGGGCGGCGATCTGATTCCAAGGCGAGGGACAGGAAGGAACGGACCATGTCAGACTTATTCCAGGACAATTATTCCGAGAGCGACCGAAAGGAGGACGTGAAGATTCTCCACTCGATGGGCTACGCCCAGGAGCTCGAACGGCGGATGAGCCTGTTCTCGAATTTCGCCGTCTCGTTCTCCATCATCTGCATCCTCTCCGGCGGCATCAACTCTCTCGCACAGGGAACCGCCGGCGCCGGCGGCGCCTCGATTGGCATCGGGTGGCCGCTAGGCTGCCTGATTTCCGGGGTGTTCGCGCTGGGGATGGGTCAGATCGCATCGTCCTATCCGACGGCGGGCGGCCTCTATCACTGGAGTTCGATCCTCGGCAATCGGTTCACGGGCTGGCTCACGGCGTGGCTCAATCTGCTCGGCCTGATCACCGTGCTTGGCGCGATCAACGTGGGCACGTGGGGCTTCTTCTCCGGCGCGATCGCCCCGTGGTTCCCAGCGATCAACGTCGACACCACCACGGCGGAAGGATTCCGCAATCAGATCATATTCCTGGGGATCATCACCGGCATACAGGCCCTGATCAATCACTACGGAATTCGCCTGACGGCGAGACTGACCGATTTCTCCGGCTATCTGATTTTCGCCGCGACGATCGTTCTCACCCTGGCCTGCTTCGTCTTCGCCGAGCATTGGGATTTCTCGCGGCTCTGGACATTCGACAATTTCTCGGGCGATCCGACCTACAACGCCGCAGGTGAACTGAAAGGCGATCCGATCTGGCCGAACAAGGTCAGCACCCTCATGGTGTTCCTGCTCGGCCTCCTGCTGCCGATCTACACAATCACCGGCTACGACGCCTCGGCCCACACGTCCGAGGAGACACACAAGGCGGCCATGTCGGCGCCGCGCGGCATGGTCAGTTCGGTTTGGTGGTCGTCGATCTTCGGCTACGTCATGCTGATCGGCTTCGTCCTAGTCATCCCCGACATGAAGGAGGCGGCGAAGCAGGGCTGGAACGTCTTTTTCTGGGCGCTCGATCAGCGTTTCCCCGTCTGGCTCAAGGATGGGCTGTACGTGGCGATATTCGTCTCGCAATTCCTCTGCGGCCTGGCGACCGTCACGTCGGCGTCGCGCATGCTCTTCGCCTTCGCCCGCGACGACGGGATTTTCGCCTCGCGCCTCCTGAAGCGGGTGAGCCCGGCTCATCGCACGCCGGACGGCGCGATCTGGACGGCGGCGATCCTCTCGTTCCTTTTCGTATGGGGCGCCTCGCTTATCACGATCGGCGGCGCGTCCGCCTATTCGATCGTCGTCTCCTGCACGGTGATCTTCCTGTTCTTCTCTTTCGCGATCCCGATCGCGCTTGGGCTCATCGCCCATGGCAAGACCTGGACGCGGATGGGTCCGTGGGATCTTGGGGAGCCTCTCTTCAAAATCGTCGCCGTCCTTTCGATCCTGTCGGCGATCCTGATCTTCTTCATCGGCGTCCAGCCTCCAAACGACTGGGCTTTGTGGATCACGGTCGGATTTGTCGTCCTGGCCGGAATCATCTGGCTGGCGTTCGAGCAGCGCCGCTTCAAGGGTCCGCCGATCGGCGACATGATCGCCCAGCGGCAGGCCGAGATCCTCGCGGCGGAAAAGGCCGTGGGTGAAATCTGACGTACGGCGCCGGGCGCGCATGGCCTCGCCCGGCGACTCCCTCCACCGTCCGCAGGCCCAGCGGACGCCGGAACTGCAATGGCTGATTTGACCATCAATACCGCCGAAGACCTCGCGAACTATGTCCGCGAGCGAAACCTCCATCACGTCAAGGTCGGCGTGTTCGACGTCGACGGCGTGATGCGCGGCAAGTACATGGGCCGTGACAAGTTCCTGGCGTCGCTTGAGAAAGGCTTTGGCTTCTGCGACGTCGTTCTGGGCTGGGACAGCAACGACCAGCTCTACGACAACGTCAAGGTGACCGGCTGGCACACGGCCTACCCCGACGCGGCCGTGCGTCTGCTGCCGCAGACGACAAGGCTTCTGCCGTTCGAGAACGACTTGCCCCTCGTGCTCGGCGAATTCGCCGGCTCTCACGAGTCCGTTTGCCCGCGCGGAACGCTGCGTCGGGTGCTCAAGCGCGCGCGAGACATGGGTTACGACGTGCGGAGCGCGGTCGAATACGAGTTCTTCCTGTTCGACGAGACGCCGCATTCGGTGCGCGAAAAAGGCTATCGCGACCTCAAGAACATCAGCCCGGGCTACTACGGCTATTCGATGCTGCGGTCGACCGTGCACGCCGAGTTCTATCACGAGCTGCTCGACGTCTGCCGCGTCATGAACATGGAGCTCGAGGGCCTTCACACCGAGACCGGCCCGGGCGTGCTCGAAGCCGCGATCCGGGTCGACGACGCGCTCTCAGCCGCCGACAAGGCAGCCCTGTTCAAGACAATGACGAAAGTTCTCGCGCAGCGGCGCGGCTGGATGGCGACCTTCATGGCGAAATGGTCGCGCAACTGGCCCGGGCAATCGGGTCACATCCATTGCTCGCTGACCAGAGACGGCAAGTCGGCCTTTCACGATTCGACCAGGGACCACGGCGTCTCCGACGTCATGCGGTGGTGGATCGGCGGCCAGCAGGCGCTGATGCCCGAGATTCTGGCGATGGTCGCCTGCACGGTGAATTCCTACACGCGGCTCATCCCCGGGTTCTGGGCGCCGACGGACGCGACATGGGGCTATGAGAATCGCACCTGCGCCCTGCGGGCGATCGCGGGCTCGGAGAAATCGCAACGCGTCGAGTACCGGATCGCCGCCGCGGACATCAACCCCTATATCGCGCTTGCGGCGGCGATAGGATCGGGTCTGTGGGGCGTCGAGCGCCAGATCGAGCCGGATGCGCCCATCGAAGGAAATTCTTACGAGACAAGGCACCCGCCGGAGCGTCAGCTCCCCCGAACCCTCTGGGACGCGGCGCAGCGCCTCCGCGCCTCGGAGCCGGCGCGCGAACTGTTTGGCGAGGCGTTCGTCGAACATTACGCTGCGACCCGCGAATGGGAGGAGCGCGAGTTCCGCAAGGCGATCACCGACTGGGAGATGGATCGCTATTTCGAAATCATCTAATCGGGGGGCGGCGCCCGGATCGTCGAGGCCCGCGCCCGGAGTGCTTCATGGCGCATATCACGTGCATTTCGCCGGTCGACGGCCGGGTCTTCGTCGACCGGCCGACGGCGAACGAGGCCGAGATCGCCGAGACGCTTGAGCGCGCCCGCGCCGCGCAGAAGGCCTGGCGCGGCGTACCCGTCGAAGAGCGCGCGGCGCTCGTGGTGCGGGTCGTCGACGCCCTCAAAAGCGAGGGCGCCGAGATCGCCGCGGAACTGGCCTGGCTGATGGGGCGCCCGATCCGCTACGGACAGGGCGAGCTTCGCGGCGTCGAGGAGCGCGCGCGCTATATGGCGGACGTCGCGCCGACTGCGCTTGCGCCGGTGGTCCCGATCGATTCGCGGCCCGGATTCGAGCGCTACGTCGCACGCGAACCGGTCGGCGTCGTCTTCACCATCGCCCCGTGGAACTACCCCTACCTGACGACCGTGAACTCCGTCGTGCCGGCGCTGATCGCCGGAGACGCCGTGCTGCTCAAACAGGCCGCGCAGACGCTGCTGGTCGGCGACCGCTTCAAGCGGGCCTTCGACTCGATCGGCCTCCCAGAGGGCTTGTTCAGCCACATCGTGCTCGAGCACCGTCAGACGGAGGCGATCATCGCGGGCGGCCTCGTCGATCACGTGGCCTTCACGGGGTCGGTCGAGGCCGGCCGCGCGATGGAGCGCGCCGCGGCAGGCACGTTCACCACGCTCGGACTGGAGCTCGGCGGCAAAGATCCGGCCTATGTCGCGCCCGACGCAAACCTGGCGTTTGCGATCCAGAATCTGGTCGACGGGGCGTTCTTCAATTCTGGCCAATGCTGCTGCGGCATCGAGCGCATCTATGTCCAAGAATCTCGCTACGACGCATTCGTGAAAGGCTTTGTTGAACTGGCCGCGCAGTACGTTCTCGGTGATCCGCTTGACGAGGCCACGACGCTCGGTCCGATGGCGCGCGCCTCGCTCGCCGAGGTCGTCCGAGCGCAAACGCGGGAGGCGATCGCCAGGGGGGCGAAGGCCCACCTCGATCCAGGCTCGTTCGCGCGCGATCGGCCAGGCTCGCCCTATCTCGCGCCGCAAGTCCTCACCAACGTCGATTCCACGATGGCGGTCATGCGCGAGGAAAGCTTCGGCCCTGTCATCGGCATCGCGAAGGTCCGCGACGAAGCAGAGGCGATCGCCCTGATGAACGACAGCTCCTACGGCCTGACCGCCTCGGTCTGGACCGAGGACGTCAAGACGGCCAAACGCGTGGGCGAGGCGATCGAAACCGGCACGGTCTACATGAACCGATGCGACTATCTCGACCCCGGCCTAGCCTGGACCGGAGTCAAGGACACCGGCTACGGAGCCTCGCTCTCGGTTCTGGGCTACGGGGCCCTGACCCGCCCGAAGAGCTACCACCTGCGCCTCTCGACGAGCGCATGATCCTTCGCCCGAGGCGCCCTCGACACCCCGTTTGGACCTGAACCGCGATGTCTCTACGAGCCAACTGGAACTACCCGACCTCGATCCGCTTCGGCGCCGGCCGGATCGCGGAGTTGCCGGACGCGCTGAAGGCGGTTGGGATCGAGCGCCCTCTGTTCGTCACCGATCCGGGCGTCCGGGGCCTGCCGATGGTCGCTTCCGCGCTGGCCGTCCTCGAAGCCGCCGGTCGGCCGGCCGCCGTTTTCAGCGATGTCCAGGGCAATCCGGTCGATCGCAATGTGGAGGCGGGCGTGGCCGTCTATCGCGCCGGCGGGCACGACGGCGTCGTCGCCTTTGGCGGAGGCTCGGCGCTCGACGTCGGCAAGGTCGTCGCGCTGATGGTCGGGCAGACTCGGCCAATGTGGGACTTCGAGGACGTCGGCGACTGGTGGACGCGCGCCGATCCCGCGGGCATCGCGTCCATCGTCGCCGTCCCGACCACTGCGGGAACGGGCTCCGAAGTCGGACGCGCCGGGGTCATCACCCATTCCACGTCGCACACGAAGAAAGTGATATTCCATCCGAAGCTCATGCCGGCGGTCGCGATCTGCGATCCTGAGCTGACTGTCGGCCTGCCGCGGCTGCTGACCGCCGGCACCGGCATGGACGCCCTTGCGCATTGCATGGAGGCCTATTGCGCTCCGGGTTACCATCCGATGGCCGAGGGCGTCGCCGTCGAAGGCATGCGCCTCGTCAAGGAGAACCTTGGGCGAGTGGTCGCCGACGGGTCCGACATCGAGGCCCGCGGGCACATGATGTCGGCGGCGGCGATGGGCGCGACCGCGTTCCAGAAGGGACTCGGCGGCGTGCACGCGCTCTCCCACCCCGTCGGCGCGCTCTACAACACGCACCACGGCATGACCAACGCCGTCTTCATGCCCTATGTGTTGGCCTTCAACGAAAAGGCGGTCGCGGACCGGATGGCGCGTCTTGCGGGTTGGCTCGGGCTCAAGAAGCAAAACACCGCCGGCGTCATCGACTGGGTCCTGCGCCTGCGCGAGGAGGTCGGCGTTCCCCATACGCTCGCCGGTCTCAAGGTGGGGGGCGAGCGGATCGAGGAGATCGCCGCCGCAGCCGAGGCCGACCCAACCGCGGGCGGCAATCCGGTCAAGTTCGACCGCGTCGCCGCGAGGCGGGTCTTCGAGGCGGCGCTCGAAGGCAGGCTCTGATCCGGAAGGGGCAGGCGGGCGTCGATGGCACGACAGGATCCCCTTCATGTGGCGGCCACCTTGCCCTGCTGGGGTTCGCGCGTGTCGCCCGCGCCGCTCGCGGGCGGCCTGACCAACGACAACTTCCTCGTCGAGGACGGCGGCGAGCGCTACGTCGTTCGGGTCGGCGGCGACATCGCGGCGCACAACATTGTGCGGGCGACGGAGGCCGCCGCCAGCCGGGCGGCGCACGCGGCCGGCGTGGCGCCGGGGGTCCGCTATGCGGATTCGAACGCGCTCGTGATCGACTTCGTCGAGGGGCGAACCCTCACGGTCGAGGACATTCGGACGCCGGGCAACCACGCCCGGCTCGTCGACCTCATCCGCCGTGCCCACCACGAGGTCCCGAAGCACTTTCAGGGACCCGCGCCCCTCTTCTGGGTGTTTCAGGTCGTGCGTCACTATGACCGAGTCCTGAGGGACCTGCACAGCAAGCACGTCGCCACGCTGCCGGCGCTCGCGCGCGCGGCGGAGCGCCTCGAAAGTGCGGTTGGCCCGATCGACATCGTCTTCGGCCACAACGACATGCTCGCCGCCAACCTGCTCGACGACGGGCAGCGGCTGTGGCTCGTCGACTGGGAATATGCGGGCTTCAACTCGCCGCTGTTCGACATCGCGGGCCTCGCCTCCAACAGCCAGGCCTCGATTGAAGCGACCGAAAACCTGCTCGAACTCTACTTCGAACGCCCCGTCGACCATGCTCTCCGTCGTCGCATGGCGGCGATGACGGCGGCGTCGCTCTTGCGCGAAGCGATGTGGAGCATGGTCTCCGAGCAGACCAGCGGGATCGACTTCGATTACCGCGCCTACACGTCGGACAACTTGCAGCGGTTCCACGCCGCCTTTGCCGTCTTCGAGGAAATGGCCCCGTGAGCGCGGCTGATCTACCGACCTCCGCCAGGATCGTCATTGTCGGCGGCGGCATCGTCGGCGCGTCCGTCGCTTATCATTTGGGCGCCATGGGTCTCACCGACGTCCTGCTCGTCGAGCGCGGCCAGCTGACGTCGGGATCGACCTGGCACGCGGCAGGGCTCGTCGGACAGCTCCGTTCCTCGGCCAACATCACCCAGCTGCTCGGCTATTCCGTCGCGTTATACGAGCGGCTCGAGGCGGAGACCGGGCAGGCCACCGGATGGAAGCGCAACGGCGGCCTTCGTCTGGCCTGTAACGCCGAGCGTTGGACCGAGGTGAAACGCCAGAGCGCGACGGCGCGCTCGTTCGGCCTCGAGATGCACCTTCTGTCGGCGAAGGAGGCGCAGGACCTCTGGCCGCCGATGCAGGTTGACGACGTCGTGGGCGCGGCTTTCCTGCCGACCGACGGGCAGGCGTCGCCCTCCGACATCGCGGCCGCGCTGGCCAAGGGCGCGCGGACAAAGGGCGTCGCGATCCGGGAACGCGTGTCGATCGTCGGCGTCGAGGTGAGCGACGGCGCCGTGAGCGCCGTCGTCACATCGGCCGGACGCGTCGCCTGCGAGAAGCTTGTCATTTGCGCCGGGCAATGGTCGAGAGCCGTGGGGCGCCTCGCCGGCGTCAACGTGCCGCTGACCTCGGTCCAGCACCAATACATCGTCACCGAAACGGTCCCGGGCGTAACGCCGAGCCTGCCGACGTTGCGCGATCCCGACCGCCTGACTTACTGGAAGGAGGAGGTCGGCGGCCTCGTCATGGGAGGCTATGAGCCGAACCCGAGGCCCTGGCTTGCCGAGCCGCTGCCGGAGGACTTCGAGTTCCAGCTTCTGCAGCCCGACTGGGATCATTTCGAGCCGATCATGGAGCAGGCGCTGGGACGGGCGCCCGCGCTACGGGATGTCGGCGTGAAGCAGATCGTCAACGGCCCGGAAAGTTTCACGCCCGACGGCAATTTCATCCTCGGTGAAGCGCCGGAAGCGCGCAACGTCTTCGTCGGGGCGGGGTTTAACGCTTTCGGCATCGCCTCGGGCGGCGGCGCCGGAATGGCGCTCGCCGAGTGGGTCGTAAGGGGCGCTCCGCCATTCGACCTCTGGCCGGTCGACATCCGGCGCTTCGGACGCAACGCGCTGGACCCTGGCTGGATCCGCGCGCGCACGCTCGAGGCGTATTCGAAGCACTACACGATGGCGTGGCCGTCGGAGGAATATCTCTCCGGGCGGCCGCTGCGGCGCTCCCCGCTTTATGACCGCCTGAAAGCCGCCGGCGCCGTCTTCGGCGAGAAGCTCGGTTGGGAGCGCGCCAACTGGTTCGCGGAGGCAGGCGAGACCGCCGAAGACCGCTACACCTATGGCCGGCCCAACTGGTTCGACGCAGTGGGGCGCGAGCACCGCGCGGCGCGGGAAGCGGCGGCGCTCTTCGATCAGACGTCGTTCGCCAAGTTCCGGCTGACCGGACCGGACGCCGAGGCGGTTCTGTCCGAAATCGCGGCCAACGACATCCGCAAGGCCGACGGTTCGATCATCTATACGCAGATGCTCAACGATCAAGGGGGGATCGAGGCCGATCTCACGATCGTCCGACACGCGGCGGACTCGTTTTCCCTGGTCACCGGCACCGGATTTGCAACCCACGACTTCCACTGGATTCGGTCTTCGATCCCTTCCGGCGCCGACGTTTCGCTGGTCGACACGACCTCCGAGACAGCCGTTCTGGTGATCATGGGGCCCAAGGCGCGCGAGATTGTCGAGACGCTGACGCGGGACGACGTCTCGAACGCGGCGTTTCCCTTCGGCGCGGCTCGTCCCCTCGTTCTCGCGGGCGCGCCCACGGTCGCGCTGCGCATCACCTATGTCGGCGAACTCGGCTACGAACTGCACGTCCCGGTCGACTTCGCGGCGACGGTTTATGACGCAATTCTCGCCGCCGGCGCGCCGTGCGGCCTGCGGCTAGCGGGCTACCGGGCGATCGAGAGCCTTCGTCTGGAGAAGGGTTATCGAGCCTGGGGCGCCGAAATCGGACCCGACCACTCGCCGCTCGTCGCGGGCCTCGGTCAGTTCG
>Ga0335069_10014647_pt1 | contig 10972 bp, 9 predicted proteins | sample Lox_Sample_11_FD_206714 | JGI IMG/M metagenome (GOLD analysis project Ga0335069, IMG submission 206714) | Soil microbial communities from Loxahatchee National Wildlife Refuge, Florida, United States - Lox_Sample_1.1 | ecosystem: Environmental > Terrestrial > Soil > Wetlands | place: USA: Florida... | reverse complement strand
TTCGCTTTGATCGTGATGGGCGGCCCTCCGCGCGTCGAAGAACGCCCGCAGGTTGTCAGCTAGGTGATCATGTTCTTCCATTGGTTACACTGCTTTCTACATAAAGAAAAACGCAACGCTCTACTTATAAAAATCGATCCCTCCACCCGAGGCGACGATGGATCGATTAGTGTACAGTCGTTACGCTCAATTTCGCCGGCACGCTGGCCGGTAAGCTGCACGCATTATAGCATACCGGGCAACACGGGCCGCCTGATTCTCGGCGCCCTGCCCTCGGCGCCGATGATCCTAAGCGGAGGATAGAGCCTTTAGCGCAATCGAATGCCGCTTATGCGGCACGGTGTGCCCGCACCGGACCTTCGAACCGTGCGAGATCGTCCCGCCCATGGCTTCGGCGATCGCGCGCACCGGCACGCCCTGCAGCTTCGGCAGAATATCGCGCCGGAAGTCCACGCCCATCGTCGCGATGCCCTCAATGACCGGATGACGCATTACTTCCGTTTTGCGAGATTCAGCGGGACTACCCCGGCTATGGGAAGAGTTTCTAACATTTTCTAACGGAGCGGTGGGAAACGGCCGGGAACGGACGGTACTGGCCGGAAGGCTGGGAGCGAAAAAGCCTTACAAGGTAACACCTTTCGGTAGCGAACGGGACCGGCCGGAAACCCCCGAGTAGAGTTCGATTCCCGTTGGCGCTAAGAACAAAATCGCATATCTCACGAGGGAATCCGGCGCTTTCACCGATTTAGAAAAGCCGACGTGTCACGAAATTGTCACGTCGGTTTTTGGTTTTTGTCACGCGACCAATCGCGCGAACGCCTCGGCGGCCGCCGCATCACGCTCCCGATAGACGGTCACGTAGCGATCGACGGTGACACCGATGCAGCTATGACCGAGTCGCTGACTGACCACCTCGATCGGCACGCCGGCTTTTGCCAAGAGCGAGGCGTGCGTGTCGCGCAGGTCATGTAGGCGAATCCGTGCGACTTTTGCCCGCGCGACGAGCCGCTTGAACGCCGCCCCGAAGCCCTCGGGGGAAACCGGCATGCCATTGGGCATCGCGAAGACCAGGTCGTCCCGGTGGTACTTTTCGCCCAGGTAGACCTGCTCTGCCGCCTGCCTCGCTTTGTGCGAGCGCAAGACGCCAACGAGCTCCGAAGTGATCGCGATCGTGCGAACCTGTCCGTTTTTCGGGCGCTTGAACACAAGCCCCGAGCGCGGCTGGGCGAGCGATTCGCGGATCGTAACCGTGCCGCCGTCCAAGTCGAGATCGGGCCAGCGGGTAGCTAAGACTTCGCCGCGCCGCGCTCCGGTGTAGGCCGCAAAGACCAATGCCGGATAGAACCAGGGAAGCGACGAGATCGTGCCGCGCTTTTTTGCAAGGAAGGAGGGTGACTGCGCCTCTGCCAGCAGGTGGCGTAGCTCGTTTTCGTTGAGCACCGTGCTCTCGGGTCTGAAGACCTTGGGAAGGTCTTCGGACGTGATCTTGCCGGCAACGTTGGTTTGGACGTAGTCAAGACTAATGGCCCAATTGAGCGTCGCCCGCAACAGGTCATGCACGTGCCGAATCGTCCGGCCGGAACGCCTCGTCTGCTTCTGCGCTTGCCACTTCTCGTACGCCTCGATAAGATGCGCCTTGCGCAGTGCGGTCAAACGCATCTTTCCAAACGTCGGGCGAAGATAGGTGGCGATGATGCCCTGGTATCGATCGAGCGTCGTCGCTTCGAGGCGCTTTGCCTTGTGCGTCATGAACTTGTCGAAGAGGTCGGACATGGTCATATCCGCGTCTGCGGTGTACTCGCCCCGCGCGACGCTTTCCATACGCTTGGCAAGAAATGACTCCGCTTCGCGTTTGGTCACGCCGCAGAGGATCTCTCGCTTTTGTTGACGCGCCTTTCCGTTTTGCGGGGGCACGTCATAGACGATCATGTACTTCTTGACCCCAAGGTGTTTTGGTTTTGCCATGGATTCTTTCCGCGGTCCAGGCGAGGCGGTTATTCGACGTTTCCGCCGAGAAACTCTCGCAGGGCGGCCTTCGTGATGAGGATTTTCTGGCCCACACGGATGCTCTTGAGCGCGTGCCGCTTAATCGCATCGTAGACCGCATTGCGCCCAATCGGGAGAAACGCGATGACGTCGTGTGGCGTTAGGATGTCCGGCAGGTCCGTAAAGCGTGTGCTCATCGCGCCGGACTGCATCGACCTGATCGATTGTGTGGTCATGTCTGGTCACCCACCTTTTGGGTTGCTGCCGAGAACGAAACGGCTCGATGGTCGGGCCGAATGTTATCGGTCTATCGTCATGGAGTCGCGTGCACGCTGCTCTTTGCGAATGCTGTACTCAACATCGCGCCGAACCTCGTTCGGCAGAACTTTATACTGCTGCTCGATCGCCGCAGTAAGGTCGTCGAGGCGTGCGGCGCTCATCGCAGCGTCGCAGTCGATGCGCGCGACGCCGGCACGCTCGAGGACAACCAGTCGCTGCTCGATTCTCGGCAGCTCGTCGCGAGCGGCACGTGCGTCATTCCTTTCCCGCTCCAGGCCCAGCGACGCGGCGACGTAGCGCCGGTAGAGACGTTCGTGACCGGCAAGCTGTTTTTCAAGCGCCGGCAGGTCACGCTGCTCGAACTCATGTGTTGCAACCGCCAGCGCTTTTTCGTAGCGCGAGCGCTGCTCGCCGCATAACCGCTCTTCCTCCCGTGTTGCGGCGCGGCGGATTAGCGGATTCCACGACCGCTTCTCCCTGGCGAGCTGCGCCATCCGAACGCGCTCGGCGTCCGTGTAGCGGGTGACCTCGGCCGCACGCTCCTGGATTCGTCGCCGCTCGGCAATCAGCGCTTCGTCGAGCGTGGGTGGACGCGCGACACGCTGCAGGTGCTGGCGCTCGAGGCGAGCCCGCTGATAGCGCCCGTCTTCCTCCGCGCGTATGACGTTAAGTCGCTGACGTATCTCGGCCAGTGCTACCGGACGCAGGCCACGCTGCGGAACGTGCTCGCTTCGCTGGCGCGTCGGAGCAACGAGCGCATCGAGTGTTCGCTGCGCTCCAAGGTCGCCGGCACGTGTAAGTTCCGTGACGAACGCTCGATAGGCCAGCGGCTTCTTCTCGCCTGCTAACGTGCGCTCCGACGCGAGCACGATCTTCGTCGCCTCCCAGCGCACGCGCGCGGCGTCATACTCCTTCGCGCGCCGGCGCCCCATGACCGCGTCGAGCGACCAGTACGCCAGCTGACGAGCTATCGCGCCGCGCGCGGCCAGCCGCGCCACTGCGCGCAACAGCAGGCGCGCTTCGCGGCGCCGCTTGGCCTCGCACCGGCGCTGCATACTCTCACGCTCCCATGCCGCCTCGCGGCGATCCGCTGTCGCGCGATGACGCTCGGCAAAGAAACCATCGCGATACTCGGCGTACTCCGAGCGCATCCGGGCGCTGTCGACGATGCGTTGCGCGTCGCGTAGCGCCCAGCGCGGGTCGGTGTTTGCCTCGCGCTCGGCCCGATCCCGAACGATGCTGCGGCTGCGCTTTGGCGGCTGCTCCGGCATAAACGGGCACGCGCCAAAGCGCTGCTCGAGTGCGGCTTTCTTGCAGCGCGGATGGATGCGGGACGCGCCGCAGCCTGGCGCTCCAAGATCGCGCCCCTGAGCGAATGCGAGTCCCTGCACGCGCGTTCCGCGCGCGATCAGCTTGACGACGATGCCATTGCGGTCGAGCTCTTGCGTTAGATCTTCCCACGATCGCGCGCTCTCAACTGCGGTGAGTATCGTCGCACGCGCGCTTTGCAACCATCGCGTCGGGTCCGCCGTCTCCTTTACGAGCTCGTGCGACGGCGTGAACGGTCCGAAGCGCCGCTCGAGCGCCGGCAGTGCGCAGCGCGCATCGATGCGTGATGCCGCGCATCCCGGTGCGCCGCGCTCGAACCCTTCGGCGAATGCTAAACCCCGTATCTGCCCGCTGCGCCGAACCAACTTCGCCGCGACACCGTGCGCGCCCAGCCGCTGATGCAGGTCGTTCCAGTCCTTGGCGCGGTCGACGGCATCGAGCACGTAGGGACGCGCACTCTCGTGCCACGGCAGCTCACCGCGCTCGCGCAGCTGTCGATACGCGCCATCGCTCAGGCGTCGTTCTGGGTCGGGTGGCGGCGCGTATAGGTGGCGCGCCCGCTGCACGATGTCGCGGTTGTGCCGGCCGACGACGATCTCCCAACCTCGCTCAGCTGCAATCTCCGCACAGGTGCGCTCGCGTTTGATCCGCTCGTGCCAGAGGTCGTTCGCTTTGCCGTCGGGGCCGATGCGATTGGCGATCACGTGGGCGTGGTAGTTGTCAGTATCCTGGTGTGCCGCCAGCACGTACTGGTTGCGCTCCATGCCGATCGCTTTGAGCAGTCGTTCTGCATCGCTGACGACCTGTTCGCGTGTCGGATGCTCGCCCTTGGCGTAGGCGACGATCAGGTGATAAACTGGATCCTTGCACCGTCGTGAGAGGACCGCGACTGCCTCCATTTCTAGTGCAGCCGTCTCGACCGAGGTGACACCGCGCAGCTGCACCCACGCTGCCTTCTTCGGCGCACTGGCGTATCCGATGCCGTCGCCGAAGGAGCGTCCAGCCTGTCGGCACGCGCGCTCGTGGGCATGCTCGGTGATGTAGTCGACGCCCGTTGCGAAGGTGCGCGTGCGCGATCGCGCCGGTACTGCCTTGGAGATCATGACGTTCACCTCGGGCAAAAGAAAAAGCCCCGCGCGAACGATCGCATCGGGACTTGTGACTTACATACGCATTATTATGCGGATATAAGTCGAGTACGTTCTCTCAGCCCAAGTATACCACGAACGCAAGTTTCTCGCTATACTCTTTTCGTGCCGTGGTTCGTTGCGACGCGTTGCTTCGGTTGACGCATTTTCAAAACGCAAGCCGGTGGCTGTGCCACAAACGCGCAACCATGGAACGTGCTGGCGCGCCGCTGGCTCTGCGGGTGCGTGGGTAGCATATGATTTTCGCCTGTCCGATGCGGCTTCGACAACCACGCCTGATACCGTTCGCGTGAGGGGGTGACTGATCGCGACTGGTGGGTTCTATACATAGCCTCGCCTGCGGGCTGGCGCGGAGACTTGAAGTGCCGGATCTTCGACGGAAGCTCAAAGAAGCGCCTACGCGTTTCACGTCGAAATCATAAGTCGCGGAGGCCCTGCTGGCCCTCAAGTGCATTTGCGAAAGGAGTACACAGTCCATGTTTCAAGAAATTAGCCGCGCGGCAAGTGTCGTATTTCTATTACTTGTCAGCATTATTGTGCTTTCACAGACGAGACTGGTTGGCGCGAGACCTTGCACGCCCTCAAGCACATCTGCCACCGGCGCGAGTCGCGGCGCCGCACTCGTTCCGCAGACCCCGTGCGTTGCAGAATATTTATCGGAAGGGCCGCTTTACAATCCCACGTTCGCGTACTCCAACTCGTCACTGTCGTTTAGGATTCCGGCGATGGTATGGTCCGCGCTTGGGAAGGCTGTGTATGTCCCTTTAAGATCGGAGAAAGTTGCGCCCGACACGACCACGTACTGGTTCCTTCATGTTGCCGAATCATCGCCGACAGGTAGAGCTTACGGTTCGTTCGTCTCATCAAGCTCGCCGACACCTGCGTCGAATGAGGTTCTTGAGTACGTCGTCGTCAGCGATAGATCTGGGATTTCATGGGTGAAATTCCCGATGCCTGCGCAACTGCTCAGAACCGAATCGGCCGACGTACCTCCGAACCAGTCGATCCAACTAAACAGCGGCGCGAGAAGATCGCCGATGGCTGAGCTGGTGGCCCAGGCTAACGTGGGGGCTCAGGTTGATAGCAGCGGAGATGGCTTCTTCAATGGGTCACTCCAGGCAAACGCCGCGGCAACGCCGAGCCCGGTTTTTACCGGCACCTACTATGGAAGCGCTGTCATTGCACAAGCAACGTCCGCGCCGACAGCGCAACCCGGATTCATCAGCGTACTAAACGGCATTACGGCCGGTGCCGGCCAAGTTACGCCTACTTATGGAAATGGGCAAATCGCTGTCGGATTTCCCTACAACGGAAGTGGGAGTAGCCACGGCTTGCCGGGATTGTTTACGGCAGGCACCTCAGGCAACGTCCCCAACATAGGAAACGGAGTAATAACGTGGGGTAATGCTACTGGAAGCGCCAGTTGGACACAAATCGGCGCATCGGGGGCGCATAATGACGGAGGCGTTTATAACACAGTTTTCGGGCTTCTTGAGGTCAACGGGGTGTTCCCGGCGGTCAACGGATGTTCTTTCGATGCGGAAGCCAATTGGGGATGCAGCGGCAGTCTCAATGGTAATGCCGCCGCAACGCCTGTACCGCAGGGAGCCACACCCTTACCGACGACCTATCCAACGGCTTATGAGGGTTCGGCTGTCATTGCGCAAGCGACTTCAGCACCGACCACGCAGCCTGGCTATATCAAGGTCGCCGGGACCTCGGCCGCCGTCAGTCACAATAGCTGTTCAGCCTCCTCTGGCGTGCCGTGCGCTTTCACTTGGGTGATTTCTTCGTTCTCTAGCGGCACCGGTACGACAACCGTAACGGTTCCGCAATCGAGCGTCTGCACAGTGACCGCGACTCAGACGCCGATTGTCGCATCAGGCGACGTCATGACAACGTGGGTAACCATCGCCCCTTTAACGCCCTTGACAGTCCACGCGCAGGACTTACTGGGCAGTTATTCCGGTTCATTCGGCGGGAATGGGAATTGCAATTAAGGAAAAAGCTCGTTTTTGTACACGCCACGGCTCTGATTTAGGGCCTGGTGCCGGAAACCGGGCTCTGCGCACCGAAATGGGCGTCCCGTGAGGAAATCACCTCTAACTACCGTTTGTCCGCCTTCTCCCGCGAAAGGAGTGCATCGTGAGGATAGTGTCGCGCTATCTTTTGGTCGGCGCCCTTCTCGCCGCCTCACCGATGGTCGTCGGCTGCGGCGCCGACCCGGCCGGATCGCCGATCAATCCGCATGCCAATGCGGCGACCACCGCAGCGATTCCCAGCTACGAGCGGAGCCCAAAGACGGCCGCCAGGCACCCGGTTGCCCACCCGACCTTGCTCACCTTCTACTCGGAGCACCCCCTTAAGTTTAAGGTAAGAGAAACCCGCTACTACGGTCGCTTCACTGTGTCGGACGGTGACTGCGACGGCGTTGCGAGCGTCAGCCCGAGGAAGGCCAAAGGTCCGAAGGCGAAGTTCAAGGTCACGCCGATCGAGTCGCCATCGGGCGGTGAATGCGTGGTAAGCGTTGCCGATGATCACGGATACTCGGCAAAAGTCACCGTGGTAAATCCAGGGTATTAACCGTGCTCACGAAATGACGCTGTTGCTGAGAGGCCGAACAATTGCAACACCCGGGCCAAGCTGGAAGCGTCGGATTAAAGTATCCATGAAACCGGACAGGCGTAGACAGGAAGTGGGTGGGTGCGTCCGCTCATCAGATCACGACGCGGGGAAATACGACACCGCTCAGCGTCGACCTGGGCTCTCGACTAATCCACCTCATCGAACGCTTGAAGCGCAAAGCTGGCGGAAGGCAATGAGGGAGTGAGCCTATCGTTGCGGTCCTAACTGGGCCTCTATAGGGGCACATCCGCTTTGTGGTCCAACGCATCATGCAGCGGCTTAATGAGAAATCCCGGAGGTTAATACGTCCGGCGTCAAGCGACGAGAAGGAAAGGAACGCTTCTACGATGCACCAACGAGCAAAAATCGCCGCAATAGCTGTCGGACTTGTCGCCCTTGCAGCCGTCATCATCTTGGTATCGCCAAAGCAATCGGCTCAAGCGCAGACTCAAAATCTGTCAGTAGCAGGAGCCGTTTTCAGCGGCACCAGCGCCGTTAATACGACTCCCGGTCCCGTACCGCCATGCTACACGTCAACAGGCGCGGCCTGCAACGGAAAATATCACACCGTGTCTGATCACGCCAGCCAATCGCTCTTCGCCAATTGTGGCACCAATCAAACGTGCGATTTTACCGCCACCACCGTGTACATCACGATTGCTCTTTCCAGCGCGGCAGCGTTCTCGAACAGTCATTATACGTGTTCAGCGGCAATCTGGACGTCGTCGGCCGGATACATTGGATACTGCCAGCCCGCGAGTGGATCCGCTATGAACATCTACATGTACAATCCAACGGGCGCCACGGTCACGAGCGGCACGACGGTCACCATTAACTATAGTGCGTCGGGCGACTAGGCGCGTGCTCGAGAAGATCGTGCACGACGCGTCGAACGGCTTTTATAGCGAAAACACCTGCATCGAGTTGCTCCATTTGTTGAAAAGATCAAAGCTGGCGCATTCCTCTTTTAGGTTTAGCATGAACGAGTCAAGACGCTGCGCTCCGGCGATCTCATGTTAGCAAATGTCGCATCTGCTAACAATTTTGTAACGGGCGAAGTCCCGGTGGGTACCGAGACGTCACGATAGGTCAGCTTTGCGTCCTCAATCGACGCTAGCGGTATCTTGTCGTGACGGCCGTAGTGATTTTCAAGACCGCCGCATTCAACCGCTCTGCCACCTCTCCAAGAGTGCTGCGTTTACGGGTGCCTTCGACGAACGGATTTACTTGCTAGCGCGCCGCTCACATGCTGGTCGCTAAACTTGGGACCACTCAAACACTCTCATCGCCCTTCATCGGGTCGTTGCCTCGTCCGGCCCGCTTCAAAATCCCTAGCGCTTTCTTAAGGTCGGCGCGAGACGCCGCTCGCGAAAATAGCTAGCCGTACGAAGTGCGGACAGTTTTTCAGCCACAGCAACGTTAACAAATTGATTCAGAGCCACTCCATCGGACTCGGCAACCTTCCGAGCTTCGTCGAGGAGCGACGGCTGAATCCGCAAGGCAAAGTTACTCTTTCTCATTTCAGTGCTCCAATAAACGCAGAGCCTGGGCAGGTCAGAACGCATCACGAACGTAGTGGCAGATTCCAAAAATGCACGGTTGATTACATGCACTCTGGTCGCCGATTTCGCTGCTTCAGCTTTGCTTAAACGTAACACTACGGCGTCGCGGCGGCTTTAATTTCCCGAATCGGTGCGAGCTGAGTGGCAGTTTGCCGCGCCGCTATCATGCCACAACGTCAGCCGAACAGGCTTAACCCGTCATCGGTAAGCTGAATGCGAATTGTAAGATGTATAACGGCCGAGCTTGAGGAGAAGCTGCGGGCGGTTGCGAAGTAGCAACCACCCACAGCACGCGCTTCTTGCTCTAAGTTTGCCCGTGCGAGCTGGCTTACTGAGAGCTTTCATTTACCGACGGCGAGGAAGTGAGTGGCTGTGCCGGCGATCGACGCACTTTCGCCTGGCGCCAATGTGTATCCACCATCGGTCAGGTTCGTATCGAAGCCATCGATCGTTACATGCCCCGCGCCCTTGACATAAAACGCGATGTGCCCGAACCAGCCCTGAGAAACGTTGGCCCAAGGGCTCCGGTTCGTGATCGGGTTGGCCGGCGGAGGGATGGTGCTCTGCAAGACCGTTGCCTGATTGTTGTAGCCCGGGCACTCGGTGACTTCAAGATTCGTTACTGGAGCCGTCACGCTCAGCGGATTGGATAGCCCCGTGAAGTCGCAGTGTTTAACGAACACGTTAGACGGAGCTGAGGAACTGCCAGTGACGAGCACGCCGTTTCCGAGATTGCCAGTAAGGTCGCAGCTCGCAATTCGAATGCTCGAAGCGCCGAAACCAACATAGACACCATAGACCTGCGACGTCGGCGCCGGCCCGGGCGGGCTGGTGAAGAGATCGTAGACGGAGTTGTTGCAAGCCGCTCCCGTGATCCGAACGCCCGAGGCTGGTCCAGTGATCGCGATCCCGGATTGCGAGTACCCAAACGGAACGTGCGCTCCAGTTCCGTTGCACGAATAAAAACCTCCAAGAACCTCTATGTTCGTTCCGCCGACGATGTTCATTCCCGGGCCTGGCCAGAGGCACGAATAACAATCGACAAATCGCACCTGATCGATCGGCCCAGTGCTGCCCGGCTGAATGACGATTCCGCCCCCCGCATAAGTAGTCGATCCCCCCGCCGGCGTGAACTCGCAGTGGTCGAACCATATCTGCGTCGCCGCGGCCGCCGAAGTACCAGTTTGTATCAAGACGGCAGCGCCCGTAGTTCCAGACGTGCTCGTCGGAAAAGAACTGACGTTCCCGAAGTATAAATGTCGTATGTTTGCGATGTTCGCACCCGTAGTTATGATGATCCCCTGCCCGTAGCTTTCAAGGCGCGAATTAATCATTCGGAGGTGCTCGCAGCCGTACACCTGCGCAGCCACACCATTCGGTTGGTTGAACGAAAGAAACGAACATCCGCTAACGAATGTTTCTATCGCCGACGTCAGGGACCCGTCGTTCGTCCCTAACTGAAGCCCGATGCCAGCGTTAGTAGAGTTATAAACGTTGCAGTCGATCATGCTGCAGGTAAGCGAGTTCGCGAACCAGGCGCCGATCGGACAATTTACGAGCGTCACGCGCAGGAGCTTTACGCTGTTGCTGGCGCCGACGACGTGGATGGCCGCGTGACTGCCGGAGGCGCCGCTCGCGTAGTTTATCATCAGATCTTGGAATACCACGCCGCCAATGTCTTCGGACGATCCCGTATTGTTGTCGACGATAAACAAGTCGGCGCTGCCATTTTCCTGCTCGAGGATTGGCGCGGTTATGTGACCTTGTCCCGTGCCCATGATGATGATCGAAGCGGGCTGCTTATTGTTTGAGAGATCGCGCCCGATCGTGATTGCGTCATTAAACCTGTATTTTCCAACTGAGGGAAACTGGATCGTACCACCACTTCCCTGCGTAGGTCCACTGCTGTCCAAGAGCGTATCGACGAGGGTTTGCAGGTTCGTCGTGTTCATGGTTGGCGTATTACTCGGCAAAATATTCCATGTCGGGTCAGTTACGTTGAAAACTCCCTGTTGCAGAGCCATGTTTGGGTCCTCCGTTTGG
>Ga0335069_10014646_pt1 | contig 10972 bp, 16 predicted proteins | sample Lox_Sample_11_FD_206714 | JGI IMG/M metagenome (GOLD analysis project Ga0335069, IMG submission 206714) | Soil microbial communities from Loxahatchee National Wildlife Refuge, Florida, United States - Lox_Sample_1.1 | ecosystem: Environmental > Terrestrial > Soil > Wetlands | place: USA... | reverse complement strand
TCGATCTTCAAGACAGGTTCATCCGCATGCTATCGACAATCTCTCCTTCGGTTACCGCCCTCGCGGTCGGCCCACCCGCGCAGCGGGCTATCGCGCAGCGATTTAGTGCTCTGGCCCGAGGCTGTCGAAGTGTGGTGCTGCAGCAAGTCGGCAGCTGACTGGGGTACACCGGCCGTGGTGCTAACTCATTCGGGAAGGCAACGCGTGACCCCCAACAGACATCCGGCCGCTTGGACCTTTGGCGAAAAATTGCTTACATTGAGCCTGAGAGTATCGAGGCGGAATTGGCAATGACGCGACGCGAGTTCATTACGGCAATCGGTGGTGCGGCGGTTTGGCCGCCTGCCGCGCGAGCGCAGCAGCCCGTCATGCCGGTAATTGGCTTTGTTAACGCCGCTTCGGCACAGGGTTACGCGCTGCCATTGGCGGCTTTTCTCAAAGGGCTGAACGAAATTGGATACGTTGACGGCCGCAACGTGGCGATCGAATACCGCTGGGCGGAAGGCAACAGCGATCGGTTGCCAGAGATCATGGCCTATCTGGTTCGTCGGCAAGTGGCCGTGATCGCCGCGACGACAACTCCGGCAGCGCTTGCGGCAAAGGCGGCGACTACGACCATTCCAATTGTCTTCGAAACGTCTTCCGACCCAGTAAGGCTTGGCCTCGTCGCCAGCCTGAGGCGACCCGGCGGCAACATCACGGGGGTAACCCAAACAAATGTTGAGGCAACACCAAAGCGATTGCAATTGCTGCACGAGTTGGTCCCCACAGCACGCGTCTTGGGCCTGCTGGTCAATCCAGCCAATCCGACGCTTGCCGAGACGAACACGAAGGGAGTGCAAGCAGCGGCCCGCACTCTGGGGCTGGAGCTTGTTGTCCTGAATGCTAGCACCGAACGTGAGTTCGATGCGGTCTTCGCTAAGTTGGTCGAAGTGCGAGCAGGCGGGCTTGTTATCGGCGTCGATCCCTTTTTTACCAGCCGAAGCGAACAACACGGTACACTGGCCATTCGCCACGCGATACCAGCGGTCTACGAAAATCGCCCGTTTGCCGTGGCTGGTGGCTTGATGGCTTACGGAGGCAACATTATAGAATCCTTCCGCATAACGGGCACCCATGTCGGCCGGGTGCTCAAGGGCGATAGGCCTGCCGACCTACCGGTCCAGCAAGTTACCCAAGTTGAGATGTTCATTAATCTGAAGGTGCCAAGGCGCTCGGCATCAACGTGCCGGACACGCTGATAGGCTGCGCCGAGGAGGTGATCGAATAGGGGTGTCTTTCCCTGCGCTGCATGAGTCCGCAGGTGGCCCAGGGCTGCCGACCCCTTTCGGAAGCGCCGGACGATCCGATGATGTAGATAGTTTGGGGAAGATCAGAATGGCTGGCCGATGCTCAAACGAAGCGATTGCCCCCGAGCAGAGTGCGCCAGTTCGCTGGCAAAGAATAGGAGGTGCAAGTCCCCCACGGGGAAGGTCTAGCCAACCACCCCGACCCCGAGTGATGCGCGGCGTCCCGCGAGGGCTGACGTGAAGCGTTCACAGGGGAGGCCACGGGTCGAGTATCGAGATGCGAAACGGGTCTACTTCCAAGGTGCCGATCTCGTTCTGCTGAAGAGAAGGTTTCGCCAGCAAATGACTTGAGAAGTTTGAGCACTCAAGCATGGGGAACGCCAAGAGTGCACGAAGCCCATTGCGCTCAGTCATTTGCCGAGGAGCGGCTCGGATGCAGCCACTCCGCCAGTTTTGACCACCGCCGCCTGCCTGAGACATTTCGAGCGATAGCAATGGCCTTCTTCTGCCCGACCAACACGACCAGCCTCTTGCCGCGGGTAACACCCGTGTAAAGAAGGTTCCTCTGCAGCATGGCATAATGCTGAGTGAGCACCGAGATTACGACGGCCGCATATTCCGAGCCCTGGCTCTTGTGAATGGTGGCGGCGTAAGCGGGCACCACCATATCGAGCTCGCCAAACAGTTCGCCCGTCGAAGGTCGTCCTCAGCATGCCCTCTGAGATATCGACGTCATCAATCATGCCGATGTCGCCGTTGTAGACCTCCTTGTCGTAGTCGTTTTCAACCTGCATGACCTTGTCGCCCGGAGAGAAGGTCCAGCCGAACCTTTCGACCTTGCGTTCGCCGGCTGGATTGAGCGCGGCCTGCAGTTCGATGTTCAAGGAACGGGCGCCCACACCACCCCGGTTCATCGGGCATAGAACCTGGATGTCGCGAATGGGGTCGAGACCGAACCGCTTGGGGATGCGTGTCTTGACTAGCTCGATAATGCGAGCGACCGTCTTTTCTTTTGTTTAGCCAAACGACTTGCGTCGGGCTTCGGATGGCTGCGGCACTTACGACTCGTGAGACCGCTCACCTTTCGGTGCCAATCGGGGGACCAAAGGCCGCGCCGATTTCACAGCCGAGATTCCCCAAAGCCGTTTTGACACGACCAAGACCCAACGCGGACATCACCCGCGAACTCTTTTCGTTAGGCCGTCTAGCCGTTAAGATACCTCCTAGACATGGCGTCGAGGGTCCCAAAAATGAGGCGGCGCGAGTTCATTACCGCTGTCGGCGGCGGTACGCTGGCAATGTTGCCTGTGGTGGCACACGCACAACAGAACCGGAAAGTCCCTCGTATAGGATATCTCATGGATCGTTCTGGACCGCCGGGCGTGCTTGATCAGGGGTTTTTTTACGGCCTCCGTGAGCACGGTTATGTGGTGGGCCAAAACGTTGAAATCGAGTATCGCTGGACGGAGGGCAAGAGCGAACGTCTTTCTGCTCTCGCGCGCGAATTGGTGGCGAGCAAGGTCGATGTCATCGTCGTCGCTGGCGCGGATTCCACCAAGGCCGCAAAAGCCGCGACCACGACCATTCCTATTGTGATGGCGAGCAGCCAGGACGCGGTTGGCGACGGCCTTGTGGCAAGCCTGGCGCATCCCGGAGGTAATGTCACTGGACGGTCCGTCTACGCCCCGGAACTCACATCGAAACGTATCGAAATCCTCAAGGAAATGCTCCCAACCCTGGCCAAAGTCGGGGTTCTCTGGAACAAGGAGAATGTCGGCGCTGCGGGTCAGTTGCGAGAAGCCGAAACGACCGGACACGCGCTTGGCCTCACCATCGAGTCGCTTCCTGCACAAATTCCTGATGGCGTGGACGAGGTGATGGCACGGGCGGAGCGAGTTGGCGCCGGTGCGATCCTTATCGTCTCCGACAGTTCGACGATAGGCAATCGGGCGAAGATCGGAAGTTCCGCTCTGCAACACCACCTTCCGACAATGTTTGCCAACAAGGCATATCTGAGTGGCGGCGGCTTGATGAGTTACGGTCCCGACATCGTCGAGAGCTTTCGGCTGGCTGTGGTCCACGTCGACAAAATTCTGAAGGGCGCAAGTCCGGCCCACTTGCCGGTAGAACAACCAACAAGATTTGAATACGTGATCAACATGAAGACGGCGAAGGCGTTGGCGATAGCGGTTTCTCCTGCGTTGCTTGCGCGTGCTGACAATTTGATCGAATAAGCTAATGACGGCTTGTGGCCCAAGCCGCGAAATTGATGGCAGAGCATGGCCGCTCTGCTCAAGTGATTCGGAGGATGCCCGGCACTGCATTAGAGCATGGGAGGCGTAGATGATCGTGACGAGGTTCACAGAAATGGTGGGCTGCGCGTTGCCGATTCAGCAGGCGGGCATGGGCGCGGCCGCGCCACCAGAACTGGCGGCGGCGGTGTCGGAGGCCGGTGCACTCGGAATGCTAGGCACCGCCCGGCCCGGGCTGACGGCCGCCACGCTCGCCGATCTGCTTGAGCAGGTACGCTTGCGCACTGACAAGCCGTTCGGAGTCAACTTCATCGTCGCCCCGATATTCCTGCATGGTACGTCGACCCGCCCGCCCCTTGATGTGAAGTGCATCGAAATCGCTGCGCGCGCGGCGAAGGTCGTCGAGTTCTTCTACGGTGAACCGGAGCAGCGGTTTGTAGAGATGGTGCACGAGGGCGGCGCGCTTGCCTGTTGGCAGATTGGGACGCGAGAGGAAGCGATCGCCGCAGTCCGGGCAGGATGCGACCTCGTGGTTGCGCAGGGCATCGAAGCCGGCGGACACGTGCGCGGGACGACGTCTACGATGACACTGTTAGACGAGGTGATCGCGGCGGTCGACGTGCCGGTGCTGGCGGCGGGTGGCATCGGCACAGGGCGGGCGATGGCGGCGGCGCTCGCGGCTGGGGCGGATGGCGTGAGGGTCGGGACCCGGTTCGTCGCCGCCGCGGAGGCAGGCGTTCATCCGGAGTACGTCGCCGCGCTGATTGCCGCAGAGCCACAAGACACCGCCTACACCGAGGCTTTCTCCGTCGGCTGGTCCAACGCACCTCACCGCGTCCTGCGCTCGTCGATCGCCGCAGCTGAAGTCTTCGAGGAGGGCGATGCGATCGGCGAAACGACTCGCCTGGACGGGACGCGGATGCCGATCATTCGCTTTCAGCCTGTCGTTCCCGACAAGACCACGATGGGAGCGATCGGGGCGATGTCGCTCTGGGCAGGAGAATCTGTCGGCTCCGTGAAGCGTGTCCAACCCGCGGCGGAAATTTTGCGGGAACTGGTAGAGGAGGCGGACCAGTCGAATTTGCAACAAGAGCGGACCGCCGTGCGCGCCTGATCTTGAGCAGCCCGTTTGCGCCGTTCCGGATATTGAACGACCGAAGTAGCGTCAGCTTCTGGCCTAACGGCGTCGGCTGAATGACGCGACTCGGACATACATTTTGTCTAGCAGCTGTGATTCGGCGCCGAACGCGGACACTACAGATCCGAACCCAGCCAAGCACTTAGGGCAGAGAGTTATCTCGGCGCGGCAAAATCGATCCTCTCGAGAGTTCAGCCTGCAGGTTGATTTCTATACGCACGTTCTTCGACGCTTTCTCGCCTTCCAACTTTGTCGCGACCAGTCCCGAAGTGCTCGCCATGACTGTCGCAGCCGAATAGTCGTTCATCACCGGTAGTGTCGTCCAGTGTCGTCGCTCCGGTATTGCAATCGTGGAAGTCGCTCGCACAGCTTGGGCCGATAGCGGTGGCGTGACATCCACGGCGCAATCCGGCGAAATCTTACGGCGAAGGACTTATGATCGGCCATCCTTTCCTCGCCCGCCGCTGAATACCTTCGATTTGGGAAGTTGTTGGTTACATCGCCGTTTGCTGAATTCACTTGTTTGGAACAAGTTGCCCAGACACCACAGCGGTCGAGCGAATCGCTTGAAGTGCGTCATTCTCGTGGAAGCGCTCGCACTCGCGGCTTATTAGCTATGGAAGCGCGGAAGATGGCGTGTATGAAACCGGCCAAGTTGCCTTAACGAATTTATTGGAGCGAGCCACGACATGAACTTAGAAGGCCAAAGGTCAAGCTCTGATTATCGGACCGAACCCAATCAGGCGTCATACGGCTCCTCCGGTGAAGCTGAGGGGAGCCAGCCACAACAGTGCAGTAAGACGCGCTTCGGATTTAAAGCAAATGATTATGTTGTCTACCCGGCTCACGGCGTCGGCAAAATTTTGACGATCGAAGAACAAACAATTGCGGGAGCTAATATTGTAGAGTTCTTCGTTGTCTATTTCGCAAAGTCCAAGATGACGCTGCGCGCTCCTACGCGGAAAGCGGCAAACATCGGAATGCGCAAGCTGTCCGATCCTACCGCGATCCAACGCGTACGACAGACTTTAAGCCAGGCGCGGTACAAGGCTCGGGGTAATTGGTCGCGACTGGCGCAAGAATATGCAAGCAAGATCAATTCGGGCGACATCATCGCCGTTGCGGAAGTGATGCGTGATCTTTATCGGCCCGCTCTCAATTCAAGCCAGAGTTATAGCGAACGGCAGCTTTACATATCGGCACTTGACCGCCTGTCTGGAGAAGTTGCTCTGGTCGAGGGCATTACTGAGGAAGAAGCCGTCAGAGAACTCGAATTTTTGGTGTCAACTGCGGGCAGGCGAAGCGCGTAGAGTTGGTCCGCTTCGGAGGAATACCGGTTCTAAGATGCCGTCCGCGGCAGCTCGACCGTCCCGCGGTTGGCAGACCTGAGCCATAGAGGAACTGGACAGTCATCTCGGGGCGACTATGCGGACCGATAAGCCAAATACGGCTGGCGGCCCGCTCTTGGCGCAAGCGCACATTGGTTACCTGGACGCGCACGTCTAAGAACTGCCCGACTTCCGGGCTCATGCATTACAAGCGTTGGAAATATATTGAGCCAAGGTCAGAACGGGCGGGAGTGGCAAGAGAGAGATGCCATTGGCAGCGACAAGGCCGTTGCTGCGAATTACCCCTCCAATGTGAATCCCACTCGCAACACAACCTGGTAATGTCGTACAGTGCACTCTTCGATATGACCCCTGGTTTGCACGACTTCGAACCATTTCATCTCACGAATAGTCTTTGATGCGCGTGTTACGGCATTCTGGATCGCGTCTTCGATGCTCTTTTCGGAAGATCCCACGAGGTCCAGTATCTTATAAACGTGGTCCTTCTCGGTTGCGGCCGCCATCTCAAACCTCCGTTGTATATCGTTGGCGCAGTCAGCCGCGAAGAGAAGCCCGACGGCTTGGTAGCGCGCCGGGCCCCTCCTTGGGAGCATCGCGGAGACTAAGCTCCACTCGCCCTCTGACCTATAGGGACGCAATTTTCGCAACCGCGCAAGTGGGGAGTCTCGCGACGCACAACGTCTGGCCGCGTCGCAAAAGACTTGCGACGATAACTACGTTTGCGGTCTCTCATTTACCCCTGAGGTGCTTAGTCTCGTCAAAAGGCCTGCAAGCGGGAGGCCGACAAGGAGGAGGGAACAGACATGGCCGGCCAATCGACGCAATCGAGGTGGGATCCGCTCGTCCTCGCAGGGTTCTTCGACGATTACGAAAGGACGGTGCTGAATGCCGTCGTCAGGCGATGTCGTATCTGGTGGTATGTGACAAGCTCGCCTGTGTCGCTGGGCGGACGTCTTGATCGGCCCGGGCCACACAGGATCACGACGATGTTGGAGATGCGCAGGGTTCCTCTCCTGGTGGTCGGCCATGCGACGCCTGCCGCGATAGAGTGCCTGCGACATATTGCACTCGAACCTGAACCCGCGGGGTCGCGACATACGTTTACCTTTTGTAGGTAGCAGGGGAGCAGATGTGAGCACTCGCGATCAGGCTTACGAGCGCGTCCTAATTCTCCGTCAAAAGGTTCAGCACCTTCTGAAAGAGCTTGAAGAGCTTCAGGAGCTTCGAAACCGTACGGTAGAGGCCAAATCTCTAGTGGGTCTGGCCATCGTGCCGGCAACAGCCAAGCTGATCGCAAGGTACGTCATTAGGTCGGGCTCAATTGCCGCGCGGCAATCGGGGTGATAGTGCGTATTGCCAGTCGAAGTTCTCACCCGACATGCAAATATTCTCACCGAACTTGCACGGGAGATCAACGAGCATCGCCGAATTGCGCCGAAGGGGGCGCATTATCGAAGACGCGCCAGGATCCTACGTACGAGTGCGATCGGTGGCCTCGTAGGTTGCGTTTTTTCTGCATTGGTCAACCCATGGCGCCACCGCTGGTGCGCTTGCCATGAGTGCGCCGATCGAGCCAATAGGTGACGACGGCGAGGACGATCCAGCCAAGATTGTAAAGCAGGCCGCAGCCAAGCACCACCCACCCGGGAATCGGCCCGACGGCGGCGCGATCGATAAATTCGCCAAGGTGATTTGCGACTTCTGGATGAATCGCAATCTTTCCAAGATAGGCGGTGGTTTGAATTGCGATGATCCAGATGTAGGTGCGCCGAACACGTCGTCCGGCGGCTCGGAAGAAACTGATGTGGTGACGCGGATGCAGGTAGTCTTCTGCAAGCACCGTCCGCCAGCTTGCATCATCTGCCCCGCGTTTACCGTTCAGGATTTGAGCGTAAAAATGGGTCTCCATGTAGCGGGCCCGGGCACGCCAAACGTTGAAGTAGCGGTAGCGCCGGGCCTCGAGTACGAGAAATACGGCGAGAAGCATGCCTATCAGAATAAGCGGCAACGCCGACGCCTCTTTCGACGAGAACGTCGAGGAGAGGGCAATGCCCATGGTCACGATTGACCAGTTGGTCGTGTTGTCCAGACGTGTTCGCCAGATCGTGCTGCGATAGATCTCGCCGCGATAGAGGTGAGCGACCGCCCCCAATTCGGCGGCGTTCAGCTCATGAATGTCGTTGGCGTCTGTGGGCTTGAGCATGGTGAAAGCCGACCCCCCCGAGAGCAAAGCGAGAGTTCTCAACAGCCTTTCGGCAGCGGTCGGTCACGGGGTGGCGCGCACGCGCTGTCGGTGCCTCCATGGCATAATACCATATTTCCTTAGCGCTTCGACAATGGCGCGTGGGTAATGCTTTAGCATGCCATGCGGGGCCAGACCTGCCGTCCAACCTGTGTGTACCGAAAACCCTATCCGTCTTGGTGCAGCAATGGAATCGCCCAAGCTGGCGGAATGATAGGGCTGCTCCTTTTCGTTTGGCCGTCCTGGTCTTGCCATTCAAGTCAAGTTGCGGCTTGAGGCTGAGAACGCGGTGCTTCGACATCAGTTGAATGTCTTGAGGCGCAGGCTGCATGGTCGCGCCCGGCTGACGAACAGTGATCGCTGGTTCCTCGTCCAGATGTATCGATGGTTTCCATCGATCCTGAAGGTCGTTACAATTGTCCGACCTGAGACGCTGGTGCGGTGGCATCGGGCCGGCGTTCGCTGCTACTGGCGTTGGAAGTCGGGCCTACAGGGAGGGCGGCCGCAGATCGAGACGGACCTGCGCGCATTGATCCGGGCGGATGAGCATGGACAACCCTCTTTGCGGCGCGCCGCGCATCCACGGCGAACTTCTCAAGCTCGGGTTTGAGGTCGCGCAGTCGAGCGTCGCCAAGTACATGCTCAAGCGGCGAGGACCACCCAGCCAGGGATGGCGGACCTTCTTGCGCAACCACGCGCCGAAGATTGCCGCCATGGACTTCTTCGTCGTCCCGACGATCGGTTTCGACCTCCTCTATGCATTCGTCATCGTTCGGATAAAATACAGGAATGTCAGGCCTTAGCGCGCGCGAACCTGGAGAGCAGCGCCGCCGCTTCCTGGAAATCCGGCCCGGTCCGAAATTAGGTGATCCTGTCGGCTATGGGTGATAGAATGTCTCGCGCGCGCACTACATCGCCGTCGTCGGCGACGAGCTGCGCTAAGTCGCGACCGGACCGCAGAAGATATAGTCCCGCATCCTGCCGCTGGGCGATCTCTACGGCCGCTTCGAATTCGCGACGGGCCTGATTACGAAGATCTCGTCTCAGGAGCACTCGTCCGGCAAACCTTTTTAGTTCCGCGAGTGCGAAGGCATCGCCATTCTTTTCGGACGTGTCGATCCCGTTCAACACTGCTCTCTCCGCGCAATCGACATCGTCAATGTAAATGCTGATCGAAGGTTGACCCCTGAATCAATAGCGCCTCAAGGCTAAAGGCTTGATCTTGCAAATGTCGGATGACTGACCCCGGCGCCGATCGGCGTCGGACCCCTGCGCCGATCCACAGTTAAATCCGGACGTCGCTTGACACCTCTGCTGTTTCCAGCGGACGCCCGTCAGTCACGAGGTGCAGCCGCGGTCAGATGCCGAACGAACTGACGATAACTTCAGTCTTACGCCAGGGCCGGAGGTATCGTCCGGAAATGTGAACTCTATGCCCTCTTTCTCGAAGGCAACCCTGATCGCTTCCAAAGCGTTTCGTCGGCGAAGATCCTTCGTGGATAGATCGGTCTCGCCTTCCAATTTCGAAATGGTTCGCTGCGTTAGCCCAGCGCGTTCTGCCACCCCCGTTTGATCGAGTCCAAGTAGTCCCCTGGCTGCACGGATCATCGCCGGCGTCAACATCTGCTTCTCGTCGGGCACGGCGAATCGCTCCTTTAGGACCGGTTAAGGTTAACAGGGCGATCGCGCTATGGCAGCACGAATTCCGTTGCAGTCTTCGATTTTTGTGCTATGGTAGCATGAATTAACTCGAAGGAGCCGTTCATGCACCAGCCCGCCTACATCACAAACGAAGCACGGAACGCCGAATATTCGGCCCCGATCCTTCTGTTCCCCAAGTCCTATCCTGGCCACGTTGACAGCCTCTGGCGCCGCAAGGACGCCGACGATTTCACCGATGCCGATCGCGATGCGATCCGCCGCTTCCTCTCGGAAGCCGTCGTCGACGACCCGAGGTGGATCGGCGCGAGCACCGGCGACACCGCCGACGCTGCCGCGTTGGTCGTGGCCGCGTGGCCGGTGGAACGCTTGGATTCCGAGCTCGACGCCCTGATGACGGCGTTGCTCAACTGCGCGTTGTCGAACAGCAGCAACACCAAGGCGGCCGCGGTCATCCTGTTCCACACGCTCGCGCAGCTCGGCGCCCGCGGTGTCCGGTCGTGCGAGTCGCCTGCTAAGTCCTGGCACGCCAAGTTGCGCCGCGACGAGTATGAGGGGGCGATCCGCCGTCCTGAGCCGGTGCGCCGCATTCTGACGTCAGACGCCCCCGACCAGATCAAGGCGGCGAAAGCCGCCTGATCTCAGCGAAGCGGATACGACATCGGACGGCTCCAATGCCGTTCAGATCCCATATCCGCGTCCCGCCGAAAGGGCAGCGGAACGGCCGCCGCATCAAGTCCCAAGACCTGACCAGGAGATGTTGATTGAATTACGCCTCCTACATCGCCAGCCATCGCTGGCGCACGAATGCGGCCCGCGTCCGCGAACTCGCGTTCGCGCAGGGTAAGTGCCGGCTGTGTGCCGATGAAGCGCCCCTCGAGGCCCATCATCGTGACTACACCAATCTCGGCGACGAGCGCGATGGCGATCTGGTGGCCCTGTGCGGCGAATGCCACCGTGAGGTCACCGTATTCCTGCGGCGCCGCCGTTACTGCCGGCGCACGCCGCTGCGCGCGGACGTTCCCCGTCTTCGCGACGTGGGT
>Ga0335069_10014645_pt1 | contig 10972 bp, 10 predicted proteins | sample Lox_Sample_11_FD_206714 | JGI IMG/M metagenome (GOLD analysis project Ga0335069, IMG submission 206714) | Soil microbial communities from Loxahatchee National Wildlife Refuge, Florida, United States - Lox_Sample_1.1 | ecosystem: Environmental > Terrestrial > Soil > Wetlands | place: USA... | reverse complement strand
CGACGGCAAAGTTTGGCACCTCGATGTCGGCTCATCACATCCTGGGGCTGGAGCAGGTCCCAAGGGTTCGGCTGTTCGCCGATTAAAGTGGTACGTGAGCTGGGTTCAGAACGTCGTGAGACAGTTTGGTCCCTATCTGCCGTGGGTGTACGAAGCTTGAGAGGATCTGTCCCTAGTACGAGAGGACCGGGATGGACACACCTCTGGTGGACCTGTCGTGGCGCCAGCCGCGCAGCAGGGTAGCTAAGTGTGGAATAGATAACCGCTGAAAGCATCTAAGCGGGAAACTAACCTCAAAACAAGGCTTCGCCGAGAGCCGTGGTAGACCACCACGTTGATAGGCCAGGTGTGGAAGTGCCGCGAGGCATGGAGCTTACTGGTACTAATAGCTCGATCGGCTTGATCGTTCTTAGTCAAACTCATGAGTGCTTTGTGCTCAGCTATGATGTCTTCTCATTTCATCCGCTTTGTTGACCTGGTGGCTATGCCGGAAGGTCCCCACCCGATCCCATTCCGAACTCGGTCGTTAAGCCTTCCTGGGCCAATGGTACTTCGTCTTAAGGCGCGGGAGAGTAGGTCGCCGCCAGGTCTACAAAACGGATGAATGTCTTCTCCTTTGACCCTTCAATCACAACCTAACCGGGCCCAATCCGGGATCCGCACGTCTTTGCCGCGGGGTGGAGCAGCCCGGTAGCTCGTCAGGCTCATAACCTGAAGGTCGCAGGTTCAAATCCTGCCCCCGCACCCAACTCATCTGCAAAACCCCCAGCGCGTCAGGCTGGGGGTTTTTGCATTTGTGGTCCCTACGAACAGGTCGCCGAATTAGTTGGGACCGCGATAGCGAAGGGCGTCGACGATCACCTTGAAAGCGGGCGAGGCCTGACGGCGGCTGGCGTAATACAGGTGGTAGCCAGGCCACGCTGGGCACCAATCCTGCAATAGGCGCGTCAGGCGGCCGTCCGCCAGCGCCGGCGCCGCGAGGTCTTCGGGCACATAGGCCAGGCCATGGCCGGCGACCGCCGCGTCGAGCATGTTGAAGGTGCTGTTGAACGCCAGTTGGCCCTCGACCCTCGCGCGCACCTCCTGACCGTCCTTTTCGAACTCCCAGACGTAGAACGCGCCGTAAGTGGGCAAGCGCAGGTTGATGCAACTGTGGCTCAAAAGATCCTGGGGAGTTGCCGGCGCCTCGCGGCCGGCGAGATACGACGGCGCGCCGACAACGGCGAACCGGACATCCGGCCCGATCCGGGTCGAAATCATATCCTTGGCCACCTGGTCGCCCAGGCGCACGCCCGCGTCGAACCGTTCGGCCACTATGTCGGTCAAGCCATAGTCGATCACCAGTTCGACCTTGATGTCGGGATAGGCTGGCAACAGCTTATCCAGTCTGGGCCAAAGCAGAGCGTTGATCGTGTAGTCCGCCGCCGTGATGCGCACCGTGCCTGACGGCTTGTCCTTGAAGGCGCTAAGGGCCTGAAGCTCGACGTCGATCTGTTCGAAGTGCGGGCCAAGGGTCTGAAGCAGGCGCTCACCCGCTTCGGTCGGCGCGACGCTGCGCGTCGTGCGAGTCAACAGCCGCACCGCCAGGCGGGCTTCCAGTAGGCGGATGGTGTGGCTCAGGGCGGATTGCGACACGCCAAGCTTGGCCGCCGCGCGCGTGAAGCTCCGCTCGCGCGCCACCATCAGGAAACCCGCCAGGTCGTTGAGGTTTTCGCGCATGGTTCATGAGCTCAGCTAATAACTGCATGAACTTTTTAGCGGATTATAGCGCTAAACGCATGCGTCTAGATTGGCCCTGCCTCATGAAGATCAGGAGCCACACAATGAACCCCGTTTATGATTTCCAAGGCCAGGTCGCCCTGGTGACCGGCGCCAGCTCCGGGATCGGCCTGGCGACCGCCAAGGCTTTCGCCGAAGCGGGAGCGGCGGTAGCGCTCGCCGACATCAACGAGGCGGCTTTGCTGGCGGCGACGGACGCCCTGAACGGCGTCGGCCATCGGGCGATTGGCGTCGTGTGCGACGTCGCCGACGAGGCGCAGGCCGAGGCGTTGGTTCGCCAGACGGTCTCCGCCTTTGGCCGGCTCGACATGGCCTATAACAACGCCGGCATCCTGGGCCCGATGTGCCCCATGGCGGATGAGACCGGTGAAGGCTTCGACGAAGTGACCGCCGTCAACCTGAGGGGCGTGTGGACCTGCATGAAGCACGAGATCCGGCACATGCGCGCTCAGGGTTCGGGCACCATCGTCAATTGCTCGTCGCTCGGCGGCCTGGTGGGCTTGCCAGGCCGCGCGGCCTACCACGCCACCAAGCATGGGGTGATTGGCCTGACCAAGAGCGCGGCGCTCGACAACGCGGCGCTTGGGGTGCGGATCAACGCGGTTTGCCCGGGGTGCATCGATACGCCGATGGGCGACGAGATCGATCCGGCGGCCATGAAAGAGTTCCTGAAGGACCAGCCGATCGGGCGGGCCGGTCGCCCCGAAGAGGTGGCCGCCGCCGTGCTTTGGCTGTGCAGTCCCGGCGCCAGTATGGTGCTGGGCGTGGCCCTGCCCGTCGACGGCGGTTTCGTCGCTCACTGACTGATTCACGAGGAAAGACAGTCCCATGAACCTCAAACGCGCGGGATCGCAGCCCTCCCAAAAAGGCCCTGAGGCGTTCTTTACCGGTGTGGTGCGGATCGATCCCCTGAACACGCCGCCCGAACCGGCGCGCGCGACCACGGCCTACGTCACCTTCGAGCCTGGCGCACGCTCGGCCTGGCACGCCCACCCCCTCGGCCAGACACTCATCGTCACGGCGGGCTGCGGCTGGACCCAGTGCGAGGGCGAGCCGATCGTGGAAATCCGCGCGGGTGATGTGATCTGGTGCCCGCCGGGCCACAAGCATTGGCATGGCGCCACGCCCACGACCGCCATGACCCACATCGCTGTCACAGAGATGCTCGACGGCCGCGCCGTGGACTGGATGGAAAAGGTCGCCGACGAGCAATATCTGACCGGGCCGCCCAAGACCGGAGCGATCCATGTCTGACGAACCCACAAACGCCCGCAAGTCATTCGGCGACATTGCCCCCCATCTGGCTGAAATCACCGATAAGGTGTTGTTCGGCGGCGTCTGGGAAAGCCCGGCGCTGTCGCCCCGCGACCGCAGCCTGGTGACCATCACCAGTCTGATCTCGCTCTACCGCGTCAACGAACTGCCATTTCATCTGAAGAAGGCGCTCGAGAATAGCGTCACCAAAGAGGAAATCATCGCCGCGATAACCCACCTGGCCTTCTACGCCGGCTGGCCCCCGGCCATGACCGCCCTGCAGACCGCGCGCAAAGTGTTCGACGAGACCGGCGCATGAGCGGCGACGCCTTTGACGGGCGATGCGTTCTGGTGACCGGTGCGGCGAGCGGCATAGGCCTTGCGACGGCTACCGCCTTCGCGCGGGCGGGCGCGTCGGTCGCAATGGCCGACTGCGATGGCGCGGCGCTCGCTCACGCGGTCGACGGCTTGAGATCGGCCGGTCATGACGCTTTGGCCCTGGTCTGCGATGTCGCCGACGCGGCGCAGGTGAGGCGCATGGTGGGGCAGGCCATCGAAGCTTATGGCCGGCTCGACGCCGCCTTCAACAACGCCGGGATCAATACAGGCGGCGCGCCCGTGCTGGAAACCAGCGACGAGCAGTTCGACCAGATCATCGCCGTGAACCTGCGCGGCGTGTGGAACTGCCTGAAGGCCGAACTGGCGGTCATGGTCGCGCAAGGCGGCGGGGCGATCGTCAACTGTTCGTCAATCGGCGGCCTGCGCGGCTCCAAGGGCCGCGCGGCTTATTCCGCCAGCAAGCACGGGGTGATCGGCCTGACCAAGGCGGCCGCGCTGGACTACGCCGAGAAAGGCGTGCGGATCAACGCGGTCTGCCCAGGGATCATCGACACGCCCATGGGCGATGTGGTGTCCGGCGGCGATCCTGAAGCGATGAAGGCGATGGCCGCCAAGGCCCCGATCGGCCGCGTCGGCCGGCCGGAGGAAGTCGCCGCCGCGGTCCTGTGGCTGTGCAGCCCGGCGGCCAGCTTCACGCTTGGCCAGGCGTTGCTCGTCGATGGCGGGATGCTGGCTTAGGCGCCCCGCCATCCGTCACTGTTCCCGCGGCCGAGCGTTACGCCAGGTCGTAGCGGTCCGCATTCATCACCTTGGCCCAGGCGGCCACGAAATCAGTGACGAATTTGGGCTGGGCGTCGGCGCAGGCGTAGACCTCGGCCAGGGCGCGCAATTCGGAATGCGAGCCGAAGATGAGGTCGACCCGCGTTCCGGTCCATTTCGCCGCCTTGGTCTTGCGGTCATGGCCCTCGAACAGGTTGTCTCCGCCGGCCGGACTCCATTCAGTGCTCATGTCGAGCAGGTTGACAAAGAAGTCGTTGGTCAGAACGCCCGGTCGCGTCGTGAACACGCCGTGCTTGGCCCCGCCGGTGTTGGCGCCCAGCACCCGCAGCCCGCCGACCAGCACCGTCAGTTCGGGCCCGCTGAGCCGCAGCAGTTGGGCGCGGTCGACCAGCGCCTCCTCGGGGGCCATGAATTGCTCGCCAGGCGCCCGGTAGTTGCGGAAGCCGTCGGAGATCGGCTCCAGCGGCGCGAACGAGTCGGCGTCGGTCTGGTCCTGCGAGGCGTCCATTCGGCCCGGGCTGAACGGAACCTGCACGTCCGAGCCCGCGTCCCTGGCCGCCTTTTCGATCGCGGACCCGCCGCCCAGAACGATCAGATCGGCCAGCGAAACCTTTTTGCCGCTCGAGGCTTGGGCGTTGAACTCGCCCTGAATGGCGGTCAGCGCCTGCAGCACCTTGGCCAGTTCAGGCGGATCATTGACCGGCCAGTCCTTCTGCGGCGCCAGGCGAACGCGCGCGCCATTGGCGCCGCCGCGTTTGTCCGAGCCGCGGAAGGTCGAAGCCGAGGCCCAGGCCGCGCTGACCAACTGCGAAACGGTCAAGCCCGACGCCAGGATCTTGGTCTTGAGGGCGGCGATGTCGGCCGCCTCGATCAGCGGATGGTCGACCGCGGGGATCGGATCCTGCCAGATCAAGGTCTCCTTCGGTACGAGGGGGCCGAGGTAGCGCTGAATGGGGCCCATGTCGCGATGGGTCAGCTTGAACCAGGCGCGCGCGAAGGCGTCGGCGAACTGATCCGGGTGCTCGTGGAAGCGGCGCGAAATCTTCTCGTAGACCGGGTCGAAGCGCAGGGCCAGGTCCGAGGTCAACATGGTCGGCACATGCTTCTTGGTCGGGTCGTGCGCGTCGGGAATGACAGCCTCGGCCCCCTTGGCCTGCCATTGCTTGGCGCCGGCCGGGCTCCGGGTCAGCTCCCATTCGAAGTTGAACAGGTTGTCGAAGAAGTTGTTGCTCCACCGGGTCGGGGTCTGGCTCCACGTCACTTCCGGGCCGCCCGTGATGGCGTCGGCGCCCATGCCCGTGCCGTGCTTGCTCTTCCAGCCCAGGCCCTGGTCCTCAATCGCCGCGCCCTCGGGTTCGGGACCGACGAAGGACGGATCGCCGGCGCCGTGGGTCTTGCCGAAGGTGTGACCCCCGGCGATCAGGGCCACCGTCTCTTCGTCGCCCATGGCCATGCGCCCGAAGGTTTCGCGGATGTCGCGCGCCGAGGCGAGGGGATCGGGATTGCCGTTGGGGCCTTCGGGATTGACGTAGATCAGGCCCATCTGCACCGCACCCAGCGTCTTGTGCAGCTGTCGCTCGCCGCTATAGCGCTCGTCGCCCAGCCAGCTGCCCTCGGGGCCCCAGTAGAGCTCCTCCGGTTCCCAGGTGTCGGCCCGGCCGCCCGCGAAGCCGAAGGTCTTGAAGCCCATCGATTCCAGCGCGACGTTACCAACCAGCACATAGAGGTCGGCCCACGACAGCTTGCGCCCGTACTTTTGCTTGATCGGCCACAGCAGCCGTCGCGCCTTGTCCAGGTTGGCGTTGTCCGGCCAGGAGTTGAGCGGGGCGAAGCGCTGCTGGCCGCCGCCCGCGCCGCCGCGGCCGTCGCTGATGCGATAGGTGCCCGCGCTGTGCCACGCCAGGCGGATGAACAAGCCGCCGTAGTGACCGAAGTCGGCCGGCCACCAGTCCTGGGAATCCGTCATCAAGGCATGCAGGTCGGCGATGACCGCGTCCAGGTCCAGGGTCTTGAATTCGGCCGCGTAGTCGAACGCTTCGCCCATCGGGTTGGATCGCGGGGCGTGCTGATTCAGCCCGTCCAGGCGCAGGCTCTCCGGCCACCAGTCTCGATTGGAACGGGCCGCTCGCCCGTGAGCCACCGGGCATTGGCCCGCAGCGCCGTCGTCAGTCTTGGCATCCATGGTGTCTCTCCCGTCGAATGGCCGCCCGCTCGCCGCTGGGGCGCGGGGCGGGCGTCTAAACGCGAGTGACAGGCAAGGCCGACTTGGCGTGCTTGTAAAATCGAATGTTCGTATGGCCGCGATTAGCCAAATCTATCGCAGCCCTAGGGGCCCGCTAGCGACGCGCGGCGGGCCTTTGTCCGCCGCGCGCCGCAGGCCGTCAGTGGGCTTTCGCGGACGCCAACTCCGCCATCAGTTCTTCCTTGCGCGCCTTCAGGCGCTCGCCCATCGCCTCAAGGTCTTCCTCGCCCTTCTTGGCCTGGGCGAACAGTCCGCCGGGCTGCTCCTCTTCTTTGACGTGGTGCTTGATGTACTCGCCCAGCACCTTGACCTTGGCGTCGTAGAATTCGTCGCCGGGCTTCATCGCCTCGATTTCGGCGATCAGCTTCTTGGCGCCGTCGTGCTCCACATAGGCCTCGTCGAGCATGTCTTCTTCAATGTCGCCGCGCTCCTCGGGGTAGAAGATTTCTTCCTCGATCTGGGTGTGCACCTTGAGCGCCAGGGCGATCTGATTGAACAGGGACAGTTTTTCGCTGTCGGCTTCAAGCTGTTCGTACTGGTCGAACCAGCCTTCAACCTCGCGATGGTCCTGTTTCAGCAACGAAATCGCCAGGGGATCGCGCCGCCCGGTGCGACGATGGCGGCCGCTGCGAGACTTGGTTGAGGCGACTTTCGAGGGGGTGGCCATGGACGTCTTCCTTGTTGGGGGGCGTTTCGCGGCGCCCATGCGCCGCGCCAAACCAACGACGTAAGGCTGCAGCCCGTTCCGCGTGGATCGACCAGGGCGCGGCATGTTCTGTAACGGCGCCAAGCCGAGCATGGGCCGTTGCCCCGAAAATGATAGCGTTGTCACGACGCGCATGATCAGGCTTGGCGACGCGGCCGGAAAACTCACGTACAAGCTCGGCGCGGTCTGGACGCACGCCTTGAGGCCGCTATTTGACGATCAAGGCCGCCCGCGCCTAAGGGGCCGGTTCAAAAAACGGGAGGTTAAACGCAGATGCCGCGTCAAGTCTTCAAATCCATCTCCGCTCTTCTGGCCACCTCGACGGCGGGCCTGATGCTGCTCGCGGCCGCCACGCCAGTCCGGGCTGCGGAGGCGCGTCAGGAAGTGTTCGGTCAACTCGACGGCCGCCCCGTGGGGGCCGTGGTGCTCACCAACAAGGCGGGGATGAAGGCGCGGATCATCGCCTACGGCGCCGCGATTCAGGAGCTGGACGTTCCCGATCGCGATGGCCGTCCGGCCGACGTGGTGTTGTCCTATCCAGACATGACCGGCTTCTTGAAGAAGCCTCAGTATTTCGGCGCGACCGCCGGTCGCTACGCCAATCGCATCGCCAAGGGGGCGTTCATCCTGGACGGCCAGCGCTACACCCTGGCCATCAACGACGGCGAAAACACTCTGCACGGCGGCAAGCGCGGGTTCGACAAGGTGTTGTGGAGCATCTCGGACGTGAAGAGCGGGGCCGAGGCCAGCGCCACCTTCAACTACGTCAGCCCAGACGGGGAGGAGGGCTACCCCGGCGCCCTGACCGTGGCGGTGACCTTCACCCTGGACGAGCACAACGCCTTGTCCATTAGCTACCGCGCCACCACCACCAAGCCGACCGTGGTCAACCTGACCAACCATAGCTATTTCAACCTGTCCGGCGCCGCGTCGGGCCGCGACGTGCTGGGCGAGCGGCTGACCATCGCGGCGGACCGTTACACGCCGGTCGACGCCGGCTTGATTCCGACGGGCGAACTGCGGCCGGTGGCCGGCACCGCCTTCGACTTTCGCACCCCCCACGCCATCGGTTCACGCCTGCACGACGGCGCCGAGCCCCAACTGCTGATCGCCCGCGGTTATGACCACAACTTCGTTCTGAATGACGGCGGCGCGGCCAAGCCCAAGCTGGCCATGCGGCTGGAGGATCCCGCCTCAGGCCGGGTGCTTGAGTTGCTGACCACCGAGCCCGGCTTGCAAATTTACACAGGCAATTTTCTGGACGGGACCGTGGCGGGCAAGGACGGCTACATCTACCGCCAGAGCGACTCCATATGCCTGGAGCCTCAGCACTTTCCTGACTCGCCAAACCAGCCGGCGTTTCCGAGCACGCGCCTGGATCCCGGACAAACCTACCGCCAGGTTTCAGTCTTTCGGTTTACAACCATTGCGAGATAAAAAGGGGCACCTGTGCATCCGGCGAGCCCCTTCAAGTCTCGTTATAGACGGCGCCGAAGCGTCGTGTAATTGTGCGCGGCGTGAATTGTTGCGTCAGGCCTGACCCGGTTGGGTAGAGGCAGTATTCCGGGCGACAGATATTGATCTAAGCTTTCAGCGGCCCTGATCTGGCGTGATTCTGGCCGTCGATGTGTGCAGTATAAGTGAAGTACATCTGATAATTATTGGGTATAAACCGCGCGGTACGGCCGGTATTTGCCAAGGCGATCCTTGGGGGGAAACCATGACGCGAATTGCGTTCATGACAGCGTTGTTGGCCTGCGTCTGCGCCCTGGCGCTGCCGGTATTGGCCTTCGTCCAGACGGCGCCCGATGCCGCCTCAACCGCATCCGAAGTCGTTGTTACCCGTTGGAGGGGCATCACCAACGGCAACAACAGCCCTGCCCTGCTGACCGCAGCGGGCGCGCAGCCGCGGAGCCAGCTGCGGCCTTTTTCGACGACGGACGCGCTTGAAGATCTGCCGGACTTCCAGGGCGCGCGCGGTCAGGCTGGAAGGTTGGCGCCGAACAACCCAGGAAACCCGACGTGACCGATCGGTCGAACCTGAGACGGCTGCGCGCGGCGATTGCAGTCGGCGTGATGGCGATCGCCGCGCCGGCCATGGCGGGGCCGTTGAGGGCCGGAGCGGCCAAGGTGTCGATCACGCCCACGCCCGACGAATTTCCTTATGCCGTGAAAGGCGAACTCCCGTTTGTGGGCGTGCATGATCCTGTGTTCGCCCGCGCCCTGGTGCTGGACGACGGCGCGCGCAAGGTGGCGATCGTCAGCGTTGAGGTCACTGAAATTCCGTACGGCACGCAGATCGTCACGGCGGTGGCTCAGGCCCTGGGCGTGCCCGAAGCCGACGTGATGGTGTCGGCGACCCACACTCACGTCGTGCCGCTGGTCTATTATCATAACGGGCCGCCGACCCCGGTCCAGGCCAAGGAGATGGACCGGATCAAGGCCAGCGCCGTACAGGCGGCCAAGGACGCCGCGGCCCAGCTGCAGCCGGCCACGGTCGCGTTCGGCCGGGGGCAGGCCTGGGTCAACGTCAACAACGGCGGTCAGGCGGGGCGCGAGGACCGCTACGATCCCGCAGGCCTGTCCGACAAGTCGGTGGACGTGATCCGGGTGCAGACCCGCAAGGGCGCGACTCTGGCCCTGCTGATGAACTATGGCTCGCACGCAGGCGCCATGTTCTACAGCGTGACCAAGGACGGCGGTTACGAGGTCACCGGCGATCTGCCCGGCGAGACGGCCCTGTTGCTGGAAGCCAGCCCGCGCGGCGCGCCGGTGGTGCTGTACACCGCGGCCGCCGAGGCGGACCAACTGACCCTGTTCGAGTCCAAGCAGTATCCGGGCAATCTGCCGGCCGCCGACGAGGGGGCTGGCGGCTGGGCGATCCTCGACGTGATGTCGCGCCGCCTGGCCAGTTCGGTGATCGACACCCTGGCCGCCATGCCCGCCGGCGCATCGGACGTGCGTCTGTCGACCTCGACAAGCGCGGTCAGCTGCCCGGGCGAGCATCGTCAGATGGACCGCGCCACGGGCCAGATCACAGCGCAGGACCGCCCACCGGTGAGTATTCCGCTGTCGGTGATCAGGATCGGCGACATCGCCCTTGCGGGTATCGGCGGCGACGTCGGGGTGGGCATCGGTCTGGACGTCAAGGCCGCCTCTCCAGTGGCGCACACCACGGTGGTGACCATGACGGCGGGCTCGATCGGCTACATCTTTCCGGACGCCAACTATGTGCACCAGGGCCACGGCGTGATCGGCTCCCCGCTCAAGGCGGGTTGCGCGGAGCCGGCGATTCTGGGCGCGCTGAAGCCGATGCTGGCGAATTGACACGACCGAAAACCTGTCAGGGCAGGGGGGAATCATGAACCCAAACAAGGTGATGCTGGCTTTCGCCTTACTCGCCTCGCTGGGCTTGGCCCACGCCAGCCCAGCGGCGGCCCAGACCGCCCGAGGCGCGGCGCCCCGAACGCAGGAACCGCCGCTCGATCCGTCGATCAAGACCACCTTCGTGCATCTGGGCAACGGCGAACCCGGGGTGCTCTATGAGCCTGTCGCCCCAGGTCCGAAGGCTCAGATCGCCGTGTTCGTCATGCACTCGGCCGGCGACTACCTGACCCACTCGGCCTGCACCAACCTATCCAAGCGCGGCTATCGGGTGCTGTGCGCCAACAACACCACCAGCAAGTCGGGCGAGTTCAACGACGGCATCCTGGATTCGGTGCTGCTCCAGGCCAAGGCGGCCATCGTCTATCTGCGCAAATACCCCGGGGTGAAGAAGATCGTGCTGTGGGGCCACTCGGGCGGGGCCACCATCATGACCGCTTACCAGGACATCGCCGAGAACGGGGTTAAAGTGTGCCAGGACGCCGCCA
>Ga0335069_10014644_pt1 | contig 10973 bp, 11 predicted proteins | sample Lox_Sample_11_FD_206714 | JGI IMG/M metagenome (GOLD analysis project Ga0335069, IMG submission 206714) | Soil microbial communities from Loxahatchee National Wildlife Refuge, Florida, United States - Lox_Sample_1.1 | ecosystem: Environmental > Terrestrial > Soil > Wetlands | place: USA... | reverse complement strand
CTTGGGCAGGTTGACCTTGATCCCCTGCACCGCCGCCGTCGTCATGATGATGAAGATGATCAGCAGCACATAGGCCAGATCGAGCATCGGCGTGATGTTGATCTGGTCGTAGGGCTCGTCGTCGTCCTGGATCTGCATCGCGGCGGGACCTATTCCGCCGCCTGGGCGAAGGCGCCCTCGACGAACCGCTCGGAGACCTTGGTCACGAACTCGTCGACGAACACGGACATGTTGGCCGAGACGTCACGGTTGCGCAGCTGGATGTAGTTGTAGCCAAAGAGCGACGGGATCGCGACGCCGAGGCCCGCGCAGGTGGCCAGCAGGGCCGCCGAGATGCCTGGCGCGATATTGTTGATGTTGACGTCGCCGGTGAGCGCGATCCGGGCGAAGGTCAGCATCACGCCGATCACCGTGCCTAGCAGGCCGAGAAACGGGCCGCCCGAGATGGCGATGGTCAGCACCACGAGGCCATTGGCCAGCCTCTGCCGCTCGCGGACCTGGGCGGTCTGCATGAGCGCGCGGACCACCTCCGCCCCGCCGGGCGTGAGCACCAGCGGACCGCCACGCTCTGCGCGGCGCTTCAGCTCGTCGGTCCCGGCCCGGTAGATCCGGTAGATGCAGGAATCGGCGATGACCTTGTGGTGCGCGCCGATGTTGACCATGGCCAGGGGGTCGGGGTTTTCGATGAACACCCGCTCGAAGGCGTCGTTGGCGCGGGCGACCTTGTTCACGTAAGAGGACTTGGTCCAGATGACTGCCCACGACAGCAGCGCCATCACGCCGAGGATGAGGATGACGACCCAGGCCACCGGGTCGAGCTGCTGGACGATGACGCCGAAGAGGCCGAAGCCGACGCCGGACTTCTTTTCTGGCTGGTCGACGGACACCATCTTGGCGCCCGGTCCTTGGCTCAGGGCGTCGGCCTGGATCAGGCCGGCCGAGCGCGCGACCTTGGAAAGGCGCACCTCGTCCATTTCGCCCACGAACCCGCCAAGGCCGCCGGGGGCGATTTCGCGGCCGAGGGCCGCCGGCGTGGTCAGGGCTGGAAGCGCGCCCGGACCGCTGATCGCCACCGCGCCATTGACGTAGAAAGTGATGGTCTTTCCGTCGGCGGTGACGGCGATGTGCGTCCAGGTCCCCTTGGCGATCGCCTGCGGCGCCGCGATGCGCGTGGGCGTTCCCCCGATGATCTGAACAAAGGGGACGTTCTGATCGAGCCCGATGAGTAGCGCCGAGGCGCCGTCCCGGCGGGAATAGAGGGCGACGTTGGGCTGGGGATTGTCCGACTTGACCCAGGCGCTGAAGGTGAAGGGCGCGCCGGCGGCCAGGTTGAGGGCCGCGTTGGCGGGGATGGTGACCACGGCGTTCCCGTCGAACTTGGCGCCCTTGCCGATGATCGCCGCCTCATCGAGCCCGGCCGGCCCGGTCAGCGCGTTGGAGGCGTAGGCGGTGGCGTCGTGTGGCGCCTGCCCGCCGGCGTCGCTGAAGTGATAGACGAGGCCGTAGTCAGGGTCGTAGGTCGAGGCGGTGTCGGCCACCGGCTGGGCGTTCTTGTCGCCGTAGTAGAGCCAGATCTGCTTGGCGGCGCCGCCGGAGACGTCCGGAATGTCGACCCAGATCTCGGCCATCTCCAGCAGGGGGTCGAAGCTCTCGATATGAAAGGCCAGCGGCGTCTTGTCGTCGCCGGCGACGAACCGCAGGTCCGCGCCGTTAGGCAGGGCGTCCTTGAAGGAGAAGTCGCCCGTGTGCAGGCGCACCAGCACCGGCATGCGTCCCACCACCCCAGGCAGGTTCGCGCCCTTGGGCGAGGCGTCGACCGTCACGGCGACGCGATAGGTCCAGTCGGTCTGCCACCAGGCCAGCGCCGCCGTGGGCGCCGCGCACAACGCCAAAATCAGAGTGATCAGCCAAGCTCGCATGCCGCCTCTCCCTCGCTTGGGCTCCAAGCGCATCGTCAGAACTCCGTTTTGACGTCGAACATCGCCTGGGCGGACCGGGGCGTGGGCGACGCGCCCCGGGTCAGCGGCCAGGCGACACCCACGTCGCTGTGCAGATGCCGATAGAAATCGAACCGCGTGCCCAGTCCGGTGCTCAGCAGCGAAAACTGGTCCGCCTGATCGGCGAGCGGATCCAGCACCCAAAGATGAGCCGCATCGACGAAGGCGTAGATCCGCCAATCGTCCAGCCAGGGCGACAGCTTGCCGATAGGCGGCGAGCGAACCTCGAAAGAGCCCACCATGCCGTCGTCGCCGACCTCTTCGGCCTGGTAATAGCCACGCACCGACGTCAGGCCGCCCGCGGCGATCTGCTCGGTGGTCACCAGGGGCTGATCGGCGATCTGACCCGAAAAGCGGGCGTCGATCTGGGCGTGCGCCCAAATGGTTTGCCGGAAATCGACGTCGAGATTGGCGTGGACGAAATTCGGGCGGGCGAAGGCCCGGTTGTTCTCGAATGTGGCGGTGTTCGAGCCTACCCCGCGCAAGCCCGCCGTCACCGCGAGGGTCGCCTTCACCTCCCGCGTGGGCTTGGCTTGCTCGATCGTATAGGCGGCGGTGAGCGGCCAGTACTGGATAACCACCGGAGTCTCGACGCCGGCGACATCGACGTTCTCGTTGAAGTGCTTGAAGTCGAAGCCCGCCGTGAAAGACTGGCTCAGGTCGCGGAACGCCGGCAGCTGACTTACGGCCCTGAGCCCAATGTCATAGCCCCGGCCGAGGACGGTCGTTCCACCGATGCTGGAGACATCGCTGTTGGAGTCATAGCCGAAGGCGAGGAGGCTCCAAGGAGAGCCCCATAGGGGGGCCATGTAGGACCCGGCGAACACCTCGCTGTCGTTCGTATTCTCAGGCGCCACCTGATAGGTGAATGAAGCGCTGTGCCCCAGCTGCCAGAGGTTGCCGTATCGGATTGTGCCGCTGAGCCGCAGGTCTGTCGTGTTCACAGCGTGGTCGTTGTTCACCTCGACGCTGGCGTGCAAGGGCAGGGTGTCCTTGACGTTCAGATCGACGTCCACGGTTCCGGGGGCTGCGCCTGGTTTGAAGATCGGCGTGACCTGGCGGTCGGGCAGTCTGTTGAGATCGGCGACGTCGGCTTGTGTCTGGGTGAAGTTGGGGACCTTCCCTTCCTCAAGGGAAGGGGTCTCGCGCTTGATCTCCGAGGGCGAGAAGTAGCGCGCTCCGACGACCCGCAACCGCCCGACAGGCGTCTCGATCACCTGCAGGCGCACGATGTTGTTCGTCACGACCTGGCGCGGGATGTCGACGACGACGGACTGGTAGCCGTGTTCGTGATAGGACTTCTCCAGCGAAGCGCGGGCCGCCTCCACATCCGCCGGCGTCCGGTCCGGACCCAAGAACGGATAGACAGCCTCCTCCACCGCCTCTTCATCCAGCAGGGTGTTGCCGTCGATGTCGTAGGCTTCAATGTCCGCGTGCGACGGCGCGGGCGCATCGGCATGCGCTCCAATGGCCAGAGCCACGGAGAGCAAGCCGCAAAATCCGCCAACCACAAAGCCGAGCGCGCGCCTCATGGCTCGCCGCCGCTCCCCCATCGCCCCACCGAAAATCCGAAACGCTCGGAGCTGTCCGGCCCGCCAGCTCCGGCCGTCTCGTTAATGGAAGGTTACCGCGGCTGCAAGTCTAACTTCGGTGACTTCAGTGAGCGCGCAGTCTTAGCTCGGTATTTGGGCCGCGCCGCTGTCGACTATTGGGAAATATGAACTTAATGTGACAGAAAACGGCCGCACTAAGTGCGTAAGCTTGCAAGCCGAATGGCTATGGCCTCGCGCAAGTGTTCATAATAATATCAGATACGACGTGGTCGGATTGTAGGGTGATGGCGTCGGTCCCACATCTTCTGGTGGCGCGCGACGCCGTGTTTTTCGCTTCCGTCGCGGCGGCGCTTCCCGTGGGAGTGGGCGTAGCGAGAGCGGGGCGTCGCCTCGCCGATCGAGAGTTGCCGGTCCACGCGCTTTGGATCCTGATCGGGGCCGCAGCCGTTGCGGTCTCAAGCGCGTTGGCCGGCGCGCCCACATCGATCGCGCCCTTCAGTCTGGCGCTCGGTTGGATCTTGCTCGCGTTGGCGCTGGTGGACGCGGCGACATCCAGGTTGCCCAACATCCTGACCTTGCCGCTCGTCGCGTTGGGCTTGCTGGCGACCCTCTGGATGCCGGCCGAAACGCTCCTCGATCATGTCCTGGGCGCTGCGGCGGGCTACGGCGTCTTCCTTGGGCTGGCCCTTCTTTATCATCGGCTTCGCGGCCAGGAGGGTCTTGGGCTTGGCGACGCCAAGTTGATGGGCGCGGCCGGCGCCTGGCTGGGCTGGCGTCCCTTGCCGACCGTGATCCTGCTGGGGTGCGTAGGGGCGTTCCTTTGGCTGGCTATCCGGGCTGTGACAAAGGGGCGGGACAGCTGGCGTGAGCCCCTGCCGTTTGGTCCTCCGCTCTGCGCCGCCATCTGGCTCGTGTGGCTCTATGGCCCAGGGCTTTCGGCTTGGTGATGCGAGCGACCACGCGCAAGGAGGGCGGCTATGTCCTGCTTGCGGCCGTCCTGGCCATGGCGGCCTTTTCCCTCATCGCGCTGGAGGTCCTGGCCGGCGCCCGCGGTTGGGACGCGGAGGCTGCGGCCGAGATTCAGCACGCCAGGCTCGACGCGGCCGCGCAGGCAGGAGTGGCGGCCGCGGTTCACGGGCTGGGCGCGGAGTTCGCGGCCGATCGTTGGGGGATAGACGGCCGTCCCCGCCGAATGGATTTCAACGGCGTCAGCCTGACGATCTACGTGGAAGACGAGCGCGGTAAGATCCCCATCAATGAGCTGAACGAGGATCAGGTGCGCACCCTGTTCTCCGCCGCCGGCGTCGACGGGGATCGCCTGGATACGCTCGTCGACTCCTTCGAGGACTGGACCAGCGCGGACGAACAGGTCAGCCCCCACGGCGCCGGCGCAGCCTATTACCAGCCCTATGGGATCAAGCCACGGAACGGAAAGCTCGCCACCGTCGACGAGCTGATCCACATCCGCGGCATGGACGAGGCGCTGTTTTCGCGCATCGCCCCATCCTTGACGGTCAATTTCGGCCAGAGCGGAGGCTTCAGCCCCGAGACGGCGCAACCCTTCGCGATCAAGGTGATGGTGGGAAATGGCGAGGACACGCCGGAGGTGATCGAGCGGGAGCGCGAGGCGGAGGGAGAGCGCACGGCGATCGACGAAACGGCCGATGAGTCCCTCATCGGCCGCACGCTGACCATCCGGGTCGTCGCCACGGACGGCGCCCACGGGCGGCTCGAGCGCTCGCAGATCGTGGAGCTCACCGGCGATCCGGTCCAGCCCTACTGGATCCGGACGCTAAACTGACCGCCCTCAATGAGGCGCGAGCGCGTGGATCTTCTCCCTGAGCTCCTCGGTGATTGCGTCGGCGTCGACCGAGGTGCGGATCACCTTGGGTGTCAGCATGACCAGGAGCTCGGTCCGGTCGTGGACGACGCTGTGGTCGCCGAAGGCGTTTTCCAGAACCGGGATGTCTCCGAGAATTGGAATCACCGACTTGCCCTTGGTCCGGTTGTCGGTGATCAGGCCGCCCAGCGCGATCGTCTGGCCGTCCCGGACCGCCACAGACGTAGCGATCTTGCGTTGCTGGATGGTGGGCGAGTCGATGTTCGAGGTGTCGGTGGTCTGCACCTCGCTGACCTCCTGCGAGATGTCGAGGAGCACGAGCCCGCTGTCGTTGACGCGCGGCGTCACCTTCAGAATGACCCCGGTGTCCTTGTAGTCGACGCTGTTGACGATGGGCGGCGTCGCGCCGGCGGTGCTTATGGCCTGGGTGGTGACGATCGGCACCTGGTCGCCCACCTCGAGCGAGGCGGTGTGGTTGTTGAGGACCACGACCTCGGGGGCGGAAAGGATCTTGATGGTGCTGACTTTGGACAGGGCGTTGAGGGTCGCCAGGGCGTTGGCGCCCTCCTGAAACAGCAAGGAATAGCCCGGAAAGATCTGGACCGGTAGCGCGGTGGTCCCATTGCTGTAGCCCTGGGAGACGTTGTGGGTCTGCAGGAACCATTCGACACCGTAGGTCAGATTGGCGTTCAGCGTCACCTCGGTGATGGTCGCGTCGAGCAGGACCTGCAGCGGCGGGACGTCGAGGCGATTGAGGGCGTCCTGGATGACCGCATATTCCCTCCCCGTGGCATAGACGATCACCGCATTGTTGGTCTCGTCGGCGCTGATCGTGGCGTTCATCTGGTCGGCTGAGACCTGCGTTCCTTGCCCCGTCCCGGCGCCGCCGCTCGGGTTCGGGGCGGGGGGCGGACCGGAGGTCAGAATTGACTGCGTCTGCCCGCCGGCCTGAGCCTGGGTCTCCGCTTCTTTGCCGGCGGCGCCCAAGCCGCTCTGCGCCCCTCCGAAGGCGTCGATCAGGACCTTGGCGAGGTCCGAAGCACGGCCATTCTGCACGTGATAGACGTAGAGCTTGCGCTGGTTGCTCTCGCCTTCGCGATCGAGCACGTCGACCCAGCGGCGCACATCCTCCAGATATTGGGCCTGGCGAGAGATCGCGAGAATGCCGTTGATCCGGTCCATGGTCAGCAGCCTGACCATCCCGGCGGTCGGGGCGCCTGGACCGTTGAGCAGCTTGTCCAGCTCTGGCTCGATGAGGCGCGCGTCCGTCCGCTGAGGCACGAAGAGGGCGAAGGACATGCCCTTCAGCCAGTCCACGTCGAACTGCTCGATGAGCTGGCGGACGTTGTAGCGCTGCGTGGTGGTCCCGGTCACGACGATGATGCCGCGATCGGGATCGGCCTGGCTGATGGCGCCGGGGACTACCGGGTCGAGAAGCTTCTTCAGTTCGGCGGCGTTGGCGAACTTCAGCTGGATCGTCTCTTCGCCGAAGCCGAAATCCGCCGGCCCCAGGGCGCCGGCCTCCCCGCGCGCGCTGGCCAAGGGAACGATCGTGTAGACGCCCTCGCGGCTGACCAGGGCGAGATTGGCCGTGCGGAGCGCTTCCTCGAAGAGCGGCAGCAGCTGCTTCTTGGAGGTCGGCTCGGCCGTCTGCAGGGTCATGACCCCATGCACGCTGGGATCGACGGAATAGCGCAGGCCAAGAATGTCCCCGAGCACCGCCTTTGACACCGTCTGCACGTCAACCTGGGGAAAATTCAGCGTGACATCGCCGCGCCCGTTCGGCGCGGGCCTGATCGCCGGTTGTTCAGGCGGAACAGGTGCGCCGGGCTCCCCCGGAAGGATGGTGGCGCGTGCGTTCGGGCCGCCGGCGTCCGGCTCGGGCGAGGGCGGGGCTGCTTCGGCGGGAGGGGGCGTCTGCGCTATCCTCGCCGGCGGCGCTGCGTTGTGCGTGGCGCAGGCGCCCAAGGCCAAGGCGAGCGGCGCCGCGAGCCAGGGCCAGCGGCCCATCGTCCGGTCGAAGATCATCATTGAGACGTCTCTTGATCATCGGCGGCAGGTGCGGACGCCGCAGGGCCCGCCGACTGCGCATTGTCGGGATTGAGATCGAGGCCGATCCGTTGTTCGCCCTGGACGAAGACGGCGTGCTTGGCGGTGAGCGAGACCAGACGCCAGCCCATCACCGAGTCCCCCTTGCGGACCGACTGGCTCTTGCCGTCGTCGGTGCGGACGACGGCGACCCCGAAACCGGGCCCCAAGGCGACGCCGACGAGGCTGAAACCGGACGACGGTCCGCCCCCCGTTCCGGCGGCCGTCGGCGCCCGGTCGGGCGCAAAGATCGGCGCCTGGAGAATGGCGGGATAATCGGGAATCGGCCGGGCCGTTATCGGCCGCGCATGACGGGGGACGAGCATCGGTTCGGCGGGCAGCGGCGTCTCAGAGGGCAGGACCAGCTGGAGACCGAGCGTCAGGATCAAGGCTGCGCAGGCCAGGGCCGGCGTCAGCTCCCGGCTGCCGGGTCGCGGCAAGACGCCAGTCAGCGGAGACCTCGATGAGGACATCCATGGGGGCGAGATGTCCGGATTCGAAGGCGCGGTCCGCGCTGATCGAAACATATTCGACAGAGACATAGGGCTCCTCGTTCTGGAGCTTGCGAAGGCTCCCGTAGAGTTCCGGCAGGGTGGCGACGAGCTCGGCGCGAACGCGGGCCTTCTTAGCCTGCGCGTCGGTTTCGGTGTCTTGGACCGATTTGAGCGTGAAGCCTTCCTCGCCGGCCAGGCCGGCGATTCGGGACTTCAGGGCTTCGGTGGCTTCGGTCTGGGAGGGCTCCAGCAGGGCGAAATCGCCGGCCGTGCGCTTCTGTTGCTCGGCGTCCGCTCGCCACACGGGTATGCCGGCGAGGATGTGTTGGTTGCGCCTATAGGTGTCCAGGAGGGCGCGCCGTTCCTCGGCGCGATCGGCGAAACCGCCGGCTAGCGGTCCGACAAGCCCCAGCCACAGGATCCCGAGCGCCGCGGCCAGGAGGGCCAGGGCGACGAGCTTGCGTTCACGGGCGCTCAAGCGACGCATCACCGGGTCGCCCTCGCATCGGCGAAGAGGTCGAACGGTTCGCTGCCCACCTTGGCCGGGGTCTCGGTGCTCAGCAGCCGCGGATTGGCGAAGGCTGGCGAGCTGCGCATCGCCCCGGCGATGTCGAAGTTTGGTTGACGATAGCCCACCAGTCGGATGGCCCGCCCGTTCCACTCCAGATGCTGCACCCAATCGCCTTGCGGCAGGACGGCGGTGACGGCGTCGATGGCGCGCAAGGGCTCCCCGGCGGCGCGCCTGGCCAAAAGATCGGTTCTCGCCTTGCTCTCATCCTGAAGGCGCTTGCGGACACGCTCGGCCAGGGCGACCGTTTCACGCTGACTGTCGAGCGTGGCGCGCAGGCGGGCCACGTCGATCATGTCCCGCGCAACGAGCGCCCCCAAATTGGCCGCCATGAGGACGCCGACGGCCGACCACCACCAGAGCCGACGCCGCGCCGCGGCGGCCGCGCCGTTCTTGCCGGCGAAACACGGCAGGAAATCCAGTCGCGGCGGATCGGCGGCTTCCTGGCCGCGCACCTTGATCGCCGATGGGACAAGACCGTGCGCATGCGCGCGCTCCAGGGCCATCGCCGCTTCCGCCTTTGGCCAGATCCCTAGCAGGACCTCCTGATGGCCCGCCTCCGCATCGCGGCTGAGGATCTCCACCGCAAGGTAGGCCGCCTCCGGTCGAAACGGCGTGAGGCGGTCGACGTCGAGCGCGAGCGTTCTTCTCACGTCGCGCAGCGGCAACAGCGGCAATTTGATGCGCCGCATGAGCGTCTCGCCGGGGCCGAGCAGGAGGCCCACCTTGGCCTTGGCCGGATCGGCGAGGTCGATGAGCTTGCCGTCTCGCCAGAACCGGTAACCGGCCTGGCCGCCAACGTATTCGGCGAGGATAGCAGGCGCGGGCGCGAAGGATGCGCGCCAGGTGGCCGGCAGCAATCCGGCGAGCTCTTCGATCCACCAGGCGAAGCCCTCGGCCAGCCAGCGTCCGACGTCGGCCAGGTCTGCATTGAGAATGTCGCCCGCGTTCATCTCAGCGGCCCTGACAATGGTGCAAGGCCGGATCGAGGACGCAATCGGAGTCCGTCGTCGCGGCCGGCGCGATGATCAGATCCGGCCACTGCCGGGGATCGCCCGCCGGAAAGGTGACGCTCACTCGCACCAGTCGAGGCAAGCCTGGCTCTTGTTTCCACCGGGAGCGCCACCGCAAGACCGGGTCGCTCTTGATGGCGCCGAAATAGGCGATATCGACCTGCTCGACGCCGGCGAGAAGCCGCTCCTTGTCGATAGCGGCGCCGGTCTCGGCGGCAAGATCGCTGGTCGATGAAAGGACGAGGTCGCCGCCGGCGCTCACCGCCAAGGCATAGCTGCGCAGCGCCGAGGGGCGGTTTGCGTCGCTCGGCGGCGAAAGGAACTCCAGGTGCGTCTCGTCTCCGGTGAAATCGACATAGGGCGGCGCCGACTGATAGTCCGTACGCGGATAAGTCCGCTCGACCCGCGCCCGCAACTCGTCCTGGGCCGCGGCGATGGACTGGTTCCCGTTCGCCCGCGTATCCAGCCGCTCCCAGACACGGCGTCCCGTGGTCAGCCCTTGCGTCAGCAACAGGCTCATCAGGCCGAGGATGACCAGACTGGCCAGAAGCTGAACCAGCGCGAATCCTTGCGAACCGTCGCGCATGGTCAACTCGCCGGCGCCAAGCGAAGCGTGCTGAGCGTCGCCAGCGGCGGCCCGCCCTCCCGCGCGCTCACATCGACCGTGATCCGCATCAAATTCCCCGCCGAGCTGGCCGCCTGATCCGCGCCATAGGGCTCGGCCGCGACGCGCCAGGCGAACGGGCCCGAGAGACCGCGGGTCTCGCCGAACTGGAGCGGGATCGCCGACCCGGTGGCGGCCAGCTCGGATCGCGCCACCAGCATGGCGCCGCGCCTTGCCTCGATCATTCTCTGCCGCGCGGCCGTCTCGCCGATGGCGCGGAAGGTCATGCCCAGAGCCAGCGCCAGGATGGCGGCCGAGACCATCACCTCGATGAAGACCGAGCCTCTTTCGCCGGCTTGTGCGCCCCTCATGCGCCGGTCCTGGAAATCGCGCCGGCGCCGGGTTCGATCGTCAAGCGCACAGAGCGGGCGCCGCTGCGGGCGACGACGGTCCCCCCGTTCGTCGAGCCGTCGGGATAGAAGAGGATGGCGCTTCCGCCGCCGCTTTCCAGCCGACCGGACCCCGAGGCGACCACGACCGGACCGCCCGTCCAGCCATAGCTACGGCCGTCGGTCGCCACGGTGAAGGAGACCGGCGCGCCCGTGCGGATGGCGGCGGCGTGCGCGGCGTGCAGCTCGGCGCCCAGGGTTGCGGTGGTCAGACGTAGCGATAGGCCCGACAGACTATGCTCGAGGTTCGGAAATATCAGGGCCGCGATGAGGCCGGTCAGGGCCACGGCGGTCACCGCCTCGATCAGAGTGAAGCCGGCTTCCCCGTCCCTACCAATTGCCGACATAGCCCGCCTCGCCGTTGACG
>Ga0335069_10014643_pt1 | contig 10973 bp, 13 predicted proteins | sample Lox_Sample_11_FD_206714 | JGI IMG/M metagenome (GOLD analysis project Ga0335069, IMG submission 206714) | Soil microbial communities from Loxahatchee National Wildlife Refuge, Florida, United States - Lox_Sample_1.1 | ecosystem: Environmental > Terrestrial > Soil > Wetlands | place: USA... | reverse complement strand
GGCCCCCGCTGCAAGGATGACGAGCGGCAGTATCTTTCGCATCTTCATTGTCTGCCTCCCTTAGAAGTAGAGCGTGAAGTTCAGCGTGGGGACCATGCCCTCGGTGACGCCGCTCCAGTTGCCGTTGGAGAAGCCCTGGTGGAATGCGGCTTCCATGTCGTTGAAGCTCGCGAAGACCTGGGTGCCAGAAAGGTTGATGCCCCAGAAGCCGAACTTCACGCCGAACCCGAGGCGCGCGTTCACGCCGAACTTGCCGTAGGTCTGTCCGCCGCGAATGTACAGCATGTTGGTGCCGATTTCGGCGTATCCGATGAACGGCCGGATCACGATCCGAATTCCCGCATCGAACAGGTTGAGGAATCCGGGGGCCAGTATGCCCGACACCACGTAGCCGCTCGAGGGGTCGACGTACGTCGTGTTGTTGTATACCCAGTAGTCCGGCATCGCGTAGGCGTCCCACGACAGGTAGAGAATCGTCCAGTTCCAGCCTACGTGGAAGTTGAGAAGCGGGTCAACGTTGTTGGGGTCCGGGGGACCGCCTACCTGCCCCGGAGTCAGGCCGATCCCCAGCTCTGCCTCGGAAAAGGCCGCGGGGACTGCGAGCGCGAGAAGCATTATCGCCGCAAGCGGCAACAGCAGCTTCCTCATGTAGTTCCCTCCTTCAGTTCCCCGTGCGGGGAATTCAGCTTGTGTCATCCAGTATAACACTTGGCGCGGCCATTTCCAGCACCTGGTAACGCTCGGGTAGCGCTTGTTACCGACACGTCCGCCTTGATGGAACGGGCCGGGGCCTGTTAGTATGCCACTGGATGGACTTCACGGTACTCGCCATCAACCCCGGCTCCACATCCACCAAGTGCGCCATCTACCGGGACACCCGGGAAGCGTGGAAGAAGTCCGTCTCTCACAAGCCGGACGATCTTGCGAAGTTCCGCCGCATGCAGGACCAGCTGGACTATCGAAGCGCGGCGGTACGTGCGGGAATCGACGAATCCGGGATACCCCTGCCTGAGATATCGGCGGTAGTGGGAAGGGGAGGGCTGCTCAAGCCCCTGCCGGGCGGCGTGTACGAGGTCAATGAGAAGATGAAGACCGACCTCCGCGCCGAGAAGTACGGCAGGCACGCGTCGAACCTCGGTGCCCTCATGGCGGACGCACTGGCCGCGGAAATCGGGGTGCGGGCCTTCATCGTGGACCCCGTGGTGGTGGACGAGCTTGACGGGGTGGCACGCCTCTCGGGGATCCCCGAGATACCTCGCCGCTCCATCTTTCACGCCCTCAACCAGAAGGCCATTGCGCGTCGTGCCGCCGCGAGCCTCGGCAGGAAGTACGAGGAGTGCACCCTGATCGTGGCCCACATGGGTGGCGGGACGTCGGTCGGCATCCACGTCAAGGGAATGGTGGTGGACGTGAACAACGCCCTGGACGGGGACGGCCCGTTCGCCATCGAACGCGCCGGTACGGTCCCGGCCGGAGACTGGATGCGCTGGGTCCTGGCCCACCAGCACGATCCTCCCGCCCTGCAGCAGATGCTCACCGGCAGAGGCGGCCTGGTGGCCTACCTCGGGACGAACGACTTTCCATCCATTGAGAGGTCGGCGGAAGGAGACGGTCCCCTGGACCGGGCGACCAGCGACCAGCTCATCCGCGCGCTCTGCTACCAGGCCGCCAAGTCCATCTGCGGCCTGGCGGCCTTCACCGGCGGCGAGGTGGATGCGGTCGTGCTGACGGGCGGCCTCGCATTCTCCGGACGCGTGGTCCAGGAGATCACGCGGCGGGTCGAGTTTCTCGGGCCCGTGGTGGTGCTTGCGGGGGAGAACGAGCTGGAAGCGCTGGCCCTGGGTGCCCTGGAGGTACTCAAGGGGCGCGCGTGTCCGCGGGTGTACGAGGGATGAGGCGCGCGCAGGCGCGCCACGCAAGAAGTGAAGGGGCCAGCATGACGACGTCAGGGTCGGTAGTGCGCAAGGTCAGGGTAGTGGACGGCGGGTTCCAGTACCGCGTCGTTGCGCTTGCGCTCCTCGTGGTGGTGATCGGGCTGGCGGTCTTCGCGGCCGTGGCCGCGCTCTTTTATGGGATCTCGAGCGCGACGGGCCACCCGCCCGACCCCCGTCTCCTCCTGGCTGTCCTGCCGGCGCTCCTGCTGAACGACCTGGCCATCATGGTGGTGGCCATCATCGTCGGGATCGCGATGTCGCATCGCATCGCCGGCCCGGTCTACCGCATCGCGTCCGATATCGACCGCGCCCTTGCAGGGGAGCGGGGCGTCCGCGTGAGCCTGCGTCGAAAGGACGCGCTGGGCGAGCTCGCGGAGAAGGTGAACCGCCTCTTTGAGCGGATCGACGGCAAGCGCGCGGGCTGACTCCAGGGTCCTCCCGTACAATCGAAAATACCTCGGGTCCAAGCGCCAGCTCCGGGAATGGCTGGCGGACACGATGTGTGCGGTTGCCGGCACGCCCGCCTCCTTCGTGGACGGCTTCTTTGGCACGGGCTCGGTCAGCCTGGCCCTGGCTCGCCGCGGGGTGCGGCGCATCGTGGCGGTGGACAACCTGCGCTCCAACTGCGTGATCCTGCGCGGGTTCACCGCGGGGAGCGAACGGATCCCCGCGCTGATGGATCGGCTCAACTCGGTGCCGCCGGTGCGCGGGTACATCAGCACCCACTACTCGGGGACCTATTTCACGGGCGAGAACTGCCGGCGGATGGACGGGGTGCGGGAGGAGATCGCGCGCCAGTTTCGAGCAGGTGAGATCTCGGAGCCGGAGCACGACATCCTGCTTGCGAGCTTCCTGCTCGGGGCGGACCGCGTGGCCAACACCATCGGGCAATACGATGCGTTTCTCAAGAACATCCGTGGCCGCAACCTGCCTGGGGGACCCCACCTGCTGGACGACCGCGTGCGGACGCCGTTCGTCCTGCAGCCCCTGGACGCCATCCCGGACACGCGCATCGAGGTCCGGGAAGGGGACATGGTGACCCTGGCGCCTGGGCTCCCCGCCGACATCGCTTATTTCGATCCGCCCTACAATCATCGCCAGTACTGCGACAACTACCACGTGCTGGAGAATCTCGCCCGCTGGGAGAAACCGCACCTGCACGGAAAGACCCGCAAGTTTGACCGCACCGGCCTCAAGAGTCCCTTTTCACGCAGGAGCGGCGCGGGCGATGCGCTTCGCGCGCTGATCTCGGGCGTGCACGCCCCCCACGTGTTCCTCTCCTACAGCTCGGAGGGAATCCTCTCTCGCGATGAGATCATGGGTATACTCTCGGCCCGCGGGACGGCGGAGGTGACGGAGATTCCTTACCCGGTGTTCGGCAACGGCGCCGGCGTCTCGCGCCGTCGAAACGTGAGCGAATACCTGTTTCACCTCGCGCCGCGGGACGCCGGGCGGCGGGACGCCGGGCCGCGAGCTGCGACGCCGCTGCACGCGGACGCCGTCGAGTAGGCGGGCGTGGCGATGGCGCGTGCAAAGCGGGAGCTCCTGAACGCCGACGGCAGCTCACGGGGGTACTACTCGGAGGACAACCGGGTCAACGACCTCACGGGGCGCGAGTGGGTGTTCTGGACGCGCTCGGTCATCACCAAGCCGTACCCGCCCAACCTGCAGCACGCGCTTCGAAACCGCCACGGGGGCCAGAAGCCGCCGGACCTCTGCGCGGACCTCCTGCGCGTGTTCACGAAGTCCGGGCAGCGGGTGCTGGACCCGTTCATGGGCGTCGGCGGGACGCTGATCGGCGCGGCCAGGAGCGGCCGGGCGGCGGTCGGCGTGGAAGTCAATCCGCAGTGGGTCGAGATCTACCGCGAGGTATGCGCGCGGGAAGGGATCACGGAAGAGGAGGCGATCGTCGGGGATTCACGCGTCGTCCTGCCGGGCCTCTCGGGCAGGGCGTTCGATTGCGTGCTCACCGACGTGCCCTACTGGAGCATGGATACCGTGTCCCGGTCCCGGGGAACCTACAAGAAAGTCGGAAGCGCCGCGCGGCCGGCGCGGGCGAGCAAGCTGTCACCGTTCCAGGCCGGCTCGTTCGCGTCGAAGGCGGAGTGGCTGAAGCGCATGGCGGAAATCTTCGGTCTCGCCGCGGGGCTCCTGAAGCCTTCGGGATACCTGCTCACGTTCATCGGCGACATGTACCGGGACAACGAGTACCACTGCCTTTCCGCCGAGCTTGCGGCGGTGCTGGCCGGGATCCCGGGCCTGGTATGGAAGGCGAGCCTGGTCTGGTACGATGTGTCCAAGAAGCTGCACCTGTACGGGTACCAGTATTCGTACATCCCGTCCCTCATCCACCAGAACATCCTGGTGTTCCGCAAGGAGACTTGAGTTTTGAAGACCCCGGTGCCGATGGAAGAGTGATGAAGACCGCTCAACTGGCTATCGCAGCCGCCGTGGTGGCGGCGTGCTGTGCCCTGCTTCCCGGCCGGGCTGTCGCCGACTCTCTCATCCCGTCCCCGCCCATGGCCTCCCCCCGCGGGCCGTCCAACGGCGTGGTGGAGCTGGACAGCGTGGGCAGCGGCAGCATCGACTACCGCGTGTACTACGACGGCAGGGGCGCGGTGCTCCGCGAGGAGCTTGCCTCGAAGCATGACGGGAAGTTCGATACGTTCTACTATTACAAGGACGGCCTGCTGCAGCGCGTGGAGATCGACACCAAGGGGAATGGCAAGATCGACCTGTGGGTCTACCTGGTCGACGGCAAGTACGTGCAGCGCTACGAGCGGGACACCACGGGAAGCGGGAAACCGGACCTGGTGCGCGTCTTCGGCAAGTAGCGCCGGGCAGGCGGACGGGGAGAAATGCCCGAGCACGTCCTTGGTTTCCACTCCATAGAAGAGGCCCTGAACAGGGGGGCGGGCAGCTCCACGCTGCTCATTTCCCGCGAGAGCCCGCGCATTTCCCGCGTCCGGGAGCTCGCGGAGAAGAAGGGCGTTCCGGTCTCCGAGGTGGCGGACGCCGAGCTCACGCGCCTGTGCGGGTCGGACGCCCACCGGGGCGCGCTGCTGGTCATGGATCGACCCTCGTCGGCGATGAGGTCGAGCCTGCGTCGTCACCTCTCGGAGCTGGAAGGGGAAACGAGCCTGGTGCTCGTCCTGGACGGGGTCACCGATCCGCAGAACCTGGGGGCCATCCTGCGGTCCGCGGACCAGCTCGGCGTGGACCTCGTGGTGATCCCGTCGCGCCGCTCCGCGCAGGAAAACCAGACCGTCACCAAGGTCTCCTCCGGCGCGAGCGAGTACGTGCAGCTCGTGGTCGTCCCCAACATCCCGTCCGCGCTGGACCTCCTCAAGGAGAACGGGTTCTGGGCATTCGGGGCGGAGGCGGGCGGGCAGGGCGTGCAGACCGCCGACCTGAAGGGCAAGGTGTGCCTCGTGATGGGAAGCGAGGGCGCGGGCCTGCACCGCCTGGTCCGGGAGAAGTGCGACGTGCTGGTGAGCATCCCCACCGCCGGCCACGTGGACTCGTTCAACGTCTCCGTTGCCGCGGGCATCCTGATGTACGAAGTCCGGCGGCAGCAGGGTTTCCCGCACCTGCGCCGTCGCTGAGACTGCCGGCGAAATAACCCTTCCTGTCTTTGACAATCCCACGTCCGCACACGTATCTTCTTGCGTTGTGTCGCAAGGAGGTAACATGACGCGACGGGTTTCACGATATGTGGTCATGGGCGTGGCGATTCTCGCCCTGCTCTCCATGGGGTACCTGGCGTTCGGCCAGCAGGTGAACAAGAACCTTCACCCGAACCTGGCAGCGGCCCAGAACCTCATAGAGCGGGCGATCAAGCGCGTGTCGGATGCCCAGCAGGCCAACGAGTTCGACATGGGCGGACACGCGGCCAAGGCCAAGGCGCTCCTGGACCAGGCCTACGAGGAGATCAAGCTCGCGGCCCTGGCAGCAAACAAGGGATAGGCCGATGCGGCGCTCACTGATTGCCAGGAACCTGGCCGTGGGCCTTGCCGCCGCGGTCATCCTTGCAGGGTGCATGTCCGAGAGGGTCAGCCCCCGGCGGCATCCCAACCTCGCGCAGGCGCAGAACCTGATCGAGCAGGCCATCGACAAGGTCTCGGCGGCCCAGGCCGCCAACGAGTACGACATGGGCGGGCACGCGGCCCGTGCCAAGCAGCTCCTGGGCCAGGCCTACGAGGAGATCAAGCTGGCAGCGCTGGCTGCCAACAGGTAGAGGGGTTCCGCGTTGAGTGGCCGGGGAGCCTGCGCTCCCCGGCCTTCGCGGGGCCGCGCTCAGCGCCCGGGAAGCTTCAGGATCCTCTCCGCCAGCAGCACCGCGTTCAGCACACCCTGCTTCCCGATTCCCATGGTGGCCACCGGCACGCCCCGCGGAAGCTGCAGGATGGACAGGAGGGCGTCGATCCCGGAGAGAGATCCCGCCACCAGCGGGACCCCGATCACCGGCAGCTTCACCAGGGAAGCCACCACCCCGGGCAGCGCGGCCGAGAGTCCCGCCGCCGCGATCACCAGGCGGTAGTTCGCCTCTTCCTCCTTGAGGAAGGCCACCAGCTGTTCCAGGTTGCGGTGCGCGGAGATCACCTTCAGGTCGAAGCTGATCCCCTTTTCCGAGAGAAGCTGCAGACCCGGTTCCACCGCGGGCGTATCCGATTCGGACCCGATCACGAACAGCACGTCCTTCATGCCATGAACTTCCTTCCGATATCGGCGCGGTACCACGCGCCGTCGAATCGAACGGCGCGGGCCGCGGCGTAGGCGCGCTCGGCTGCCCGCGCGAGGTCCGGCCCGACGCCCACCGCGGTGAAGCACCTGCCCCCGCCGGTGCGGACCCTGCCGTCATCGCCCATGACCGTGGATGCGTGGAACACCACCGAGGCCCCTTCACGCGCCGCCGGGACCGCGGTGACCACGGCTTCCGGCGGGGAGGCGTCGGGGTAGCCGCGGCCGGCCACCACGACCCCGAGCGCGGAACCGCCCGCGGCCGGCGGCGCGGGCAGCCGCGCCAGGGACCGGGAGACCATTGCCTCGAGGAGCCCGCCCAGGTCCGCGTCCAGCATGGGGAGCAGCACCTGGGTCTCGGGGTCGCCGAAGCGCACGTTGAACTCCAGGACCTTCGGACCGTCGGCGGTGATCATGAGCCCGAAGTACAGGACGCCGGCGTAGCACAGGCCTTCCCTGCGAAGCGCCTCGTAGGTCGGCTCCACCACGCGGTTGCGGATGGCGCGCATGAGCTCGGCGTCCACCCACGGCACCGGGCAGATGGAGCCCATGCCGCCGGTATTCGGACCGGTGTCAGCCTCGTGCGCCTTCTTGAAATCCGTGCAGGGAGGCAGGACCACGAAGTCCCTCCCGTCGCTCAATCCGAAGATCGAGACCTCCCAGCCCTCCAGGAACTCCTCCACCAGGAGCTGGTCGTCCTGCAGGACCGGTGCGCCGAAGGCGACCAGCTGCTCCGTGTCGTCGGACTCGAACACGCCCTTGCCCGCCGCCAGCCCGCTCTTTTTCACGACCAGCCGCCGGCCCTTGCGGGCCCGAACCCACTGTTCGAACGAGTACGGGTCCTCGAAGGTTTCCGCGGCAGCGGTGGGCAGGCCGTTTCTCCGCAGGAACGCCTTGGAGAACGCCTTGCTGGATTCGAGCTGGGCCGCCTTGCGCGTGGGACCGATGGCAGGAATGCGGTGGGACGCCAGGAAGTCCACCACGCCCTCCGCGAGCGGGACCTCGGGGCCCACGAACACGCAGTCTATGGAGTGCTCACGGCAGGCTTCCGAGATCGTCTCGAAGGTCATCAGCCGGACCGATCGCAGGTTGGTGGCAAGCTGCGCCGTTCCCGCGTTGCCCGGTCCGACAAAGACACGCGAGATGGCGGGGCTGGACGCGAGCTTCCATGCCAGCGCGTGCTCGCGGCCACCGGAGCCGAGCACCAGCACCTTCACGATGCACCCCCCGGCGCGCTGGAACCGGGTCCCCCGCCGGGAGGCCGCTCGCCCTGCGCGGCCATGCCGTCGATCTCGTCCAGCAGCTGCACGATCACCTTCGGGTACCACTCGTGCTCCAACGCGTGGATTCTGGCTTCTGCCTGTTGCAGCGTCTCCCCGTCTCTCCGCGGAAACGACTTCTGCAGCAGGATCGGACCGGTGTCCACCCCGGAGTCCACGCGGATCACCGAGATCCCCAGCTCCGAGTCCCCCGAGCGGTAACTCTCCTCGATGCCGTGCGTCCCCGGGTACTTGGGGAGGAGGGTGGGGTGCAGGTTGATGACCGGTCCTTTGAACGCATCCAGGAACCACGGCGTCAGCAGCTTCATGAACCCGGCCAAAGCCACCAGGTCCACCGCGCGCCGCTCCAGGTGCCGCACCATCTTCTTTTCCACGGCCTGCCGCGGCATGCCTTTCTCGTATGGCATCAGGACGGTCGGGATGCCGAGCTCCTTCGCGCGGTCGAGCACCGCCGCCCCCGGTACATCGCAGAGCAGGAAGTCCAGCCGGTGGCGGTGCCCGGCTTTCAGGGCGGCCGCCAGGGCCACGAAGTTGCTCCCCGTCCCGGAGGCGAAGACCGCCACCCGCGCCATCAGCGGGACCCGCCGGCCGGGACCAACGCCCCGACGTGCAGCAGCTCGAATCCCTCCCGGGCGGCGGTCTCCTGGAGGCGGGCGGCGTCCTGCGGGTGTGCCACGACCGTGATGCCCAGCCCCAGGTTGAATACCGCGCGCATCTCCTGGTCGCTCACTCCGCCTGCGGACTGGATGCGCCCGAAGATCGGCGGCACCGGCCAGTCGAACGTGAATCCGGGGACCAGCGCCTCGGGGATCACGCGCTGCAGGTTGCCGAACAACCCTCCACCCGTGATGTGCGCGGCCGCCAGGACGCGCCCGGTGTCCACGAGGGCTCTCATCTCGCGGGAGTAGATGCGGGTAGGGATCAGCATCTGGCTCCACGCGTCCGTGTCCGATTCCGGAATGACCTTCCGGGCGAGGGACAAACCGTTGGAATGGATCCCGGAAGAGGGAATGCCCAGGACGAGGTCTCCCGGCCCGATTTCCGCCTTTCGGGGCAGGACCTGGTCCTTCTCCGCGAAACCGACGGCGAAGCCCGCCAGGTCGAAGTCTTCCGCCCCGTAGACGTCCGGCATCTCCGCGGTCTCCCCGCCGCCCAGGCTGCACCCGGCGAGCTCGCAGCCGCGCACGATTCCCCGCATGACGTCGTGAAGGCGGGTCTCGTCGATCTTCCCGCAGGCGATGTAGTCCAGGAAGACCACGGGCCGCGCACCGCAGACCAGGAGGTCGTTGACGTTCATCGCCACCAGGTCGATGCCGATGGTGTCGAGCTTCCCGAGTTTCCTGGCCACCAGCAGCTTCGTGCCCGTCCCGTCCGTGGTGGTCATCAGCACCGGCTCCCGGAATCCCAGCGAGCTCACGGGCAGGGCCGCGGAAAACCCGCCGATGCCGGCGTCCACCGCCCTCGAGCGGATGCTCTTGATGAAGTCCACGAACCGGTCTCCCCGGTCGATATCGACTCCCGCCTCTCGGTACGTCTTCACGTTCGGCCCCGCTCCTCGCCCGTCATCCCTTGAGCGGGGCATCCCGCACCGCCACGGGGTAGCTCCCGCTGAAGCAGGCGTGGCAGAAGTGCTCCGCCTCCTCGACGCACTGCCGGAGGTCCTCCAGGGAGAGGAACCTCACCGAGTCCGCGTCTATCTCGCGGGCGATCCCCACGGGATCCAGCCGGTTCGAAATCAGCTCTTCCCGCGTGGGAATGTCGATGCCGTAGAAGCAGGGGTAGCGCAGGGGAGGCGAGGACAGGCGGAGGTGCACCTCCGTGGCGCCTGCTTCCCGCAGCAGGTGCACGATCTGCCGGGCCGTGGTGCCGCGCACCAGCGAGTCGTCCACCACGATGATCCGCTTGCCCGAGATGGCTTCCCGGACCGGGTGCAGCTTCATGCGCACGCCGGCCTCGCGCATGGCGGTGGTGGGCTGGATGAACGTCCGTCCCATGTAGTGGTTGCGCGTGAGCCCCTGCTCGAGCGGGATACCGGACGCCGTGGAGTAGCCCAGGGCCGCGCTGTTGCCCGAGTCCGGGACCGCGATGACGATGTCGGCAAGGACTTTCCCGGCCTGGCCGCCCGGCTCGCGCGCCGCCTCAGGGTCCACCTCCCGTGCCGCCTCCCGTGCCGCCTCCCGGTCCGCCCGGGCCAGCACCTCTCCCATCTTTTTTCGGGCCATGTGGACCGACCGCGCGTAGACGTTGGAGTCCGGCCGCGCGAAGTAGATGAGCTCGAAGATGCAGTGCGCGCGCCGGTGCGGCACGGGAAGGGGCAGCCGCTCGGAGGTCACCGCGGTTCCCTTCACGACCACCATCTCCCCGGGCTCGACCTCGCGGATCTCGCGGGCCTCGAACATCTCCAGCGCGCAGGTCTCCGAGGCGATGAGCACCTGGCCTTCCCGCCGCCCCATCACCAGCGGCCGGAAGCCGTGCGGATCCCGCACCGCGTACAGCGTATCCTCGTGCAGGAGCAGGAAGCAGTAGGCCCCCTCGATGGCGCCGAGGGACTCCACCAGCGCTTCCCGGAACGTCGCCTTTCGCGACCTCGCGATGAGGTGCAGCAGGAGCTCGGTGTCCGAGGTGCTCTGGAAGATCGAGCCGTCCGCCTGCAGCCGGGCGGCGATGGCGCGCGAGTTCGAGATGTTGCCATTGTGCGCCAGCGCGATTTCGCCCTTGCTGCACTGCACCACGATGGGCTGGGCGTTCTCCAGCTTGTTGGTTCCCTGCGTGGAATAGCGCACGTGCCCCATGCCCACGCGCGACGGGTGCTCGTCCGAGAGGTAGTGGGAGAGCGCATTCGCCACCATGCCCACGCTGCGGTACGACTTGATGCGGCCCTGGCGGTAGTAGGCGAGGCCCGCCGATTCCTGCCCGCGGTGCTGCAGCGAAAACAGGCCGTAGAAGAGCAGCTCCGGGATGTTCACCTCCCGGTCGCAGGAGATTCCCACGAGGCCGCAGTGGTGGCGTACTACGTCGC
>Ga0335069_10014642_pt1 | contig 10973 bp, 9 predicted proteins | sample Lox_Sample_11_FD_206714 | JGI IMG/M metagenome (GOLD analysis project Ga0335069, IMG submission 206714) | Soil microbial communities from Loxahatchee National Wildlife Refuge, Florida, United States - Lox_Sample_1.1 | ecosystem: Environmental > Terrestrial > Soil > Wetlands | place: USA: Florida... | reverse complement strand
CGACGTACCTGCGACATGGATCAATCACCTCAACCAAGATGCATCAAATAGTGCGTTACAGTAGAGCGTCAGGGCTCGTAAACACGCGAACCAGTCCTGTCCGGAAGCCTCCGTTGCAAGATACAACGCGTCTTCGCGGCGTGGTGTTCCCATGCACGGGTACGGCTACCTTGTAAGCAAGTGGTTACCATACCGAACGGCTGGCGCCAGCGCGTCGGTTCACCCGTCCTGATCTAAACCATCGCGCGGGCCGCTGCATGCCCGTCGATAATGATGCCATCCGTGGTAGCGGTCTCGCACCCGGGCTGGCGAAATTCCCTCCCTGAATTCCAGGGTCCAGCTAGCCTGCTGGAGTGACTTCGTGACGAACTGGACTTCAGAAGGGAGCAAGGCCACGATGAGCAGCATGTCAGCGCCGGATGCAGCCCCACTGCCCCGGCTCGGCGAGGTTTTCTTCGACGTGCGCGGCAGCTCCCGCAGCATGCGCCTGAGCTGGTACGCCGACACGGGAGTCTCCGTCTTCAGCATCTGGCAGGGGGGCACCTGCACCGGCACGTTCCGGCTTCCGATGGAGGAACTGCCGAGGCTGATCGACTCCCTGCAACGCGGTGTGCAGGTCCCCGACCCCCGCGGCTCCGGCGCCTACGCCAGCCAGCTTCCCGGGGCGCCGACCGATCCCAGGCTGACCGCCCTCCCGGGTGGCTACGGCCGCGACGCCGAGTTCACCGGTCCGGTGACCGGAGACTTCCGGGCGGTGCGGCCCGACGACCCGGCCGGCACGATGATGCTGCCCCCGGCGCAGCCGCAAGGTCCGCGGGCGCTGCCCGCTGGTCCGCTCGCCCTGCCCCCAGGGTCGGGGCCTCCAGGATCGAGACCTCCAGGGCCGGGGGCCCAGGCACCCCAGGCGCCGCAGGGCGCGCAAGACTATCCCGGCGACTACAGCGGGCAGTATTACCCGGAGCCGCGCACCGGGCGGCGGCATGCGGCCGAGAGCTACGGCGACGCGGGCCCGGCCTACGGGGGCACTGACCCTGCCTACGGCGGCCAGTACGCCGACCAGGGGCGCTACGCCGAGCCCGGCCAGTATCCCGACCATGGCTACGCCCAGCCGGGGTACGAGGACCGCGGCTACAGCGATCAGCAGGGCTACGCCGACCCTCAGCGTTACAGCGACCAGCAGGGATACGGCGACCAGCAGGGCTACAGCGACCAGCAGGGCTATGACGGCCGCGGCTATGCGGGACAGGGATACGCCGAACCGGGCTACGGCCACGCCGCGCCGGGCTACCCCGATCAGGGCTACCCCGATCAGGGCTACGCCGACCAAGGCTACGGCGGCCGGGGTTACCCGGATCAGGGCTACGCCGACCAGCGCTACCCAGACCCGGCCTTTGCCGACCAGGGCTACCAGTCCTCCGCGACCTCGTATCAGGGTCGGCACTACGACAGCGGGTCTTACCAGGGCCAGGGCTATGACGCGGGCCAGGGCTATGACGCCGGGTCGCGCCATGACCATGCTTCCTACGACGACCGGGGCTATCCGGCGTCCGGGTACCAGGCCCAGGAGCACCAGGGCTACGCCCAGGGTGATTACCAGGGCCAGCACTACCAGGACCAGTCCTATCAGGGTCAGGGCTACCAGGAGCAGGGCCACCAGGGCCAGCAGTACGCGCACGAGCGCTATCAGGAACAGCGGTACCAGGACGAGCGCTATCAGGGCGAGGCCTATCAGGAGCAGGGCCGCCACCAGGAGCCTGGCTACCAGGAGCACGCCTACCAGGGCTACAGCGATCAGGACTACCAGGAAGCGGACACCCCGGCCTACCCGGATCAGGGATACACCGAGTACGGCTACGGCGCGCAGAACCACCAGGCCCAGGGCGACACCAACTCGTACCCGGACCAGGGGTACAGCACGTTCGGCTACGGCGGGCAGGACAACGCCTACCGCGGCGGCAACGGGCACTATCCCGATCAGGATCAGGAGACCACTGCGAGCCAGCAGGCCGTCTCATCGTTCCCGTACGAAACAGATCCGCCTACGCGCCGGGAACAGAGGCGGCGCCGGGGGCGTTAGTAGGTATCAGCCGGTGCGGCTGGGTCCCCCGGGCCGCACCTACTGCCTTCGCGGAATACCGTTCGGCTGGAGCCGCGTTGCGCCTTTCGCCGAGAGGCGACCTCCGCACCGGTCAGCGTGACGAAGGGCCGGCTGGCTCCCAGCCGGCCCTTCGTTCTGCTCATGCGGGTCCTGGCGGGCTCGGATGCGGCTGTTCCGGTCCGCCCGGGGTGCCCGACCTGCCGTCCCCTACCGCCACGGGATCCTCGGCCTCGGGCGGGATGGGACCGACCACGGCGTTGAGCACCTGCGAGTTAGGGATGGACATCACGGTGCCGTCGGCACTGAAACGTACGTAGGTGATCCCGATATCGGTCACGATGCCGTCGAGCGTGCCGCCGAGCGCGCCGGCCTGGAGCCGGATCTCGTCACCCGCCTTGAACGGCCTGGCGAAGACCAGCACCAGCCCGGCGAACACGTTGCCGAGCGCCTGCTGGGCCGCGATGCTGAGGAAGACGGTGGTGATCGCCCCGCCGAGGACGAGCTGGCTGACGTCGACGCCGATCAGCAAGAGCGTGATCACCAGCGTGGTGAACGCGCCGACGATCAAGATGGCGTAGCGGACGATGGCGGAATGCGCCTGGCCGGCTGTCGGCTCGAGCAGCTCCCTCGATTTCCCGGCCAGGCTATAGGTCGCGATGGACCCGAACACGAGGAACAGCACGGCTGTGCCGTAGGCGACGAGCTGATTGGTCAGATGACTCGTCGTGAAGGCGTCACGATGAGCCTGGTGCGAGATGACCGCGGCCGCGATCGCGAGCAGCAGGGCGATGATCGACTTCCAGGGCCTCGTCTTGTGCCTGACGCGCTCGACCCGTGCCGGCAGGTCGACCTGCTTCCCGTTTTGCACCGTGCTCCTCCTTTCGCGGCCGATTGGTGCGCCTAACGCTATCCGGCTCAGAGGTTCCCCCGTCGGCCTGCCTGGGGGATTCATCGGGCAGGCAAAACGCTGGGGACCGGGCCTCCCGGCCCGGTCCCCAGCGCCTGCGCGATCAGGGTGTCACTTGATTAGCGGCGGGCCCACCGGGAACCTGAGCTTGCCGCCCATGCCGGTTGAGAAGTCCGCCGCCGAGGTATACCAGGCGACGAGCGCGGTGAGCACGCCGAGGTAGCCGCCGATCTTGATCGTTGTTGTGGGAGCGAGAGGCGGTGCTGCGCCAGCGTTGAAGCTCCCGATGCACAGGACGATGAGGGTGATCCACAGCAGGAGGAAGGTGGCGAACAAGGCCGTGTTCGTCTGGCTGACCAGAATCAGCGTGTACGTGGTGAAGACGGCGAACCCGAGCAGGATCCAGCCGAGGTCGTGGTTGATGGTCGTGACCGCCGCCGCCGCCTGGAGCGGCGTCTTGACGGCCGCGACTGCCGGGTTCACTACGAGCAGAATATAAAAGCCGAGGCCGATCCAGAAGGCGCCGAAGGTGCCGAAGCCGGTCGCGGCGACGACGTTCTTTTTGGCGAACCCCCACATGGCGGCCAGCAGCTGGGCGAGTCCGCCGTACGCGAGGGCAAAGGGGAGCCACGCGCCGCCGGTGGTATTGCTCATCCAGCCGGCGTTCCGGGCGGACAGCAGGAACGTGGTGAGGGCGAAGGCGGCCAGCCCGAGTGGGGCAGGGTCGGCGATGCCCGCGCCGGGGGCCGCGCTAGTGGGGCTGGGCTGGACTGTGCGATCTTCGCTAACGCTCAAATTCGATCCCTCCTAGTGAGGAATGGCTCGTCCGGCTCCCGGCGTACCATGCGGCGGTCGAGAGGGAGGGCGCCGTTGCTGCACGACTGGCATGAAGACCTTGTCTTACGCACCAAAATCGTCAGGCCAGAACCTTCTTCTGGTCACATCCGACACACGGATTGACCATATGAACGATTCGCCAATAGCGTAACGCCGTATGCCGTTGAGGTGCGAGACCTAAAGGTCCCCAGTTTTTGGTAATCCTGCGATGCCTCACTGCGGCGCCGATTCCGGTCTGGGTTGCTTCGCGTCCCGAAATTTTCGGATTAAGTGTTACGGGTCGAGGGATCCTCGCCGATCGCCGCCTTGGCGGCGGCGCCGACGTCCGCCGCCGCGCCCGCATGGCGCAGCAGCGTTCGCCCCAGCGCAACCCGTCCGGCCGGTCTGGCGTCCCATCCGCCTGGGTTCGGCCCTGGGCTGGGTTAGGATCTATAAGGGAAGCCGAGGAAGGGTCCGTGCCGATGACCGACCGACCGATCCGCGCGTCCGACAAAGAGCGGGAGAGCGTTGTCGACGTCCTCAGGGACGCCTACACGGATGGCCGGCTGACGCTGGACGAATTCGAAGAGCGGACCTCGGCCGCCTACGCCTCGAAGACCTGGGCGGACCTGCGCGAGCTGACAGGGGATCTGCCGGTCGAGCCGGTGCTCGGCGCTGACCTGCCGCAACGGCAACCGAACCTGGCGCCCGCGGCCCAGCAGATGGTCCCGTCGGTGCCCCGGCCGCGAAACGGCGGGCGCGACCGGCCGCTGGGCAGGCTGCTGCCGGTCATCTTCGTCTGGATCATGATCGCGGCGGCGGCCGGATCGCCGGACACCGCGGCCGCGCTCTCGGTTGTGTTCATCTGCCTGCTCGCGTGCCGGGTAGGGTACGGGGGACGCTGATAACCGTCAGTGATGACTGACTCGCAGGCTCGCCCGGTTAACCGGTAATACATATCTCTGCCCTGGGCAGGCGGCTACTATGAGTCGGCCGACGTGGCGAGATCACGTGGGCGTGCCTGATCTTCCGGGGCCTGCGGGATCAGCGAAAGGAAACCGGTACCTTCCGGCAGGCTCACAGAGAGTCAGGAGGCGGTCGTTGTCCAATACGACCACCGGCAGCGATCGGGTCATCCCCGATCAGCAGCCGCCTCAGCAGATACAGGGCTCGCGGCTGACACGGCTCACCCGCCCGGCGGTGACGCACTGGCAGTTCACCATCGTGCTGACGGCCGCCATCGTGGTGCGGATCATCGTGATCCTGGGCTACCCGCCGATCCTGTGGTTCAACGACTCGTACAACTACATCTACGACGCCGTGACGCATATCCCGGACCCGGTCCGGCCGAACGGCTACCCCTTCTTCATCGACCTGCTGTTGCCCCTGCACAGCGCCTATCCGCTGACCCTGCTGCAGGCGGCGATGGGTGTCGTCATGGGCGTGATCATCTACGCCCTGCTGCGCCACCGCGGACTGCCCTGGTGGGGGGCGACGCTCCCCGCGTTGCCGGTCCTGTTCGATGCATACGAACTGCACCTCGAGCACATGGTCACCGCGGACACGCTGTTCATCTTCCTCGCCACCGTCACTATCGTGCTCTTGTGCTGGAGCGATTGCCCTTCCGTCCCGGTCATGGCGGTGGCCGGCCTGCTCATCGGCTACGCCACCGTGGTGAGGTCGGTCGGCCAGCCGCTGCTCGCCGTGGTGCTGGTGACCATGCTGGTCAGGCGGGTGGGCTGGCGGCGCCTGGTCACCCTGCTCGTGGCGGGCGCCCTGCCCATCGCGGCGTACATGGTCTGGTTCCATGGCAGCTACGGCAAGTATGCGCTGACCGAGTCCTCGGGTACGTTCCTGTACAGCCGGGTCAGCACGTTTGCCGAGTGCGACAAGATCAACCCCCCGGCCGACGTCCGGGCCCTTTGTGATCCGACGCCGCCACGCCTGCGCCCGGTATCGGGGGAGTACTTGTGGGCCGACTACGAGAACTGGCCGGCCAATCACGTGGGCACCCCGCTGTACAACCTGTACAAGTCCCACGACAACACGCTGCGGTTCACGCCGGTCGTCAACGGGATGGCGGAGAAGTTCGCCCAGGAGGCCATCCTGGCCCAGCCGCTCGACTACCTGCGCGTGGTGGCCCACGACACGCTGCACACCTTCGGCTGGAACCGGCAGCCCGACCCGGACAACTACTACGGGAACGGCCCGGCCTTCCAGTTCGTCTCCGGCCCGATCCTGACCGCGCTGATCCCGTGGTGGGCCAACCCACACGGGGGTGACGCCGCCGCCATGCGGACGTACCAGGCGCGGCAAGACTTCGCCGGACCCGGGCTCGGAAAGGCCAGCGCGGTGCAGCCCTGGCAGCACCTGCTGCAGATGTACCAGCGCTACTTCTACCTGCGCGGCACCCTGCTCGGCCTGATCGTGCTCATCGGCGCGGCCGGCCTGCTGGCCCGCTGGCGCCGCTGGGGCGGCATCGGCCTGCTGCCCTGGCTGGTCGGGGCGCTGATGATCGTGCTGCCGCCGATGACGGCCGGCTTCAGCTACCGGTACGTGCTCGCGGCGGTGCCGGCCACCTGCCTGGCCGCGGGCCTGGCGTTCGTCCGCAGGCCGGGCGACAAGTCAGTGGGCGCCCTGGCGGCCGATCTGTGGCGGCACCTTCGCCGCGGCGTCGCTGTCGATCAGGAATAGCGTCCGCTGCCGGCCACGGGCCCCCGCGGCGGGAACCTGCACCGGCCCGGCGTCGGACAGCGCCATCGCGATCGCGTTGGCCTTCTCCTGGCCCGAGGCGAGAATCCAGACCTCGCGCGCGGCCTGGATCGACGGCAGGGTCAGCGACAGCCGGGTCGGCGGGGGCTTGGGGGAGCCGCGCACGGCCACCACCGGCCGGTCGTCGTACAGCGCGGGCATGCCGGGGAACAGCGAGGCGACGTGCCCCTCGGGACCGATGCCGAGCATCAGCACGTCGAACGAGGGCACCGGCCCGTGGTCCTCCGGCGTGGTCGCGGCGGCCAGCCAGGATGCGTACCGGGCGGCGGCCGCCTCGGGGTCGTCACCGTCGGGTCCGTCCGGGCCGGGCATCGGGTGGACTCTAGCCGGGTCGGCGTCCACGTGGTCGAGCAGGGCCGAACGGGCGCCGGTCTCGTTCCGGTCCGGGTGGCCAGCGGGAACGAACCGTTCGTCTCCCCACCAGATGTCCAGGCGCCGCCAGTCGATCGCGTCCCTGGCCGGAGCGGCCGCCAGCTCCTCGAGCACGTCGGTACCGATGCCGCCCCCGGTCAGCACCACCGATGCCGTCCCGCGCGCGGCGACCGCGTCCACCAGCCGGGTGACCAGGCGTGCCGCAACGGCCTGGGCGAGCAGCTTGGCGTCGCGGTGCACGATCACCTCGGGCACGCTCACGGGGCAGTGCCTCCCGCGCCTGCGGCTAGCGCGCGCAGGGTTTCCGCGTAAACCTCGTCCGGCTCGAGCCTGCGCAGATCCTCGGCGACCAGTTCGGCGGTGTCGCGCCGGTGCAGGGCCACCCGGCGTTCCGGCCGCCCAGGCCAGGCCAGGGTGGCGTTGCGGCCGTCCGGCCGGGAGAGGGCGACCTTCCCGGCACTCGTCTCGAAGCCGACCTCGGTGATCCCGGGGCCGCCGGATTCGCCCCGCTGGACCTCGATGCCGAGCCGCGCCGCGAGCCAGGCCGCGATCAGGTCCGCGCTCGGGTTACCCGGCTCGGCCAGGACCTCACCGCTCAGCAGCGCGGGGTAGGGCTGGTCCAGGGTCGCGGCGAGCAGCGAGCGCCAGGGCGTCGCCCGGGTCCAGCTCAGGTCGGTGTCACCCGGCTTGTAGGCCTTGGCCAGGGTCAGCAGCATTTCCTTGGGCTCATCGCTGGCAGCCGCGTCGGTCACGCGCCGCTGCGCCACCGTGCCCAGCGGATCCCCGCTCGGCGCCGGCGGCGCCTCGTCGGGCCACCAGGTGACCACGGGCGAGTCCGGCGCGAGCAGCGGTGCGACCACCGAGTCGGCGTGCTGCCCGAGCGGGCCGTACATGCGCAGCAGGATCGTCTCGCCGGGACCGGTCTCACCCAGCCGGATCTCGGCGTCGAGCCGGGACTCGGCCTTGGGCCTGCGGGCGATGACGGCCAGGATCCGGCTCGGGTGCTCCCGGCCTGCCTGGTTGGCCGCGCGCACGGCGTCGTACTGCTCGGCCTCGTTGGTGACGATGATCAGGGTCAGCACCGTGCCCGAAGCGGGACCGCCCATCCGGCGGCGCGCCTGGGTGAGCGCCTCGTGGATCGCGCCGGTGGTGGTGTCGGTCAGGTCGATGTTCACCGCAGCCTCCCGCTCACAGCGCTTACCTTGCGAATCACAGACGCCGCCACGCTCGCCCGTCCCGTGCCATCATGGCGTCGGTGGACGGGGGGCCGGCCGTCCCGGCCGGGTACTGCTCGGGCTTGTCGTAGGAGGCCCAGAAGTCCTCCACCGGGTCGAGGATGCGCCAGCCGAGCTCGACTTCCTCCTGCCGGGGGAACAGCGGCGGGTCGCCGATGAGCACGTCCAGCAGCAGCCGCTCGTAGGCCTCGGGGCTGGATTCGGTGAAGGACTCGCCGTAGGCGAAGTCCATGTTCACGTCCCGCACCTCCATGGCTGTGCCCGGCACCTTCGAGCCGAACCTGACCGTGATGCCCTCGTCCGGCTGAATCCTGATCACCAGCGCGTTCTGGCCGAGTTCCTCGGTGTCAGTCGCGGAGAACGGCAGGTGCGGCGCGCGCTGGAAGATCAGCGCGATCTCCGTCATCCGCCGCGGCAGCCGCTTGCCGGCCCGCAGGTAGAACGGCACCCCGGCCCAGCGCCTGGTGTCGACGCCCAGCCGCAGCGCCGCGTAGGTCTCGGTGCGGGAATCGGGAGGGATGCCGTCCTCCTCGAGGAAACCGTGCACCTGCCGGCCGCCCTGCCAGCCGGCCGAGTACTGACCACGCGCCGTGCCGGTGGCGAGGTCGGCGGGCAGCCGGACGGCGCTGAGCGTCTTGACCTTCTCCATTCGCAGCGACTCCGCGTCGAAGGCGGCCGGCTCCTCGATGGCGATCAGCGCCAGCAGTTGCAGCAGGTGATTCTGGATCACGTCGCGGGCGGCGCCGATGCCGTCGTAGTAACCGGCCCGGCCGCCGATGCCGATGTCCTCGGCCATCGTGATCTGGACGTGGTCCACGTAGCCGCGGTTCCAGATCGGCTCGTACATCTCGTTGGCGAAGCGCAGCGCGAGGATGTTCTGCACCGTCTCCTTGCCGAGGTAGTGGTCGATGCGGAATACCGCGTCCGGCGGGAACACCTCTTCCAGGATGTCGTTCAGCTCGCGGGCGCTGGCCAGGTCGTGGCCGAACGGCTTCTCGATCACCACCCGCCGCCAGCCTCCGCCCGACGGGTCGGACAGGCCGCTGCGCTTGAGCTGCCGCACCACGGTCGGGAACTGGCCCGGCGGGATCGACAGGTAGAACGCGTAGTTCCCGCCGGTACCCCGCTCCGTGTCGAGTTGCATGACGGTCGCGGCCAGCTGGTCGAACGCCGCGTCGTCGCCGAAGGAACCGGATACGAACTTGACGCCCTCGCTGAGCTGCTGCCAGACCGCGTCCCGGAATGGCGTCCGCGCGTACTCCTTCACCGCCTGGTAGGTGAGCTGGGCGAAGTCCTCGTCCTCCCAGTCCCGGCGGGCGAAGCCGACGAACGAGAAGCCTGGCGGCAGCAGGCCGCGGTTGGCCAGGTCGTAGATGGCCGGCATCAGCTTCTTGCGGGCCAGGTCGCCCGTGACACCGAACATGACGAGGACGCATGGCCCGGCCACGCGGGGGATGCGCCGGTCTCTAGGATCGCGAAGCGGGTTGCGCGATTCGGACATCTCATGCAGTCCCTTGATGACCCCCGGGTTGGCCGGGGCCAGGCCGTCCTCGTCCGTCACTCAGCGCTCCAGGTTGGTTCTGATCGTCTCGAGCAGCTCGTTCCACGACGCCTCGAACTTCGCCACTCCCTCGTCCTCGAGCACCTGCACCACGTCGTCATAGCTGATGCCGAGCTGCTCCATGTCCGCGATGACCTGCCGCGACTGGTCGTAGGTCCCGTGCACCGTGTCACCGCGGAGCTCGCCGTGGTCCGCGGTGGCCTTGATGGTGGCCTCGGGCATGGTGTTGACCGTGTTCGACACGACCAGGTCGACCACGTACATCGTGTCGGGGAACGACGGGTCCTTGGTCGAGGTGGAGGCCCACAGCGGCCGCTGCACGTTCGCCCCGCTGGCCGCGAGGGCCTGCCAGCGCTCCTCGGCACACTTGTTCTCGAACAGCTCGTAGGCCAGCCTGGCGTTCGCGATGGCCGCCTTGCCGCGCAGCGCCGCGGCCTCCGGAGTACCCAGCTTGTCCAGCCTGGCGTCGACCTCGGTGTCCATCCGGCTGACGAAGAACGAGGCCACCGAGAAGATCTTGGACAGGTCGTGCCCGTCCGCCTTGGCCTTCTCCAGGCCGGCCATGTAGGCGTCGATGACCTCGCCGTGCCGCTCCAGGGAGAAGATCAGGGTGACGTTGACGCTGATGCCCTGCGCGATCGTCTCGGTGATCGCCTCCAGGCCCTCCGGAGTGGCCGGGATCTTGATGTAGGCGTTCGGCCGGTCGACCATCCACCACAGGTTCCTGGCCTCGGCGATGGTCTTGGCCGTGTCCTTGGCCACCCGCGGGTCGACCTCGATCGAGACCCGGCCGTCCTGGCCGTTCGTGGCGTCGTAGACCGGACGCAGCACGTCGCAGGCCCACCGGATGTCGTAGGTGGTGAGCGCGCGGGACGCCTCTTCCACGCTCACGCCGCGGATCTTCAGGTCGGTGACCTGCTCGTCGTAGGCGGAGCCGTGCGACAGCGCCTTGGCGAAGATCGTCGGGTTCGAGGTCACCCCGACCACGTGGTAGTCGTCCATGAGCGACTGCAGGTTGCCGGTCCGCAGCCGGTCGCGGCTGATGTCGTCCAGCCACACCGACACCCCGGCCTCGGAGAGCTGTCCGAGAACGTCAACTGACACAGTTCTTTCCCTTCCCTGCGCGCCCCGGGCCGGTCTAGACCCGGGCCAGACTGTCGCGTGCGGCTGCGGCTACCCGCTCCGCAGTGATGCCAAACTCCTGGTAGATCT
>Ga0335069_10014641_pt1 | contig 10974 bp, 9 predicted proteins | sample Lox_Sample_11_FD_206714 | JGI IMG/M metagenome (GOLD analysis project Ga0335069, IMG submission 206714) | Soil microbial communities from Loxahatchee National Wildlife Refuge, Florida, United States - Lox_Sample_1.1 | ecosystem: Environmental > Terrestrial > Soil > Wetlands | place: USA: Florida... | reverse complement strand
GACAAGGAGCACGTCCCCGAGCGGCTCGCGATCCCGGGATTCCGGCGTGGCAGACGCTTCGCACGGCCGCGCCATTCGCCCGAGTGGCTGACGATCTACGAGGCGGACGAGCTTGCCGTGCTGACCTCGTCCCCCTACCTTGCGCGGCTCAACGCGCCGACGGCTGCGACGCAGCGCGCGCTCAAGCATTTCCGCAATACCTCGAGAGCGGTTTGCCGCGTCGTGCATTCGCGCGGATCGAGCACAGGCGGTCACATGCTCGCGATGCGGCTCGCGGTGCCTCCGGAAGCGAGCGGTTCGATGCGTGAATACCTAGCCACGGATGCGCTTCCAGGCGCGATGTCGCTCACGGGTGTCGTCGCCTGTCATCTGTGCGCCGCCGACGAAGCTGCGAGCTACGTCCGCACCGCGGAATCCGGCACGCGCAGGTTCGACGTGCCCTCGTGGGTACTGCTGTGCGAAGCGACGTTTGCCGAAGCTGCGGAACGTGCGCGGCAGCTGTTCGACGGTCCCGAGCTCCGGCGTCTCGGCGTCGAGGTGCGCAGCGACGCCGCGACGTACGCGCTCGAGATCTGTCGCGAGTCGCCGGCGGAGGAAGCGAGCCGCGCGGCCGTCTGATGTCGCTGCGGGCCCCGACGAAACCGGCGCCGATGGACTGGAAGCTCATGGAAAAGATCACTGCAGACGAAGCTGCGCGAATCATCGAGGACGGCGATGCGATACTCATCAGCGGATCGGGCGGCGGGCACGCGGTGCCCGAAGCGCTGCTCGCCGCCGTCGAGCGGCGCTTTCTCGCCGAGGGGAAGCCGCAGCGGCTGACCTCCGTCAGCGTGGTCGGGGTCGGCGATCGCGCCGCGCTCGGCGCGACGCACCTCGCGCACGAAGGACTGCTGGAGCGGGCGATCACGAGCGCGCTCGTCGATTCGCCCGGGCTCGTGCGCCTCGCCGCCGAGAATAGGATCGCGGCGTACACGCTGCCGCAGGGCGTGCTGTCGCAGTTGATGCGCGACATGGCTGCGGGCCGCCCGGGACTCATCACCAAGACCGGGCTCAACTCGTTCGTCGATCCTCGGCAGCAGGGCGCACGGCAAAGCCCGCGCACGCCGCCGGACTTCGTCGAAGTCATCGAGCTCGCGGGCGAGGAGTGGCTCTTCTTCAAGCCCATACCGGTCAGCGTGGCGTTCCTGCGGGGAACGACCGCGGACGAAGACGGCAACGTCACGATGGAAGAGGAGGCCGTGCTCGGCGAGATGCTGGCGATGGCGCAGGCGACGCGCCGCGCGGGCGGCATCGTCATCGTCCAGGTGAAGCGGATGGCCAAGCGCGGGACGCTGCACGGCAAGGACGTCAGGATTCCCGGGATACTCGTCGACTTCGTCGTCGTCGATCGCGAGCAGAGCCAGACGTACGCGACCTACTACGATCCCAGCTATTCGGGCGAGCTGCGCATCCCTGCCGACAACATCGTGTCGTTGCCGTTCGGCCCGCGGAAGGTGATCGTTCGCCGGGCGGCGATGGAGCTCTTTCCGGGCGCGATCTGCAATCTCGGCGCCGGCGTCTCGACCGGGCTTTCCACGATCGCTGCGGAAGAGGGCGTGCTCGACGCGGCGATTCTGACCAACGAGCAGGGCATCATCGGCGGCGCGCCGATCACCGGACGCGATTCGGGCGGCGGCCAGAACTTCGCCGCGATGATCGAGCAGCCGGCGCAGTTCGATTTCTACGATGGCGGCGGGCTCGACCTCGCGTTCCTGTCGTTCGCCGAAGTCGACCCCGCAGGCAACGTCAACGTCAGCCGCTTCGGCGACCGGATCATCGGCGTCGGCGGATTCATCAACATCAGCCAGAACGCGAAGTGCGTGATCTTCAGCGGCACGCTCACGGCGGGAGATCTCGCCATCGGCTGGGAGGACGGAAAGACGATCATTCGCAAGGAAGGCATGCACAAGAAGTTCGTGCCCAGGCTCGAACAGGTCTGCTACAGCGCCGCGATGGGCCGCGCGCGGGGGCAGGTGGCGTTGTTCGTGACAGAGCGCGCGGTGTTCCGCGTTGGGCGCGACGGCCTGGAATTGACCGAGATCGCGCCGGGAATCGACGTCGAGCGCGACGTCGTCGCGCAGATGGGATTCCGCCCCGCCGTGGTGCGCGATCTCGCGGTGATGGACGCGCGCATCTTCAGGCCGGGCCTGATGGGCCTGGAAGCCCATATACACGCGAAGCCCCGAGGCTATCGGTCGCCGCGCGTGGCGGCGTGGCACGCGGCGCGAGCCAAGGCCGCGCGATGACCTCGATACACATCGACGGCGCCACGCGCCTCTACGGGATCGTCGGCCACCCGATCGCGCAGGTGAAATCGCCCGAAGTGTTCTCCGAGCGCTTCGCCGCGGCGGCTATCAACGCGGTGATGCTGCCGGTGCACGTGCTGCCCGACCGGTTCGACGCGACGATGGCAGCGCTGATGGGGATCGAGAACCTCGACGGGCTGCTCGTCACGGTGCCGTACAAGCCGCAGGCGGCCCGCTACGCCAACCGTCTCGGACCGACCGCAAGCCGCATCGGCGCAACCAATGCGCTGCGCCGCGAGCAGGACGGCACGTGGAGCGGCGACATGTTCGACGGCGCGGGGTTCGTGCGCGCGTTTCAGCAAAAGGGCTGCGAGCTACGCGGGCGCCGCGTCGCGCTGTTCGGCGCAGGGGGCGCGGGGAGTGCGATCGCCTGCGAGCTTGCGGCGGTGGGTGTCGCCTCGATCGCGATCCTCGAACCTCAGCGCGAGCGCGCGGCCGCACTCGCCGCTACGCTGCGGCAGTCGTTCCCGGGATGTCGCACCGACGTCGTCGACACGGTTCCTCCGGGCACCGACATGATCGCGAACGCGTCCACCGTCGGGATGCGCAAGGACGACGGCATGCCTGCGAACATCGGCGTGCTCGCGTCCGACACGCTCGTCGGCGACGTCATCGTGTCGCGGGAGCCGACCGCCCTGATTCGCCACGCGATGCGGCAAGGCTGCCGCTACATCGTCGGCCGCGAGATGGTCGCCGGCCAGGCGGAGGCGATCATGGCGTTCTTCGGCGAGGCTCGACGCTAGAATGGCGCACGTGCCTGCGGAGCGTTGCCTGGGGATCATCGAGCTCCTCGCCGACGGCGCGCGCGAGATGCCGCTCGGGGAGATCGCCGAGCGCCTCGATCTGCCGAAGAGCGGAGCACATCGGCTGCTCGCGACGCTCGTCGACCTCGGCTGGGCGGAACAGGACGACCAGACGGGCTTCTATCGCCTCACGATGCGGCTCGCGGTGCTCGGACAGCGCTTCTACGCGGCATCGGGGTTGCCGGACGTCTGCCAGCCGGTGCTCGATCGTTTCGCCCGCGAGTGTCGCGAATTCGCGCGCCTCGCGGTCGTCGACGGCAGCTCGCTCGTGTGGATCGCGCATGCGCAGGGCGCGACCGGTGGGCTCCTGTATCAGCCCGCCGAGACGACCGGCAACGTACCGCTGTACGCGACGGCGAGCGGCAAGGCGTGGCTCGCGACGCTCGACGTCAACGAGGCGGTGCAGCGCGTCGCGAGACAAGGTGGATTCGCTCACGCGGACCGCTACGGTCCGAACGTCATTCGCTCGGTCGAGGCGCTACTGAAGGAGTTGCGGGCCACGGTGCGGCGAGGCTACGGCCTCGCGTTCAACGAGGCGGAGCCCGGCGTCACGGCGATCGCTGCCGCCATTCGATCGGGAGCGGACGGCGCGACCGCGGGCACGGTCAGCATTGCCGGACCGAGTGCGAGGGTGACCGAGAGCCGCGTGCGCGAGCTTGCGCCGCTGGTCACACGGTGCGCGACGGAGTTGTCCGGCCTGTGGCCGGTGCGCCCGGGACCCCCGGCGCCTGCGCCGGCACCCGCCCGACGCGGACGTGCGGCGCGCGAGTCCGCGACGAAGGCTTTCGCCAAGCCCGCCTGACATTCCCCGCCACCCTCGCTTGCTATGCTACGGCCATGAGCGGGATCGTTCTCGGTTGCATTGCCGACGACTTCACCGGTGCGACGGATCTCGCGAACAACCTCGTCCGCGCGGGAATGCGCACCGTGCAGACCATAGGTGTACCTTCGCGCGGCATCGACGGCGAGGCCGATGCCGTCGTTGTCGCGCTCAAGTCGCGGACGGTACCGCGGGACGACGCGATCGTGGAATCGCTTGGGGCGCTGCGCTGGCTCGAATCGCGAGGCGCGCGGCAGATCTACTTCAAGTACTGCTCGACCTTCGACAGCACGGCCGGAGGCAACATCGGTCCCGTCACCGAGGCGCTGCTGGCGGCGCTCGGCTCGGACTTCACGATCGCGACGCCGGCGTTCCCGGACAACGGGCGCACGGTCTTCCGGGGCTATCTGTTCGTGGGTGACGTCCTGCTCCACGAAAGCGGGATGCAGAACCATCCGCTGACGCCGATGACCGATTCCAACCTGGTCCGCGTGTTGCAGGCGCAATGCCGCGGCCGCGTCGGGCTGATCGACTATCGCGTCGTCGCGAAAGGGCCGGATGCGATACGCGCTCGGATCGCAGCGTTGAAGGCGCGAGGCGTGACCCTCGCGATCGTCGACGCGGTATCCAACGAGGATCTGCTGAGGCTCGGTCCGGCGCTCGCAGGAATGCCGCTCGTCACGGCGGGCTCGGGTGTGGCGATCGCCCTGCCCGCGAACTTCGGGATCGAGCCGTCGAATGCGGCAAGCGAGTTGCCGCGCGCATCCGGCTCGTGCGCCATCGTTTCGGGAAGCTGCTCGACCGCGACCAATCGCCAGGTGCGTGCGTTCGCGGCCGCAGGAGGCGAATCGTTCCGGATCGATCCCGGCGAAGTCGCGAGCGGCCGCGATGTCGTCGCGCCCGCGCTTGCATGGGCGGCGCCGCGGCTTTCCGCGAAGCCCGCGCTCTTCTATTCGACGGCCGAGCCCGCCGACGTGAAATCCGTGCAGCAGCGGGTCGGCGTCCAGCGCGCGGGGGAGATCATAGAGCGTGCGCTCGCCGCGATCGCGCACGGGTTGGTGGAACGCGGCGTTCGGCAGCTCGTGATCGCGGGCGGAGAGACCTCCGGCGCTTGCGTGCAAGCGCTGCAGGTCGCGCAACTTCGGATCGGCGCGCAGATCGACCCCGGCGTTCCGTGGTGTCACGCGCAGACGAGCCTTGCACCGGGTGGACTCCATCTCGCGCTCAAGTCGGGCAACTTCGGCGCGGACGACTTCTTCACGCGCGCGTTTTCGCTGCTGCGATGAACGAGCGCGACGCTCGCGCCGAAATCTGCCGTGTCGGCAGGAGCCTGTTCGACCGTGGCTATGTCCACGGCACGGCCGGCAACGTCAGCGTACGTCTCGACGACGACTCGGGCTACCTGATCACGCCGACCGACGCCTGCCTCGGATTCCTCGAGGCGTCGCGCATCGCGCGGGTGGATGCGCGCCTGCAGCAGGTTTCCGGCGATCGCGCCAGCAAGACGCTGCTGGTCCATTCGCGGATCTACGCGGCTGCGAGAGCGTTCGACGGCGGGACTTCGTGCGTCATTCACACGCACAGCGCACACTGCGTCGCGTTGACGCTGCGGCGGCCGCTTGGCGAAGAGCTCCTTGCGCCGATCACGCCCTATTTCGTGATGAAGGTCGGGCATGTGCCGCTCATACCGTATGGTCGCCCGGGCGCGCCGCAGGTCGCTGAAGCGATCGCCGAGGCAATCCGGCGCTATGGCGACCGCGGATCCCCGATTCGCGCCGTGATGCTCGCGCGTCTCGGGCCGAACGTCTGGCACGACTCGCCCGCCTCCGCGATGGCAGTGCTCGAAGAGCTCGAGGAGACTGCCCGGCTCGCCCTGTCGAGCCCGGTGGACACCGAGCCCCTGGACGAACCCCGGATCGACGAACTGCGCCGCGCCTTCGGCGCGCGCTGGTGACGCGGACGAGGATGCCGACGGCACTCGTCACCGGGGGCGTGCGCGGTATCGGCTACGCGACGGCTGCGGCATTGCTCGGCGCGGGATTCGACGTCGCCGTCGCGAGCCTGGAGAGCGGCCACGAAGCGCAGGCTGCGCTGGCGCGCCTGCAATCGCCCGATCGCAGGATCCGCTACCTGCGCGCCGACGTGAGCGACGTCGGCGCTCATGCCGCGCTGATCGACGGCGTTCTCGCGGAACTCGGCCCTGTCCACTGTCTCGTCAACAACGCGGGCGTCACGTCGCTTGTCCGCGGCGACCTGCTCGACGTGACGGTGGAAAGCTTCGACCGCTGCGTCGGCACGAACCTGCGCGGAACGTTTTTCCTGACACAGGCGGTCGCGCGATCGATGCTCGCCGCCGACGCGTCGGGACAGCGCTCACCTTACCGCTCGGTCGTGACGATCACGTCGGTGAACGCGGACGTGGTCGGCTTGAACCGCGCGGACTACTGCATCACGAAGGCGGGCCTGTCGATGGCGAGCAAGCTCTTCGCGGCGCGTCTCGCCGCCTCCCGCATCCACGTGTTCGAATTGCGCCCGGGCATCGTTCGCACCGACATGACGGCGCCCGCGCGCGACAAATACGATGCTTACATCGCCGGCGGGGGCGTTCCAATCGAGCGCTGGGGCGAGCCCGCCGACGTGGGCGCGACGGTGGCGACGATCGCCCGCGGTCTGCTGCCGTTCGCGACCGGCGAGGTGCTGAACGTCGGCGGCGGCGTGCATCTCCACAGAATCTGAGGTCGATCAGTCGGCGTACAGGTGGTGCACGCGACCGTAAAGGCGCGTCAAGCCCAGCAACGCCGCGATGTTCGGCGTAGCGATGCCCACGCGCTGGCCGATCTCGAACACGGCTCCGACGATCGCGTCGAGCTCGATCGGGCGGCCGGCCTCGACATCCTGAAGCATCGACGTCTTGAAGGCGCCGAGCCTGGCGGTGACCGCGTGCCGGTCTTCCGGCGCCTGGGCGATCGCACAGCCGATGCGCTCGCCGACGGCCGCTGCCTCCCTCATTGCCGCCGAGCAGAACGCGCGGACGAGCGGATCGCCGAGGATGCGCTCGACGGTGGCGCCGGTGATCGCGCTCACCGGGTTCATCGTCATGTTGCCCCAGAGCTTGTACCAGATGTCGTACCGCACGTCGTTGCTTTGCGACACGTCGAAGCCGGCGTGAGCGAGGAGCTCCGCCACCGCGCGGACGCGCTCGCTCGGGCCGCCGCTCGGCTCGCCGACGATCAGCCGCTCGCCCGTCTGGTGGATCACGCGCCCGGGCTCTCTGACCGCAGCGCTCGCATGGACGACGCAGCCGAGCACCTGTCCGAACGGGATCGTCGCCGCGATCTCGCCGCCCGGGTCGACGCTCGTCAGCGATCCGCCGGGGAATCCGCCGACACCTTCACAGAACCACCAGGGCACGCCGTTCATCGCCGGCAGCACGATCGTGTCCGGCCGCAGCAGCGGCGCGATTCCGCGCGCCACGGCGGTCATGGCCGGGCCTTTCACCGCGACGACGAGCAGATCCTGCGCGCCGAGATCCGCGGCCCGCTCGGATGCGCGCGCCGCGGCTTGTACGCGCCCGGCGGCAGTGTCGAGTCGCCAGCCGTGCTCTCGCAGCGCGGCGAGCGTCGCGCCGCGGGCGAGTGCGCTGACGTCCGCCCGGCCCGCCGCCGCGAGGCGAGTGCCGATCAAGCCCCCGATCGCCCCGGCGCCGACGATGCAGACTTTCATTTCCGTGTTCCCGCTATCGATCGCTGCAGTTGGGGCGATGCGAGTAGCTTCGCACTCCCGGATCGCCTCGCACAGATCCTCGTCACGCTCCCGCCTGCGTGGCGCATCCGCGATGTTCGTCGGCGGGCGCCGCGAGCGCAAGGGGTCTGCCGCCGCCTGGGCCGGGGCCCGGTCGGAATCTGCGGTACCCTGTCCCTGCGGCTCGCATCCATGCGGGACGCTTGCACTCGAATCGGGAGCACAGCATGAAGTTCCCCGCTACGGCGGCGTTTCCCGCGCACGTCGTGATCCGCGAGGTCGGCCTGCGCGACGGTCTGCAAAGCATCGCGACCATTCTGCCGACACAGACCAAGAAGGAATGGGTCGAGACGGCGTTCGAGGCCGGCATGCGCGAGATCGAGGTCGGGTCGTACGTCCCGGCCAAGCTGCTTCCGCAGCTCGCGGACACCGAGGAAGTTCTCGCGCATGCGAAGACGCTGCCGGGATTGTTCGCCTCCGTCCTCGTGCCGAACCTCAAGGGCGCGGAACGTGCGATCGACACGCGCGCCGATCTGATGATCGTCCCGTTATCGGCGAGCCACGCTCACAGCCTGGCGAACCTCAGGAAGACTCCTGATGAAGTCGTCGCCGAGGTGGCGCGCATTCGCGCGGCGCGCGACGCCGCCGCCTCGAAGACGGTCATCGAGGGTGGCGTTTCCACCGCGTTCGGCTGCACGATCCAGGGCTACGTCGACCCCGAGGAGGTGCTGCGGCTGATGCAGGCGCTGCTCGACGCGGGCGCCGACCGAGTGAGCCTTGCCGATACCGTCGGCTATGCCGATCCGCGCATGGTGCGCGAGCTCTTCGGGCGGGCCGTGCGAATCGCCGGAGACCGCTTCTGCTCCGGCCACTTCCACGACACGCGCGGCATGGCGATGGCCAACGTCTATGCGGCGCTGGAAGCCGGCGTCACGCGGTTCGACGCGTCTCTCGCGGGTATCGGCGGCTGTCCCCATGCGCCCGGGGCAAGCGGGAACGCGTCGACCGAGGACCTCGCGTACATGCTGGCAAGCATGGGGATCGACACGGGCATCGACCTCGACCGCCTGCTCGAACTGCGCGGCCGCGTTGCGACATGGCTGGAAGGCGAGCCCACGCATGGCGCGCTATGGCGCGCCGGCATCCCGAAGACGATGCAACGTGCAGGCGCCGACCGTCATTCGTAGCCGATCTCCGGGAGCGGTCGCTTGCGTTCGAGATGATGGCGCACGAGCGCTGCGTAGCGATAGACGGCGTGCACGAACTTGCCGTAAGGCAGTGTCAGGAACAAGGCCATGACCGTGCCGAGGTGCATCGCGAGCAGCGTTCCCATCGCGGCGGTGTTTCGAAGCGCGAGGAGCAGCAGGCCGGTGAAGCTCGTGAGCAGTAGCAGCACGGCGAATGCGACGTCCATTCCGGTCTGCGGCGGGCTTGCCAGCGCCGGATCGCGCCGCGCCTTGAGCCAAAGGAGGCCCAGCGGACCGACGATGAGTCCGAAGCCGCCCGACGCGCCGAGCGCGACCGGCAAGCTCACGAGCGCGTAGGGGGCCGGGAGGCGCAGCACGTAGTGGTAGACCGTCGCGACGCACGTCGACGCGAAGCACAGCAGGAATCCGTAGAACGTGAAGTGATGGAACACGCGGCGGAGCGTCGATGGCTCCTCGCCGGGATAGGTGCAACCCTCACCGCCGCCATCGAGGTACCTGAGCGTCAGCGTGTCGGCGAGCGCCTCGCGGATCGGGGCGGTGCTAGCGAAATCGCGCGGCCGCTCGCCGGTGTCGCGCCAGAAGCGCGCGGCGCCGACCCCGAGCGGGAGGACGACGAGCGCGAATGCGACGCCGAACGGCCACGCCATCGCCGCGTGGGGTACGAGCGCGTAGAACGCGCCTTCGGAGTCTGGATGCCCGGCGAAAAATGCTGCGCCGCCGGCAGCGTATCCGGTCGCGGCCAGAGAGATCGCGAGCATCGCCGCGGTCGCGAGGCTCAGCACGAAGCCGTTGCGCGCGAAGAGCCGTGCGAGCGCGTCCGGCCACGCGTACTTCCGGTAGGAAGCGCCGCGGACATCGGCGAGCATCCGCGGGAAGTCGAGGGCGAACTCGTGCGGTGGCGCGTACTGGCACGCCGAATAGCACGAGCCGCAGTTGTGACAGAGGTTGGCGAGGTACGCGAGGTCGCTCTCGGTGAAGTCGAGCCTGCGCTCGAGCGCGGGAAACACCGCGCAATAGCCCTCGCAGTAGCGGCACGCGTTGCAGATCGCCGCCATCCGTGCGCCCTCCGCGACGAGCTCCGGTGCGATCGCGTTATGCGGCGGCACGGCGTGCGGCCTCTGCGCCCGCGATGCGTCCGAAGGTGGTGCCGATAGACATGCCGATGCCGGCGAGGTAGCCCTTGCCGAGCACGTTGCCGGCCATGATCTCGCCGGCCGCGAAGACGTTGTCGGCCGGCCGATCGTCCTGCAGGATCATCTGCGCGCGCCGGTTCACGACCACGCCGAGGTAAGTGAACGTGATCCCGGGGCGCAGCGGATAGGCGAAGTAGGGTGGAGTGTCGAGCGGGCGGGCCCAATGCGTCTTCGGCGGCGTCAGACCCACGGTCTCGCAGTCGTCGAGAATCGTGTGGTCGAACGTGCCCGGCCGCACGGCCGCGTTGAACTTCGATACGGTCGCTTCGAGCGCCCGCGGATCGAGCGAAAGCGCCGCTGCAAGCTCGCCGATCGATCCTGCCCTCACCGGCGGATACACCGGCGGCATGAATTTGCCCATCGCCTTGGCGTCGATGATCGAGTATCCGATCTGATCGGGCTCGCCTGCGACGAGCCGCCCCCAGATCGCGTACCGCTTCGGCCAGAAGTCCTCGCCTTCGTCGTGGAAGCGCTGGCTGTTGCGGTTGACGACGATGCCGAGCGACACGCAGTCGACGCGCGTGCAGATGCCGCCGTCGAACTTCGGCGCCCGCGCATCGACCGCGACGCAGTGGCCCTGCGCCGGATCGCCGATCGTCTTCGCGCCGCAGTCGATCAGCATCCGCAGCACCCGGCCGGTGTTGTACGGCGTGCCGCGGATCAGGAAGTTGTCCGCGGCCGGCCCCCACGCCTCCCTCAGCCACTCGAGATTCGACTCGAATCCGCCGGCGGCGGCGACGACGCTGCGGGCGCGGACGACGAGCTCGGCGCCGCTGCGCACCGCGTGCGCCGCACGAAAGCGGCCGTCGACGATGTCGAGTCCGACGACTTCGGCGTCGTAGCACACGTCGACGCCGAGCGCTT
>Ga0335069_10014640_pt1 | contig 10975 bp, 9 predicted proteins | sample Lox_Sample_11_FD_206714 | JGI IMG/M metagenome (GOLD analysis project Ga0335069, IMG submission 206714) | Soil microbial communities from Loxahatchee National Wildlife Refuge, Florida, United States - Lox_Sample_1.1 | ecosystem: Environmental > Terrestrial > Soil > Wetlands | place: USA: Florida... | reverse complement strand
GCGCATCCTCGACTTCGCCGCGTTCCGCGCGATCGCCGACGAGGTCGGGGCGCTCCTCGTGGCGGACATCGCGCACATCTCGGGGCTCGTCTGCACCGGCGTGCACCCCTCCCCCATCGGGATCGCCGACGTCGTGACCTCCACGACGCACAAGACGTTCCGTGGCCCGCGAGGCGGCATGATCTTCTGCAAGAAGGAGCACGCCGCGGCCATCGACCGCGCCGTCTTCCCGGGCCTGCAGGGCGGCCCGCACAACCACGTGACCGCCGGCATCGCCGTCGCGGCGCGCGAGGCGGCACGCCCCGAGTTCAAGACCTACGCGCAGTCGATCGTCGAAAACGCGCGCGCACTCGGCGCGGCCCTCGCCGAGCGCGGCTTCGGGCTCGTAACCGGCGGGACGGACAACCACCTGCTCCTCGTGGACGTCACGAGCAAGGGCGTCACCGGCAAGCAGCTCGCGCAGGCGCTCGACCGCGCCGGGATCGTCCTCAACTACAACGCCGTGCCGTTCGACCCGCGCAAGCCGTTCGACCCGTCCGGCGTCCGCATCGGCACGCCGGCCGTCACGAGCCGCGGCATGGGCAAGGACGTGATGGTGCGCATCGCGGACTGGATCGACCGCGTCACCAAGGCGCCGAGCGACGAGGCCCTGCTCGCCAAGGTGGCGGGCGAGGTGAAGGACCTCTGCGCGAAGTACCCCGCGCCGGGCCTCCGCCTCTGATCGAGAGCGACCTCAGAACGCCGAGCAGAGAGGGCTCGACCCCGGGCAGCACGCGCTGATGGTGCTGGAGACGAAGCACACCTGAGCGCCTTGGCTGGGCCAGTAGTACGCCCAGAAGAAGCACATCTCGTCGTTGGCGCTCTCGCCGAAGCTCACGCTGGAGGTCGTCGTGTTGTCATAGTCGCACTGGAACTTGTAGCCGCCGCCTGCCGGAATGTGGATCGGCGGCGAGAAGGGTGTGACCGGCGGGTCGCTCCAGCTCGTGCTCGTGTAGATGAGGGTGCCCGGGTCGCTGGAGCTCTGCGCCGACCAGATCTGCACCTTCGTGCCGAGATGGTGCTCGTGGCCGGTGATGGCCCAGAAGTTCGACGAGTTGTAGTTGCTCGGCATCTGGAAGTACTGCACGCCGGTCGACCACGTGCTCATCGCCGGGATGTTGATCTGCGGGTCGCCGATGAAGAGGAACGAGGCGTCGTACTTGTAGTCCGAGTCCGGGATCGTCGTGAGCGTCGAGGTGGTGACGAGCGTCACCGAGGTGTTCGGGTTCGCGTTGATGTAGTGCATCTCGAGCCGGACGATCTGGTTCGCGTCGAGCGTGAACGCGACGTTCTGCGGCAGCGTGAGCGTGTCGTCCGGCTTCTGCGAGATGATGAGCGGGTTGCCGGTCGCGGGGTTGAGCGCGCTCTGGAACGGCTGGCAATTGAACGGCGTGGGCTGCTCGGCCGTTCCGGCGGCCAACTTGTAGAGGATCATGTGGTGCGACGCCGTGCCGAGCAGGTCGTGAATCTGGCCGACATGGATCGGCGCAGGGTTGTGCAGGTTCACGACGATGCACTGCGTGTTCTCCTCCCCCGAATTGACCGTGATCGGCCCGAACTGCACGGTGTACGACTGCGTCCCGTTGCCCGAATCGTTCATCGAGACGTCGCCGTCGGGCGCCGCCGCGTCGAGCGGGGGCAGAACGCCGCCGCTGCTGCTCCCACTACCGCCGCCGCTACCGCCTCCGCTGCTCCCGTTGCTGCTGCCGCCGCCGCCGCTGCTGCTACTGCCGCTGCCTCCGCTGCTCGAACCTTGGTTGCCCGTGTTCGATCCTGAAGAGCTGCACGCTGCGATGAGGACCGCGCTGACCAACGCTGCGAGAGCAAGAGAAGTGCGCATCGACAGAACCTCCGCGGGCACTGAGCTTATGCGGATAGCTCACCCTTGCACGTCACAACCGAGGATCGGTGCGCACCCACATGGTCGCACCGGGTAGGCACCACTATCTCGATCGGGTCAGGGCCACTGCGTGCAGCGCCCGCAGGGCCGCGCCGACTGCCGCGCGGGCATACGGATCCTTCCGCTGCTCGGCCTGCTCGAGGGTGGCGCCGGGGCCGATGAGGGCCAGGCCGACGGGCTTTCCATGCTCGACCGAAAGGTTGACCAGCGCCGCATGCACGACGTGCCCCATCACCTCGCCGTGCTGCGTGTCCCCGCGCTCGATGTACCCGAGGACGACGACGGCATCGACGTCGCGCCGGGCGAGGAGCCGCGAAGCCACGAGGGGCGTCTCGTAGCTCCCGTGGACGCGAAGCGGATCGCCGACCAGGGACGCGCCCTGGGCGCGCACCTCACTGGCGGCCGCTGCGATCATCGCTTCGACGATGCTCGCGTTGAAGTCAGCTGCGACGATGGCGACGCGCGGCGCGCGCTTCTTCCGACCAGGCATCGGCGGCAGGTTAGCCGACCTGCGCCGACCTCAACCAACGGTTCGTCGGCACTCGGCGCGCACTCGTACGCGGCGGTCGACGCGTCGTCCGAGAAGCGCGCTCTTGCTGAAGCATGGCGTGTCTCCTGGAGTCTGTCGGAGTGTCGGGTCCAATCTTCCGGGGAGTCAGGACGGCTGCGATGAGACCTCGATCGACACACGTCGCCACGGCGACGCTGTGCCTCGCCGTGGTCGCGTGCACGGTGAACAGCACGACGACCAACAACGGCGACACCGCCGCATGCAACGCGGACAACTCCGTCCAATGCCCCACGGGTGCGGCGGGCTACACGTGCTCGGGAGCCCAGACGCCGCAGGCGACCAACGCGTCGCTCGATTGCGGCTCCGGAACCGCTGACGGAAGCGATACGGACTACTGCTGCATCACGCTCAGCGGACAGACCGCCTGCGCACAGGACTCGACGGTGCAAGGGTGCCAGTCGGGGTCGTACGGCTTCTCGTGTACGGGCTCCGACACACCCGACCAGGCCGATGGCTCGCTGGACTGCAGCACCGGAACGCCCGGCAATGGCGGCGAGACGCTCTACTGCTGCATCTCCTACGTCTCGTCGACCTGTATGCGGGACTCCACGGTGCAGGGCTGTCAGGCGGGCTCGTACGGATTCTCGTGCACGGGCACCGACACGCCCGCGGACTCGGACTCGTCGCTCAACTGCAGCACGGGAACGCCGGGGAACAACGGCGCGACCCTGTACTGCTGCACCGACTAGGAGGGATACGATGGGCTGATTGGGCGGACCCCGCGCGCACCGTCCTCGCTGCGGCAGGGGCGCATCCCGGCGAGCTTCTTCGACTGCGGCTCGGCCCGTCGAGCATCCTCGTAGCGGCAGGAGCCCGATCGCGTCGATCCGGACGGCATGGGCGATGAAGGCCCCCGTCGCGACGGCGCTCCGGCGTCCGTGATCCCTCGACGCGCTTTGGAAGCTACTTCGGGGCGTTGCCGCCGTGGAACCGGCCGAAGTGGCCGGCGGAAAACATCGAAATGAGCAGTCCACCGGCCGCCGCGGCTCCCACGTGGGCGACGCTGTGCAATTCGAAGGTTCCGACCTGGCAGAGCAGGCCATAGGCCACCGCGAGGTTGAAGCTGCCCCACAGCACGTTCACCCGCGACGACGACAGCCCTTCGCCGGGTGGCTTGGCGAAAGGGCTCTGGAACGGCCGTCCCATTTGACCGCTCACGAGATGGGGAATGGCATTGGCGAGAAAGATCCCGCCGAAGAAGTACGACAGCAGGTGGGTCCAGCTCACGGGGAAGCTCCTGTGTTGCGTTTCAGCTGTCCTTGAGAGCGCTCAACACCTGGTCCGCCTTCACCACCGTCGCCTGTCTCGGGAACACCTTTTCCATGAGGACCCGATGAACCTCGGCATCGCGGTCGCCGCAACAATCCTCGACGACCACCAATCGGTAGTCGACGTCGGCGGCGTGACGGATGGTCGAGAGGACGACACCGCTCGTGGCGAGCCCCGCGAGGACGAGCGTATCGACGGCGTTGGCACGGAGGACCATCTCGAGGTCGGTGCCGGCGAATGCGCTGACCCGGTGCTTGGTGACGACGATCTCACCGGGCTTCGGCGCGACGCCAGCGTGCACCTCGGTGCCGCTCGACCCCTCCGTGAATCGCCCGCTCTCTCGAATCGGGGCAAAGGACTGGTTCTTCGGGCTCACCTCCGGGTAGCCGGCGCGGAAGGCGACGACGACGTAGATGACCCGCATCCCGGCTTTGCGCGCGCCTTCCACGAGGTTGGCCGTTCGGGTGAGGAGTGCCTCTTTCTCCGTCGCGACCATCTCGACGATGGCGGTCTGGAAGTCCATGACGAGGAGCGCTGCGGCTTTGGGATCGACGGCAAACTGGCTCATGAAGACTCTCCTGCGATTGGGGGGGCGGCGGGGGTGAGACGTGCGGCAAGCTTTGCGAGGGTCGGCCCGAAGAGGAGGACGGCCAAGAAGCGCCCCATCTGGATGGCCATCACGAGGGACACGTCGACCGAAGTGCCCGCGGCGATGATCGCTATCGAGTCCGCGCCTCCAGGGCTCGTGGCGAAATACGCGGTGAGGACATCGAGGTGCGCGATGCGAGTGAGCGCCCAGCCGATTCCCGCGCACGCCGCCACGAGCATGACGATCGTTCCCAGAACCTGAGGCAAGGCACGTCCGGCGTCGCGGAACGCCTCGCGGGTGAAGCGAAGTCCAATCGCCCAACCGACGACGACGTAGCTCGAGACGAGGACCAGCTGCGGTAGCTCCACGCGCACGAGGCCGAGATCCTGGAGCACCGTCGCCACGACCATCGGAAGAAGGAGGGGCCCGGCCGGCACGCGCACCCGGGGCCCGACGAGACCGCCGACGAGGATGATGGCGACGAGCACCGCGAAGCTCGGCCAAGCAACCGGAACGAGCCACGCCGGGTGATGCGAGGCATGGCCGGACAGACCGAAGATTCTAGCGATCGACGATGCCGTCACCGCGACGAGGACGACCCGCAGGTACTGCATGACGGCCACCAGGCGCATGTCGCCGCCGAACGATGCGGAGAGGAGCACCATGACGGTGGCGGCGCCGGGGAACGAGCCCCAGAGCGCCGTGCTGCCCGGGAGTACGCGGAGTCGAGCGAGAGCCAACCCGAGCCCCGTCGCGACGAGCAGGACCGAGACCGTCACGCCGACGAAGAGACCGAGATGTTCAGCGACCGCATGGAACAGGGCGAGCGTGAAGCTGCGAGCGATGAGACAGCCCACGACCGCCTGCGCGAGCGCGAAGGTCCAGTCGGGAAAGCGCAGCTTGGCTCCACGGCCCGCGACGACCATTGCACCACCCATGGCGCCCAGCAGAAACGCCGCTGGAAGACCCAGCAGGTGCAGGAGGGCAATGAGGATGGCGGTGATCGCCAAGAGGAGCAGCACCGAGCCGCGCTCGGTGTTGGGGGCGAGAGCGGTTCGTGGCATGATGACGAAATGCGAGGGTGGCCTCGCATATGTCGGAGATAGTTGAGGATGCCCTCGCAAAAGTCAAGCGTCGCGGTCGCTCCGAAACGAGCTCGCGGTCGAGCGCGCGTGGAGGCGCTGCTCGAGGCCGCGAGCGCCGTCTTCGCCGAGCGCGGCTACGACCAGGCGACGATGACCGAGATCGCGGCCCGTTCTCAAACCGCGATCGGCTCGCTCTACCGATTCTTTCCGACGAAGGAAGCGATGGGCGAGACGTTGCTGCATCGGTTCCTCGAACGGTCGGAGGCTGGACTCGATGCGCTCGCGGCTCGCGCCGACAAGCTCACCAGCGACGAACTCGCCGACGCCCTCATCCATCACGTCGCCGGGTCCAAGTCGGACAGTCTTCGCGCCGGAACGACTGCGATACTGGAGGGTCGAAGCGACGCGCTGGAGATTCGCCGAAGCTTCCGCGGGCGCCGTCGCAAGCAACTGGCCCGCATTCTGCGGATGGCCAACTCCGCTCTCAGCCCCGAAAGGGCTCAAGACCGCGCCACCGTCCTCCTTTACCTACTCAAGGGCGAGCGTGCGCTCGCCGAGGAGGAGCCGAGCGCCGCACGGCGCCTGATCCCGGAGCTGCGCTGCCTCGTGCGCCAGTACATCACCGATGCGCTGCGCGAGCGGAGCTGACTCTAACGAGCCAGTTTTCCGAACCCGGGTGCAAGCATCGCGACGAAGCCTTCGGGGCGCTTGACGGACTGTGCCGCGAACCAGCGGGCGGCCTCGTCTCGCAGGGCGCTGCCCTCGTCGCCGCCCACGAGCTGGCCGAGAACCGAGCGGACGACCGCCGCGTTCATCGCGAGATCCTCGGCGGTGAACCCCGCGAGAGCCTCGCGCAGCAGTCGCACGGCGTCCGTGGTGCGCCCCATCACGCATGCGACCCCTGCCCGCAAAGACGCGGCGCGAGCATCGGCGTGAGGGAGTCCCTCACCCGTCATCCGCAGGGTGTCGCGCTCCACTGCACGCAGCAATTCCCGGCGCCTGGCAACGTCAGCCTCGGCCAGCGCGAGGCTCGTGCGCGCGTGAAAGTCCCATGCGAAGACGCGCGTCGACTGAATCCGGCGGGGCAGCATCGACCGCGTCATCGGGCCCCATTGCGATTGCATGAGCCGGTGCGCCTCCGCGGCGTCCCCCGAATAAAGGCCGAGGTTGAGCCGTGCGAGGAGCTCCCAGAAGCTGGTGAGGTTGAAGCCCGGCGATCTCCAGGCCGCCATCGCGTCATCGATCTGCTGGCGGGCCTCGCGAGTGTCGTCCCCCACGAGCCACGCGAGATTGCACCAGCCGACGCGGAGGTTGGTAGACCCGTGCAGGTCGGCTCGTCGCGTCATCTCGGGAAGAACGCGGTGGACGCGATCCCGCAGGTCACGCAGGCGACCCAGGAACCCGAGGACGATGATCGCGAAGATCTCGCCGCTCGCGATCTCCCATGAGACGTCGCGGGCGTAGTCGCGTGCGATGACGAGCGCTTCATCCAGGCTGTCGAGCGCTGCGACGTAGCGTCCCGTCAGATAGTAGGCCGTGCCCCCGCATAGCCTGGCCAGCAGCCGCGCGTGCACGTTGCCGCACGCCTCAGCCTCCTCCGCGGCGCGTGCGATGAGCTCCTGGGTGCGATCCCACGACCTGGTCCCCGCCGTTGCGCAGTAAGTGGTTTCCAGCGCGATGGCGCGGGCCGCGCGGTATGGCTCGCCCAGGTGCAAGGCCGCGAGCAAGTTGATCGCTTGCAGCGCACCGCCGCGAACCGGGTCCGTCAGGGCTAGGCCTACCGCCGCCGACCATCGCGTGTCGACGCGCACCATCGCCTCGGCCGAGACCTGAGTCTGGTCCCGCCTGCGGTAACGCAGCCCGCGCACGAACAGCCAGGCTCGCAGGATCAGCAACTGCGCGATCGCGACGAGAACGGTCGGGGGCAGCCGCGCCCCGACGCTACGGAGCACCTTCTCCAGCGCCGGCACGCCCTCGTCGAAGTGGCCGGTGCGCAGGAGTTGTTCGGCGGCGCGGCGCCTCAGCTCGAGTTCCTCCGCGGCGGGGGCCCCGACGGCCGCTTCGCGCAACGCATCGGCGGCAGGCTTGCCGCGTCCACTGTTGGCGAGCGCGTCACCGAGTCTCGCCTTCACCTTCCGCCGCTCTTCGCCCGCGATCTCCGGCACCTGCAGCGCTCGCTCGTAGTACGAGGCCGCTCGATCGAAGGCCAGGGCCTGGGCCGCCTGATCCCCGGCGAGCACCGAGTAGCGCGCTGCTCGCGCCGCGTCTCCCGCGCCCGCCCAGTGACGCGCCAGCGCCTGCGGTTGCGCGTCTCCCATGGTCTCCAGCGCCTCCGCGATCGCCCGGTGTCGCTCCGTCCTGCGGTCGTCGGTCACGTCCGTCAGCACGGCGGTCCGGACGCGGTCGTGATACGGCTCGAGCACGTCGTCTCCCCGTCCCCCTGTGCCCACGACGAGTCGCGACACGCGGAGCCGCTTCAGCGCGTGGTCGAAGCTCGCGTCGTGTTCGCTGCCGTGGCGGAGCGCAGCCGCGACGACGCGCAGGCGGAGCGGAGCGTCCGCGAGCGAAATGACCTCGAGGATGGCACGGGACACGGAGTCGAGCTCCGAGAGCGACGCCCGGAGTACGTCCTCCAGGCTGGATGCGGACGATCGCGCCAGCTCCGCGGACCCCTCGACCTTCCGGGCCAGAATGTCGATGAAGAGCGGATGGCCGGCGGCGTTCGCCGCGATGATGGCCGCGTGGGTCGGAGCGTGATCGCCCAAGCGCTCCAAAAGCAGCGACGCGAGCTCGAGCGAAGTATCCGGAGGCAGCGGCGCGAGATGGATGGCCCGCGAGTCCGGTCCCAGGGTTCGCCCGAGCCGGGCCGCGGCGTTCGAGCGACTGGACGTGTTGGTCTCGATGCCATCCGACGACCCTCGAACCGTCACGACCAGCAGCATGCGTGGCGCGTCGGGCTCTCGCAGAACCTCCGCGAGCAGCGTGTGGCTGTCGTCGTCCGCCCACTGCCCGTCGTCGATGACCAGCAAGAGAGGTCGTCGCTCGGCGATGCGCACCAGCATCTCGCGGAGCGCCGCAAAGGCTCGGTCGCGCAGCTCGAACGGATCGACCGCGGTCTGCGCGTCGCGTACCAGCGTCGAGATGGCGGGCACGCGCCGTAGCACGGGGAACACCTGCACGAGCGCCGCCGGTCGCGCAGGCAGAAGGGCTCGCGACTCCGCATCCGGGAGCCTGGCGAGCAAACGCGCGAGGGCATCGACGATGCCGTCGAACGCCTTGTACGGCACGGACTCACGCTCGAAGCAGCGCCCGAAGAGTACGATCGCCGAAGGGTCCTCGAGCGCGAGCCGCTCCGCGAAGCGCCGCACGAGCCGGCTCTTGCCCACGCCGGACTCGCCATCCACGATGGAGCAGACCCCTTTGGTGCGGGCGTCGGTGAACGCTGCGGCCAGCTCCTCGAGCTCCTTCTCCCGACCCACGAAGGGGGGCGTCAACGTCCTCGATCTGTCTGCATCGGCGCTCGGAGCCGCCCCGAGCGCCCGCAGGACGGCACCGCCCGAGGGGCGCTCGGACGCAGTGGGCTGGAGCAGCGAGACGCACAGCGCGTCCAAGTCGGGCGGCACCGCGGCGCAGATGGCGCTCGGCGGCACCGGCTTCTCGCTCTGCTTTCGCAACATGACCTGGAGCGCTGCGCCCTCGAACGGTGTGCGCCCCGCCAGGGCTACGTAGAGCAGCACGCCGACCGAGTACCAGTCGGCTTCCGGGCCGACGTTCTCGGAGGCTGCCTGCTCGGGCGCCATGTACGCGGGCGTGCCCACGATCGCCATCGACGACGCGTCGGCGCGCGTGTCCACGACCAACCCGAAGTCGAGGACGGTCACCTTGCCGGCAGGCGTGACGAGCACGTTCGATGGCTTGATGTCGCGGTGTACGAACCCGGCCGCGTGACACGCCTGGAGGGCCTCGACGAGCTGGCGCAGCGCGGCGCGCAGTCTCGGTTCGTCGAAGAGTGGGGCGTCGGCGGATATCGGGGGCAAGGCCCGGATGGTCGGTGCGCTGCCCGCAGTGGGAATCGTGGGGTCCGAGGCGCTACCTGCACCGGGGTAAGCACGGATGTGGGACACGAAGTCCGTGCCCTGCACGAGGTCCATCACGATGAACCACCGACCGTCCTCGAAGACGAGCTCCCGCAGCGTCACGAGGTTGGGGTGCTGCACGTCCTGCATCGCGCGAAACTCTCGCTTCAGGCGCGCGAGGGACTCGGCGCTCGCGTTCTTCAGCGTCTTGAGCGCGACGTGCACGTTGGCTTCGCGGTCCAGCGCCTGGTAGACGACGCCCATCCCCCCATCTCCGAGGCGCCGCACGATCTCGAACCGCTTCGACGTGATCCCCTGCTGCACGTCCAGAGCGATTCCACCACGTGACGTGACGTCACGTCACGTGCGCCAGTCCCCCTGGCCAGGCGATCGCGGGGGAGCGAAACGGCACACACGCATGTCCTCGGATTTGCTGACTTGCGCGACGCCCGAGTTGCTGCCGTTGCTCGACCCTTCGGCAGTCGGCATGCGCATTCGACTCCGACTGCTTCGGCGTGACCCCGAAGTGCTGCGCCGCGGGCCTCTTCAAGATCCGCGAGCTCTCGGAGGCTACGGCAGATCGGCTCGTCACGCTCGACGACTTCCGCGAGCGAACCCTCGCACGCGTGGCCCCAGCTCACTCCGGAGCCGGCCGCGCAGCTTGCACCGTGCACCTCCTATCGAGAGAACTGCGTTTCGAAGACAAGCGAAGTGTTGGAAAGTCCAAAAAGAGAAGCGCTGGACTGGAATCTCGCGACGGCCGACTGGAATCCTGCGTCCGTCGTCTCGACGGCGACGTTCTTCAGTCCGACGCCGATGTGTTTCAGTCCGACGCCGATGTGTCTCAGTCCGACGCCGATGTGTTTCAGTCCGACGTCGATGTGTTTCAGTCCGACGTCGATGTGTTTCAGTCCGACGTCGACGTCGGCCGACTGGAATCGAGACGCGTCGGACTCGGCGCCGACGGTTTCCAGTCCGCCGCCTGCCGCTTCGAGTCCGACGCCGATGATTTCGTGTCGGCCGCCGATGTTTTTCAGTCCGACGCCGATGTCGTTCACTCGGCCGCCGTTCTCGGCGGATTGAAACCGTGCGTCGTCGGACTCGACGCTCGTCTTTTTCAGTCCGCCGCCTGCGTTCTTCTGTCCGCCGCGAGTCTTTTTCAGTCGGACGCCGTCGTCGGCGAACTAAAATCTCGAGTCGGCAGACCGACCGACATTGGCGGCGGGTCCGACGACGTCGGATTCCAGTCCGCCAACGCTCTTTCTCAGTCGAACGAGGCCGGAATTGTGTCCGCCGGCGTCTCCGCCCTTCCTACTCATTCAACTGCGCGACGGACGACTTTGGCCCTCATTATTTTCGATGGCATGTCGTTTTCTAGGATGGAGCGACCTGTCAAGGCTCGTGGCGACGTCGGAGCGGGTGTTGGTTGATGGTTGATCGTCGATG
>Ga0335069_10014639_pt1 | contig 10975 bp, 9 predicted proteins | sample Lox_Sample_11_FD_206714 | JGI IMG/M metagenome (GOLD analysis project Ga0335069, IMG submission 206714) | Soil microbial communities from Loxahatchee National Wildlife Refuge, Florida, United States - Lox_Sample_1.1 | ecosystem: Environmental > Terrestrial > Soil > Wetlands | place: USA: Florida... | reverse complement strand
ACCGCGCGCACCGTCGATATCTGGCCGGGCTTCGTCGACGCGCTCGCGACGTTGATCCTGGTCATCGTCTTCGTGCTGATGGTGTTCACGCTCTTCCAGTTCTACCTGAAGGACGTGATCTCCGGGCGCGACCAGGCGCTGGCCCGGCTGTCGAGCCAGCTCGGCGACCTCGCCGACCAGCTCGCCCTCGAGAAGAAGGCCAACGCCGACCTCAACACGCGCATCGGCGCGCTCAACGACGAGCTGCAGGCCTCGCTCACGACGCGCGAGCGGCTGCAGCAGGAGGCGGACGAGGCCAAGGGGCGGGCCGACAAGGTCTCGGCCGACCTCGAGGACGCCAACAAGGTGATCCAGGCGGACAAGGAGAAGATCGACGCCCAGCTCGGCCAGCTCGACGCCTTACGGAAGAATATAGAGACTCTGACCGCGTTGCGCGACGAGCTGCAGAAGACGGTCAACCAGCAGGGCAGCGACCTCACCGCCCAGAAGGACCTGACGAAGGACGCGCAGGCGCGCGCCGACCTGCTCACGCGCCAGATCGCGGCCCTCCAGCAGCAGCTCGCGAGCCTGAACGCAGCCCTCGGCATCAGCGAGGACAAGGCCAAGGCGGACCAGGTGCAGATCGCCGATCTCGGCAAGCGGCTGAACGCGGCGCTCGCCGGGCGGGTCGAGGAGCTGACGAAGTTCCGCTCGGAGTTCTTCGGCCGGCTGCGCCAGGTGCTGGGCGACCGGCCCGACGTGCGCGTGGTCGGCGACCGCTTCGTGTTCCAGTCCGAGGTGCTGTTCCCCTCGGGCTCGGCCGAGCTCCAGCCCGAGGGCAAGCAGCAGCTCGACGGCGTGGCCGACGCGCTCGCCACCATCGCCAAGGAGATGCCCCAGGACCTGCCGTGGATCCTGCAAGTCGACGGGCACACCGACAACCGGCCGATCTCGACGCCGCAATTCCCCTCCAACTGGGAGCTGTCGGCGGCGCGCGCGATCTCGGTCGTGAAGTATCTCACCTCGCGTGGCATCCCCGCCGACCGCCTGGCCGCGGCCGGGTTCGGCGAGTTCGAGCCCATCGACCCGCGCAACGACGAGGTCGGCTGGCGCCGCAACCGCCGCATCGAGATCAAGGTGACGAGCCGTTAGCCTGGCCGGCTTGCGCGGAGCGGGCGCTCCGTCCTGCCGGCGAACGCCGGCATCCAGACGCAACCCACAGAGACACGGAGGTCACGGAACCATGGATATTCGTGGCAGGGCCGCGCTGGTGACCGGTGCCAACCGGGGGCTCGGGCGCGTGTTCGCCCAGGCGCTGCTCGCGGCCGGGGCAAGCCGGGTCTATGCCGGCGCGCGCGATCCGTCGAGCATCGACGATCCGCACCTGATGCCGGTCCGCCTCGACGTCACCTCGGCGCGCGACATCGCCGTGGCGGCCGAATCCTGCGCCGATGTCGAGATCCTGATCAACAACGCGGGCGCCATGTTCGCCACACCGGTCCTCGCGCCCAACTCGGACGACGTCCTCCGCCGCGAAATGGAGGTGAACGTGTTCGGCACGCTCGCGATGGCCAAGGCATTTGCGCCGGTGCTCGCGCGCAATGGCGGCGGGGCCCTCGTCAACATGCTCTCGGTCGTGAGCTGGTACGTCTACCCGTTCAACGGGACGTACGGCGCCACCAAGCACGCAGCCCTCGCCATCACCGACGGGCTGCGCATCCAGCTCAGGGCCCAGGGAACCCGCGTGATCGCGGTCTATGCGGGCCTGATCGATACGGAGATGGGGGCGGCCCTGTCGAGCGGCCCGAAGACCTCGCCGCAACAGGTCGTGGCGAAGACGATCGAGGGGATACGCACGGGCCAGGAGCACGTCATCGCAGACGACAGTGCCGCGAGCCTGTGGCAGGCCACGCGCCAGGACCTGATCAAGAAGCACGCGGACATGCAGGCGCGATGGGACCAGCACATGACCGCCGCACGTACCCAGGGCTGAGGGTTATCGCCGACGCGGCTTCCGCGCCGGGTCCTTGTGCGGGCAGACGCCGCCGTTGCGGTGGCGGCCGGTATTGCAGTTCGTGCACAGGACCTGAAATCCCGGCGGATAGCGGTTTTTCCTGAGCCAGTGAAGGACGTTGGTGGACGATCCCACCTCGCGACGGTGGCGTCCGCCGTGGTCGGCTCGCCGCGAACGGCCACGCACGGCTGTGATAAAGGGACGAGAAACTTAGGTTTCGCTAACCAAACCGTCCGATGAGTTCGTGACATTAATTCGCAGCTTCTTAAGGATGCGCGCCTAATCTCCGCGCCGACAAAAAAGACGGAGACCCGGCCGGATGACGAAGATCCCATCAACGAGCTCGCCAGCGACGCTCGCGACCACGGCAGCCACATTGCCCGACGAGATGCCATTGCGCCTGTTCCCGGGTGGCCGCTGGACCATAGCGGCGGCGAGTTGCCTTGTTCAGCTGTCGCTGGGCACGGTCTACGCCGCGAGCGTGCTGCTGGGCGCCGTCATGCACGAATATTCCGTCTCGAACACCGCCGCGACGCTGGCTTTCACCATCAGTATCGTCGCCCTCGGCATCACCGCCGGATTTGGTGGCGCCTTTCAGCGCCGGTTCGGGCCGCGTGTTACGGCGACGGCCAGCGGCATCCTTTATGGCGGCGGCCTGTGCCTGGCCGGGGTTGCGCCGAACCTCTTGGTCTTTTATCTCGGGTTCGGCGTTATCGCGGGCATTGGCCTGGGGCTCGGCTACATCGTGCCGGTCGCCATGCTGCTGCGCTGGTTTCCGGACAAGCGCGGACTGATCAGCGGGCTTGCCGTCGCGGGCTTTGGCGGGGGGGCCATGGTGGCGAGCCCTGTCGCCACCCAGCTTCTCGCGACGGCCGGCTTGCATCAAACGCTGGTCGTCTTGGGTGTCGCCTATCTGCTGGTCATCGTGGCGGCGGCGCAATTGTTCCGCGCGGCTCCCGAGGGCTATGCCCCGGCGGGCTGTGCGCCGCTGGTTGCACAGGTGGCGAAGCATGATCGTCGTGAGAAGACCTTGTCGCAGGCGCTCAGGTCGTCGAGCTGGTACCTGCTGTGGCTGATTCTGGCGCTGAACGTCACGGCCGGCACGGCCCTCGTCTGCGTCGCGGCTCCCCTGGCGCAGTCGTTCTGCGGCGTCGACGCTGCGACGGCAGCGCTCGTCGTCGGCGCGATCTCGGCCGCCAACGGGTTCGGCCGCCCGTTCTGGGGCTGGGCCTCGGACAAGATCGGCCGGCCCGTCACCTTCCTCGCGCTCTTTGCGCTCCAGTTCGTCGCGTTCCGCGCCCTGGGTCAGGTCACGGATTTTGCGATGCTGCTTGCGTTGGCGGCGATCATCGGCATGTGTTTGGGGGCTGGCTTCGCGACGATGCCGGCCTTCACCGCCGACAATTTCGGCAGCAAGCATGCCGGCGCGATCTACGGAGCCATGTTGACGGCGTGGAGCGCCGGAGCGGTGCTGGGGCCGCTCATCATCACCAGCGTCGATTACCGGACGGCGGCGATCGATATTTCGTGGTTGATGCTGGCGAGCTTGGTCCTGCCGGTGCTCGCAGCGCGGCGTCGATGGCTCCATGACAGGAGCATGAAGTTGGCCCGCGCGTTCGAGAGCCTCCGCGCCGCCACCCTGCAGGCGTTACCGATGCTTGTTGCGCCAGACCGCGGCATGCTCCAACCGAAGGAGGCGATCTCACGCAACGTGTCCACGAGAGAGGTCTAGTTCGCCGCGACACGGGGTGGCCCGCTGCCTGTCGGCGCCGCCCAAGACTCGGCCCGCTGCGGTCCGAATGGGTCGGGTGAGATGATCCGCGACAACGCGCGAGGCCCCTACGCGCGTCGACCAGGTTTGTGACAGGACACCCGGCCTTGCGCTCAAAATCGATTGCCCGCGAGGGCGTGTTGCGTCAAGTTCGGCCGGGGGATCAATCTCATTCCGGTCATCGGGCTGCGGACCTAACTTAACGCGTGAATCATCCGGTCATCATAGCCGGCGGCGGCATCGGCGGGCTTGCAGCCGCCCTGACGCTCCATCAGATCGGCGTGCCCTGTATCGTTCTCGAAGCGGTGCGGGAGATGCGGCCGCTCGGCGTCGGCATCAATATGCAACCCAATGCCGTGCGCGAGCTCTACGACATCGGCATCACCGCGCAAGACCTCGACCGCGTGGGCCTGCCGGCACAGGAATGGGCGCTGGTCGGGCTCAATGGCAACGATGTCTATTCCGAGCCGAGGGGAACCCTGGCCGGCTACAAATGGCCGCAATACGCGGTCCATCGCGGCCGCTTTCACATGCTGCTCTTCGACAAGACGGTGGAGCGGCTCGGTGCCGGGGCGGTCAGGCTGGGCTGCCGGGTGACCGGCTACCGGAAAAAGCCCAACGGCGGCGTGACCGCGTTGATCGAACATGCCAACGGTTCGGCCTCGGACATCGACGGCGCTCTCCTCATCGGCTGCGACGGCATCAACTCCGCCGTCCGGGCGCAGATGCATCCGGATCAGCCGCCGATCCACTGGGGCGGCGCTGTCATGTGGCGCGGCACAACCTGGGGAAAGCCCATCCGCAGCGGATCGTCGTTCGTCGGCCTTGGCACGCATCGCCAGCGCGTCGTCTTCTATCCGATCTCCCATCCCGACCCGCAGACCGGCCTGTCGATGATCAACTGGATCGCCGAGGTCACGATGGACAACAGCGAGGGGTGGAAGCAGACCGGCTGGTTCCGGCAGGTGAGTGCGTCCGACTTCGCCCATCATTTCGACAAATGGGTCTGGGATTGGCTCGATGTCCCCGCCTTGATTTCGCAGGCGGACAGCATCTTTGAAAATCCCATGATCGACCGCGATCCGGTTCATACCTGGCAGGACGGACCCGTGCTGCTGCTGGGCGACGCCGCACACGCCATGTATCCGACCGGCTCGAACGGCGGAAGCCAGGCCATCGTCGATGCCCGAATGCTGGGGCGCAGCTTCATCGAGCATGGGGTCACGCCGGAGGCGCTCGCCGCCTATGACGCGAAGCTGTGCGGTCCGATCTCACAGCTCATCCTGCGCAATCGTGGCGCCGGGCCGTTCGGTCTTCTCAACATCGTGGACGAACGATGCGGCGGTACGTTCGACAATATCGAAGACGTCATCCCGTCCCACGAGCGCGCAGAGTTCATGGCGGCCTACAAGGCCGCCGCCGGCTTCGCGATCGAGACTCTCAATAAAGCACCGCCGACCATTCCGGCTGGAGCGCACGTGCGCATTGCGGCACAGGCCGTCTGAGTTTTAAAGCCACCGGCTCGCCCATCACGGCCCGCCGCCGAGGTCGTGGGCCATCACGAGGCGCAACGGCCCGCCGTTCTGGCGGCAGCCGGCGGCGAACTCGCCCTCGGTCAGGCCCGCCCATTCGCCGCGAACGGCAAGGCACCCGTTCGACAGGCGCACCGGCACGCAGACCGCTTTCACGCAGCGCCACTCCGGGCCGCCGCACAGCCGCAGCACGCGCAGGAACACCGTCGCCGAGGCGACGTCGCCGTTGAAGAAGCCGTGGCCGTGGATCGCCTGCCAGGCGTGCCGGCTGTCGCCGATGAATGTCGGCCGCAGCGACTTGCCGGCGATCTCATCGGCGGTGATGCCGTTCGCGGCCGCGTAGGCGCGGGATGCCGCGATGACGACGTCCTCGGAGCTGGACAGCACGACTTCGCCGATGGCGGCGGCGATGGCGTGCTTCAGCAGCGCGTCGTCGCCGGTCGTGGCCCGCAAGAGGTCGCGCAGACGCTGGCGGCCGCGGAGATGGGGGACGCTTTGCCCGCGCTCCCAGCGCGACACCGTCGCTTGATCGACCTCGAGGAGCTGCGCCAGGGCCAGCTGCTTGAGGCCGCGGAAACGCCGGAACCAGATCAGCCGGTTCGCCCATTCGCGGGCGGACGCCGCCCCGGTCGTGTGGTCGTCGTGGATCGCGGCAACAGCGCCGCGTGCTCGTCCTGCGGACATTGCAGATCTCTCCCGTCCTTCAACTCAGGGCAGGCCGTGACGAATGAGGAAATGAGGGCCCGGTCTCGCCGGGTCCGGGGTGGCCTAGGCGACCACCATCGCGGGCCGCGCCCGCGGCCTGGCCAGACGGGCGTCGAGCGACCACGCGCCGGAGCCTTCGATCAGCAGGTAGAGCGCCCCCAGGAACATGCATAGATCGGCGCGCGCTTCGTGCAGCATGCTCCAGAAGCCGTAGCGCGACATCTTCGCCACGTGGAAGATCCAGACATCGTGGCCGAGCCACATCGGCACCTTGGTGGACACGATCGCCACGACCATGATGACCAGGAGCGGGACCGCCGCGAGGCGCGTGAAGAGGCCGGCGATGATCAAGGCGCCGCAGATCGTCTCCACCACGCCGACGAAGGGGCCCATCAGCTCGGGATAGGGAATGCCGATGGCGGCGAAGCGCCCGGCCCCGAGGGCCTCCGGGAACGCCAGCTTCTGGATGCCTTCGGGGAAGAACACCACCAGCCCCACGAGGAGGCGCACCAGGATCGTCCAGCCGGAAGCCCGGCTCCGCAGAATCGTCGTCCACGTCATCGCCGCACACCTTTGAGTTGCGCAAGGTCGCACGACCCTAATCAGGTTCGTCCCCGGTGTGTAGCCTCGCAATGGCCGCGGACACGAAAATCAAGCGGGCCTGAAGCCCGCCTCAAGGTGCCGTCAGGATTTGTCTCGCCGCTGTCCGCAAACGTGCCGCCGGGCGCCTCACTTAGGCGGATCCGCGCCGCTTCTCCTTGGCGAACGGGCTGAGCCCGAGCCATTGCTGCATCGAGCGGGCGATGCCCTTGTGGCCGGACACGTCGATGCGGCCGGCGGTGATCTCCGCGCTCAAGGTCGAATGCCCCATCCAGATGGCCGTCATGCTGCGCAGCGACCCCTGGACGTAGAGGTCGACCTCGTAGCCCGGATCCGACCGGCACAAATCGACGCCCGCGTCGTCGACGACCAGCCACCACGCGCGGTGGCTGGGCCGCACCTCCGGGTACAGGAACTTCACCGTGCAGCGGCGGTCGGGCAGCGGCGCCGGCACGAGGTTGCGGCGCATGTCCCACATGAGCAGCGATGCATCGAGGTTCTTGAGCGACAGCGAGGACTCGAACCACCGCTGCCCCCATCTACCGAGCGATTCGACGACGCCGCGCAGCTGTTCGCCGGCCTCGGTGAGCCTGTATTCGGCTACACCCGGGCCGGCGCGCTTCACCGCGATCACGCCCGCATGTTCCAGCTCCTTGAGGCGCCGCGACAACAGGGTCGGCGACATGCGGGGCACGCCGCGCCTGAGGTCGTTGAACCGGGTGCTGCCGGCCAGGAGCTCGCGCAAGACCAGCGCCGTCCAGCGCGAGCAGACGATTTCGGCCGCCATCGCGACGGGGCAGAACTGGCCATAGATGCTGCTCGGGGTGCTGCGGGCGCTCATGTCGGTGTCTCCGGTGGACTGTGGCGCGCGGGCCGGGCCCGGCACAAGTCCAGATAATGTACCGGACCTTTCGGGCGCGGACGCGGAATCGCGCGGCTAGACGCGGCAGCGCGGCAGCATCCCGTACACTTCCTGGACTGGCCGGCCCGGCCCCGGCGCGGCCACACTCCCACGCATTCACGAGGGCGGTTCCTCGTGGCACCACACGGAGAAAGACATGAAGCGTTATGTGATCGAGCGGGACATCCCGGGCGTCGGCAGCCTGAACGGGCAACAGCTCAAGGACGCGGCCGAAACGTCCAACGGAGCCCTGGCAAAGCTCGCCGGCAAGGCCCAGTGGCTGCACTCGTACCTGGCGGACGACAAGACGTTCTGCGTCTACCTGGCCGAGAGCGAAGCCGCCGTGCGCGAGCACGCGCGGCTGAGCGGATTTCCGGCGACCAGGATCAGCGAGGTCCGCACCGTGATCGACCCGGTGACCGGCGTGGCCTGAGCGCCGGGGGCCGCCGCGCAGGGTTCGCCCGCGCGGCGGCCGTCCGTCGGCCGCTTCTCGCCAGCTATGCTTTGAACATCGCAGGGAGAGCACAGAGACGGTAGACGCCTCCGCTCAATGGGAGCGTACTGGGCCGGTCCTCACCCAGGACGTCGTCGAGTTCGCTTGCGATGTAATCCAGGCCGTCCAGAAGCACGTCGAGCACGACGTCCAGGCGGCTGTCGGCATAGGCGCCGCGGGGAACGCCTGGCTTGTAATCCGGGATCCGGCCGCTGTTCGGATCGATGCGGATGGCCACCACCTGGATTGAGCACGCGCCGACATAGGCCGTTCCGGTCAGAAGGATTGCGGGGTCTTCGGCCGGCCCGCGCTCCTTGAGCTCGCGCGGCCACCGGCAGTCTGGGCAGGACACAGGCATTTCGGCACCTCCTCATCCCGGTGCGGCGATTTTTCGCACGTCGCGCGTGGCTGCTCAGCTGTACGTCTTGATGCTCTCCGCGACTGAATCCGCGACATGTTCTTTCGAGATCACGCCGACGACCTGGCTGCCCCGCGGCGACGGATCGTGGCCGCTCACCACCACGGCCATGATCGCCTTGGCGCGCCACATGTGGGAGATCACATCGAAGACGATGTCCTCGGCGCGCGCGACGATGAAATCGTGCCGCGCGACATCGCCCAGCGTCGCCCCGGTCTGCGCCTGGCCGAGGCCGTGGCGGAGGGCCGCGTTCACGCGCTGGACGCCGACGATCCGATCGTCCTTGACCACGACCACGTGCTGCAGCTTGCCCGCGAGATCGGGGCGGCGCAGGAACTCATCGAACCGCAGCTCGGCCGGCAGGACCATGACATCGCGATCCATGACGTCGCTCGCATGGCGGATCAGGAACATGTTGGCGTGCAGCGCCTTGGGAATGAAGTGGCGGCGGCTGACCAGCTTGGCGGTGTAGATGTTCTCGCGCGACAGAACGCGGCGGATGCCGATGCTGATCGCGACGGCCACGATCATCGGCATGACCAGGCTGTAGTCGCGCGTCATCTCGAAGATCATAGTGACCGCGGTCATCGCCGCACCGGTGCCGCCGCCCACCATGGCGGCCATGCCCACGATCGCAAAGCCGGGGATACTGGCCGCGGGCAGCACGTGAAGGGTCTCGACAAGCCCGCCGAACGCGCCGCCCACGGTGGCGCCCATATAGAGCGAGGGCGAGAAGATGCCGCCGGATGCCCCCGAGCCGAGGCTGACTGAGGTCGCCGCGAGCTTGCAGACGAAGAGAAGCGCCATCAGCGCGCCCGCTGTCAAACCGCCTTGCAGGATGTCCTGCACGGTCGCGTAACCGACTCCCTCGACATAGTAGTGACCGAAGTTGCGCATGAGGACGTACATCAGGACGCCGATGCCGAGCATGCCGACGGCGTGACGCACATAGGGATTGGCGATGTGATCGAATGCGTCCTCGCATAGATGCAGCCCGCGGATGAAAGCGGTCGCTGCCAGGCCGACCAGGGCGCCGAGCACCCCATAGAGGACGAGCGCCACAGCCGACGACACAGGATCGGCCACCGGCACGAGGGCGGGCACGTGGAATGCCGGCGCCACGCCGAGGAACAGCCGGCCGATATACGTGGCCGTACCGGTGGCCAACGCGACCGGCAGGAACGTGCGCACGCTGACCTCCGGCAGCATCAGCTCGACCGCGAACATCACGCCCCCGATCGGCGTGTTGAACGTGGCGGCGATGCCTGCTCCTGCCCCGGCCGCGACCAGCGTGATGCGCTGTCCCGGGGTCATCGCGATGATCTGGCCCAAGGTGGACCCCAGCGAGGAGCCGATCTGGATGATCGGTCCCTCGCGGCCGACCGCAGCCCCGGTACCGATCGAGAACGCAGACGCGAGAGATTTGATGGCGGCGACGACCGGGCGGATCATCCCTTCCTTGTAGTAGATCGCGTCCATGACCTCGGGCACGCCATGGCCGCGCGCCTCCGGCGCGAAAATCTGGACCAGGAAGGTGACGGCGAGACCGCCCAGGACCGGGACCAGGATGACTCCGGCGCCCCAGAGACTTGGCGGGGTGAAGCGATTGGCGTCGTAGAAGGCCGTGAATTGGCCGAGAAAGAAGACGTTGTGGATGAGTCCGATGAGCAGCCGAAACACCACGGCGCCGAACCCGGTCACGACGCCGACGACCACGGCCAGCAGCGACAATCGGAACAACCCGAGGCTTGCGGGCTTTTCGTCGACAGCTGCCGTGGGGGGCCCGGCGATGGAAGAATCATTCATGATGGATTTCACATTCGCACGATGTTCGCCTCGGGCGCGACGTGGATCCGCAATCAAAAATGTGCGGGCCGGATACGCCATCGCTCATGACGGCGGCATCTCGCTCATGGAGCGCTGTGGATGGGAACGACCGCCCGAATCTGACGCGTGGAGCGTCATCTCCGCTGCGAGCGTCGGCGGGACAAGAGCCGGTCAGGATCGCCCGATCCGCGCGAACATGAGGACCAGAAGAGCGATCGCGAAAGCGCTGACCGCGGCGACTTCGGACGAGGGGAACACCGCCGGCACGGGTTGGCCGATGATCGTCTCCGGGACATGCCAACGGAGGCCTGCGGCCGCGCGAGCCGCTTCTTCGATAAGATGACGCCAATAAGGGACCATTGTTAGCACAGCATGGCACCGCATTCGGGCCGAATTGCGGCACGGAGCACACGGAAAAAAGGACTACGACTTTGGCTGCGGTACCGTGCCAATCTGTGCACGGATGCGCGCGCAGGGGCTGGCGTGTCCCGGAACAAAAGGCACGCCAGCGCCGTCGAGGCCGGGCCGCTCGGCTCTACTTGCGCGACTGCGAGTTGCTTTGCGAGTTGGGTTGCGTGGAGTTCTGCTGCGGCGCCTGCGCCACCGAGCCGGACGGCAGCGGCGTATACGGTGAATAGGTCGGCGAGGATTTCGCCTTGGGCGCCGGCGTGTAGGCGCGCTGCCCGGATGCCCTCGGATCCTTCGTGTAGAAGTGGAAGTCGTTTTCCTCGGCGC
>Ga0335069_10014638_pt1 | contig 10976 bp, 9 predicted proteins | sample Lox_Sample_11_FD_206714 | JGI IMG/M metagenome (GOLD analysis project Ga0335069, IMG submission 206714) | Soil microbial communities from Loxahatchee National Wildlife Refuge, Florida, United States - Lox_Sample_1.1 | ecosystem: Environmental > Terrestrial > Soil > Wetlands | place: USA: Florida... | reverse complement strand
CACGAAGACCACCCTGCGTGAGCACGAGGGCGACCTCGTCGTCGAGTCCGCCGACGTCGTCGCCACGGACGTCGTGGCGTTGACGCTGGTGGACCCGGACGGCGGCGCGCTTCCGCCGTGGACGCCGGGCGCACACGTCGATCTCATCCTCGGCGAGGACCTGGTCCGGCAGTACTCACTGTGCGGCGACCCGTCGGACAGCCGGTCCATCCGGCTCGGCGTGCTCAAGGCGCCCGACTCCCGCGGCGGCTCGGAGTACGTGCACGAGCGACTGGGCAAGGGCGCCACGGTGCGCGTCCGGGGGCCACGGAACCACTTTCCGCTCGTCGGCTCGGCCCGGTACGTCTTCATCGCCGGCGGGATCGGCATCACCCCGCTGCTGCCGATGATCGCCGAGGCGGAGGCGGGCGGCGCCGACTGGCACCTCCACTACGGCGGCCGCAGCCGGGCGTCGATGGCCTTCACCGACGAGGTGGCCGCGTACGGGGACAAGGTCACCCTCGTTCCCCAGGACGAGGTCGGGATGCTCGATCTGGCGACCGTCCTCGGGGAACCGAGACAGGACACGCTGGTCTACTGCTGCGGGCCGGAGGGGCTGCTCGCCGCGGTCGAGGACCGTTGCGCTGCGCACTGGCCCGAGGGGACCCTGCACCTGGAGCGGTTCGCCGCCAAGGCGACCGAGGCGCCGGACGGAGGCGAGCGCTCTTTCGAGCTCGTGCTCGCCAGCTCCGGGTTGACCCTCACGGTTCCCCCGGACAGGTCGGTCTTCGACGTCATCCAGGATGCGGGGGTCAGCGTCCTGGGGTCCTGCCATGAGGGGATCTGCGGGACCTGCGAGCAAGCGGTCCTGGACGGCGTCGTCGATCACCGCGACTCCGTCCTGAGCGCGTCCGAGCGCGAGGCCAATGACGCGATGATGGTCTGCGTCTCCCGCTGCCTGTCCGACCGCCTGACCCTGGACCTGTGAGGAGCCCGCGATGCGTCCCCAGCGGAAGACCGCCGACCTGGCCCCGAGCGACTGCTGGTACGGGGTGGCCGCCGCCGACGCCGTGGGCCGGCAGCTCACCGGGCTTCGCCTGCTCGATCGCCCGGTGCTGCTGTACCGGACGCAGGACGGGCATGCCGTGGCGCTGGAGGACCGCTGCGCGCACCGGGCCTACCCGCTGAGTGCCGGAACGCTCGTCGGTGACGACGTCCAGTGCGGCCTGTGCGGCTTCGTCTACGGCACCGACGGGGTGTGCAGCCGGGTGCCCACCCAGGCCCGGGTTCCGCTGGGGGCACACGTCGCGAGCTATCCGGTCCAGGAGACGGACGGGGTGGTCTGGGTCTGGCTCGGCGAGCCGGGACGGGCGCGCAGGCACCGCGTGCCCGAGCTGGCGTGGCTGGCGCAGGAGGGCTGGGCGACCGTCGCGGGGGAGCGGGTCGCGGCCGCCGGCTTCCTGCTGCTGCTGGAGAACTTCGCCGACGTCACCCAGGTGCCGTTCGTCGCCCCGGAGATCGCGCCGTCCGCGCTCGGCCAGGCGCCGCCGGAGCTCGACGTCGAGGTCACCGAGACCACCGTGACCCTGCTGCGCGAGTTCCCCGCGGCCGTGCTGCCGCCGTGGCAGGCACGCATGCTCGGGGTCGACGTCCGGGAGCGGTTCACCACCTCCCAGCGCGGCTTCTTCCTCTCGCCCGCGGTCTGGGTGGACTACTGGGACGTCACCGGCTCCGACGGCCGGACCGCACGACTGCGGTTCACCCATCTGGTCACGCCGGTGAGCGAAGCGCGCAGCCGCGTGCTCTGGCGGGTGAGCCGGGACTTCGCCCTGGACGACGCCGGCGCGTCCGCCGCCGTCGCCGCCATGTTCGAGGACTACTACCGCCGCGTGTTCGCGGCCATGGAGACCGCCCAGGCGGCGCTCGACCTCGACGGCCCCGGAGCTGAGGTCAACGTCAGCGCCGACGTCGCCGCGCTGAGGGTGCGCGAGATCGTGACGTCGATGCTGGCGGAGGAGCTCCCGGTGCGGGCGGCCCGAGTGCCGGCGGCCGGGCCGCACCGCTGAGACCGGCGTCACACAGGCGTCAGACCGAACCGACGAGGAGACCGATGACCGCCCTCAAGGGCTTCGCCCCGCCCTTCACCCAGAGCGGCCACAGCGCCCTGATCCCGGCTCCGCCGTGGTACTACAGCGGGGACCTCCTGACCGTCGAGTACCGCACCGACGTGGACAAGGTCCGCGCCATCCTGCCGGCCGACGTCGAGCTCGCCGACGAGGATCCGGCGGCCGTCGCCTTCATCTGGGCAGACTGGCAGTCCTGCTCCGAAGGGGGCGCGGAGCTCCTCGACCCCGCCCGCGCGCAGTACAAGGAGGCCTTCGCCGTGGTGCGCTGCCGCTACGACGGCGTGACCTACTCGCGCTGCGTGCTGATCTGGGTCACGACGGACTTCGCCATCGCCCGCGGGATGCATCAGGGCTACCCCAAGAAGCTCGGTTCGATCTATCAGACCCGGCCCATGCCCTTCGGCAGGGGAGCTCCGCGCATCGAGGCCGGCGGGCGCTTCGGCGCCACCCTCGCCGCCTACGACCACCGCCTGGCCCAAGCCGTCGTCACCCTCACCGAGCCCAGCGACACCAACGGATTCGTGAACGCCCTGCCCATGCTCCACCACCGCCGGGTGCGGCCCATCGAGCGGGGTGCCGAGGGCTGGGCGCTCGACGAGGTGCTCACCATGAGCGGGGTCGGCTTCGAGCACGGCCGGCCCTGGAGGGCCGAGGCCGACCTGGAGCTGTTCGACTCGCCGTGGGACGACCTCGCCTCGACGCTGCCCGTCCGCGAGATCATCAGCGGCTACTACATGCAGGTCGGCACCAGCTGGGACGGGGGCACGACGCTCGCGCACCGCTGACCCGACGTGATCGCCCGCGGCTCAGAGGTGGTAGGCGTACTCGCGGAACTCCCAATCGGTGACGTAGCGGGAGAACCGCTCGACCTCGTTGCGCTTGTAGGTGAGGAACGACTCCACGAAGAAGCCGCCGAGGGCCGCGCTGAACTCCTTGTCGGCGTCGAGGGCGTCGAGTGCCTGTGGCAGCGTCTGGGGCAGCATCGGCGCGCAGGTGGGGTCGTAGCCGTAGCCCTCCAGCGGAGCGGCCGGCTCCAGCTTGTCCCGGACGCCGAGGTAGACGGCGGCGCCGACCGCGGCCATCGCCAGGTAGGGGTTGGCCGTGGCGTCGCCGAGGCGCACCTCCATGCGCGATGAGGAGCCCCGCTCGGGCGGGATGCGCACCATGGCGCTGCGGTTGTCCATCCCCCAGTCGATGAGCCAGGGGGCGAGGGTGTCGGGACCGAAGCGCTTGTAGGAGTTGATGGTCGGGTTGAGGATCGCGGCCATCGCCGGAGCGTGGGCGAGGACGCCGGCGACGGCGTGGCGCCCGATGGCGGACAGGCCGTCCGGACCGTCCGGATCACCGAAGACATTGGTGCCGGACTCGTCCACCAGGGACACGTGCAGGTGGAAGCCACTGCCGCCCTCGTCGTTGAAGGGCTTGGCCATGAACGTGGCCAGCATGCCCTCGTGCCGGGCGATCTCCTGGACGGCGGACTTCATCCGGAAGGCGCGGTCGGCGGCGTCGAGGAGCTCGGAGTGGTTGAGGTTGATCTCGAACTGCCCCGGGGAGAACTCGTGATTGGCCGCGGTCACCCGCAGCTGCGCGTCACGCAGGTGGCGCAGCATGGTGAGCAGCGTCCCGCGCGGGTCGCCCTTACGGCCCACGACGTAGACGTTGCCCGGCGCGTCGGCGTACCGGTGCCACCCGTGCGACGCCTTCTCGTCCTCCTCCAGCAGGTAGAACTCCAGCTCCGGTCCGATCACGGCCTGCAACCCGAGGGTGAGCAACCGATCCGCGACCTGGCGGGCGACCTCGCGCGGAGCCTCGGGCGCGGGGGCGCCACCCAGGACGTGCGTGTCCGCCAGACACCACGCCGCGCCCGGCTCCCACGGCAGCGGCGTGAGCGTGCCCAGATCCGGCACGGCCTTGATGTCGGGAAGGCCCGAATCCAGGCCGCCCTGCACCGGGACGACGTCGCCGACGGGAGTGGTGTGGTAGACGGCGCGGCAGAACGCGATGCCGTGCCCCATGGCGGTCTGCAGCTCGTCGATGAGCACGTCCCGGCCCCGGTCGACGCCGATCAGGTCGCAGTAGGAGACGCGGACGACGTCCACGCCCCGGGACCTGAGGTCCTCCACGACGGCAGAAACGTCGGTGCTGTCCATGCGCGGTTCTCCTCGCGGGCGACGGTATCCGACATCTCGTTCGGATACGAACGATAAGGGCACGATAGTGGCGCGAGCCGGAGAAGGGAAGGCCCGCCGAAGACCGGACGCGGCCGCCGGCCGGGCCGGCGTCGGTTGCCGGTCGCCGTGACCGGCAATATGTTCGTACCCTAATGAAAGGAGGCCAGGGGTGCGCGCGCTCTTCGTGCAGCAGGATCACGTCTCGCCGCCCGGGCCGGTCGGCGCGCAGTTCGCGGCCAGGGGGTTCGATGTCGAGGAGTTCCTCGTCGTGCCCGCCGACCGCTTCCACGACCCCGATGTCACCGTCACCTTCCCGGACCCCGGGTCGTACGCGGTGATCGTCGCCATGGGGGCGCCCTGGTCGGTGTACGACGAGGCGACGATCGGGGCCTGGGTCCTCGAAGAGCTCGCGTTCCTGCGGCGCGCCCACTCCTCGGGTGTGCCCGTCCTCGGCATCTGCTTCGGCGGCCAGGCCCTGGCGGCCGCGCTCGGGGGCGCCGTCGAGCGTGCGCCGCACCCGGAGATCGGCTGGTACGCGGTCGACTCCGACCGGCACGAGCTGATCGAGCCGGGCCCCTGGTTCGAGTGGCACCACGACCGGTGGCAGGCCCCGCCGGGCGCGCACGTGCTGGCCCGGACCGCAGCGGCGGAGCAGGCCTTCGTGCTGGGCAGGAGCCTCGCGGTGCAGTTCCACCCCGAGCTCACCGAGGCCATGCTGGACGGCTGGCTCGACCACGGTGGCCGCACGTACCTCGATGCCCACGGTCGTGACGTCGAGGCGCTGGTGGCCGAGACCGAGCGTCGGGCCGCCGACGCAGAGCGCCGGAGCCGACGCCTGGTGGACCGGTTCCTGGACCTCGTCGCGGCCGGCCGGCGCCCCGAGGCCCTCGACGTCACCGCCACCGCGGTCCGAAAAGTGTATGGACCCAAACGATCGGGGTAGACTGGCGGCGTGCCTCCCGGCCGGAAGACGAACTCGGCGGCGCGCGGCGGTACCAGGGCGGCAGACCTTGATCACGCACCGTGCGACACCGACCCGGCCACGCGCCACCCCGATCTGGCGACGCCTGGGTCCCCCTCCGGCCAGCGCACCCTGGATGCCACCGAGCAAGCGGTCGCGGAGCGACTGCGAGGGATGTCGTTGAACATGTCGGCCACAGCTGCGGTGTCCAACATCTATCGGGCGGCAAACGCCGTCCGTAACCACGTGGAGCGCACGGTTCTCGCCTCCCACGACATCACCTGGACCGGCTGGGTCGTGCTGTGGGTGATCTGGATCTGGGGCGAGATCGAGACCCGGCATGTCGCCGCTGAGGCCGGCATCTCGAAGGCGACCCTGACCGGCGTTCAGAACACGCTCATCAGCCGCGGGCTGGTCCATCGGCAGGTCCACCCGGAGGACGGACGCCGGGTGCTGCTGTCACTGACGACCAAGGGCGGGCAGTTGATGACCGAGCTCTTCCCGAAGTTCAACCAGGCGGAGGCGTTCGCGATGGGAGACCTCGACGAGGAGTCCCAGCTCGAGCTGGCCCGCTCGCTGCGCGCCGTCGTGCGGCGCATCGAGCTCGGCTGAGCTACCCCTCCGCGAACTTCTCCGTCCGGCGTCGCGCCCCCGCCGCCACAAGGTCACGGAACAGGGCCAGCTGCGCGGGGTCGGTCGTGACGGTGTCCTCCGGATGCCACTGCACGCCGACGAACCATCCCCGGGCGCCGGTCAGGAGGGCCGCCTCGACGGTGCCGTCAGCGGCGTGCGCCACCGGCGTCAACCCGTCGCCCAGGCGACGAACGCGCTGGTGGTGGTAGCAGGACGCCTGGACGGTCGTGCCCACCAGGGCCGTGAGCGTGCTGCCCGGCTCGGCGGCCACGGGGTGCACGACGTGCCGGTGCGGCTCGGGCATGTGCTGTTCCAGGTCCCCGCCGAGCGCGACGTTGACCACGTGAAGGCCGCGGCAGACGGCGAGCAGGGGGACCCCTTGCGCCAGGGCCCACCGCGCCACGGCGAGGTCGAAGGAGTCCTGCTCGTCGTCCACCTCGTCGACGTCGCCGGTCGCCCGCTCGCCGTAGGCGGCCGGGGACAGGTCCCCGCCGCCGGGCAGGAGCACGGCGTCGGCGAAACCCAGCCGGCGGCCGACCTGCTCGGGGGAGACCGATCCCCCGGGCGCCCACGGGTGGACGGTCAGCGGCTCGCCGCCCGCCAGCAGGACTCCCTCCGACAGCGCCCGCGCGGTGCTCAGCGCGCGATACCGGTGAGCCGACGCGGACGCCGAGAACCGGGCCGGGATCGCGACCAAGGGAGGACCGAACATCTTGACACTCCAGGGAAACGACAATACGTTCGTGTCCGAACGATACAGCTGGGGCGCCGTTCTGACGACTCCCGCCCGAGCGAGGCAGCACCGGGTCAGCACCGGGTCAGCACCGCATCCGCACCGGGTCACCGCCCGCCCCGGGTGCCCGCCGGCCGATCGGAGGCAGCATGAGCACGGCGAGCGTCGCCGGCGTCGAGGTCGACACTCGGCACTGGATCGGGGGACGTCGGGTGACCGGCGAGGACACCTTCGAGGACGTCTCGCCGCTGGACGGCCAGGTGATCGCCCACGTCAGCCGCGGCGGCCAGGCCGAGGTCGTCGCGGCCGTCGCGGCCGCGAAGACCGCCTTCCCCGGGTGGGCGCAGACGTCACCGGTGGACCGCGCGGCCGTGCTCAACCGGGTCGCGGACGGTATCGAGGCACGCCTGGAGGACCTTGCACAGGTCGAGACCCGGGACAACGGATCGTTGCTCCGTTCGCATCGGCGCGGGGTCATGCCCCGGGTGGCGGCGAACATCCGGTTCTTCGCGAACCACCGGCTGGAGTTGTCGCACCCGGACTTCGCGACCCGCGGCCACCGCAACCACGTGAGCTGGGACCCGGCGGGTGTGACCGCGATCGTGACGCCGTGGAACGCGCCGCTCATGCTCGCCACCTGGCGGATCGGGCCCGCCCTCGCCGCCGGGAACACCGTCGTCGCCAAACCGCCGGAGTGGGCCCCGCTGACGGCGTCCCTGTTCGCCGACATCACCCACGAGGCGGGGCTGCCCGCCGGTGTCTTCAACGTCGTGCAGGGGCTCGGGGTCGAGGCGGGCGCACCCCTCGTCGCCCACCCGGACGTGCGGCGGATCTGTTTCACCGGTTCGGTGCCGACGGCGATCACGATCGGGGAGTCCGCCGCGCACAATGTCACGCCGGTGAGCTTCGAGCTCGGCGGCAAGTCGCCGCTGATCGTCTTCGCCGACGCCGACCTCGATCTGGCGGTCGACCTCGCGGTGGAGCAGTTCGACAACTCCGGGCAGGTCTGCCTCGCCGCGGTGCGGATGCTCGTCCAGGACGGCATCCACGACGAGTTCCGTGGCCGGTTCCTGGAGCGTGTGAAGGCGCTCAGGCAGGGCGACTCCCGGGACGAGAGCATCGACCTCGGCCCCTTGATCAGCAAGAAGCACCTCGACCGCGTCGACGGGTTCGTCAAGCGGGCGATCGCGGACGGCGCGACGGCGATCCTCGGGGGAGCGCCGAACCATGAGCTGAACAGCGCCACCGGCGGCTTCTACTACAAGCCCACGGTGTTCGAGGACGTCGACCGATCGATGGAGATCACCTGCCGTGAGGTGTTCGGTCCCGTGCTCACGCTCCAGCGCTTCGCCACCGAGGACGACGGCGTCGCGATGGCCAACGACACCGACTACGGCCTGGCCGCGACCATCGTGACCGGCAGCGAGGAGCGGGCCGGGCGGGTGGCGTCCCGGGTCCGGGCCGGAACGGTGTGGGTCAACTGCTTCTTCGTCCGGGATCTGTCCGCCCCGTTCGGCGGCAGCGGCAGATCCGGCATCGGCCGCGAGGGCGGCACCTGGTCGTTCGACTTCTACTGCGACGTGAAGAACAGTGTCTTCGCTCCCGAGGGATGGACGTGACATGGGCGAAGTGGTCGGCGCGGGTCTGCTCGCGCACGTTCCCACGATCATGCTGCCGCCGGACACGCGGCGAGAGCTGAACGAGGGCAAGGAGATCTCCCTCGTTCCGGCGCTGCACCAACTGCGCCGGGACGTGTTCGAGACCCTCGACTACGACACCGTCGTCGTCCTCGACTCGCACTGGTTCACCACCGTCGAGTTCGTGGTGACCGCACAGGACCGCCGTGCCGGCCTGTTCACCGCGGAGGAGCTACCGCGCGGGATGTGCCGCATCCCGTACGACTGGCGGGGTGACGCCGAGCTCGCCCACGCGATGGCCGCGGCGGGCGCGGAGCACAGCACCTGGGTGACGGCCATCGACGACCCGTTCCTGCCCCTCTACTACGCCACCGTGAACGTGTGGAAGTTCCTCGGCGAGGGCCTGGACAAGCGCTGGATCTCCGTCAGCGTCGCGCAGACCGGCGAGGCCGAGGACTTCCTGCGCACCGGCCGTGCCCTCGGCGACGCCATCTCCCGAGTCGACCGCAAGGTGATCGTCATCGCCTCCGGCGCGCTCTCCCACACGTTCTGGAAGCTGCGCCACCTGCGCGACCACGAGGCCAGCGACCCCGCGCACATCCGCACCCCCGAGGCCTATGCCGCCGATCAGGACCGGATCGCGTGGTTCAAGGAGGGCGACCACGCCCGGGTGCTGTCCACGATGGACGAGTTCATGACGTTCCGCCCCGAGGCCATGTTCGCCCACTACCTGATGATGATCGGCGCCCTCGGTGAGGAGCAGGTGCGGGCGACCGCGCGCCAGTACGGCGACTACGAGAACTCGATCGGAACCGGCCAGGTGCACCTCTGGTTCGACCGCCCCGTCGGCGGGTTCCCCGGTCCGAAGCGCACCCCGCACGACCCTGAGTACGCCCGGCAGACGGCAGGACCCGACCTGCCCGCCGCCGGCTGAGCCGAGCCCCGACCACATCGAGGAGACCCGTGCCCGAGTACCGCCGCATCCTGCTCGACGGTGCCGCCGTCCAGGTGATCCGTCACGGTGACGTCCTGGTGGCCGGCGACGGCCGGGAGGTCGAGGTGGATCGGGCCGTCCACCTGCCACCGACAGAGCCCTCGAAGATCATCGCCGTCCATCTCAACTACGCCAGCCGCACCCGTGAGTTCATGACCAGGCTCCCGCCGGCCCCGACCTACTTCCAGAAGCCGGTGACCGCACTCAACGCGCACCAGGGCGCGGTGGTGCGTCCGCAGGGCTGCAGGTGGCTGAACTACGAAGGCGAGATCGTCGTCGTCGTCGGGCGTACGTGCCGCAACGTGTCGCCCGCCGAGGCGGGTCACTACATCGCCGGGTACACCGTCGGGAACGACTTCGGGCTGCACGACTTCCGCGACACCGACGCCGGATCCATGCTGCGGGTGAAGGGCTCGGACACCCTCGCGCCCGTCGGCCCGGGCCTCGTGACCGACTGGGATTTCCGGGGGAAGACGTTGCGGACGATCGTCAACGGCGACGTGAAGCAGGAGGCGTCCACCGACGAGATGGAGTGGGACATGCACTATCTCGTCGCCGACATCGCCCGGACCATCACGCTGGCGCCCGGCGACCTGCTCTTCTCGGGGACCCCGGCGAACTCGCGGCCGGTCCAGCCCGGGGACGTCGTCGAGGTCGAGGTGGAGGGCCTCGGCAGGCTGACCAATCACATCGTCGTCGGCCCGACACCCATCCGCACCGACGTCGGCGCCCAGCCCACCGAGAGCGAGGATGTCGTCAGCACCGCACTGGGCGGGGACTGGGAGTTCCGCGGGATCCGCACGCCGAGCAGGGACCTCTATCCGTCCACGGTGGCCGGACCCGGACGGCCGGACACGGCCTAGAGGGTCCTGCCCAGGCCCCAGGACGCGCTTCGCCAGTGCAGGCGACGTGCTTCCCCGGCGGGGACGAGGGTCATTCCTCGTGCGCCGAGAGCACGGCCACGCGATGCTCGGCGGCCGACCGGCGCGCGGCCTCGATGACGCGCAGGCCGAGGACGGCGTCCCACGGGTCGACCGGCGGGGGCGCGCCGTCCCGGACGGCGTCCCGGACGCCGGCGTAGAACGTCTCGTACGCGCCGGGCAGCAGCTCGACGGCGGCGCTGACGGCGACGCCACCGACGTCCGCGCTCAAGGTGCCCGTCCGACCGGACGGATCCATCCCCCACCCGGGGTCCCCGGGCCGGCGGCCGGCCCGCAGCGCCGCCTCCTGCGGGTCGAGACCGCGCACTTCGAAGGTGCCGCCGACACCGGCCACCCGGAACCGCGGCCCGGGTGCCCGGGCCGTCATGGTCGCCCAGAGATGCACCCGCGGCCCGTCCGGGTAGCGCAGCGCCACGAAGACGTCGTCGTCGACGGCGGCGCCCGGCCGCACGCGGTCCACCTCGGCGTACACGGCCTCCGGTGCGCCGAAGAGCGTCACCGCCTGGTCGACGAGGTGCGCGCCGAGGTCCAGCAGCAGTCCACCGCCGAGGGCGGGGTCGCCGCTCTCGCGCCAGCGTCCCTCCTGGACCGTCGGGCGGTAGCGGTCGAACCGGGACTCGACCCGGACGACGCCGCCCAGCGTCCCCCCGTCGAGCACGGCGCGCAGCGTGCGGAAGTCGTCGTCGTACCGCCGGTTCTGGAAGACGGTGACGAGGACGCCCGCGGCCTGCGCCTCCCGTGCCACCGCCGCGGCGTCCGCAGCGGTCGTGGCGAAGGGCTTGTCGACCACGACGGGCAGCC
>Ga0335069_10014637_pt1 | contig 10976 bp, 16 predicted proteins | sample Lox_Sample_11_FD_206714 | JGI IMG/M metagenome (GOLD analysis project Ga0335069, IMG submission 206714) | Soil microbial communities from Loxahatchee National Wildlife Refuge, Florida, United States - Lox_Sample_1.1 | ecosystem: Environmental > Terrestrial > Soil > Wetlands | place: USA... | reverse complement strand
GCGCTTGGTTGGATCTGCACCAACCTGTATTCCAACTATTGGAACGTCTACGCCTAAATCTATTGCGCCTTTTATTACACCACACAAGGACATGCCACTGCCAACGCACATAACAATTCTTTTAATTTTACGTAAATATGGTTCAATGCTGTAAAACTCTTCGCTTGTTTGCTTAACTGCTTCAGAACAGGACATTCCGAAAGGAATATTGGTATACCCTGTTTTAAGTGCATCTTCATTGGCACGGGCAATTATAACGCTATTATACCCAGCTTTGTGCTGTATTATAAGTGCTCCTAATTTTTGTGCCTCCAAAAGCTCGTTACCTAATTCACCCAAGGGACAATGTGCACGACATGGAACGCCCAACTCTTTGGCTATGTGTGCCACTATGTTTATTTGTGGCGATGATCTGCTACCAGCCGTAACCAATCCTTTAGCACCTTGTGATAACTGCCAACATGTGCGAGCTTTACCACCTCGAACTCCAGCAACCTCAAACAAATCATCTCTTTTTACGAGTATATCACCAACCTTTTGAATTGGTGTGTACTTGAGTTTTTTGCCGCAAAACCTACATTCGGTTAAACCAATTTTTTCCTTTTTGCCATTTTTTTCAATGGTAAAGTAGTTTGTGCTTGGAACATGAATATGTTCTTCGTTGTAGGAAAGGTTTGGCTTCATTTTTTGAAAATTAAAATGTATTCGTGAACCCTCACTGATTTTCTATTGGCCACGAACTGTCCACTGCGTGAGGCGGCCACATCACTGGCACCCCAGAATACTAACTCGTCCCATAGTTCAAAGCCTACCTCTTGCCCTATCCGGGCACAATCGCCATTAAAGTGAACTAAATAGCTTTGCTTAGGCCTAAAGTTGCCCACCACCCAAACGCATAGTGATCCAGGTTTAAGTCCCATATAAGTCACGGTTAAGCTCTGCCTAAGCATGTCCAAAAACTCCTCGTAGGTTGCCACGTTGCTCATATCACCGTCTATGTCCGAATACACCTCTAAATTGTAGTAAGGGGGGCATGAGTAGCTGAAGTCGTATGTTTCATTGTCTATGGGGTAAAAACGGCTGTCAGCGCAGATAATATCGAAATCAGCGTGAAGTTCTGCCTGTTTGCGCTTAATCCTATCAACTTCCTCCGGCCGTATCTCAACTCCAAGGTAATCGTGCCCCATTGCGGCCGCTATAAATCCCCGTGTGCCTCCACCGGCAAAGGCATCGTAGACCTTGGCCTTGGGGGGACAGTATGCCGAAAGTATCATCTGGGCGAGGTGGGGGTTAAATATTGAAGTGGTGTACTTTGAACCGAGTAGTTGCATTTTCTTGCCCACGAGGTTCCTCGTTTCACCGGCATCACCAACCAGCTCTTTAAGGGTCTTAACGGTCTCCCAGTTTGGCTTCCAAATTGAAATTGGAAGAAACCCTATCCTATCGGACATTGAGAGGCGCTTGTGTTCTTCGCCGAACAAGTCAATGTCCGCCTTAATGTTATCAAGATTATTATCAAGTAATTCAGGCATGCGTTGATGGTGGTTCTGATTCGTTTTTTTCAAGTCGCTTGCCACAGAATCTTCCAGTTCTATAGTCACATTGTTTTACACAAGCGCCAGTCCAAGGTTTGCTTCCGTATAGTGACCCTATGCACGCCCATTCGCTCGTACCGTCATGGTGTTGGGGGTGGTCAAAAGAATACTCAACACCAATCATTTCCTGTCCGCATTTTGGGCATTTGTTTGGTTCGTCAGACATGTTATTTATATTTAACCTCAACAGCGGTTGTTAAATGTCATATTATCTAAATACGTAACCGAATGTTAATGGACGGTGTATCTTTCCATGTTCGCGGGCAATCTTTGCGGCCTTGGCATTCATGATATGCAACAGAGGAATGACAATGGACTTGGCCGTTTCCAAATCAATGCGGCCATGAATGTAGTCTTGTCTCGTTTCCTCTATTTTCTTTCGGTAGTCCATGATAGTTTGCCTTCACAATATAGTTTTACTACAACACGGGTAATGAGAGAATATGCTTGACCACATACACTATTTGTTCTATAACCAAGTGCAATCCCTAATTGTTTTGATGTAATCCTACCTTCAATAAATGCAAGAGCTAATTCGATTTCTTCGTTGGATATCTTTTTAGATGTTTCTCTTTGCGGCCTTATCGCAAGTGCTTTTTGTAATAATGTAGTCATAGTGATAGTATAGCATACCTACGTACAGGAAGCAAGCTATAAAAGTTTTTTTTGGACCTGAATTGGGTTTACGACATAGTCCAGTATGTGCTTTCCCACCTCTGGTTCAACGCAGTTTCTAAGAACCTTTCGCTTGTCAAGTCCTGATAAATCAAACTTATCGAAGCCCTTTCGCTTGATTAGGTCCCCTATTTTTGAATCATGAAAACGTCCATCTGTTTCAATATGGGGAATGAGGAAATTGCACCAGAACCAGTGATTGGCGAACACATTGGGCTTAATAAGCGGCTCGTAGTATGCAAAGGTGTTCTCAACGCACCACTTTCCCTTAAAGTTGCTTCCAAGAAATATGATTTCCTGGTACAAAGACATATCGGGATAGCGAGGCACCATTCCGCCCCCATTTTCTATTTGTTTTTTGTTGTCCTTGTAGGGAGATATCTTGTTGGCGACATTTATTACCGAATGAGTTGTGCATGGGGGAGATGACCAAATAAAATCGTACTCGTGGTAGTGCTCGGCCAGATAATCGTGTGCATTGCCTATTATGACCCTATCCATTGGAAAAAACCTCTTGTAGGCGTGGGCTATGGGTATGTCAAGCTCAACCGCCGTGATGTCATGCTCGTCTCCCCACAACATTCGGTTTCCCCCAATTCCTGAATAAAGGTTAAGAATTTTCATACTTTTTTATCTTAAAAAACTTGTGCTTCTTTGAACGACAGATAACGCTATCAGGGTACTTAACCGAATTATACAGCTTGCATAGGCACAGGGGGCATCGGTTGTGCTTCCTCACCCAGTCCCAGTCAATGTCAAACAATTGGGTTCGGGGTTGTTCCTTCAGGGTGAACGTCTTGGTTTTTAGGATGTATTTGATGTCCATTTGAGGAATGTGTCTAGTTTCACCGGCACGTAGTTATGCTCTTCAATCGAAAACTTCTTGTTGAACTTACCATACCACTGATACTTACCATCTATCAACCTGTGGTTTTTGTTGTGAAAGTGACCATGTATATTAAGCGAGTGTCCATAGAACTTTTCAAGTGGCTCATGCGAGAACAATATGCCATTAAGTGAGAACGTATCGCACACTAAATCCCACCCATGAGTTAGGTACCATGTATTTGATTTTCTGTCGTGGTTTCCCTTGACTAGAATGCGCTTCACGTTGGCGGGTATATATCCATTAAGGTCAAGATGCCATTCTGAATCGTGTCCAATGCAGATATCGCCTAAGTGAATTAAAATATCACCTGATTTAAGTGTATTGCGATACTCTTGAAGGATACGTTCGTTAAAGTCCTTTGGCCTATCGCAGTACTCAACCATCTTATCGTGGCCAAAGTGAGTATCAGTTGTTAGGTATATGTTCATTTAACTTTATCTTAAAAAGAATAAACAAAGCAAAGGCTAGTCAGGGAAAGAAAGAAAAAGAAAAAAGCTCATGTGAAAAAAGAAAACTAGTTACCCGAGTGAGCGGGACTCCTATAGACTTTAGGTTCACTGAAGACTGAATAGAGTTGGTGGGTATGTGCTACCCAGTTGATTACTGGGTTGGTTAGTGTTGAAACGATTTTTAGTGTTTACAGGTAATCGTGTTATATGGTAACAATTTCGGATTTCCCGTTTAATTGTTAATCGAGACAAGCTTCGGGGACGAGCCCCGAAATTTTAATCTTTTAACGAAGATTGGATGAGGCATAAGCTCAAATGGAATTGTAATAGGCCCATTACTACGTTGTTAAGGCCAACGTCCAAGCCCACCCAGTCCAACCAACCGAATAGCACATACCCACCAAGGTTGTTAATTTAACGGATTCTCTGCATCGGTAAAGTCAACCTCATATTGCCAGTTTGCCTTTTGAACCGATGCGTCAAGTTTACGAAGTGCCGATGCGTACTTATCATATTCCTTGGTAATCTCCGATAAAGTAATCTTCGGAATCTGGAACGTAACCTCATCGGTGTTGTCAGTCACGTTCCTTCGTTGGGTTTTAAGTTCGAACAATCCATTCTCACCCAACTGCTTCACGGGGGTGAGTTGATTAACCTTGGCTTCTAACTGCTTACGTAACAGAAGTGCTTGAGCAATTTTCATGTGTTATTGATTAAACTCTATTCAGTTTTCAATGAACCTAAAAACAAACAACGCCACCCCTGAAGAGGAGAGGCGGCTGTGTTTGTACACAAACCTTCCTCTTCAAGGTTTACGTACCGGTAGTATAGCATAACACAATCCCCCATAGCGTCGTTTCTATGGGGGATAAAGTGTGTATAGCTAAATCTATAGGTAGCCAGGACAAGTCCTGCTACTCATGTACTTTAACATGTCCTAAAAATATCTGCAAGTACCTTTTTGCCTATTTGTGCCCCACTTAACGATACCGCACCACCACGCCTATAGTACCCGAACTCCTTTCGGAGTGTGCCTAGTTCCTTTTTAAGTTGCCGGTAGTGACGGTAACAGGCCGATGTAAGGCCAGTGGCGTCCTTGTCACAGAAGTAGCACTTCATCTTGCTTTGCCCGCCACGATTTGATTCTTGTGGAGGACAATGGTGAGCACGGCGACGATGGCGTTCACAACCAGGTTCCATGTTGGAGGAAGTTGACCAACGATTGATTGAAGTCCGTTATAAACCGCCAATAGTGCGATGCCCCACGTGACGGGAGATGTTCCTGTAGTCATATGAAAATATTATCTGGTAATGGCGTAAGTATATAAAAACCACCTCCCCTTGGCGAGTGGGAAGTGGGTCGCCTCACAGAACGCGGGCGAAGAAGATGGTCTGTGGCCTGAAGCGGACCTGAACGCGATTCTCCTTTTCACGCTCAGAAACCTTCCAGTCGGCACAGCACTTAACCGAGCAGAATTGGCGTCCTGAGTATACGATAGTCCGATCTCCACGGACTCTCATTCTGCACTTATCATAGAAGCAACGAACCATGTACATGGGTGTCCTTTCGTTAAAACCAAACCGCCGTTGTAACCCACATATATGCTACAACTGACGTCATAGCATTGTCGTTGGGATACTCGCGGGCGGTTCAGTTCTGATAACCTACCATACCTATACACAGGAAGCAACGCATGCTATCATGACCACATGAAACACTACTTCCAATGGTGCTCCAAATATCTGTTGTGGTCCGCACTGGGCATCATCATTATCCCATGCTTCATAATTGTGTATCTATTCCACGATAAGTGGGTCGAGTGGGGTAACTTTAACAGTTCTCGAGGATAGAAAAAGGGGAAGAATGTTTTTCTTCCCCCTTGTTTTACTTCGACGCACTGGACTCGTCGTTGGAATGGTCGTACGTGCCATTCTTGCCGCGACTGTTGTCACAGATGTCCAACAATACTGCGAGTAGTCCCATAAAAGAACTCCTTTCTATCCTTGTTAACCAACGATAAGCGGTTCCAACCGCCTATCTTTGAACCAAAATGTCAAGCAACTTGATCTTAACCGGTTGTCCCTCTTTCGTGGATATTCCCAGTTCTTCGTCACTAAGCATCATATCATTCCTTTCGGGGTAGCCCGCCAAGGCGAGCGGTTGTGTTTGTTCGTCCAGCCAATCGTTAAGTGATTTCATAGGCTCACTGAATCCTTAACCCAATCACCTTGTACGCCGAGGGAGTGCCATCTCCTCGTAAACATAGCACCATGAGTGACGCGATTGGGGGTTAAGGATTCAATGAACCTATCTGCATATAGTATAGCATACCTGTGTACAGGAAGCAAGTGTTTTTACTATAGTATACCATATTAAAGTTCTTTATTACCATTTAATGGCTTAACCTAGGCGTTTATTCGGTTCACCAATTCAACTTGTGTGTTAAACCAGTTAACCACTTCGGCCCAAATTGAGGTATTTGTAGGGATTGGGCTTAGCCTGTAATCGGGCACGAACGTGAACACATCGAGTATGAATCCACTGTCAATATAGTCCTGATTGAAGCACTGAACACCATTGAATCCAACCTCTTCGCCCCAGCTATTAAGGGCATTGAACTCTTTAACCCCATTTACGGTACGGGCTCCCTTGGGGAACATAAAGTGATTCCAGAGGTTTGATTTGTTCTTCGGGGGCAGGGGATATGGAGATAACCACGTACCATTGTTTTGGCCTGAAATTTCCATAATACAGCCATTGTTGTCCCGAGTGGCCTGGGCTATGCTTTCCATGTCTATGGGCACCGACACGGGCAAGAATCCGGCACGAGTCATGGCATCTTTAATGAGTTCCGAGGTAATCCAGGACTTATCGGTCATGAACCGCTCTGAGGGGGGTTGTCCATTTTGATACGATGGAACATCAAGCTCGAGGTTGCCTCCGTGCGCTCCTCCCCAGGTTTCGATTGAATTAGATGTCGTTCCCCCGCCTGGATAAGCAATGTTTGCGTAAATGCTCTTTGCCGATACCTCTTTTTGAATGCCCTTTAGATAGTTCTGAACCGTTAGGAAGTACGACAGCGCCTGGGCACCGCATGAGAACGATTGACCCTGGTTCTTTCTGGGTATGGTGAATCCATTCTCGACATCAAAGCCCCTGGACCAATCAAAGGGAATTCCGGCCTGTGCCGTTCCTCTCCTAAATCGATGAATGCCTCTTGAAACCCTATTTCGAGGTATGGCTCCGTGTCCGAACTTACCTTCCACTAATTGTTGAAGTTGATATATCATTTGATTGATATGGTTTTATGCCCTGGTACTGGAGAAGCAACTTAATGTTCTCATCAACGTCGTCTATCTTTTGGACGGCGGCCGTTAAAACCCCGTGATCTATTGTCTGGGCAACGCTTACGCTGTTTATCTGCGGGGTCAGGTAATTAAGAACAAAGACCACCGACCCTCCTATGGCCACTGATCCGGTTATAACAAGTTCGGTAATGGAGCGTGGGTTCATGTCAATTTGACGCTTAATAGGTTGGCGCTGTTTTGAAGCGATGCTATCTGGTCGGCGTTTGGGGTAAGTGTGTCAATCTGCGCCTGAATGTCGTTGACGGCCTGTTGCGCCGCATCTACATCGGCCTGTGTGCTTGAAACAACAAGTTGCGCCTGCGTCAGGCGTGTATTGGCATCTGATAGGGTGTTATTGGCCTGCGTGAGCTGATTTTTAAGGAATGTAATGATATCCATGTTATTTTTTCCTGGTTAATTGGTAAATAAGCTGGCAAAGTGACAGTCCGAAGAAGACCCATGCGTACCACGGCAGGGACGTATTGACGACAGGAGCCGCCCCGACATTGCTCGTGCCCTTTTGCCATGTGTTGCCGTCCTTGTCTATCCAGTAGATCATTTCGCCGGACGGATTGAGAAGAATGGTGCCCGGCACGATTTTTCCGTCACGCCTGATCGCATACACCTTGTGATAAAGAATATCGGGCGTGGAGGTCGATTCCGTCCAGCACATGCCGACGGCATCGCATAAGTCTCCGTTAAAGGAAACCAATGACTGAAAATAGTTCGTCACCCTTAGGTTTCCCGTGAAGGTCGAGGTGGCGGCCGCCCCCACCCCGCCGTTTGACTGAAGCGACAGGATGTTCACATACTTGTTGGTGGCGTTGCTGAATGCCATGAAATTGAGCGAGCTCGTGGCCGTTCCGAGGGTATTGGTGGTGGTTGCCTGAACCTGCATCCCAAAGGCGGTCGAGGTCGATACGCTCAGGTACGGATCCCAGTAGTTTCCCTGAAAACTGGTGACGGGAGAGTACTGCGGGGTTCCCGCCGTGGCCGCCGTGGTGTTGTCTATGAGAAAACCGTACGCCTTTGTGGGTGTCGTCGTTGCCTGGGCGAGCAGTCCAAAGGTGTCCGAAAAACCACCCTGTCCCCCAGTAGCCGAAGCAGTAATATATGTTATCCCTGATGCGGAACCGGCACCCACAATGGATCCCGTCACCGCCAACGTTCCATAAGCGTGGACGTTTTCGGTTGGGGTGGTGATGCCGGTGGAGGTAACCGTGCCCGCATATGGACGTGCGTATGGCGAGGGTTCGAGTTGAGCCCCCCATACCGCCACCGAGTTCATGCCATTCACTATTGAAACGCACAGCGAGGTCATGCTTCCCGACTCGTTAAATCCAGTTGTGGCGTATCTCTGCCACGTGCTGTTGACGGTGTAGGTCGTGGTGGCAATCGTCGATGTCGCCCCGCTGTTTTGGGATGCGAGAACCACTGAGACAGATGGCGTCCCTGACGATGTCTTCATCCACACCGAGAACGTCCAGTTTCCGTTTATCGTCGTGTTCACGCACTGGTACACCTGCGAGTTTGAGGTTCCGGCGTTGTTGAGCACGTCGGCGGTCGTGGCGTCCTGTCGGGGGTTCGGAATGGTGTTTGCCGTCACCGTCTCCCCGAACAGCTTGCTCCATGAGGCGTTGTCGAATGACTCGTTTTGGAGGACAAACTCCTGGCGCATTCCAGAGTCGAAGAACGGCGAGCTTATGTTTCCGCCAAACTCAGAGGTTGATGAGGCGTTCCCAACGGTGATCTGACCCGTGGGGTACTGGTTTGATATTCCAGTGAATCCACCGTTGATGTTCAAAAGTGCCTGTCCTTCTTCGTTAAGGGTTGCAAGCGAGAATGATCCAAGATTTGTTCCAGTGGCGTATATTCTTGTTCCGGATAGGTCATAGGCATAGTAGAACAACAATGATGCCGAGCTTCCCGCGGTTATGGCGTTTGTGCTTCCAACTCCCAAAATAATGCCCACGTTGGAAATTTCATTGGGGTTTAACAGGGTTGCACCGTTTGGCATGTTGATTGCCCCGCCAGTTCCAAAGTTCTCCATCGATGCCCCCGATATATGGAGTATCGAGCCCGTTGAGGTTGACATAATCAGGTATCTCGTTGATACCGTATCTTGAACATTATCATCGTTAAGGTTTAGAGTCCCGCTTGATAACGAAGTTCCATACACATTGATGGCGCATTGTATGTTTGTCCCAAGGACGTTCGCAAGTGACCCAACCGCGATTTCAATGGTTGACGATGCCGCGGGCTGGTCGACGATGGCGCTGTTGACAATGGTTGCATTGCCCGTCAAGTAGACGCTACCCTCAATAAAGCTGTTGTTAATTGAATGCGGGTTCGTTAGTGACGAATCGGTATCGGTAAAATTACCAAGAAGAACCATGTCATAGATGTCCACATCCCCAGAGATGTTGACTGAACCGGTGTATACCCCGGCTCCGGGCGATAACACCAATGTCGCCCCCCCAACCGACCATACCGTTGGAATATTTGGCGGGGTTAGGCTTCCCTCGACGTATGTCGCCGGTGCGGTGACATACTCAACCGATGTTAATCCAGATGACGCAACGTATGAAAATGCCGCCGTGTGCGTCTTAAACGGTCTAAGGTGTGTTCCATCGGCAACGTATGAATCGGTGCGATTTCCGTCGATAAACACGATTGAAGAGGGGATTTCAATCCCAAGCGTCGTTGTTGATACCGATACCCAGCTTGAACCGTTCCAACCAATGACATTTCCCGTTGAGACTCCCGCGGGCTGGGCTATGGTCGATGAACCATTGATGAGCGACTGAACACGGGCATTTGTGTAATACAGATTGGTTCCCTCTCCAAGGTTCGTGGTCGTTTTGGTGGTAAGCCAGTAATCGGTTGATGTGGTTGAGAATCCTGAACCGCACGAACTCCATACTGGTGACGTGCCATTTGATGTGACGCAAAGCCCATTGGCCCCAACCGGAAGGCGAGTGTATTGCTGGGTTGATGTCGTTCCGACCAAAAGATCGCCTGGTGTCGACGTCGACCACCCTGTGCCGCCATTCTGTAGCTGGTACGTGGGATAGGCGGCATGTGCCACGTGAAACATTCCCAGTATGAAGATAATTGAAAGTAGTTTTTTCATGTGTGCAAGAGCCAAAATGGTGTGCCTGATAATCCCGCATCTGGGGCCACCGTCATGGTTATGGTGGTTCCCGATGTTGTGAAATCAACCGATGGCTGAAGAGGAACTCCGTTAAGGAACAGGACAAGGGCTGTTAAAATGGTGTTTGATACGGTGAACGTCACGTTACTTCCATTGATTGTTCCCGATACTGTGTCTGCGTAGAACCTGTTAAGCGTCGAGTTCTGAAAATTGGCCACCGTTATCTTGTTGTCGGTTGGCGATGAACCAGGGGTTGTAACCACGTATAAAATATCGCTTGAGGCGACTGACGTGGTTGCGGGTAGGTTTTGTAGCTTGCTTGACATTATGAGTTAAGTTCTAGTGGTGTTCCGTCTTGAAGCAGAAGTGCGGTGCTGTCTTGCAGAAGCAACTCCGATACGGTTGTCACCAGGCTCATAATCGTCTGCCACGTGCCTGCATAAAATATCTCGAGGATATTCGACGAGGTATTTATAAACAACTGCCCACTTATTCCAGTCGGATTCGAAGGCCCTTGGGGAACTATGAGGGGATTGTTTCCCGTTGTGGCGCTGGTTCTGCTCATGATTATTGCCTATTAAGTGCTTCATATAACTTGGGATATCTTCGGCGCTTCATGTCATCAAGGTAGTCTTGGTATGTCTTTTCACGTTTTGGTTCCTTGATGCCCGATAAATCGAGTAGGTTAGAGATGCTAATTGATATTGGATGTGGAGGATTGTCTATGCGCTTTATCTGGCACCATTTGTAGATTGAACTGTGATCAACGCCGAATATGAGTGCCAGTGAGACGTATGTCCACCCTTCACGTCTAAGCTGAAGCATTCGGTTAAGCTTCTCATCGTCCTTGAAAATCATCTTGAATG
>Ga0335069_10014635_pt1 | contig 10976 bp, 10 predicted proteins | sample Lox_Sample_11_FD_206714 | JGI IMG/M metagenome (GOLD analysis project Ga0335069, IMG submission 206714) | Soil microbial communities from Loxahatchee National Wildlife Refuge, Florida, United States - Lox_Sample_1.1 | ecosystem: Environmental > Terrestrial > Soil > Wetlands | place: USA... | reverse complement strand
GCATGAAGTGGAGGAAGGGCTCGTTGAGCTTTTCGGCCTCGGCGGCGAACTCGGGGGCGAGCTCGACCTCGATGCCGGCGTCGCGGAGGCGCGCGAAGCCCTGTCCGGCGACGAGGGGGTTGGGGTCGGCGATGGGCGCGACGACTTTGGCGATGCCGGCCTGGATCAGGGCGTCGACGCAGGGTGGAGTGCGTCCCTGGTGGGCGCAGGGCTCGAGGTTGAGGTAGAGGATGGCGCCGCGCGCGCGATTGCCGGCTTCGGCGAGGGCGAGGATCTCGGCGTGGTCGCGGGCAGCGTAGGTGTGGAAGCCGCGGCCGACGACTTCGCCATCGCGCACGATCACGGCGCCGACCATGGGATTGGGGCTGGCCAGCGCCCGTCCCTTGCGGGCGAGGTCGAGCGCCTCGCGCATGTATGGAGAGCTCATTTCTGGAAGAGCGACTCGATGAAGGCTTCGGGGTCGAAGGGGAGGAGGTCGTCGACCTTTTCGCCCACGCCGATGTAGCGGATGGGGAGGTCGAGCTCGCGGGCGATGGCGACGACGATGCCGCCTTTGGCGGTGCCGTCCAGCTTGGTGAGCACGATGCCGGTGACGCCGCTGGTCTCGGTAAATTTGCGGGCCTGCTCGAGGCCGTTCTGGCCGGTGGTGGCGTCGAGGACGAGCAGGACTTCATGAGGCGCGTCGGGAATGACCTTCTTGGCGGTGCGGCTCATTTTGTTGAGCTCTGCCATGAGGTTTTCCTTGGTTTGGAGGCGGCCGGCGGTATCGATGATGACGTAATCGGCCTTGCGGGAGCGGGCGGCCTGGAGGGCGTCGAAGAGGACGGCGCTGGGGTCGCTTCCGGGGGTCTGGCGGATGACCGGAGTGCCGGTGCGCTGGCCCCAGATTTCGAGCTGATCGATGGCGGCGGCGCGGAAGGTGTCGGCGGCGCAGAGGAGGGCGGTGCGGTTCTCGTTTTTGAAGCGCTGGGCGAGCTTGCCGATAGTGGTGGTTTTTCCGGAGCCATTGACGCCGACGACGAGGATGACCGCGGGCGGCTCGCTGACGAAGGGCATGGCGCGCTCGCTGGCCTGGAGGATTTCGAGCAGGCGCTGGCGGATGAGGCCGCGGAGTTCGGCGGCGTCGGCAAGCTGGTGGCGTTCGACGCGCTGGCGGATGGTATCGAGGATCTCGTTGGTGGTGCGGACGCCGATGTCGGCGGAGATGAGGGTGTACTCGAGCTCGTCGAGGAGGTCGGCGTCGATTTCCTTTTTGCCCTGGAGCGCGTCTTCGAGGGCGTTGACCAGGCCGGCGCGGGTTTTCTGGACGCCGCTTTTGAGCTTTTCGAGGAGAGTGGGCTCCTGCTCGACGGAGCCGAAGAGTGTCTGGATCATCGTGTTTGACCTATTTTAACGCGTGACACTTGGGGGCTTTCCGCGCTGCATGATAGCATCGTATTTTGCGTAAAGTACCGTTCTCGGAGTCCCTCCGGATCATCGGGCGAGGGTCGTCGAACTGGCTCGCCAATCGTCCCATCGTAGTTTCGTTCGAAGTCACGGACGCGTGCTCGTGCTGGTGCAAGCACTGCGATCACGGGGGGCCGCGCGACGAGTCGCGCAACCTGAAGCCGGCGGAATACCGGCGCTACATGGATACATTGCGTCCATGCGTGGTTCAGGTATCGGGCGGGGAGCCGCTGCTGCGCGAAGACGTGGTGGAGATCGTGCGCGCGATCAAGGACGGCGACACGGTGCCGTATACGATCCTGGTATCGAACTGGTCGGAGATGACGGAGGCGAAGTACGGGGCGCTGCGCGCGGCGGGAGTGGACCAGTTCAGCGTGAGCCTGGATTTTCCGGACGAGCGGCACGACGAGTTTCGGGCGTATCCGGGGCTCTACCGGCACCTGGAGGATCTGATTCCGAAGCTGGCGAAATTGGGGCACGACGACATCGTGCTGAATTCGTGCATCACCAGCGAGAACCTGGGGGAGATCGAGGCTATCGCGGACAAGGCGCGCGAGTGGGGCGTGAACCTGTGCTACAGCGCGTACTCGGCGCGGCGGACGGGGTGCAGGGATTATTTTCCGGGATCGGCGGAGCAGGTGAAAGAGATTGCGGAGCGCCTGGACCGCGTGGAAGCGCGCCGCGACCCGACCAACTGGATCGTCAACGCGCCTACCACGCTCCAGGCGACACGGCGCTACTTCGCCAACGGCGGCGCACCCGGTTGCAAGGCGGGTTTACGTTTTCTGGTTGTGACCGCCGATGGCTGGCTGCAGCCATGTTCCATGCAGTTCCGGCGCTACAGCCTCGAAGAGCGCGGCCGCATGGTTTCCGAATTCACCGCGTTGAACCAGTGCGATGAATGTTACGTCTCGATTCGTTCGTACCTCGATAAAAGCTTCCCGCAACTGCTTTGGGAGAACGTGAGCGGGTTCCTTTCCTTCAACGGTTCAAGATAAAGTTCACCTGGATGGGCGCCTGGACCTCGACGGGCTGGCCGTTGAGGATGGTGGGCGCGTAGATCCACTGCCTGACGGCAGCCAGGGCTGCTTCGATGAGCAGCGGGTGGCCGCGCACGACGCGGAGCTCGTGGATGCGGCCGTCGGTGCCGAGGACGCCGATGAGCTCGACGGTGCCGGCGATGCGGGCCTGGCGGGCGAGCGGCGGATAGACCGGCTCGACTTTGTAGATGGGCTTGGCCAATTGGATGACGCTGATGCGCGCGGGTTTTTCGGGCGGCGGGGCGACGGGGGCGGTGACCATGGGCCTTACGGTCTCAGGCGGGTGTACGCGCGGCACGATCTGAGCGACCTGGTCGGCGATGCCGAACGGGACGCCATCGGTGAATCCGGGCGGGGCTCCAACGACTCCGGTCCGGCCCGTGCCGGAGGTGAACTCCATGGGGTCATCGACGATGATCATGGGATGATCGGGAATTCTCGATGGCGCTGTGAACGGTCCGCGCGAGGCCTGCAACGGCACCACGTGGGCATGGCGAGGGACCTCCGGGTCGGAAGGCGGAGGAGGCGGCGGCGGACCGGGCGGGGCGAGTGAGATCGCCCAGGAGACGTGCGGGATCACCTGGGGCCAGACCAGAGGCGCCAGGAGCGCGCAACCGATCAAGAGGCACTGTCCCGTGAAACCGGCGAAGGTCGCCCAGACGCGCTTCGTGGACGGAGCAGAACACAATACGGCTGTTTCAAACATGGCGGTCTCCTTTCGTTTTGCGGTCAGCATGCGCGGACGACAAGAGCGATCGTCCGCGCCACGTTATCGGGCAGGCGCCTTCAACTTCCACACCAATAGACACCGGGTGGCGGGCGGAAGTTCCTCTTATCATGGGATGAGTGCAACTGCCGCCGAGAATCCGACGGGCGATCGAAGAACGCGCCGACGATGTGGGATTTCCCGCGCTCAAACGCGCGGCGACGGAGCTATCGGAGGCGTATCGCGAGGGCAAGTCCGCGCGGCTATCGGGCGAAGACGAGATCACGGCATACCTGGCGACACGGATGCCTGCGACGTACGCGGCGGCGCGCGCGGTGCTGGGCGAGCTGCGGGGGATGGAAATCGCGAGCGTGCTCGACGTCGGAGCAGGGACGGGAGCGGCGGCGCTGGCGGCGCGGGAGATTTTTCCCAACGCGGAGAAGGTGACGCTGATCGAGCGCGATCCGGCGCTGGCGGAGACGGCGCTGTCGTTTCTGCCGGGCGCGATCGCGATTCATGCGGACCTGGGCCGCATGACCACGCTGCCGGCGCACGACCTGGTGGTGGCGGCGTGGTCGCTGGGCGAGATTCCGCGGGCGCCGGCGGCGCGGTTGTGGGAAGCGGCGCGGGTGGCACTGGTAGTGATCGAACCGGGCACGCCGCGCGGGGCGGCGATGATTCGACAGGTTCGGGAAGAGTTGCTGGGGGCGGGCGCACACATGATCGCGCCTTGTCCGGCGGCGATGGGGTGCCCGCTGACGGAGCCGGACTGGTGCCACTTCGCGGAGCGGGTGGAGCGGTCGAGCCTGCACCGGCGGTTGAAGGACGGCGCGCTGGGGTACGAGGACGAGAAGTACAGCTACGTGGCGCTGGCCCGGGAGCCGTTTGCGCGGGGTTGGGCTCGGGTCTTGCGGCGGCCGCAGCACCACGCAGGGTTGATCGAACTCAGGTTGTGCACGCCGGCAGGGGTGGAACCGGTTCGAGTGGCGAGGCGCGACCGGACGGCGTTCCGCGCGGCGCGGAAGGCGGAATGGGGCGGGCGCTATTGGACCGGGGCGTAGTAGCCGCGGCGGAAGTACGCGCGCAGAACCGGGAGCTTGAGCTCTTTCGGGGTGATCACCTTGACCTGGAGGGTGTGGTAGCGGCCGTCGCGGGCCTGGTTGGTGGGTGAGTAGCCGAGGACGTAGCGATTGCGCAGCTCGACCCCGATTTTGGCGGCGATATCGGGCAGCTCGTTGACATCGGCGGGAAGATGGCGTCCGCCGGTCTGCTCGCTAAGGTCGTTGAGAAGTCCCGGGCCGGCGGCTTCCTCGGGTGTGCGGCTGCGGAGGCCGTAGGGCTCGAAGACGCCGATGGCGTAGATGAGGACGTCGGCCTCGCGCACGAGGTTGCGGACCTCGGCTTCGGAGTAGCGGCTGCTGTTATCTCCGCCATCGGAGATGATGAGCAGGGCCTTGCGGTTTTTCTGGGATTTTTTGAGCTCGTGCATGGCGAGGAAGATGGCGTCGAGCAGAGCGGTGCGGCCTTTGGACTGGGCGAAGGTGAGGTGGTTCTGGATGTCTTCGGCGTCGCGGGTCAGGGGGACTTCGAGGCGGGGGGTGTCGTTGAATTCGACCAGGAAGAACTCGTCGTCGGTATTGGCGGTCTTGAAGAAAGACGCGGCGGCCATACGGGCCTTCTGGAGCTTGGGCCCCATGCTGCCGCTGATGTCGAAGACGAGGCCGACGGCGACGGGCTCGTCGTCCATGGCGAAGTGGGTGATGGTCTGCTCGACTTTGTCGTCGAAGACTTTGAAGTGCTCCTTTTCGAGGCCGGTTACAGGACGGTTAAAGGGGTCGCAGACGGTGACGGGGACGAGGACGAGGTTGGTGTCGACGCGGAGGTTGGTGGGGCGGCGGGGAGCTTCGGTGGACGCGCCGAGCTTCGGGCGCGGCTGGGTTTGCGTCTGCGGCTGCGAGCGACCGCGAGCCAGCAGGAGGCAAACCACCGCGAGCATGAACGACCGCCGGGTGCACGACATGAGCCGAACCTTGCCCGTATTGTACTCGGTTGCGCGAAGAGCGAGGCGGATCGGGGTGTTACTTCGGTTCCGCCGGAGAAGCGCGAAAAAACGGATGAGGTTTGAAGCAGGCTATTTCAAAGTTCGAACAAAATCGGATAGAATTGTGGATGGCGAGGTGAGTCTTCTCGAGTAGCAGGCCAGCCCTAGTCCCGGATTCGAGTACCTCAGCAGTACGTTCAGCTTCCTACGCCCTTTTTTCCCTTTTCTTTCCCGATTCGTGCCGCGTCTGCGGAGGTGAACTGCGCGAGGTGTCGCGGTACCCGGTTTGCAGGCACTGCATCGCGGCGCCGGAGCCGCTGGAGGCGGAGTTCTTCTGCGCCAGTTGCCGGACACCGTTTCAAAATGCTTTTCCCCTGGATGCCGAGGGGCGCTGCGCGCTGTGCCGGAGCGGCCTGCGCGGCTTCGATGCGGCGTACAGTTTCGCGGCTTACGACGGCGTGCTGCGCCAGTTGATTCATCTTTACAAGTACGGGCGGATCAAGACGCTGGCGGGTCCGCTGAGCGACCTGCTGGCGCGGGCGATGCCGCTCGACGAGAGATTCGACGCGATTGTGCCGGTGCCGCTGCACTGGCTGCGTCGATGGAAGCGCGGATTCAACCAGTCGGAGCTGCTGGCCCGAGCGCTCGGCCGGCGGACGGGAATCCCGGTGGCGAGGGCGCTCCAGCGATCGCAGGCGACGCGCGCGCAGGCGGGTTTGAGCAACCACGCGCGGCGGCAAAACGTGACGCGGGCGTTTCGCGCGCGGGCCGTGGACGGCAAGCGAATTCTGCTGATCGACGATGTGATGACGACCGGCTCGACCGCGGCGGCATGCGGGCGGGCGTTGAAGCAGGCCGGGGCTGCGCGGGTGGCGGTGTTGACGGTGGCCCGGGCCGACCGGCGTTTTTTGGCCGGGTTCGATGCGGGGTTGAACGATTCCAAATCAGGGGAGAGTAGGGAGAATGGCCAGTGACCGAATGCAGAAACCCGTGCTGGTACTGAATGCCAGCTACGAGCCGATCAACATCTGCGCGGCGCGGCGCGCGCTGGTGCTGGTGCTGAAAGGCGTGGCTTCCGCGGAGGAGGAATCATTGATCGCGATACACTCGGCGCGGAACTCCGTGCGGCTGCCCAGCGTGATCCGCCTGCTGGAATACCGGCGCATTCCGCGGCAGACGCGGGCGCTCTCGCGAAAGAACATCCTGATGCGGGACCGGTACACGTGCCAGTACTGCCACAAGACGCTGCCTTCGGCGGAACTGACGCTGGACCATGTGGTTCCGCGGTCGCGGGCCGGAGAATCGGCATGGGAGAACCTGGTGGCGTGCTGCAACCCGTGCAACAACCGGAAGGGGAACCGGACGCCGGATGAAGCGGGGATGCGGCTGCTGCGTCCGCCGCGTCCGTTCAGCCTGCACACGAGCAGGCACCTGATGCGGATGCTCGGCAAAGGCGACGCGCAGTGGCGGAAGTACCTGTTTTACTAAGCGCCGTGGGCGGCCGCACATCCGGAGACATCCAAAGTTGCGCGTCCGGCCGTACTGAAGTATAGTTTCTGGTGAACTGGGTAATCTGTGTTGAGGAGGAGTCTGTGAAGAAAGTACTTGTAGTGTTAACACTTGCGACGGTGAGCGCGATGGCCGCCGATGTCACCGGCTATATTGTGGATTCGAACTGCGCCGCCAAGCAGGGAGCAAAGTCGGCCAGCGACGGCCACGCGGCGTGTGCCGCCAGGTGCATCAAGGGCGGAGCGGCCGCGGTGCTGGTGGATCCCGATGGCAAAGTTTACAAGATTGCCAATCAGGACAAAGTGAGCGCGCACGCGGGCCATAAGGTGACGCTGACCGGCAAGATGGACGGCGACACCATTACCGTGGACGACGTCAAGATGTGATGAAACGGGCCGGCCGGGGCCGGCCCGATCCCCACTGTATTATTCCGTTCCGACCATTGCGCGCATTTCGTGGACGAGGGCGCGCAGAGCGTCGGCATGGCCGTTGAGCTCCTTGCCCGCCGAGGCGCCATCCTGTGCATTTCCGGCTGTGGATTGCGTGACGTCCTGCATCTGGAGGACTGCGCGCGCGATCTGCTCCATGCCTCTTGCCTGCTCCTGGCTTCCGAGGTTGACTTCATCGACGAGGCATTTCACGCGGCCGGCGTTGTCCGTCATAGCTCTGACGGAGCCAGCCATCTGGTCGAGGCGCGAATTGCCGTCGCGTGAAGTTTCGATGGATTCTTCGATGAGGCCGGTGGTATCGCGCGCGGCCTGGGTGCAGCGCTGGGCGAGGTTGCGGACCTCGTCGGCGACGACGGCAAAGCCGAGGCCGGCCTCGCCGGCGCGCGCGGCCTCGACAGCGGCGTTGAGGGCCAGGATGTTGGTCTGGAAGGCGATCTCATCGATCACTTTGATGATGCGGGCGATTTTATTGCTGGAGGTGTCGATTTCCTTCATTTGAGCGACCATGCGATCGAGCGAGTGGTTGACTTCTCCGGCACCGGCGGCGGATTGCTGCATAAGCTCGGCGACCTGCAGGGCGTGGTCCGCGTTTTTGCGGGTGATGGAGAGGATTTCCTCGGTGGATGCGGAGGTCTCTTGGAGAGCGGCGGCCTGGCGGGATGCCCCATCGGCGAGGGATTCGCTGGTTCGACAGACCTGGACGGCGGCGTGGGAGACGCGTTCGGCGCTTTCCAGCATACGCGCCGACAGACCCTTCAACGACCCGTTGGCTTTATGGACCGCCCAGAAGACACCCGCACCGACGGCAAGCGCGATCAGGGTCAGCAGGATTGCGTACAAGCGGGTGCGGGCAGACCGTGCCGAGGATGCAGCCGAGGTCTCCGCGAGATCGCGGTTCTGGTGCTCGACGAGAGCCGCGGCCTGACGCCCGATCTGTTCGAGGTTGGGCTGGACTTTCTGGGCGAAGATGGCGAGACCGGCGTCCATCTGCTGGTTGGAGATAGCCTGCCGGAGCTCGTCGTGACCCTGGAGAACCAGATTGGCCTGCTGATCGAGGCTGCGAATCTGGGAAGCGGCTTCGCGCGAATCGGCCAGGCGGGCGAGCTCCGAGAGCGCTCTTTGGAGAGCTTCGCCGCGCGTTCGGAACTGCTGCCGGTATTCGTCCAGGCGAGCCCGGTCGCCGAGCATGGCGCCAAGGACGCTGCCGCGCTCGAGGCTGGTGAGCTCGGAGGTGGCGGCTTCTACCTGGCCAGCGAGGTACTGCTGCCGGGCGGTGACGTTGACGGCGCGGTCCAACCCGGCGTTGAGATCGCGTAAGGCGAAGATGCCTCCAATGCTGAGCAACAGGATCAGCGCCATCATGACGCCGAAGCTGCCCAGAAGTTTCCGGCTCAAACTCATGGTTCCTCCCTCTTCTACGGTTCGGTCAGGCCTGTGAACGTCCGCTCCCTGACGGTCGCGGCTCCGAAACTACAGCTTGAAATTCATGCTCACCGGCACGAGGGCCTTGACGGCTTTGCCTTCGGCGGTGAACGGGGCGAACCTCCACTTCTTGACAGCTTCCGCCGCGGGCCGGGTCAGCATGGGATTACCGCTGAGGATATTGACCCTTTCAACCGTGCCTGATTCGGTCACGACGGCTTCCAGCTCCACGGGGCCTTCGATCTTCAGTTGCCTGGCAATGGAGGGATAATCCGGCTGTACCTTGGTGGTCGCGTTATTCAGACCTTCGGTCTTACTAACCTTTTTCGGTTCCTGCGCGCAAGCCGCCCCTAAGACAAGGGCCAGAACGGCGAACGTTCGCAGTACGTTCGTTCTCATGCTGTCTTTATCGGCAGAGACCCGGGAAAGTTTATGTCGGGCGGGCCGGTTCGCAGCCCCACTATAATCAGAGAAGGTCTCCCTTCATGCGAAAGCGCCTCTTGTACGGGGTGGCGATTGTGCTGCTCGTGGCCAGCACCATATTCGTGGTGTGGCAGGGCTCGTTCCACCAGCGGGACTTCATGCCCAAGCCGGCGCAGACGCTGATTTTGTGGGCGGTTTCGACGCTGATCTTCGCCTTGATGGTGACGGTCGGCTGGATTCTGGCGCGGGAATTCATAAAACTTTATGTGGCACGGCGGACACACCAGCCGGGTTCGCGGATCCGGACGAAGCTGGTGGTGGGCGCGCTGCTGCTGAGCTGTGTGCCCGTATTCTTCCTAGTCCTTTGGATGTACGAGGTCCTAAGTCTCAATTTGACGGCCTGGTTTACGAACCCCGTGGATCAGCAGGTGAAACTCTACACCGGCGCAGCCGGCGCGCTGGACCGGGAGATGCAGACCCGGGTGAACACGCAGGCGGCTTTGCTTGCGGCGCAGCCGGAAACGCAGCGCGTGCTGGCCGGCGGATCGCTGTCGCACGACGCGCTGGTGCGGTTCGCGGTGGAACAGAAGCTGAGTACAGCGGCAATTCTATCGGCCGCGGGCGGCGTGCTCGACGCTTACGGCGAATGGCCGGCGCGCGCGGAGGAGGGGCGGACGGCGGTGGGCCGGCGCGAGATCCCCGGGGGCAGCGTGGTGGTGGCCGCGGCGGTTCCCGTCAACGCAGCGCGCGACCTGGCGCAGATCAAGCAGTACAGCGACGAGTGGGCCGAGATCCTCGGCGAGCGCAAGAGTATCCGGACGCTGGACCTGATGCTGATGGTGCTGATCACCATGTTCGTGCTGTTCGTGGCGACGTGGCTGGCGCGGCTGCTGGCGAACCGGATCAGCGTGCCGATTACGGCCATCCTGGAGGCGGCCGGCGAAGTGCGGCAGGGGAACCTGAAGCACCGGGTGCACGTGCGCGCGGAGGATGAGCTGGCGCTGCTGGTGAACGGATTCAACCAGATGACGGAGGCGCTGGAGAGCAGCGCGGTGGAGCTGGACCGGCGCAACCGGTTCACGGAAGCGATTCTGGAGAGCATTCCGACGGGCGTGTTGTCGATCGGCGCGGACGGGTCGATCCAGCGGGTGAACCCGGCGCTTTCCAAGATTTTTCCGGCGGAGCAGGTGGCGCGCGCGATGCGACTGGAGGACCTGTTCTCGCGCGACGATACCGCCGAGCTGAAGTACCTCATGAAGCGGGCGCGGCGCACGGGCGCGGCTTCGCGCACGCTGGAACTGCGCACGGAGAGCCGGATGCTGCACCTTTCGGTGACGGTGGCGGCGCTGGAAAGCAAGCTGACGTCGGGATTCGTGGTGGTTCTGGAAGACACCAGCGAGCTGTTGCGCGCGCAGAAGGCGGCGGCGTGGCACGAGGTGGCGCGGCGGGTGGCTCACGAGATCAAGAATCCGTTGACGCCGATCGCGCTTTCGGCGGAGCGAATGAGCCGGCAGCTCGATAAGGTCGAGCTGCCGATGGGGGTGGCGCGGATTGTCCGCGAGTGCGCGGCGACGATCAGCAAGAGTGTGGAATCGGTGAAGACGCTGGTGGACGAGTTCAGCCGGTTCGCGCGGTTCCCGTCGGCGCAACTGGTGCGCAGCGATCTCAACGCGGTGGTGAGGGAGGCGCTGGGGGTGTTCGAAGGGCGCCTGGACGGCATCATGATCCGGACCAGTTTCGCGCCCGGCCTTCCGCCGGTGAACCTGGACCGCGAACAATTTCAACGCGCGGTAGTGAACCTGGTGGACAACGCCGCCGAAGCGATGCAGGATTCGCTGGTGAAATCGCTGTATGTCGCCACGCAGCCGGGGACCGCGGAGACGGTGGAGCTGGTGGTGGCGGATTCCGGCTGCGGTGTCAGCCCGGATGAGAAGGAGAAG
>Ga0335069_10014633_pt1 | contig 10977 bp, 9 predicted proteins | sample Lox_Sample_11_FD_206714 | JGI IMG/M metagenome (GOLD analysis project Ga0335069, IMG submission 206714) | Soil microbial communities from Loxahatchee National Wildlife Refuge, Florida, United States - Lox_Sample_1.1 | ecosystem: Environmental > Terrestrial > Soil > Wetlands | place: USA: Florida... | reverse complement strand
CAAGCACGACGTGCCCAATCTCAACTTTGGCGTCACCTTCCTGCCCGGCGTGAAGGAAGGCCAAGTCTCGTCGTTCGTCGGCGGCGACGTCGTCGCCATCCCCAAGGGTTCGAAGCACCTGGCGACCGCCAAGGCGTTCATCGCCTGGGAGCTGACCGACCAGGCCCAGCTCGAGGGCTTGGCCAGGAACAACATCCTGCCGTCGCGGCCGGCGCTGGCCGACAACAAATATTTCGCCGCCGATCCGCGCGTCGTCGTCACCGCCAAGGCGATCGGCGTCGGCTACGTGCCTTGGGTCTACCATTTCGCCGACATGGTGAACTCCGACTCCAGCCCTTGGATCAACATGTTGCAACGGGCTATTTTTGACGGCGACGTCGACGGGGCGATCACGGAAGCGCGCCAGAAGATGAAGGACATCGCCAGCGAGTGAGCGGCCGACTGGCGATGGAAGGGCGACCCGACATGCAGGCGCGAAGCGCGCGGCAATTGCAAGGCTGGCTGTTCGTTGCGCCGGCCCTGCTGTTCGTCGCTGCCTTCGTGCTGATCCCGCTCGGCCAGCTCGTTTACACGTCGCTGACCGACCGGTCGCTGCTCGGCGGCGGCCGGTTCGTCGGCGCCGAGAACTATCTGCGCATCTGGCGCGACGCCAGCTTCTGGCGCGCTCTGGGTTTCACCGCCAAGTACACGGTCGTCCTGACGCCGATCCTGATGGGGCTCGGCTACGCGCTGGCGCTGCTGACGATCGACAACGCGCCGCTCAAGAAGCTGACGCGGACGATCGTCTTCCTGCCCGTGATCATCGGCCTGTCGAGCTCGAGCCTGCTGTGGTTCTGGCTGCTCGACGAACAGGTCGGATTGTTCGACAAGCTGCTGGTCGATCTGCACATACTCAAGGAGCCGCCGGTCTGGTTCGTCACCGCCGATCTCGCCTTCTGGGCGGTGGTGATCTCGATCAGCTGGAAGGTGGTCGGCTTCGGCATGGTGCTGTTCGTCTCCGGCATCCAGTCGATCAACCCCGACATCCTCGAGGCGGCAATCATGGACGGGGCCGGCTACTGGAGCCGCGTGCGCCGCATCATCGCGCCGCTCACCCGGCGGATCGTTCTGCTGACGACCTTGGTGTCAGCGATTGGCTCGATGCTGGCGTTTGACCAGTTCTACATCATGACGTCGGGCGCGCCACGCGGCCAGACCTTCACGGCGGTCTACTGGATCTACCAGAACTCGTTCGTCTCGTTCAAACTCGGCTACGGCTCGGCGTTGTCGGTCGTGCTGACGCTGATCATCCTCGTCTTCTCGGCGTTGCAGATCGGGCTGACGGCCAGGAGCGAGCGGCCATGAACGCCGCGACGATCGACGCCGCTCCCCTGACCGCGCCGCGCTCTCGGCGCCGCGTTCAGCCGGCCGCCTATCTGGTCGCCGCCGCCTGCGTCGCCGTGATCGCGATCATGGCGGCGCCGCTGGTCTTCTCGCTGCTGGCGTCGATCAAATCGGCGGCCGAAGCCTCGGCCGCGCCGCCGACCTACCTGCCGCATAGTTTCAGCGTGCAAAACTATCTCAAGGTCGCTGGCTACCAGGCCGGCCTCGCCACTTACATCGGCAACTCGATTCTGGTCGCGTTGATGACCATCGTCGCCTGCATCGGGCTGGCGGCGCCAGCCGGCTATGGGCTGGCGCGCTTTTCTCCGCACGGCAAGGAGATCGCCTTCCTGATTCTGCTCGCGCCGATGATGATCCCCTATCAGGCGCTGCTGACTCCGCTCTATCTCGATTTCGCCAAGCTCGGCCTGGTCAACAGCCGCCTCGGACTGGCGATCGTCCACACCATCCTGCAGCTGCCGTTCTCGGTCTATCTAATGCGCAACGCTTTCGAGGCGATCCCGCGCGAGATCGAAGAGGCGGCGATGATCGACGGCTGTTCGGCCTGGCGGCGGCTGACCCACGTCTTTCTGCCGCTCGCGGTTCCGGCGCTGGTCACCGTCGCGCTGTTCGCCTTCATCGCCTCATGGAACGAATTCCTCGGCGCCCTGATCTTCATGACCCGCGAAGCATCGTTCACCATGCCGATCCTGCTGGTCAGCGTCCGCACTGGCGACCATGGCGCGATCGATTGGGGCGCGCTGCAGGCAAGCATCGTCGTCTCGGTCATCCCCTGCCTCGCGGTCTACTTGGCGTTGCAGCGCTACTACATTTCCGGCCTGCTGTCGGGCGCGGTCAAATGAGCTCGTTTCCGCCCGACGACGCGCCCCCCGCCGAAGGCGCCCCGCCCTCCCGCGCCGCGACGCTGCGCGACGTCGCGCGCCTCGCCGGCGTCTCGATCGGCGCCGCCTCGAAAGCCCTCAACGACAATGGCCGTCTGAGCGCCGAGACGCGCGCCAAGGTCTTGAGCGCCGCCAAGGCGCTCGACTACCGCCCGAACGACCTCGCTCAGAGCCTGCATCGCGCCCGCTCAATGACCGTCGGCATCCTGTCGACCGACAGTTTCGGCCGCTTCACCTTCCCGATCGTCGAGGCGCTCGAGCGGCGGCTGTCCGACCAGGGCATCGCCGTCTTCATGTGCAACGCGACCGACGACCCGGCCCGCGAGCGGCGCCACATCGACCAGTTGCTCGGCAAACGTGTCGACGGCCTCGTGGTCACCGCTCGACGCGCCGACATGCGCGCGCCGATCGACGCGGCGGCGCGCGGCCTGCCGACCGTCTACGTGTTCTCGCAGGTCGAAAGCCCCGAGGCGCTTTGCCTGTTGCCGGACGATGAGGGAGGCGCGCGGCTTGCGGTCGAGCATCTTGCCAAGGTTGGCCGCCGGCGCATCGCCCATGTCACTGGCCCTCGCCATTTCGAGGCGGTGCGGCTGCGCGAGCGCGGCTGGCGCCTTGCCCTCGCGGGGGCGGGATTGCCGGTCGGCGACGCCGACTGCCTGTCGGGGCGCTGGTCGGAGGGCTGGGGACGCGAGGCGGTCGGGACGCTGTTTCAGCGCCACGGCGGCGACGTCCCCGACGCGCTGTTCTGCGGCAACGATCAGATTGCCCGCGGCGCGGTCGAGGCCTTGAGGGACCTCGGCCGGTCCGTGCCTGACGACGTCGCGATCGTCGGCTTCGACAACTGGAACGTGATGACCGAAGCAACCCGCCCGCCGTTGACCAGCGTCGACATGAACCTCGGCGCGCTCGGCGGCGAAGCGGGCGCGGCCCTGCTCGACATGATCGCCGGCCGCCGTCTCGCCGGCGTGCGCCGCCTGCCCTGCTCGCTCGTCATCCGCGCCTCCTGTGGCGCGCGCGTCACGGCCGTCGCCTGAGAGGACTCCATGACTGCTCCCTCCTATGCGCCGCTGCCCTTCGCCGAAGTCGCCATGACGGGGCGGTTCTGGCGCGAGCGGCTCGACACCGTGCTGACCCGCACCATCCCGAGCCAGCACGCCAAGCTGAAGGAAGTCGGCATTCTCGACTCGCTGAAGCTGCCGCAGCCAGTCCCGCCGCTGACGATCCCGCGCAACAAGCACAATTTCACCACCCAGATCTTCTGGGACTCCGACGTCGGCAAATGGATCGAGGCGGCGAGCTACGCGCTGTCGCACCGCCGCGACGCAGAGGTCGAAGCGAGGATCGACGCCATCGTCGACGACCTGGCGCGCGCCCAATCGCCCGACGGTTATTTGAACTGCTGGTACAACGGCCGCGAGCCCGGCCAGCGCTGGACCAATCTGCGCGACAACCACGAGCTTTACAACGCCGGCCATCTGCTCGAAGGCGCGATTGCCTACTATCGCGCGACCGGCCGCAGACGACTGCTCGAAGCGATGGAGCGCTATATGGATCACGTGGCTGCGACCTTCGGCCGCGGCGCGGGCCAGAAGCGCGGCTACGATGGCCATCAGGAGATCGAGCTGGCGCTGGTCAAACTGTTCCGCCTGACCGGCGACCGTCGCCGGCTCGATCTCGCCGCCTATTTCATCGACGAGCGCGGCCGCGAGCCGCACTATTTCACTCAGGAGGCGATCGCCCGCGGCGAGGATCCCGCCGCCTTCTGGGCCGGCACGTATGAGTACAACCAGTCGCACCTGCCGGTCCGCCAGCAGACCAAGATGGTCGGCCACGCGGTGCGGGCGATGTACATGGCCGCGGCGATGGCCGATCTCGCGCTGCTCAACGCCGACGCCGGGCTCAAGCGCGCCTGCGAGGCCTTGTGGCGCGACGTCGTCACGGCGCAGATCTACGTCACCGGCGGGCTCGGGCCGAAGGAGAGCAACGAAGGGTTCACCGAACCCTTCGACCTGCCTAACGAGACCGCCTACGCCGAAACCTGCGCTTCGGTCGCACTGGTCTTCTGGGCCCAGCGGATGCTGCATCTCGATCTCGACGGCGCCTACGCCGATGTGATGGAGCGCGCCCTGTTCAACGGCGCGCTGAGCGGTCTGTCACGCGGCGGAATGCATTACTTCTACGCCAATCCGCTCGAGAGCCGCGGCCAGCACCGACGCTGGGCCTGGCACGTCTGCCCGTGCTGCACGATGAACGTCGCCCGGCTCGTCGCGTCGGTTGGCGGCTATTTCCTGTCGACTTCCGAGAACGCCGTCGCGATCCACCTCTACGGCGGCTTCGCCGCCTCGCCGACCGTCGCCGGCCAACGGATCGCGATCCGCGAGACCAGCGACTATCCGTGGTCCGGCGACATCCGCATCGCGGTCGACCCCGAGACGCCGACCGAATTTGCGCTCAAGCTGCGCGTTCCCGGGTGGGCCCAGTCGGCGACAGCGACGCTCAATGGCCAACCGATCGCGCTCGCGACCGAGCGTGGCTACGCGACGATCATGCGCGAATGGCGCGCCGGCGACGTCGTCACACTGGCGCTGCCGATGCCGCCTGAGCGACTCTACGCGCACGCCAACGTGCGGATGGACGCCGGCCGCGTCGCGCTCAGACGCGGGCCGCTGATCTATTGCGTCGAGGAGGCCGACAATCCTAGCGCTCCGCCGCATCGCCTGACCCTGCCGCGCGCTGCGCCGCTGACCGCGGAACCGGTCGACCTGTTCGGCGGCGTCACGATGATCCAGGCGCCGGCGAAAGTCTTGGTCGCCGGCGACGGCGAGCCGCTCTACGCGACCGCGCCGCCGCGGTCGCGCGACGCGACGCTCGCCGCCATCCCCTACTTCCTGTGGGCCAACCGCGAGCCCGGGTCGATGCAGGTTTGGATCGCCGAAGCGGTCGAGCCCGTTTAGGGTGGTTCTCCGATCGCAGCAGGACGAAACAACCCAACGTGAAACGGCTCAGTCTTACGACCGCTGGATCGCTTCGCTGCGCTCGCGATGACGGACTCGATTCGGTCTGCCCGGAAAGTCGCTCCAGAGCAGTACGCCTGCGCGGCGCCGTCAGTTGATGCGCTTTCCGTCCGCGCCGAAGCGGTGCACGCGCGGTTCGCGCGGCGCGACGAAGATCGTCTGCCCGACCGCGAGCGGATTCTCGCCTGGCAGTCGGATCGTCAGCGACCCGATCCCATCGGCGTCGGCGTGGACCAGCGTGTCGGATCCAAGATGCTCGGCGAGCCGCACCGTCGCTTTCCACTCGCCTTCGGTCGTCGAGACGTCGGCGTGTTCGGGGCGGATTCCGATCGTCGCCGCGCCGCGCCGGGCGGCGGACTCGCCGCGGATCAAATTCATGGTCGGCGAGCCGATGAAGCTCGCCACGAACAGCCCGTTCGGCCGGTTGTAGAGCTCGAGCGGCGTGCCGACTTGCATCACCGAACCCTTGTCGAGCACGACGATCTTGTTGGCCATAGTCATCGCTTCGACCTGGTCGTGGGTGACATAGATCATCGTCGTCTTCAGCGTGTTGTGCAGTTCGCCGATTTCGACCCGCATCTGCACCCTGAGCGCCGCGTCGAGGTTGGACAGCGGCTCGTCGAACAGGAACGCCTTCGGCTCGCGCACGATCGCCCGGCCGATGGCGACGCGCTGGCGCTGGCCGCCTGAAAGCTGACGCGGCTTGCGGTCGAGATAATCGGTGAGGTTGAGAGTCGCGGCCGCCTTGGCGACTTTGCGCTCGATCACGTCCGCCTTGTCGCCCGCCATCTTGAGCGCGAAGCCGATGTTGTTGCGTACGCTCATGTGCGGATAGAGCGCGTAGGACTGGAACACCATCGCCAAGCCGCGCTGCGCCGGCCCAATGTCGGTGACGTCCTTGCCGTCGATGAAGATCTTGCCGTCGGTTAGGTCTTCCAGACCGGCGATCAGCCGGAGCAGGGTCGACTTGCCGCAGCCGGACGGGCCGACGAAGACGGCGAACTCGCCGTTCTCGATGTCGAGGTTGACGTCGTTGATGACGCTGACGGCGCCGAACGCCTTGCGCACCGCCTGCAACTTTATCGCGCCCATACCCGCCAGACCTCCCTGCCGGACTCATGCGCAGCCTGTCGAAGCTCCTGCAGACGCGCTCCCGACTGGGCGGCGCATTAGGCGCAACGACAACCGAAGCGCGTTCTCCGCCGCTCCACCTGCCCGACGCTCGGCCTCCGCGAACGCATTTTCCGTCAACTATGCGAGCGCTGCAACGCCCGCAGAGGAATGCGGCCCGCCGTCAGCCAAGGCAGGCCCGCTGGTAGAGATCGAGCACCCGCCGCACGGCGGCGATCGCCAGGTTGCGCGGCCGCGCGATCAGCGATCCGTCGGCCACCGCCGGCAGGAGCGCGCCGAGATACTGGCTGATCAGCGGCTCGGGAATGACGCGGTCGCCGAGCCTGGCGAAAAGCCGGTCGACCGCCGCCCGCGCCGGCGGACGGGTCCAGTAGTAACGGATGCGGTCGCTGAAGCTGAAGTGTCGTTGGAAGCGCAGTTGGTCGGCGTCGCCGTCGTAATAGCGGCGCCAGTTTTCCGGCTCGCTCAGCATCAGCGCCTCCATGGCCGCCGGAAGGCTCTCCTCGGGCGGCGCGGGGCGAAGCGCCTGGGCGACGGCGTCAAGCCCGTAGAACGCTTCGCGTAGCGCAAAGGTCAACCAGGGGCCGACCTTGAGGATGGCGAAGCCGTCGCGGACCAGGGCGTCGAGCGCCGCCGCCGGCTGATAGTCGGTCGAGTGCGCCTCGAACACGAAGCTTGGCATTTGGGCCAACGATGCGACGAGGTCTCGCGCCTCGTCCGGCCGGTAGGCGACGACGTCGGCGCTGGCGAATTCGACCCCTGGTTGGACGACGACGCCGATTGCGCGCTCAAACGCGTCCTCGAGACGACGGGCTTTGAAGGCGCGGCGGTGCGCCTCTATGGTTTCCAGAGCCGCCCGCGGGCGAGTCACACTGAGCGTGTCGAGCGCGTGCTGCGCGCCGCCAGGGACCGGAACCTCAGTGCCAATGATGTAGACCGGCGCCGCGGCGCCGGCGGCTTCCGCCGCCGCGGCAAGCTCGGCGGCGCGCGCGGCGATAACTTCGTCCGGCAACGCTGCGGCGTCCCCCACGCAGGCCATGCTGGCGTCGAGATGCAGCTTTGAAAAGCCGGCGCGCGCGTAGGACGCGATCATGACCGTCGCGCGCTGCATCGCCTCCTCGGCCGGCAGATGCTTCCAAGGATTGGGGCCGAGGTGATCGCCGCCGAGAATGAGCCGCGAACGATCGAAGCCGACCCGGTCGGCAATCGACTCGACGAAGCCGCGGAACGCGGACGGCGTCATGCCGGTGTAGCCGCCCTCTTGATTGACCTGGTTGCAGGTCGCCTCGATCAACACCCGCCGCCCGGTCTCGACGCCCTGCAGCAGGGCCGCCTCGATCACCATCGGATGGGCGGTGCAAATCGACGCGACGCCTAACGCCCCGTCGGTCAGGCGCTCGCTCACCAGCGGCGGCAGGACGCGCGTCATTGCGGCAGCTTCGCCGAGCGCGCCGCCAAGAACGCCTCGATCTCCGCCTGGCTTGAGGCGCCTTCCATAGGCCCCTGCCGGGTCACCGCGAGCGCGCCGCTCGCCGCTGCGTAGGTCAGGCAGCGGGCCGGCGACATGCCGCGCAGCCAGCAGCTGACGAAGGTCGCGCCGAAGCTGTCGCCAGCCCCGGTCGGATCGACTTCCTCTACTACGAACCCCGGCTGCATGAGGCGCGTCGACGCGTCGCAATAGCGCGCCCCCGCCGCGCCCTGCTTGTGGACGACGGCGCGGACGCCGCCGGCCAGGATCTCGGTTATCGCCTCGTCCTCGTCCTTGGCCGCGGTGAACAGGGTCAGCTCGGCGCCGCTCGGCAGAAACAGGTCGCAGCGCCGGAACAGCGCCTCGCACGCTTCGCGAAGTCCCGGCAGGTTCAGCATTTCCGGCCGCAGGTTGGGGTCGAACGACACGGTGCCGCCGCGTTCCTTGACCACTTCGACCGCCTCCCGGACGATGCCGACGATCTTCGACGAGAACAGCGCCGTTCCCATCACATGCATGTGGTCGCTGCGGGCGAGCACGGCGCGCGCCGCCGCGTCGAGCTCAACCCGCCCCGAAGCGCTCTGTTTGATATTGAAGACGAAGGCGCGCGAGCCGTCGGGCCGGTACCGCACAAACGCGCTGCCGGTGACCGCCTCCGGATCAATCCGGATTCCGCTCACGTCGACCCCGTCGCGGCGCAGGCGGTTGAGGTTGACGCGCCCGAAGTCGTCGTCGCCGACGCAGCCGATCATCGCCGCCGGCTGGCCGAAGCGCGCCGCCTGATCGACGAAGATCGCCGGGGCGCCGGACGGGAACGGGCCGATCAGCTTGACCGGCTCGAGGAATCCGTCGCCCCGCTCGGTCGCCATGATCTCGACGAGGATCTCGCCGATCGTGACAATCGACTTCATCGCTCAGCTCATCCAGTTGCCGCCGTCGATGTTGTAGGTCTGCGCGACGATGTAATCAGCGTCTTCGCTGGCCAGGAAGGTCGCCAGGCCGCCGATTTCTTCTGGCTTCGCCATGCGGCCGAACGGTACCGCGAGCCCAACCACCCGCTTCTTCTCGCCGAGCGGCAGGTGCTCGTACTTGGCGAACATCGAGTCGACGTGGTCCCAGTGCTCGTTGTCGACCACGCCGGGCGCAATGGCGTTGACGTTGATGTGGTGCTTGATCAGGTCGAGACCGGCGCTCTGGGTGAGGCTGATTACCGCCGCCTTGGTCGAGCAGTAGATGGCGACCAGCGCTTCGCCGCGGCGCCCGGCCTGGGAGGCGAAGTTGATGATCTTGCCGCCGTGGCCTTGCTTGATCATCTGCTTGGCGCCCGACTGCAGCATGAACAGCAGCCCTTCGACGTTGACCGCATAGACGCGGCGATAGCTCTCGCGGGTGATCTCGACGATCGGCGCCAAGTCGAAGATGCCGGCGTTGTTGACCAGGATGTCGAGGCTGCCGAAATGCTTGACCGTCGCCGCGATCGTCGCGTCGATCGACTCCTGCTCAGGAAGGACAAGTTTGAGGCCGAGCGCGTTGGGCCCGAGTTCCGCTGCGGCCTTCTTCGCGCCGTCCTCGTTGAGGTCGGCGATGACGACCTTCGCGCCTTCGTTGACGTATCGCGTGGCGATCGCCCGGCCGATGCCGCGCGCCGCGCCGGTGATGATCGCAACTTTATCCTTGAGTTTCATGATCTCCTCCTTGGAGTGGCGAGCGACGCGAACCGCGCGCGCGCCTGTGATCGGGTCGACCGAGCCGGCGGACCGGCCCTCAAATCCGAATGCGTGACCAACTCGCCCCAGCGGCCCAGGCCAGCGGCGGTCGGCTCACGGGGGCGTAATCTCCCCATTGACGTCCCACAAGTCCTCCCAAGTCTGCCCGTCCTTCCACAGGAAGACTTGGCCTTTGATCAGGCGGCAATTGCGGTCGACTCCGGCGATGGCGCGCATTTCGTCGTCGCTCAACGGATCCTCGGTCGCGGCGCGGAGGTTGGCGGCGTAGTTGCGCGGGCTGACCGAGAAGGGAATCGGGGCCTGGCCGCGCTGCACCGCCCATTTGATGCAAACCGCCGCGGGATGGACGCCGTGCTGTTTGGCGATCGCGACGATGACCGGATCTTCCATCGGCGACGTGTCTTCTGGCGTGCGGTCGCGCTCGGGGCGGCCGGGCGAACCGAGCGGGCAATAGCCGATCGGCTGGATTCCATGGTCGACGACGAACCTGAACAGCTCCGGCTGCTGGAAATGGGGGTGAAGCTCCATTTCGTTGACTGCCGGCTTGATGCGGGCGTCGCGCAGGATAAGCTTCAGCTTGGGCACGGTCACATTCGACGTGCCGATATGGCGGACCAGCCCGCGATCGACCAGCTCCTCCATCTTGCGCCAGGTCTTCATGAAGTCGGCGTGGATGTAAGGCTTCGCGTCGGGGCTGCGCGAGCTCACGTCGCAGCCAGGCGGGTGGTAGTTGGGAAACGGCCAATGGACGAGGAAGAGATCGAGATAGTCGAGCCTCAGGTCGGCGAGCGATTTGCGGCACGAGGCGGCGACATCGTCCTCGCCGTGCTTGTCGTTCCACAACTTCGAGGTGACCCAGATCTCGTCGCGCTTCAGTCCGCCGGCGAGGATCGCCTGCAGCGACTCGCCGACCACGTCTTCGTTGCCATAGACCGACGCGCAATCGAAGTGCCGATAGCCGATGGCGGCGGCGCCTCTGACCGCAGCCGCGACTTGACTCGGCGAGACACTATCAGAGCCGAACGTGCCGAGCCCGACCGCCGGCATCGTCGCGCCGGTGTAGAGTTTCCTTTGCGGGACCGCCTTGGGGTCGACCGGCGCCAGGCCGTTGTCGTCGCCTTTGCTCATTTCATGTCCTCGACTGCTGTCGCCCTGGTCGGAACGATTTCGAAAAACCTCCGCCTCACCGTTTCCTGGTCCTGAGGGTGTCGAAGTAGACGACGGCGATGATCAGCAGGCCGGTGATGATGCGCTGCCAGAACGGGTTGAGGTTGAGGAGGTTGGCGCCGTTGTTGATGGTGGTGAGGATGAACGAGCCGATCAGCGGGCCGTGGATGGTGCCGATCGCCCCGAACAGGCTGGTGCCGCCGATC
>Ga0335069_10014631_pt1 | contig 10979 bp, 9 predicted proteins | sample Lox_Sample_11_FD_206714 | JGI IMG/M metagenome (GOLD analysis project Ga0335069, IMG submission 206714) | Soil microbial communities from Loxahatchee National Wildlife Refuge, Florida, United States - Lox_Sample_1.1 | ecosystem: Environmental > Terrestrial > Soil > Wetlands | place: USA: Florida... | reverse complement strand
GGTTGTTTCAGTTATGGCGGGATGTTTGTTAGGCGTGGCGATTACGTACGCATTCCATAAAAAAATCTGGACAATCGCTGATATTGACCCCGTGGAAGAAAAAGAAGAAAAACGGGATACAGAATAAGTTCTGCATCCCGTAGAAGAATCTCAAAATCACATCGAACAAAAAAGAACAACAACTTCCGAGCGCTGTTATTTTTTGTTTTCATTCAACAATTTATGGTACGTTTTTTTATTTTTTACGATATTGATGGCAACCTGCAATTGTTTGTCGCGCGGAAAAACCGATTCCATCCGCGCTTTGTCGCCTTTCATACGTCCAAGAATTTCCGAGTACAACACTTCGCCAACTTCTTTGCGAAACCGTTGAATCTGCAATTCCTTTTCTTTCTTCGCCATGACTTCTAATTTATCGACGCCGTCAAAGAATGATCGATCGTAGCGCGCGGTAGTTGCTATTTCGCGCAATTCTTTCAGCTTCTCGCTTCCTTCTTCCCGATATTCAAATCCTTTTTCTTTGAGGAAGCGTTCAAAATCTTTGATGATGTCGTCTGTGACTTTGAAACTATCCGGCAGGGTTTTCTTTTCTGCAGCATAATGATTGGCGTACTGGAAAAACATCGATTTGTGAGACAGTGCTTCAAGATACGGAATATGTACGCTGTCCGTCACGGCAGTATCAGGTGCAATGCCGCCGCCATCCCACACAATGCGATTATGTTTTGTTGTGAAGCTGTGCTTCAAACTATCCGGTATGGCAGTGGCATCGCCGTCTTCATCGCGATGTTCGTAATCCACTTCTTGAATACATCTGCCGCTGGGCGTATAATATTTTGCTGTCGTCATTTTCAGCGATGCATTTTCCGAAATTCTCGAAATCGTTTGCACTAATCCTTTACCGAACGTTCGCGTTCCGACGATCACGCCCGCATCTAAATCCTGCACCGCGCCTGCAACAATTTCGCTCGCGCTTGCGCTGTAACGGCTGACCAACACGGCCAACGGAATATTGCCTGCCATTGGTTTTTCAGTGGAAAAATATTTTCGCTCCGAATCGCTTTTCCGACCGCGCGTAGAAACGACAAGCGAACTATCCGGCACAAATTTCGAAACAATATTCACGGCGCTTTCTAATAACCCGCCGGGGTTATCGCGCAAATCCAGAATGACGCCTTGCAGATGGCCGGTCGCCTGTAACTCTTTAAGTGCATTGCGCAGGTCATCATCGGCTGTGCGCGAAAATCGTTCCAAGCGGATATAGCCGATGCCCTCCGCAACATAACCGGCATACGTTACATTGCGTACGGATATTTCTTCGCGCAGCATAACAAACTCCAGCGGATCTTTTTCGCCTTCGCGCATCATTTTCATTTTGATGGGCGTTCCCGGCGCGCCACGGACGAGCATCCGAATATCCTGCAACGGCATTCCATGAACCGGTTTATCGTCGATCGCAATGATTTGGTCGCCCACTTCCACACCTTGCTTCGCCGCAGAAAATCCTTCTAACAAATCAATCACCGTAATCGCGCCGTCTCGCAAACCAATCGTTACGCCGATACCGCCGTATTTTCCCGTTGTCACTAAATCGATTTCATCGCCGTCTTTATCTTCAATATAGACAGTATAAGGATCCAACGTTTTCAACATGCCGTCGATGCCGGCACGCATAAAATCTTCCGGATCAACTTCGTCCACGTAATTCACCGCAACTTCTTTATAGACTTTGGTAAAGATATCGATACCGCGATACATTTTGAGAAGGAGTTCAGAATCGCTGAGCGCAACAAAACCAAAAGCGCTTATCCCCATTATGGTGGTCGTCAACGCGATCATCCATATTCGGTGACGGCGCTGCAAAAACCAATTTTTCATTTTGCATCCTTCAATTTCATGGTTTACTCGTAAGCCGGTCGAATTCCTGCCATATTTCATCATGTAAATCATCGATCGATTTTAATCCATCCAGCACCCGGTACCGGCTATGACTTTTTGCGATCTGCAAATAACCACCGCGTACACGTTCATAAAAGCTGATGTCGTTCGATTCCATGCGGTCACGTTTTGCCTTCGCACGTGCAATACGTTTTTCAATTTCTCGAATGGGAATATCTAAAAAGAATGTCAAATCCGGCTCCAACCCATCGACTGCAAATTTGTTGATGGCTTCGATCGCGGCAAGATCGATCTTCCGCCCATACCCTTGGTAGGCAGTGGTCGAATCGAAATAGCGGTCGCAGATCACCGTCATCATTCCTTCCAGCGCCGGCACAATGACTTCTTTTACCAACTGCGAACGGCTTTCTGAAAATAAAAACAATTCGCTCGCATCCGTCAAACTGATGTTTTCTTTATCGAGTAATATTTTTCGAATCTTCTCGCCGATTTCTGTGCCGCCCGGTTCGCGCAGCAACAAAACACGATTCCCTTGCATGGTGATACGATCCGACAACATTTTTACTTGTGTGGATTTGCCGGAATAATCAAGGCCTTCAAATGTGATTAACATGGCATGTAATTTTAGAGGTTTATCGACTTCAAATGTTCACACATACGTCCCATTACTTATGAAGCAAAGTACCAAAAATCGTTCTGTGATGCAACCAATGTTGTAGCGGGAAACGAAATGTCGTCCTTGCTCCTCAGCACTTTTTTTGCTACCATAGTTTTATCAATGCTGTCATTACGATAACAGAATGCCCAAAGCAACAACGTTACATAGCCCGTCGCATTCCGTGCCGCCAACATCGCATGCTCAGGAGTTGTTGGAAAAAAGGAAACAGGAATCGCGCGAAGAAGATTCTGCGCTCATTAAGCGAGCGCTTGCAGGCGACCAGCGTGCGTTTCGCCGTATCCGGCAAAAATATCAAGAAACCATTGCCCGTCTTATCGGACGAATCGTACGAAATAAAAAAGAAGAAGTGGATGATTTAACACAAGAAGCGTTCATTAAAGCATTTACTTCGCTTGCAAGTTTTAATGAAGAATATGCATTTTCCACATGGTTGTATAAAATCGCCACCAATAACGCTATCGATTACATCCGCAAACGGAAGCTGCAAACTTTTTCCATCGATAAACCGCTGGAATCCGAAGAAAGCGATTATTCGTTTGAACTGCCGGATTCCGAATTGGTGCCGGATCAAAAACTGATCGCGGCACAACGAAAAAAAATGTTGGATGATGCGATGAACGCTCTTCCACCCAAATATCGTTTGGTTATGACGATGCGGCACGTGGATGAAAAAGAATATCAAGAAATTGCAAAAGTCCTCAAACTTCCGCTCGGAACTGTCAAAGCGCATATTTTCCGCGCTCGGGAAATGCTTTACAAACAACTTAAAGACAAAATGCGGCATTATTAATGTAACCTCCTGCTCTTCTTTTCGTAGTAAGAAGCAGCGAGAATATGTACTATGCAACGTAAACTCTTTATTGGAATCCTTTCTACGGCCGCAATCGTAGTCGCCCTTGCCGCGTTTGCAGATGCATCGCCGCTGAAGCATCGCGAAATACAACGCGGAAAAGAACGCAAGCTACAAGTCGTCATGGAAGTTTCGTACGGCGCAGTAACCATTGAACACGGAGCAGGGAATAACGCCGTCGTTCTGGATTATGATGAGGCAGACGAGGCACGAAATAAATTACAAATATCTTACGATGTCTCTAACGGCTGCGGCTATCTTCATATTAGATCAAAAGAATCGACGCATTTCTGGGGCGGCGGTGATTCCGATAACAATAGTAACAAACATCATCTGTACATTAAGTTGACCGATGCACTTCCGATTGATTTTGATCTTTCGCTGGGCGCAGGAAACAGCGACATCGACCTCACCGATTTACAAGTGAATGAATTAAAAATATCGACCGGTGCCAGCAGTATGAAAATGCATTGCGATAAATTGAATCGGCTTTCCGCAAACGACGTGACCATCGAATCCGGTGTGAGCAGCTTTAAGGCAGATGGGTTATGCAATTTGAATTTTCGCAATTTGAAATTCAGTGGCGGTATTGGGTCGTACAAATTAGATTTTGGTGGCTCTCTGGCACAAAGCGCGCGCGTGAAAGTGGAAGTCGGGCTCGGTTCCATCACCATTACCGTACCGAAATCCATTCCCTCAAAATTATTTTATGACGATAACTGGCTTTCCAGCATTCACGTGGATGATGATTTTGAAAAAATTCACAGCGGCGAGTACCAAACAGAAGATTTCAATAACGCAACAGCACGATTAACGTTCGATGTCGAAGCAGGTCTCGGCAGCGTCAAAATACGTCGAGCGCAGTAACAACCGCCACTGCTTTTTCTTTCTCTTACCCAACCCCGAAATGAAAAAATTGTCCCCAAGATCGCGGATGACTTACTTCACGCGTGCGAATGAGGTTCAACAATGCCTGACGATAGGCATCACCCGGTGCAAGTCCGTTCGCAAGCTGCGTATAAAAAAATTCGCTGAAATATTTTGCTGCGCGCCGATCAGCTGACCATTCATTCATAAAGACATCCGACGTTCCGTTAAGGTGTAAAAACAATGCTTGGTCCGATGTCAAACCAGTTCCCTGCCCGGATTGATTTGAAAGGAGAATCATCGGCACAGCTTGCATCTCCGATAATTTTGAAAACGGCAACGTAATCGATTCTTCGACTGTTAAGCCATTGGAAAGAACGAATGTTCCAAGCGGATGTTCGGCATTCGAAGCGCCAAACTCGGTAGAAAGCTGTAAAACATCTGCATTCACCGATCGTAAATTATCCCACGATGCTTCGATGCCGATTCTGAGCGTTGCACCCCGGAAGAAACTTCGCACATCATGCAATTCATAATCGATCGACCAATTTTTCCCCGTGGGATTTCCAAACGCAACAATATCGCGAATGCGCGTTGCATCCACTGTGTGGTATCGCAGAGAAGCCATGGACGGCACATAATCCACACTTGTCATTTCAATCACATACCGGACGTTATTCTGCCGATCCTGCTGTTCAATGGCATGAAAGGGAAATCCTTCCATCGCTTTATTGGAAACAATGACCAAATTCTTATCGAACAAATCTTCCACCGGAAGCAAGAGCAGATTGTATAATTGTGTTGACAGGACGGCGAACCGAGTCATTGCCGGCATACTGGCAACGCCGCCTTCGCCGGAATAGACATTCGGGTCTTGCAAGAGCCGCTGATATTCGTGCATCAAGTTCAAAAGAGTATTTCTGCCGATTGCCGATTGTCGCACAACCAATTGTGTATGGGTCATTGCAAAAATATATAATCGGTCGTCGGACGGCAAAAATTCTACAACAAGTGCCCCGCGCGGAATGTATTTTTCTAACGACATTACATCGACGGGCTGCGGTGCCACCAACGTTTCATAATTGGGCTGCACGGCAATTATTTGACGGCTTTCGTTTTGCACAAATCGTTTTGCCGATTCAAGGTCTGCGCGGAGAGCGGCAATTTGCATTTTCTGTTCCGACAATTCTTTTTGAGAAAGCTGGGCGCTTAATTCTAATTCGATCCAACAAACATTTTGCATTCGCGTACGAAGATCGAGTGTCCGTTGTTTTACATCGGGACGATGAAGTGCCACTTCCACGGACCGAAACGATTCTCCCAATTGATGAAGCCGTGAAAGCTCCATAATTTTCAGCGCTTCCTCCGTTTTATGCTGCTGAATTAATACCGCACTTAATGCGCGGTACCATTCTTCATGATTCCGCGTTATGCCGAGTTGTTCCTGATACACCGAATGAATTGCAGGATCGGCATACTCGGCATCTGTATTCTGCGCAAGCATGACAGCGTCATGGTCGCGCTCTGCCATTGTGCCGAGCATATAATACATATATCCTTCGCCTGCAATGTGCCCGCATTCATGGAATCCATGTGCGGCTTGTTCATAAAATTTTCGTTCCTGCTGCGCTCGCTGTGCAGGTGGTATCGTTGCGAGGTTGCAGCGGCCAAGAAAAATCGAAAGATAATTTTCTGCAATCCGGTCTCCGGACACACGCGCTGATTCCAAAGCATCGAAATAATATTTTACCGCATCGGAAAATTTGCCGCTGTGTTCATATAATTGTGCAATATGAAACAGGCCGACAGCTTCTTCCTCTTTGCCCGTTCGAGCCCGGCGAAGAATATTGACTGCGTCACGATAATGACGCAGCGCTTCATTCAAATTGTGCTGTGCTTCTTTCAATTGGCCGTACGCGATATGCAACTGTGAAGCAAGAGAAGGATTTTGTGAACTAGAAATCGCATTGAGCGCTTGCGTTAAAGAATTATCCGCTTCAACATCCTGGTGTTGAATGTGATATACTTTGCTCTGCCCCAACAGCGCGGCGGCAATTCGTTGCGGATCTCCCATGGTTTGCGATTGCGAAAGAGAAATTTTGTACTCTTCCAGCGCTTGGTCGATACTTTCATTTGCTTGGAACACCGATGCAAGATGGAGATGCGCATCGGCAGCCGCAGTTTTGTCGTCGAAGGCAGATGCAGATGTGAGCACCGCCCGATATTGTGCAATCGCCTGGCCATACTCCTGGAGCTCGGCATACAAATCGCCCTCCTGCAATACGGCCCGTTCTTCGCCGTGAACATCGCCTTCTTTCCGCTTGACGGCGATCGATTCATTGAACGACTCCATCGCAGATCGAAATTCGCCTAATTGTACTTTCACTTGTGCAAGCGAAACGAGTGCCTCGCCAAGTCTTGCCGAATTGTTGTTTTGTCGGTACGCAGCAATGCTTTGTTCCAGCAACGGCTCTGCCTGACGAAACGAATGTTCATTCACTAAAGCAAGCGCTTTGTCATACAATTCTCCCAGATCATTCGCACTGCGGTCGTTGACATCGCATGCTATCCACAGCATGCTGACGGCGCCAATCAAGATCAAGTGCAGCAGTCTCACGAAGGTAACGATCGATATGGTGTATGGAACATGATTTTTCCTTTTCGTTTCTCAATAGAATATAGCAAGTCGCAATTCTATCTTCAAGAAAAGATTTCGTGTGCGCTACGATTGTCTTTTAAAATCGGAACGATGTCATCCGCATTGTTGGACATAATTCCATCGACCCCCAGATGTAATACTTTTTGCGCATCCTTGATGGAATTCAACGTATAGACATAGACCGCAATACCATGGGCATGTGCATCGGTAATAGCGCGGCGAGTTAACTCGCGTTTGGCGCACACGTACACTGATGCCTTCACCGGCAGGGCTAACATCGATGGCAGCTTGCCCATATCGCGCGTCATGTGAAAAAGGACGCCCGTCGTGGACGACGGGCTTATTTTTTTTAGACTGTCCACAAGATGATGATTGAACGAAGAAAACACCACGCGGTGATTCATGTTGCACTGTTCGACAACCTCGAGCACTTTTCGTTCTACCAATCCATCCGGTTCACGATGTCCCCAATCGGATTTGATTTCGATATTCACGAACAATTTTCCGCCCACAGCGTGCAGCACTTCGCGCAACGTCGGAATGCGTTGTTCGGAAAATGAAGGATGAAACCATGAGCCGGCATCATAATGCTTCAATTCGTCCAGCGAATAATTTCTCGCCGGGCCATTGCCCGTCGATGTGCGCTGCAGCGACCGGTCATGAAAGACGATCACCTCTTCATCTTTGGACAGGCGCACATCTAATTCGATCATGTCAATACCATCCGTTTGTGCCGCATGTTCAAATGCCGCAAGCGTATTCTCGGGAAACTTTGCAGAGATGCCACGATGCGCAATGATGTACGGTCGATGATCCGGTTCCGGTATTGGCTGCAATGCGGGCATCGTTAAATGTGCGTTGTGCCTTTATAAAGAACATCCAGAATCAGCTTATGCACATAACCGATTTCGTGCATGCCGTTCACGGCGGCAAGACGCCCGCTCTTTTGATAATAATCGATGAGCGGTTTGGTTTGCTGCTGATAGACATCGAGACGGCGTTTGATGGATTCGGGTTTATCGTCATCGCGCTGATAAATTTCTCCGCCACATTGTTTGCAGGTGCGTTCGCCTGCAAGCAGCTGCGAAGCAATATAAATACGCCCGCAACCGCGACAGAGCAATCGTTCGCTCAAGCGCCGGATAATTTCATTATTATCGACGTCCATGCTGACGACATAATCCAATTTGATGTTCAGCTTTGCGAACAATCCATCCAATGCGGATGCTTGCGGCAGTGTGCGCGGAAATCCGTCTAAAATAAAATTCTCGCGCGCTGCATCGGATTTTAGAACTTCTTCAATTAATCCGATCACGACTTCATCCGGTACTAAATTGCCGGCATCCATAAATGATTTGGCTTTCAATCCCAGTGCAGTTTTATTTTTGACTGCTTCGCGCAGCAAATCGCCTGTGGAAATATGCGCGCAATGGAATTCTTCGACAAGAAGTTTTGCCTGAGTACCTTTCCCCACGCCTGGAGGTCCAAAAAGAATAATTTTCATACGTTCCTTATGTTCTGTGAAAGTAAAGTGATAATAATAACTGTGTTAATGTAAGAAATTTTTGCTTTGACCGATACCGCAATTTTAAAAAACTACTTGCAGGTTCAATGCGAAGGATGTGAACGTCGATTGATATTCGAGCGACGGCACCAACACCAATAACGGGCCGTGAACCATGCGCGTTCCGATTTCTAGACCGCCACGCAAGCAAACATTCCAATCGGCACGTGTCATGGATATGCCACCGCCGAGCATCGGTTGGAAAAAGAAAACATTCCAATAGCCGATCCGCTTATGCGCCGTCACATCGAAAATATAAGCATCTAATGTCTGTGTCGTTGTGATATTTTTTGTATAATAGGAAATTGCCGGAATCGAATCCGGTTCTGCAACGGCCGATGTATTCGTCGATGGATAATGTCGATAACTGAATGTTACGCCAACCGTCGGCGCGTGCAGATCATCTTCTTGCTTGACAATATAATACGTCATGCTGGGAGAAAGAATTCCGTTTTTGAAGTCGCCCGCATTGGCTTTGATGAACGTCAATCCTGCATCAAGAAACCCTTTATAGGAATATCCAGCTTGAAACCCGTATGCGGTCGCTTCACTGTTTGTTTGCATCAACAAACTGCCGCTGTACGCATTCGTACCGCGCGAAATATATTCGCCTTGAGCAACCATCAACGAAGTGAAAATTATGTGACAGAGAAGAACGACAAAAAGGTGTTTCATGGTTTTTGTTGCTCAAATTTTTTCGAGGAAGTAACTGCTAATTGTCCACATGCCGCATTGATGTCTTCCCCCGAACTGCCGCGAACAATCGCCGTAACATTTGCGCGCCACAGGGCATCGGCAAATGCTTTCACACGTGGCAGCGGCGTCGGTTTCAACGTCGCAGCAAAGCCGGTGGGATTCATAAAATTGACGGAATGAAATGGGATCAAATTCAACTTGCATGGAATTCGTTTACTCAAGCTAATGATTGCCTGAAGATCATCAGGTGTGTCGTTAAAACCATCAAATAAAATATATTCTAATGTCGGACGGCTGCGGGTTAAGCCATAATAATATTCCAGCGCCTTGATGAGTTCAGCCACAGAATATTTTTTTGTGATCGGCATCAGCTGCATTCGCTTTTCATGATCTAAGGAATGCAACGAGAGCGCAAGTTTTACTTTTTTATTTTCATCAGCCATGCGGCGAATGTGATCGGCATAGCCGGCAGTAGAAATGGTGATATGGCGAATACCGATATTTAATCCGCGGTCATCGTTGATGATGTCGATTGCTTGCATCACATTTTCATAATTCAACATGGGTTCGCCCATTCCCATAAACACCAGATTGGTAATACGTTTGTCGCTGATGTTTTGGGCGTGAAGAACTTGATCGATAATTTCGCCTGCAGTCAAATTTCGCGTGAATCCCATTGCTCCGGTTGCACAGAACTTGCAATCTAACGGGCAGCCGACCTGCGTGGAAACACAAAGAGTTAAACGCTTGTCTGCCGTTGGCGAATCCGGCTGCGGGGGAATAAGAACACTTTCAATCGCAAGCCGATCTTCTAACTGAAATAAAAACTTGGTTGTCGCGTCCAATGCAACTCGTTGCATGGTTGGCTGTGCAGTAATGATTGAAGCATGTTGTTTGAGCGTATCACGAAAATCTTTCGAGATATCTGTCATCGCATCGAACGTTGTCGCCCCTTTGGCATATAACCACGTGAACAATTGCATGGCACGATATTTTTTTTCGCCCAGCGATTCCACAAATGATTGAAGTTGTGGAAGAGTAAGTCCTTTAAGATTTTGCATACTGAAAATTACGGAAAGTTGTTCGGGCGTGCAAGCGATGAATGTACATCAATGTTAAATTTATTCTTCCAGATGTTGAGCACGTGTCGTAGCATCAGCATCGGTAAATCAAATCAATAATCGTGAACGGAAAAACAGATAAACAGTATGCGTGTTGGAAATATTTTGGCGATAAAAAAATCCCGTCCTAAATTTCTTCAAGACGGGACTTTTAAAATAAATCTGGCATCGACCTACTCTTCCATACAGTTACCTGCATAGTACCATCGGCTCAGAAGGGCTTAACTTCTCTGTTCGGAATGGGAAGAGGTGTGACCCCCTCGATATAGACACCAGAAAGTCAAAATCCAATTGGGAAGCTAAATGCATAGCGCAAATATGATGATTAACTACTGCGTATGACTACCGCCATTCTGTTGATGCACTTCATCGTTGTGAGAAAATCTCATCGATGTAGCAACAAAAATAATGGTTAAGCCTATCGACCGATTAGTACTGCTTGACTAAAAATATTACTACTCTTACATCTGCAGCCTATCAACCAAGTCATCTCCTTGGGGTCTTATCCGCCGAAGCGGAGGGAAACCTCATCTTTGGGCGGGTTTCGCACTTAGATGCTTTCAGTGCTTATCCCATCCGGACATGGCTACTGAGCAATGCCACTGGCGTGACAACTCATTCACCGTCGGTCCGTTCACTCTGGT
>Ga0335069_10014630_pt1 | contig 10979 bp, 8 predicted proteins | sample Lox_Sample_11_FD_206714 | JGI IMG/M metagenome (GOLD analysis project Ga0335069, IMG submission 206714) | Soil microbial communities from Loxahatchee National Wildlife Refuge, Florida, United States - Lox_Sample_1.1 | ecosystem: Environmental > Terrestrial > Soil > Wetlands | place: USA: Florida... | reverse complement strand
GCGTGGGTCGGAGACGAAGTCGCGCGACATGGCCGACACGTGCACCAGGCCGTCCTGGTGCACGCCGATGTCGACGAACGCGCCGAACGCGGCCACGTTGGTCACGACGCCCTCGAGCACCATGCCGGGCTCGAGGTCCTCAAGCTTCTCCACGCCCTCGGCGAACGTCGCGGTGGCGAACGCGGGCCGCGGGTCGCGGCCCGGCTTCTCCAGCTCGCGCAGGATGTCGGTGACGGTGGGCAGGCCGAACTGGTCGTCGGTGAACTGGCCGGGCTTGAGCGCGCGGAGCGCGGCGGTGCTGCCGATCAGGGCGGCCGCCGTGCCGCCTGCCGCGGCCAGGATGCGGCGGACCACCGGGTAGGCCTCGGGGTGCACACCGGACGCGTCCAGCGGGTCGTCGCCGCCGCGGATGCGCAGGAAGCCGGCGCACTGCTCGAAGGCCTTCGGGCCGAGCCGCGGCACCTGCATCAGCTGCCGGCGGGTCCGGAACGGGCCCTCGGCGTCGCGGCGGGCCACGATCGCGGTGGCCAGCCCGGGCGTCACCCCGGAGACCCGGGCCAGCAGCGGCTGCGAGGCGGTGTTCAGGTCCACGCCGACCGCGTTCACGCAGTCCTCGACCACGGCATCCAGCGAGTGGGACAGCTTGCCCTCGGCCACGTCGTGCTGGTACTGCCCCACGCCGATGGACTTGGGATCGATCTTGACCAGTTCGGCCAGCGGGTCCTGCAGCCGCCGGGCGATGGACACCGCGCCGCGCAGCGAGACGTCGAGGCCGGGCAGTTCCGCCGAGGCGTAGGCCGAGGCGGAGTAGACCGACGCGCCGGCCTCGGAGACCACCGCCTTGGTCAGCGCGAGCTCCGGGTGCCGTTTGATCAGGTCGGCGGCGAGCCGGTCGGTCTCCCGCGAGGCGGTGCCGTTGCCGATGGCGATGAGTTCGGCATGATGCTGCCTGGCCAGCGTGGCCAGCACCGCAATCGACTCGTCCCAGCGCCGCTGCGGCTCGTGCGGGTAGATCGTGGCGGTGCCGAGCACCTTGCCGGTGCCGTCGGTGACCGCGACCTTGACGCCGGTGCGGAAGCCAGGGTCCAGCCCGATCGTGGTCCGCGCCCCGGCCGGCGCGGCCAGCAGCAGGTCACGCAGGTTGGCGGCGAACACCTCGACGGCCTCGTCCTCGCACCTCTGCCACAGCCGGACCCTGATGTCGACGCTCAGGTGCATCAAGATGCGGGTGCGCCAGGCCCAGTGCACCGTGGCCTGCAGCCACTGGTCGGCCGGGCGCTTGGCGTCGCGGATGCCGAACCGTTCAGCGATGCGCTGCTCGTACTCCGCGTCGTCAGCCCCGGGCTCCAGGGTGAGGTCGAGGATCTCTTCTTTCTCGCCGCGGAACAGGGCCAGGACGCGATGCGAGGGCAGCCGCGTGAACGGCTCGCTGAACTCGAAGTAGTCGGCGAACTTCGCGCCCTTCTCCTGCTGGCCGTCGCGAACCCTGGAGGTCAGCGAGCCGCGGGCGGCCATCGACTCGCGGAGTTCGCCGAGCAGGTCCGCGTCTTCGGCGAACCGCTCGACCAGGATGGCGCGGGCGCCGTCCAGGGCGGCGGCCGCGTCGGCGACGCCGTGGTCCGGGTCGACGAAGCCCCGCGCTTCGGCCTGCGGATCGCGGGCCGGGTCGCCGAGCAGCAGGTCGGCCAGCGGCTCCAGGCCGGCCTCGCGGGCGATCTGCGCCCTGGTGCGCCGCTTGGGCTTGTAGGGCAGGTAGAGGTCTTCCAGCCGGGCCTTGGAGTCAGCCGCGCGGATCTGGGCCTCGAGCTCGCTGGTCAGCTTGCCCTGGGCGGTGATCTCCTTGACGATCGCCTCCCGGCGCTCATCGAGTTCGCGCAGGTAGCGCAGCCGCTCCTCGAGCGTGCGCAACTGCGCGTCGTCGAGCGCGCCGGTGGCCTCCTTGCGGTACCTGGCGACAAACGGCACGGTGGCGCCGCCGTCGAGGAGTTCGACCGCGGCGCTGACCTGACGGACGGCCACGCCGAGCTCGTCGGCGATCCGCTGGTCCACGGACCGGGGCGGCTGCGATGGAATCTGCGTCACCACTGCATTGTGCCAGCGAACGATCGCTGGCTGCTCGTCCGCGCGGATCACCCTAACCGGGCGAGGCGGAGGAGCACTGAAGTGGTGAAGATGGTAGTGATGGACGGTCCATCGAAGCGCTGTTCCCAATCATGGGGTTGTCATGCCACTCGCTAGTTCCTACTCGTACCCACTGCTCGGGGCGTTCTGGACGATCCTCGAGATCTTCCTCTGGGTGCTGTGGATCTGGGTTCTTATCTATGTCTTCATCGACATCTTCCGCAGCCATGACCTGTCCGGCTGGGCGAAGGCACTGTGGTTCATCTTCGTGCTGTTCATCCCGCTGATCGGCGTCCTGGTCTACCTGATCGCGCGGGGCGACAAGATGCACGAGCGGGCCGTGCAGCAGGCACAGCAGCAGGACGCGCAGGCCCGCGCCTACATCCAGGAGGCCGCGGGTTCGCAGAGCACAGCCGACCAGCTCACCAAGCTGGCCGAGCTGCGCGACCGCGGAGTCATCACGGCCGAAGAGTTCGAACGCGAGAAGGCCAAGGTTCTCGCCGCCTGAGCGCCTGTGACAGGGATGACCGAGGATGTCATAGAGGGCACTAGCTCGCTTCCGGAGCAGCATCTCCTGCGTGGCTGGCGCTCGGTCATATTCGCCCCAGTAGGCAGCGGCCAGCGGCGCCGTCGCGGGAGCGACGGCGTGCGGCTGGCCGCTGCCGTTCTCATCCTGATGTGCTGCCTGCTGGTCATCCGGTACGACTCCCGCGTCGACCGGGCTGTCGCCCAGGTGATCCACCCGCCGCCGTGGAGCATCACGTGGCTGGTGACGGTGGTGTACCAGGCGGGCTCGATCGGTGTCGCGGTGGTGCTGGTGGCAGCGGCGCTGCTGGCGCGCCGATGGGACGTGGCGCGGGATATCGGGCTGAGCGCGGCCGGGACGGCGGCGGTGTGCGCGATCTTGATCGCCTTCCTCGGCAGCCGCGGCGGCAGGCCGGACGGGATCGTGATCGACGACTACGTCATGAGCTTTCCGGTCCTGCAGGTCGCCTTGTTCATGGCGGTGGCCACGGCGGGGCTGCCGTACCTGGCGCGCGGGGTACAGCGCATTGTCGAGATCTTCATCGCCCTGGTGGCGCTGGCCTGCGCGGTGGCCGGGCAGGGGCTGCCGCTCAACGTGCTGGGGAGCCTGGTCATCGGCTGGGGTGTGACGGCGGTGATCCGGCTCGTCTTCGGCTCGCCGCTCGGCCTGCCCTCGGCCGGGGACGTCCGGCTGCTGCTCGAGGAGTTCGGCATCCGGTCGAGCGATGTGTACCCGGCGGCCCGGCAGATCTGGGGGGTGGCGAAGTTCGAGGCGACCGAGATACGCGGGACGGACGCGCCCGGTCGCCTCGGCATCGCGGTCTACGGCCGGGACGCCGCCGACGCCAGGCTGCTCACCAAGGCGGGCCGGTTCCTGCTCTACCGGGACTCCGGGCCGAGCCTGACGATCACCCGGCTGCAGCAGGTCGAGCACGAGGCCTACGTCACCATGCGAGCGGGCCTGGCCGACGTCGCCGTGCCCCAGATTGCCGAGGCAGGAACGGCGGGGCCGTCCCGTGACGCGCTGCTCGTCTACCGGATGCCGGCCGGGACGGCGCTGTCGGATACCGACGCCGACCAGATCAGCGACGGCGCGCTCGACGAGCTGTACCGCCAGTTGCTGACCTTGCGGCGGGCCCGCATCGCGCACGGCGCGATCAGCGGTGACGCGGTGCTGGTCGACCCGGCGGCGGGGACCGTCGTCCTGGCGGACTTCCGCAACGCCTCGGAGCGGGCGTCGCCGGATCTGCTCGATCGCGACCTGGCCGGCGCCATCGCGGCCACCGCGGTGGCGGTCGGAGCCGAGCGAGCCGCCGCTTCCGCGGCCCGCTGCCTGGAGCCGGAGATGATGCAGGGGGCGCTGCGGCACCTGCAGAAGCCGGCCCTGGACCCGCTGGTCGGCCGGAGCCTGCGGGGCCAGCGCAGCCTGCTGCCGGATGTCCGGCAGCGCGCAGCCGCGGCGGCCTCGATCGAGCTGCCGCAGCTGGCCGAGCCGCGCCGGGTGAGCTGGCCGACGCTGATCATGATCGTCGGCAGCCTGATCGGCGGCTGGGCCCTGATCGGGGTGCTCATCAACGTAGCCGGCTCCTTCGACACCGTGATCGGGGCCGACTGGCTATGGGTCATCATGGCGTTCGTCCTGGCCCAGCTGGCCTACGTGGCGTCGGCCGTGGAGAGCCTGGGCAGCGTGGCCGGGCCGTTGCCGCTCGGCCGCACGGTGGCCGTCGAAGTGGCCAAGGCGTTCAGCGGGCTGGCCGGCGGCGCCGCCGCGATCTTCGCCACCCGGGTGCGCTATTACCAGAAGCAGGGCTACGACACGCCGGTGGCACTGAGCTCGGGCGCCATCATGACCACCGTGAGCTGGATCTCGACCACGGTGCTGTTCGTCGTCTCGCTGCCGTTCGCCTGGGGATCACTGGACCTCGAGGCCACCCCTCAGCTCGGGGGAGATTCGAAGCTGGTATGGATCATCCTGGCCCTCGTCGTCCTGGTCGGCCTGGTCATCGGCCTGGCCCTGGCCGTGCCCAGGCTCCGCAGGCTGGCCGCCGAGAAGATGCGCCCCAAGGTGCGTGACATCTGGGGCAACCTCAAGGTCGTGGCCAGATCCCCGGGCAAGCTGGCGCAACTGCTGGGCGGCGCGTTCGGCCGGGATCTGCTGGTGGCCATGGCGCTATCGGTATCGCTGCGCGCGTTCGGCGACCATCTTCGGCTGCCGATCCTGATCGTGGTCATCACCCTGGCCGCGCTCATCGGCGGGATCGCCCCGTCGCCCGGCGGCCTGGGCGTGGTGGAGGCGGGCATGATCCTGGGCCTGACCGCGGCCGGGGTCGCGGAGGCCGACGCCACCGCCGCGGTCTTCATCCAGCGCCTGTTCAGCTCCTACCTGCCGCCCATCTGGGGCTGGATCACCCTGGTCTGGCTGCGAAGGCGAGAGTACCTGTGAAAGAGGGAGGCGTCATGGCGGATCAGGCGCGCCTGAGCGGAGGGGTGCCGTCCGCCGCGGTGGGACCGTTCGCGTCTTCGTGGCGGCGCAGGCACCTGACCGTGGACGAACGGGTCGCCCGGGGGCAGACCGCGCGCCAGGCAGTGCCGCGGTCGAGCCACGGACAGTGGAAGCCCGCCCCGGACCGTCCGGATCCGGTCGCGCTGCTGGAGGAGCAGGCGCCGAGCCGGGTACCCGGCATGGTCCCGATCCGTTACGGCAGGATGCTGGCCTCTCCGTTCACCTTCTACCGAGGCGGCGCGCTGATCATGGCGGCCGACTTGGCGACGACCCCGGTCAGCGGGGTCACCGTGCAGTTGTGCGGCGACGCCCACCTGTCGAATTTCGGCCTGTTCGGCACGCCGGAACGGCAGATGATATTCGACATCAACGACTTCGACGAGACCCTCCCGGGCCCGTGGGAGTGGGACGTGAAGCGGCTGGCGGCGAGCTTCGAGATCATGGGCCGTGACCGGGGTTTCTCCCGGGCCGACCGCCAGGCCGTGGTCATGGAGGGGGTCCGGGAGTACCGGAGCCGGATACGCCGGGCCGCCGGGATGGGAAGCCTGGACGCGTGGTACGAGCACTTCGAGGCCGGGATGCTGCTCAAAGATGGTCCGCAAGGAGGTCCGGGTCAGGCGGGTCGGCAAGGTGGAGGGCGAGGCGGTCGAGAAGATGGTGGACAAGGCGAGGACCCGCGACAGCACCAGGGTTCTGGCCAGGCGGGCCGGGGAGGTCGAGGGCGAGCTGCGCATCGTCGCCGACCCGCCGGTCATCATCCCGATCGAGGACCTGGTCCAGCCGGGGACGGAATGGGAGAACCCGACCCCGCTCATCAAGAAGCTGCTCAGCTCGTACCGGCGCACGCTCGGGCGCCAGCACCACCCGCTGGAGGAGTACCGCTACGTCCACTCGGCCTACAAGATGGTGGGGGTGGGCAGCGTCGGGACCCGCTGCTACATCTTGCTGCTGACCGGCCGCGACCATAATGACCCACTGTTCCTGCAGGTCAAGGAGGCGCAGCCGTCGGTGCTCGAGCGGTTCCTCGGCACCAGCACCTACGCGCACCACGGCGAGCGCGTGGTCGCGGGACAGCGGCTGATGCAGGCGGCGACCGACATCTTCCTCGGCTGGCAGCGCATCCGCGGGATGGACGGCCTAACCCGGGACTACTACGTGCGCCAGTTCCAGGACTGGAAGGGCAGCGCGGACGTCGACACCCTGCTGGTGCCGGGTGCCACGCTGTACGCGCGCATCTGCGGGGCGACCCTGGCCCGCGCGCACGCCCGGTGGGGGGACCGGATCGCCATCGCCTCCTACCTCGGCAAGGGAGAGACATTCGACCGCGCCATGGCGGACTTCTCGGCGGCCTACGCGGACCAGAACGAACGGGACTACGCCGCGTTCGCCGCCGCGATCGACTCGGGGCGGCTGGTCGCCCAGGCCGGAGTGTGACCACGGTCCGCCGTCATGGGTGATCAGTCAGTAGCCCCGGCCAAGCCGTCCCTGGCCGCGCGGATCGACGAGGAGAAGTCGCATCCGCTGGCCTGGAAGACGGTGGCCCAGCGTGCCGCCATGGCCGTCATCGCCGGCATCGCCATCTATCTCGTGTTCCCGGCGATCACCGAAGTGCTCGCGTCCTGGCCGCGCCTGTCCACCCTGCACCCCTGGTGGCTCGTCGCGGCGATCGCCGCGGAGGTCGCCCACTTCGCCTGCACGTTCGGACTGCAGCGCCTGGCGTTGCGGACCAAGGCGTGGTTCTCGGTCGTCACCTCCACGCTGGCCGGCAACGCGATCACTCTCATCATGCCGGGAGGCGCGGCCGTGGGGGCCGCGGTGCAGTTCCGGATGCTGGCGACCAGCGGGATGGACACCACCGAAACGGTGGGCGGCCTGGCGTCGTTCTCCCTCCTCGGCGTGGGCGGCCTGCTCGCGCTCCCGGTCTTCGCCCTGCCGGTCATCCTGCTCGGCGCACCGGTCGACCGGGGGCTGGAGCATGCGGCGTTGCTGGGAGCCGTGGGATTCGTGGCCTTCGCCGCATTCGGTGCGGTCGTCATGACCTACGACGCACCGCTGCGCTGGGCCGGCCGGGCCGCGCAGTACGTGGCAAACTGGGTCCGCCGAAAGCGGCCCCCGCTGGAAGGGCTCGACGGAACCCTGCTCGCGCAGCGTAATCAGATCCGGGCCGCGCTGGGTCAGCGGTGGTGGCAGGCGCTGCTGCTGTCCGCCGGCCGCCTGGCGTTCGACTACCTGTGCCTGCTGCTGGCGCTGCGGGCGACCGGCAGCCACCCGCGCCCCTCGCTGATCCTGGTCGCCTACGCGGTGGCCGGCATCATCGGGATGATCCCGGTCACCCCGGGCGGCCTGGGCATCGTCGAGGCCAGCCTGACCGGTCTGCTGGTACTGGCCGACGTGAACTCCAGTCAGGCCGTGCTGGCCACGCTCACCTACCGGATCGCCTCGTACTGGGTGCCGCTGCTCGCCGGGCCGGTCGCCTACGGCCTGTTCAAGTTCCGGTACCGGAACCCGAAGCCCGACGCCGGCTTATGCCCGTCAGCCGCGCGGGGAGATCCGGGCCGGGGCGACCAGCACGGCCACCCGCCGCTCCTCGGCCATCACCCGGTCGTAGGTCCCGAAATCGTCGTGCGTCCCGCCCGCGGCGGTGAAGATCTCGCGCAGCAGCAGGCGCAGGCGCTCCGCGTCGACCCCGGGTATCGGGTCGTCGGGCCCGGCCAGCTCCACCGGCCCCTCGACCCCGGCCCACTCCCAGCCCGCGCGGACGACCACAGTCGCCCGCGGCCGGGCCCGCAGGTTGGCCACCCGGTGCGCGTCACCGCGGCTGACCAGGCCGACGACCTGGGCCCCGGTCACGGGATGCGGGAGCACGCCCGCGTTCACCACCGACGACTGGATCGTGCCGTCCGGTCGCAGCGTGGATACCACGCACAGACCATGATCGCCGGCGACCAGCCGGGCGAAGTCCTCGAGTCCGCTCACGGGTGAAGCGTAACCCGTGACGGGTGGCCGTGAAGGAGAGCATCACGCGGTCCTCCACCGGGCGGTAGCCGAGACGCTGGTACAAGGCGTTGCTCGTGGGGTTGGCCAAGTCGGTGTAGAGCACCACCTCCCGGACGCCGTCGTCCAGTGCCGCCTGGCTGACGGCCGCGGTCGCGGCGCCCGCGTAGCCGTGGCCGCGCAGCTCCGGGGGCGTGTAGACGGGTCCCACCCGGACCATCCCGGCCACCGCCCGGGTCCGGCCGGCGACCGAGACCGGGGCGCCGCCGGCCTCCCAGACGGTGATGCCGCCGTAGCCGAGCCGCTCGGCCACGGCCGCGCGGTGATCCTCCCTGGGCGGGTCGCCGGCCTCGCGGGCGAACGCGCCGAACCATCCGGTCAGCAGGTCACGGTCGGTTCCGGTGGCGAGCCGGGCCGTCCCCTCGGGCCCGGGACTTGGCGGCAGGAGCTCGCCGAGCCGGAACAGGCGCATCCGGCGGAACACCGCGATCGCGTCCCCGGTGCGCTCCTGCCAGGCCGCCGCGAACGCGTCGGCGGCCTCCTGGCCGGCGTTGACGCCCGAGAGCCGGCGGCCGGCCCGGACGAGGTCGCTGGCCAGCCGGGCCGCGTCCGGCCCGTTCACCTGGGAGAGCATGAGGGGGAAATCCGGCGTATGCATGAACGCGGCGCCGACCGGGCCCGCACCCGGCTGCCACCAGCCGTAGAGCGGAGGGCTGGCGGCGGGAGCGGCCCCGCTGACCCTGAGGTTCTCGGTCACGGTCAGCATCACCGAATTCCGGGCCGGGTCGGCGCGCAGGAACTCCCCCGCCACCGCCAGGAACCGTCCGGTATCGGAGGTCATGAACCAGCTCATGCGGCCATGGTTTCATCCTGGGCGGGTAGGTACGAACGATGCGAGACAAACCAGCAGCGCCGACCGGGACCGCGGAGCGGGCGGCCGCCGCGGCCGACGCGGTCTTCGGCGCGGACCTGTACCAGGTGCTGGCCGAGAGCGCTGACAGCATGGTTTTCTCACCGGCCAGCGTAGCCAGCGCGCTGCGGATGGCGCTGTGCGGAGCACGCGGTCAGACCGCGGCCGAACTGGCCCGGGCCCTGCACATCGACTCCCCGCGACCGCAGGACGCGGCGGCGAGCGGGCTGAGCCTGGTACCGGCCGCCCGGGACGGCGGATCCGCGGTCTTCCGGGCGCCGAACACCGTGTGGGTCCAGTCCGGGCTGCCGCTGCGGGCCGACTTCACCGGACAGCTGAGCCGGGCCGCCGCCGCGCTGACCGACGCCGACTTCGCCGCCGCTCCCGAGGCGGCGCGGGCCGAGATCAACCGGCTGATCGCGACCCAGACCGAGGGCAAGATCACCGGGCTGCTGCCATCCGGCGCCATCACCGCGCTGACCAGGCTGGTGCTGGCGAGCGCGGTGTACCTGAAAGCGGCGTGGGGCGAGCCGTTCCCCGAGCGTGCCACGGCGGACGCCCCGTTCTACCCGGACGGGCGGGACGGCCGGGCGCTGGCCGTGCCGACGATGCGCGGCACCGCGACGCGGGCCTACCTGCGCGGCGACGGCTACCAGGCCGTCCTGCTCCCGTACCGGGACATCGGCCTGGCCATGGCGGTGCTGCTGCCCGACGGGCCGCCAGCGGAGCTGCGGCCGAAGGTCGCCGCGGCCGGCCTGGGCGCCCTGCTGGCCGGGACGGCTGCGCACCAGGTCACGCTGTCGCTGCCCCGGTTCCGGGTGGAGACGGCGTTCGACCTGATCCCGGCGCTGAAGCGGCTCGGCGTCACCGCGGCGTTCGGCGGCGACGCGGACTTCGACGGCATCACCGGCGCCGAGCCGCTGCAGATCGGCGCGGTAGCGCACAAGGCGTACATCGACGTCGACGAGCGGGGCACCGAAGCCGCGGCGGCCACCGCGGTGATGATCAGGACGAGGGCCGCCATGCGGCCGCCGTCGCCGGTCACGATGGTGGTGGACCGGCCGTTCCTGTTCGCGATCGTCGATACCCAGACCAGCCTGCCGGTGTTCCTGGGCCAGCTCAGCCGCCCGGGTGCCGGATCGTAGACGGATTGTTGACAATTTTGTTGGACATTTTTAGGATCGCCACGTGGACGCGGCTGAGCTTTCGACGTCGCTGACGCCGGTGGCGGGCGCCACCGGGCGGCGGCTGGCGGTCGAGCGGCTGCGGCAGGCGATCCTGGCCGGGGACATGGCGCCCGGGCAGCGGCTGGTCGAGGAAGAACTGGCCGGAACGCTCGGGGTGACCCGCGCCAGCCTGCGCGCGGCCCTGTTCGACCTGGCGGCCGAGGGGCTGGTCGAGCGGATACCGAACCGCGGCGCGCGGGTGCGGGCCGTGACCCTGGACGAGGCGATCGCGATCACCGAGTGCCGGATGGCGCTCGAAGGACTGTGCGCGGCCAAGGCGGCCGAACGCGTCACCGAGTCCGACGCGGCCCGGCTGCGCCAGATAGGCGAGGAGATGGAGCGCAGCGTCGCGGACGGCGAGCTGCTGAAGTACTCCGCGCTGAACCACGAGCTGCACCGGCTGGTGCGGGAGATCTCCGGCCAGGCGGTGGCGGCCAGCCTGCTCGAGCGGCTGAACGGCCAGCTGGTCCGCCACCAGTTCCAGCTGTCGCTGCGCCCCGGCCGCCCGCAGGCCTCGCTGCCCGAGCACCTGGCGATCATCGCCGCCGTCACGGGCCGCCGGCCGGCCGAGGCGGAGGCGGCCATCCGCCGCCATCTGCGCAGCGTCATCACCGCGCTGGTGGACCAGCACGCGCCGACCGCCGAGGAGGAAGCCAGGTGAGCCAGCAGGGATCCATGCTCGTGATCAGCGCGCACGCCG
>Ga0335069_10014629_pt1 | contig 10980 bp, 8 predicted proteins | sample Lox_Sample_11_FD_206714 | JGI IMG/M metagenome (GOLD analysis project Ga0335069, IMG submission 206714) | Soil microbial communities from Loxahatchee National Wildlife Refuge, Florida, United States - Lox_Sample_1.1 | ecosystem: Environmental > Terrestrial > Soil > Wetlands | place: USA: Florida... | reverse complement strand
CGATCCGAAGCCCGCGATACGTGGGACGCAGCCCGAGGAGCCACTGCGTCGCCGCGACGTACGCCCAGGCGGCCGTGCCCGTCAGCCAGGCGTTCCGCCCCATGCCGAACTGGGGATGCGCCGGCCCGCAGACGTTCTGGCAGTAGACATAGGGCTCGACGAGATAACGGTCGGAGTCCGTTCGCGCGAGCGGGAGGACCCGCCGGTAGTAGTCGTACGCCCGGTCGCCCCATCCGAGGGCCGCCGCCGCGACGATCGCCCACGCGTTCGCGTGGCAGAAGATGCCGCCGTTCTCCTTCGCGCCGGGCGGGTAGGTCGAGGTGCCGCGGACGCGCTCGGTGCCGCCCTCGTACGGCGGCGCGAGCAGCGCGATCCCGAGCCCGGTGCCGAGCAGCTCCTCCATCGACTCCATCGCCCGCTCCGCGCGCGCACGGGGAGCGACGTCGCCGATCACGGACCACGTCTGCGGGTTCATGTCGATCCGGCGGACGGCCTCGGCCGAAACCCCGATCGGCTCGCCCGCGTCGTCGAAGGCGCGCGCGTACCACTCGCCGTCCCAGCAATGCTCGTTCACCGCCGCGGCCATGCCGGCCGCGTACCTGCGGAGCAGCTCCGCCTCGCCGTCGCGCCCGAGCTCGTCCGCGAGCTCGGCGAGGTCGAGCGCGGCGCGGCAGAACTGCATCGCGCACCACACCGACTCCGCCTTCCCGGAGCCGTGGTCGACGTTCATCGTGTCGTCCCAGTCGGCGAAGCCGACACGCGGCAGCCCGTGCGGGCCACGGTGGTCGACCGTGAAGCGGATGGCGCGCAGCATGTGCTCCCAGACGGTCCCCGCGGAGCCGTCGGCGTACAAGACCTCCTGCTCGACGTAGCCGAGGTCGCCGGTCTCTCGCAGGTACGCGCACACCGCGATCACGAGCCAGGGATGGTCGTCGCAGAACCACTGCGGCCACTCCGGGACCTCGGCGGCGAGCCCGGTGGAGCCCTCGCCGGTGAACGGGAAGAACTGGTGCCACGTGTGGCCGTCCTGGAACTGCAGCCGCCAGAGCCGCGTCAACGTCTCACGTGCCCGCTCGGGCGCCGCGTGCACGGTGCCGAGCGTGTCCTGGGCGGAGTCGCGCGTGCCCATCCCCCGCCCGAGGCCCGACTCGTAGCCGGAGGCGAAGCGCGACCAGTAGAGCGTCGTCCGGCACTGGACCTGGTTGCAGACGTTCACCATCGCGTCGAGGTCCGGGTCCGGCGTGGAGACGACGAGGTGCGAGAGGTAGGCGTCCCAGTCGGCGCGCAGCTCTGCGAACGCCGCCTCGACAGCCGCAGGCTCGTGAAAGGCGGCGCGCACGCGATCGATCTCGGCGCGGTCCTCGGCGAGCCCGAGCACGTAGGCGATCCGCCGCTCCTCGCCCGGCGCGAGCGCGAGCTCGTGGCAGAGCGACCCGATGCTGTTCCCGCGCGGCGCCTCGCTCCCGGTCGACTCGCCCCGCTCGACCACGACGGGGCCGGCGAGGTCGCGGCAGCGCCCGACGAAGGCCTCGCGGTCGGAGTCGAAGCCGCACGGCGGAGCGTCCGCCGCGAAGAACGTCGTCTCGGGCCGGAAGAGCGTGCCGGTCAGGATCGCGCCGTCCTCGAAGCGGCTGCGGACGACATGCTGCGCCCAGTCGAGGTTCTGCTGGTCGGCGAGCGCGTCGAGGAAGCTCAGCTCGACGTAGCTGAAGCTCCTCAGCCGCCGCGGCCGCGCCCCGGCGTTGCGCACGCGCAGCACCCACAGCTCGCACGCCTCGCCGGGCGGCACGAAGTAGAGGAGCTCCGCGGCGATCCCGTCGCGCGTGCTCCCGATCCTCGTGTAGCCCGGGCCGTGGCGGCACTCGTACGCGTCGAGCGGGCCCCGCACCGGCTGCCAGGTGACGCTCCAGTAGCCGCCGCTCTCCTCGTCCCGCAGGTAGACGTAACGCCCGGGCTGGTCGGCGGGAATCGCGTTGTAGCGGTAGCGGCTGACGCGCCGGTCGCGCGGGTCGCGGTCGAACGAGTAGCCGCCGCCGGTGTTGGACACGATGCCGCCGTAGCCCCCCTCGCCGAGGTAGTTGAGCCACGGCGTCGGCGTGTCCGGACGGGTGATCACGTACTCGCGCGCGGGGGCGTCGTACCACCCGTACGGGTTATCGCCGACGCGGCCGCTCACGACTCGAAGCCGTGTGCCTTCACGAACTCGAGCACGTCGGCGAGCCTCGCCTCCGCCAGCGAGATGCACGTGTCCGCGCAGCCGTAATAGAGGCGAAGCGTCTCGCCCTCGAGCACGGCGGCGCTCGGGAAGCAGACGTTCGGGACGTCCCCCACGCGCTCGTACGGCTCGGTGGGCGCGAGCAGGTAGTCGCGGGTCCGGTGCAGCACCCGCCACGGCCGCTCGAGGTCGAGGAGCGCGCCGCCGACGGAGTAGAGGTAGCCGTTGCAGCTCAGCCAGACGCCGTGGTAGATCAGCAGCCAGCCCTCGTCGGTCTCGATCGGGTGCGGGCCGGGGCCGACCTTGAGCGACTGCCAGCCCTCGCGCGGGCCGAACACGAAGCGGTGCGCGCCCCAGTGCACGAGGTCGGGGCTCGTCGCGTAGAAGACGTCGCCGAACGGCGTGTGGCCGCGGTCGGAGGGCCGGTGGTAGATCGCGTACTTCCCGTCGACAGGACGCGGGAAGAGGACGCAGTTGCGGTTCGCCGGCGGCAGCGGGTTCTCCCACTGCGTGAACGTCTCGAAGTCCTCGGTCGTCGCCAGCCCGATCGCGGGGCCTTCGGGGCCGGCGTTGCACCAGGTGAGGTAGTACGTCTCCCCGATCCGCGTCAGCCGCGGGTCGTAGCTGTGGTCGGTGACGAACACGTCGGGGTCACGGCTCTCCATGCGCAGCGGCTCCGGATCGAGCTCCCAGTCGATCCCGTCGGCGCTGAAGCCCCGGTGGAGGGTGAAGCTCATGCTGATCTCGTCGACGCGGAAGACGCCCGCGTAGTCGCCGTCGCCGCGCTTGACGATCGCCGAGTTGTGGATGCTGTTCGCGCGCGGAACCGCGGCGGCGGTAACGATCGGATTGCCGGGGTAGCGCCTGAAGACGGTCTCGTTGGCCATGTCCCGAATCTGCCGCCGTCCCCTGGCTGCGGCATCCGCACCGGCACGGATCTACACTGCGGGCAACAGGGCGCCGATCTCGCCGCGCTCGCCGTCGCCCAGTGGAGAGGCGAGCGCGGCGAGCGCGGGCTCGAGGTGCTCGGGCCGGCGCGGGCCGATGACGACCGCGGTCACCCGGGGATCGGCGAGCAGCCACGCGAGCGCGAGCGTGACCGGATCGCCGCGCGCGGCGAGGCGCTCGAGACCGTCGAAGACCTCGTCCGCCCGCAGGTGCTCGTAGGGCTCCGGTCGCATCGTCATCCGCGAGCCGGGCGGCGGCGCCTCGTCGCGGCGGTACTTCCCGGTGAGCCAGCCGCCCGCGAGCGGGCTGTGCGGCATGAACCCCAGGCGCCGCTCGGCGCAGAGCGGCAGCACCTCGCGCTCGGCCTCGCGGTCGAGCAGCGAGTACGAGTTCTGCACCCAGCCGAACGAGCCGGCGGCCAGAGCCTCGCGGAGCCGCGGGCCGTCGACGTTGCTGAGCCCGTACGCGCCGATCTTCCCCTCCGCGACGAACTCGTCGAGGGCGCCGGCCGTCTCCGCGACCGGCACGTCGGAGTCCCAGGCGTGGGCGAGGTACATGCCGACGCGCTCGACGCCGAGGCGGTGCAGGCTCGACTCGAGCTGGCGCTTCACGCGAGCCGGCGCCAGCCCGCGGTCCGCCCCCTCCTCCATTGGGTTGAACGTCTTCGTGGAGAGGACGACCGCGTCGCGGACGTCCGGCCCCTTCGTACGCAGCCAGTCGCCGATGTACGTCTCGCTGCGGCCGCCGCCGTACGCGTCGGCGGTGTCGAAGGTGGTGATTCCCGCGTCCCAGGCGGCGTCCATCAGCTCGAACGCCTGGTCGCGCGTCTCTCCGCAGCCGAAGAGGGCGGGCGCCGACCCGACCCCGCCGAAGTTGCCGCAGCCGAGGACGAGGCGGGAGACGCGGATGCCCGTGGCGCCCAGGTAGGCTCGCTCCATGTCCGTGACCGTACTCGACGTCGAGGCCGTTCGCGCGCGCTTCTCGTCGCTCCGGGGCGGATTCGTCTTCCTCGACGCGCCGGGCGGCTCGCAGGTGCCGGACGAGGTCGGCGAGGCGATCGCCCGGGCGCTCCGCGAGGCGTCGGGGAACGTCGGCGCGAACTACGAGACGAGCAAGCGCGTCGAGCGGATCCTCGCGACCGCACGCGCCGACGCCGGCCGCTTCCTCAACTGCTCGCCCGACGACGTCGTCTTCGGGACGAACATGACCGTGCTCGACTTCGCGCTCTCGCGCACCGCGTCGCGGGACTGGCGGGAGGGCGACCGGATCCTCGTCTCGCGGCTCGACCACGACGGCGGCGTCGCGCCGTGGGTGGAGCTCGCCGCCGACCGCGGCTTCGAGGTCGACTGGATCGACGTCACGGACGACCTCCGGCTCGACTACGACGACCTCGCGGCGAAGCTCGACGAGCGCGTGCGCGTCGTCGCGTGCGTCGCGTCTTCGAACGCCGTAGGGACGATCGTCGACGTCGCGCGGGTCGCCGAGCTCGCGCACGAGGCGGGCGCGCTCTGCTGGGTCGACGCCGTGCAGTACGCGGCGCACGAGCCGGTCGACATGGAGGCTCTCGGCTGTGACGTCTTCATCGCGTCCGCCTACAAGTTCTGCGGCCCCCACCTGGGAATCGCCTACGGACGCCACGAGCTGCTCGAGTCGTGGCGCCCGTACAAGGCGCGGCCCGCGCCGACCGAGCCCGTCGGCCGCAGGTTCGAGCCCGGCACGGCGCCGTACGAGCTGCTGGCCGGCTTCTCGGCGACGATCGCGTATCTCGAGTCGATCGGAGGGATGGAGGCCGTGCGGGACTACGAGCGCGGGCTCGGGCAGCGCTTCCTCGACGGGCTCCCGGAGTCGGCGACCGTCTACGGCCTGCAGACGATGGAGGGCCGTGTGGCCACGTTCCTGCTGAACATCGAGGGCGTGTCGGCGGCGGACGCGGCACGGCGGCTCGCCGAGCGGGGCTACGGCGTCTGGGCGCACGACACGTGGTACTCCCTCGGCCTCCGCGAGAGGCTCCCGTACCCGGTCGACTCCCTCCGGGTCGGGCTGATCCACTACAACACCGCAGACGAGATCGACGGCTTCGTCCGCGAGCTCGAGTCGCTGACGGCCTGAGCGACCCCTTCGCGGCGGCCGGCGCGCGACGGACGCGGCTCGACCGGCCACGTCCGGTGCCAGGCACCGGACGTGTCCGCATGAGCCAGCTGTCCGGGAGGTACGACTCGCATCGCCTGAGACCGAGCCCCATTGTCGGCCCTGGCGGGCGGGACACGTCTCGAGGAGCCATGTCCGGTGCCTGGCACCGGACATGGCCAAACGTGACACGTCGCCTACGGCGTCTCGCCCGCGAGCACGCGGGCGAGGACGGAGGTGTCGACGTTGCCGCCGCTGACGACGCACACCACGCGACCACCCCCGGCCGCGCCCGAGAGGGCCGCCGCGACGGGGAGCGCGCCGGCGCCCTCCGCGACAACGTGCGCACGGGTCGCGAGCAGCCGCATCGCGGCGGCCGTCTCGTCGAGCGGAACCGCGAGCGCGGCATCGACGACCTCGCGGGCGCTGTCCCACATCGTGGGCAGGAGCGCACGCCCACCGGCGCCGTCGACGAACGACGGCCGGAAGTCGATCTCCCGCGGCTCTCCGGCCGCGAGCGAGGCGGCCAGCGGCGCCGCCGTCTCCGGTTCGACCGTGACAACCCGCACGTCCGGCCGGAGCGCCTTGAGCGCGCTCGCGATCCCCGTCGTCAGCCCACCGCCGCCCCACGGGACGACGACGGCGTCGAACGCCGCCAGGTCCTCCACGAGCTCGAGCCCGATCGTCCCGTTGCCCGCCATGACGGCGTCGTCCTCGACCGGGTGGACGAAGAGCCCGTCGATGCCCTCGCGGCCGTGCTCGACCATCGCCCGCCACCACTCCTCGTGCGAGACGGGGATCACCTCGCCGCCGAGCGCCTCGACAGCGTCGAGCTTCGCCCTCGGCGCGCCCTCGGGCGCGATCACACGGGCACGGACTCCCGCCTCGCGCGCCGCCCACGCGACCCCCTGCGCCATGTTCCCGGCGCTCGCCGTGACGACGCCGCCCGCGAGCTCGGCCGACGACGCGGCGCGGATCGCCGACAGTGCCCCCCGCAGCTTGAACGAGCCGATCGGCTGGAGGCACTCGAGCTTGAGCCAGATCGAGTCGTCGAGCCGCACGAGCGGCGTGCGCAGGACGTCACCGCCGAGCCGTTCCCGAGCCCGGCGAATCTCGTCGAGCGGGATCATCGACGTGGGGGAACCCAGGATTCCCCCACGAGCCCCCTCCTTCTGGGCCGCGCGTGGCGGATCGCTCTTGCGCTCCGGCGAGAGCGCGGTCTCGCCTGCGCGCGCCGACGGCTACTGTCGAGACCAGCGAGGAAACCCGTCACGACGTCGAACCTCTGCTCCTCCCGGAAGCCCTAGTCCCTCTCGTTCGCGAGCTCGGTCAGCTCGGTGCGGACCCGCCAGAGCTCCGGGTACATCTTGTTCTTGATCAGGCCGGCGAGCAGCTCGACAGGCGTCCCCTGCGTCCCGACGACGTCCTCGCCGATCACCCGAGCAACGACCTTGAAGTGGCGGAACCGCCAGACCCCGACGCGCTCGTCCCACTCCGTCAGGAGCTCGGCGAGCTGGTAGAGATCCTCGTGCTCGCGCCCCAGGGTGTAGACCTCGACGAGCGACAGCCCTCGCTCACGGCGTACCGCGTCGAAGGCGTCGAGCAGGGGCGGCGACACGCGGCGGATCTCGCGGAACCCGGGGGAGTCGAACCCCGATCCGTGCCCGAGCACCCGGCGCACCTCCTGGTACTCCCAGGGCGACATCCGCTCGAGGTGCTCCATGAACCCCTCGACGTACTTCACCGCCGCGCAGGCGCGCTGCAGGAGCCGGATCGCTCCGGCGAGGTCGCGGGCCTCGACGAGCCTCGTCGCCTCCTCGACCTCCATCCACGCGTGCCTCAGCCACAGCTCGGACGCCTGGTGCACGGTCTGGAAGAGGAGCTCGTCGCGGTGCACCCACTCGTCCGGGGTCTTCTGGAGAGAGAGGAGCTCGTCCGTGCGGAGGTAGCGCTCGTAGTCGCTCGCGCCGGGGCCCTCGAGGATGGGGGCGAACTCGTCGGCGTCCGTCGTGGTCACAGCCGTGACGTTAGCGCGTCTCGGTGCCGTCGTAGATCCGCATCGGAAGCTTCGCGAGCGGGAGGCCCCCCTCCTCGCCGACGAGCCACGTGTCCTGCATGTACAGGCACGCCCGCCCGTCCTCGGAGATCGCATGCGGGTGCATCGAGAGCACCATCCCCGTCCGGAGCTCGGTCTCGACTCCCTCGCCGATCTTCGGGAACTCGATCATCGTCATCCCGATCGAGTGGCCGGTCACGTGGCCGAGCCGGTAGCCGCGCTCGGTGAAGCCGCGGGAGACCGCGCGGTGCGCGTCGTGGGCGGTCGCGCCCGCGCGCAGCGCCTCCTGCGCCGCGGCGAAGTACTCCTCGTACGCGGCGAGCATCCGCTTCGTGTCGTCGCTCGGCTCGCCCGGGGAGATCGCGCGGGAGACCTCGACCCAGTGGCCGCCCGGTCCGGCCACCTCGAGGGAGGGGAGCACGAGGTCGGTCTGCTCGATCCGGCGCGCGCCGGCGATCTTGAACTCCGGCAGCGCGGAGCCGTTCGGGCCGTCGAGCACCATGTCCATCGTCCAGCGACCGCAGCCCTCCGAGACGAAGTACTGCTCGCACGGTGCGAGGATCTCGCGCTCGGTCTTCCCCGGCTCGAACGCGTCGAGGAAGACGCGGAAGCCCTCGGCGTTGATCCGCACCGACTCGCGTACAGACGCGAGCTCGAGCTCGGACTTGACCATGCGGGCGTGGTCGAAGCCGGCGTCCCAGCCGACGAGCTCGCACACGCCCTCGAGCGCGCGGTAGTCGCGCACGGTCATGACGTAGTCGAGCCCGTAGACGCCGACGCGGCGTCCCCGCACGCGGTCGGCGAGCCACTCCCCGGGCAGTGCGACGAACACCTGCTCCTCGATCCAGGTCGTGCCGTGCTCGCCGACGTAGCGCGCCTCGCTCGGGAAGACGATCGCCGGCTCGCCGTCGAGCGGGAGGAGGACGTAGGCGTAGCGGTGGACGATGTTGAAGCCGGACAGGTACGCGACCGCGCCCTCGAAGCCCGTGTACTCGTTGCCGCAGACGATCACCGCGTCGAGGCCGTCGCCGGTGGCCGCCTCGCGCACGAGCCGGTAGCGACGCTCGATCTCCTCCTGAGGCAGGCCGGTGTAGGTGATCTCCTCCCTCACTGATCCCGCTCCCGGCACCGGCAGAGCCGATGTCTCAGCTCGTCGCCCGCTCCAGCGCCAGCACAGCCGGCGCCTGCGCTCACTTCCGGCTCCGTCAAGCCTACGCCGGTGGTGAGCTCCGTCGAGCCTACGCTCACTGCCACGACTGCTCCACTCCCTTCACGAGCGCCCAGATCGCCTCGTTCAGCGGCGCGGGCACCCCGTGCTCGCGTCCGGCGCGGACGATACCGCCGTTCAGGTAGTCGATCTCCGTCGCGCGGCGCGCCTCGACGTCCTGGAGCATCGACGCCCTGTGGTCGTAGGCGACGTCGGGCCGCGCCGCGTGGTCGATGAGCTCCTCCGGGTCGGCGTCGAGGACGATCCCCTGCGCCGCGGCGACCGCTTTCCCCTCGTCGACGAGCCCGGAGACGAGCGCCCGGAGGTCGGGCCGTTCGCAGACGCGGCCGTGGGTGAGGCCGGTGAGCGCGCCGATCGGGTTCGTGGCCGCGTTGAAGATCACCTTCCGCCACTGCGGGCCGCGCGCATCGGCGACCGCGTGCGTCGGCATCCCGGCGCGGGTGCACGCGTCCGCGAGGCGTTCGACCTCGGAGAGCGGCGTGCGCTCGTCGTACGGGCCGAGCGTCGTGTCGCCCTTCACGTCCCACCGGACGTGCCCGGGGGCGAGGATCCGGCCCGCCGGGAAGGTCGTGCCGCGGATCACGCGCCCGACGTGGCGCGCGATCGTCTCCTCGTTGCCGAGCCCGTTCTGGACGCTCGCGACGTAGCCCTCCCCGAAGGCGTGTGCGGTCGCGGCGAGCGCGGCGTCCGTGTGCATCGCCTTCGTCGCGACGATCCCGAAATCGCACGGCGGCAGCTCGGCGGAGTCGGCGGTCGCGCGCGGGTGCCCGAGCACCTCCCCCGCGCCCGAGAGCCGGAGCCCTGCCGCGTTGATCGCGTCGACGTGCTCGCGCGCGAGGTCGTACGCCCAGACCTCGACGTCGTCGAGCAGCGAGAGGTTCGCGGCGAACAGCGAGCCCACCGCGCCGCAGCCGACCACGCAGATCCTCACGAGTAGCTTGCCTCCTTCGCCTTGACGAGCCGGTAGACCGCGGTCTGGAGAGGCGCGGCGACGCCGAGCCGCCGCGCCTCGCGGACGAGCGCGCCGTTGATGAGCTCGAGCTCGGTCGGGCGCCGCGCCTCGACGTCCTCGAGCATCGACGGATAGTGCCGGTGACCGCGCTGCGTCGCGAGCACGTTCATCTCCCACGGGTCGTCGTAGAGCTCGACCGCGGCGGCGGCGGCGACCTCCTTCCCCTCGTCGACGAGGTCGCGGACGAGGTTTCCGAGGCCCGACGGCTCGTCCGTCTCGGCGAAGTGGAAGTCGTGCGAGAGCCCGGTGAGGGCGGCGACGCCGTTCACGGTCGCGTTGAAGATCAGCTTCGACCACTGCGCCGGGCGGAGGTCGCCGAACGCCTCGGCTCTGAGCCCCGACGAGGCGATCAGGGCCGCCACGCGGTGCGCGTCGTCCTCGGTCGTGCCGCGATACGGGCCGATCCAGGTGGCCGTGTCGAGCACGTACTCGACGTGGGCGTCGCCGTGCCGGGTGCCGCTCATGAACGTGACCGCCGAGAGGATCGGCCAGTCCCCGTGGGCGGCGACGACCTCCTCCGCGCCGAGACCGTTCTGGATGGGCATCACGGTCGCACCCGCCTGGCGGCCCTCGAGGAGAGCGGCGAGCGGCTCGAGGTCGGTGCCCTTGCACGCGAGGACGACGAGCTCCGCCTCCGGGAGCGCGTCGGGATCGGCGGTCGCCCGGACCGGGACGGTAAAGTCCGCGCGCCCGGAGATCCGGAGCCCGCTCTCCTCGAGCGCGCGCGCCTGTTCCGGACGGCGGGTCAGCACCGCCACCTCGGCGACACGCGCCAGGTGCGCCGCGAAGAGGCTCCCGATCGCCCCCGCCCCCGCTACGACGACCCCCCTCACGCGAGGAACCTCATGCGCCGTCGAAGTGCGGGATCACGTGCTTCGCGAACAGCTCCTGCGCCTTGATCGCCTTCCAGTGCTCGGCGCCGCCGGGGTTCGTCGTGATCGCGATCTCGGTGAGCCCTTCGCAGACGTCGATCGTCTCCTGCACCCGCTGGATCACGTCGTCCGGCGTGCCGACCCAGACGATGTCGCCCGCGATCATCTCGTCGTAGGGCGTCGCGGCCAGCTTCTCCATGATCCCGGAGGCGTAGAAGCCGTAGCCGGCGGCGTTGAGCGCGTCCGTCGGCGGCGGCGTGAACTCCGTGAGCGGTGACGCGTTGCCCTCGAGGAACCCGCGCATGTGGCGCTCGGCCTCGCGCTTCGCCAGCTTGCGGTCGTCGTCGATGTAGCAGGCGTGGATCCAGACGATGTCGGGCGTCGTGCCGTACTCGGCGCACTTCGCACGGTAGAGGTCGAGCTGGTCCTTCAGCGCCGCGTAGGGGAGCAGCGGCGGCACGGCGACGGCCCAGCCATGCTGCGCGGCGAGGTCGTACGTGCGGTCGGAGGTGCCGCCGAGCA
>Ga0335069_10014628_pt1 | contig 10980 bp, 7 predicted proteins | sample Lox_Sample_11_FD_206714 | JGI IMG/M metagenome (GOLD analysis project Ga0335069, IMG submission 206714) | Soil microbial communities from Loxahatchee National Wildlife Refuge, Florida, United States - Lox_Sample_1.1 | ecosystem: Environmental > Terrestrial > Soil > Wetlands | place: USA: Florida... | reverse complement strand
GGCCAGGCCTCTCTGGTGTTCGATGTCCTTGAGTGCCGCGAATACCACGGTCGAGCTTCCATTGTTCAAACCAAGCAGCAGGGCCTGGTCATCAAGCTGGCTGGGGTTGTCGGGGTTCGGCTCCTGGAACAGCACCACTCGATTGGCCGCCAAGCCGGCTGAAATATTGGTGCTGTGACTGGTGCTGGGATCGATGATGACCAGCTCTTTGCTGCCCTCGGCGGCAACCGCCAGGCGCCGCGCGCTGCCGGTGCCATAAAGGGCCATGTCGCCGGGCGAGGTCCCCGCGGCCAACATGGACAATGAAATGCGGAAATCATTGGCCTGCGTGTCGGCCTGGGAACCGTCTTGTTGCGAGAAGGCGATCTGGAAGATGTCGTTCGAGCCGGTCGCGCGCACGTAGATGTGAGGGTTCTCCGTGTCGAACACAACCTGGGCGGGCATGTACGACCGGCTGGTGTCGGAGAGCGGCGTGGTGATTTCGGTGCGACCGGGGTGATTCAAATCCAGGATGGTGATGTAGCCTTGCGCGATGATCACGGCCAGGGCGCGGCTCTCGCCCAGGATGTCGAGCGGCGGCGAGAAGACGATGCTGGTCGGCACCCCGCCGTAGCTGCGAATCGATTTGGGCAATGGGTTGGGAGCCGACGCGACGTCCGGGGGAGGGTTGTTGCCCAGGGTCACGATTGCCAGCTCGTTGGGGTTGTAGAAGGTGCTGTTGTCGGACGTGCTGGCCGTCGCGGAGTGGTAGAGGATGATGGTGTTTCCGTCATCGGATTGGGCCAGCCCATCGAAGCGAGCCTGCAGAGGATAGCGAACCACCTCGGCGTTCGCGCTGATGACGTCGAGCTCGGCCGCGACCGGAGCGACGTCTTTCGACCCCGGATCGCCCTGCGAGAGGACCAGCAACTGGTTGTTCTGGTTGCGTTTGCTGGCCAAGACCGGATTCTTGCCCACCGACGCGATATCGGGCGACAGGGCTTTGTCCGCGGGATCGAGGAGAAACGCCTGGTGAAAATTCCGTTCCACATAGGCCACCCGATCGTCGAGCGCCAGCGCATAGGCCGCCCGACCGTCGGGCGTCACCCTGGGCAGAAGCGAGAATGTTCGAGGGTCGCCGGAGCTGGATTGGCACGAGGACAGAGCCGCCAGGGCAAGCGGGCACAGGGCGACGACTCCTCGGCTAAAGCGCGGGAGGCGGGTCATTGTTGAATCCTTCCGTTGAGGTCAAAGCCAGTCACCGATTCCACCGCTCCGGTCAGCCAGTCGATGAAAGTGATGCGGCCCTCGGGGTGCTCCTGTCCGATGAAGACCTTCCTGGTGTCGGTGGACAGGGCCGCAATCGAGCTGGGCGGGCTGCCGAGTTGGAAGTCATCGACCAGGAAGCTGTCGAGCGCGATGCGCTGGGCGGCGCGCACGCCGTTGGCATCGTCGCGCAGAAGGACGAAGGCTTTGCTCGAATCGGGCGTGATGGTGAAAGGATCGGGGTTGGCGCTGGTCACCTGCAGCTTGGGGAATCCGTCCTGCAAGCTGACCAGGGTGTAGCCGTAGGATCGATCGAGCTGGGTGGCGAAATCGATTCCGGTGGCGGTGGGGCTGCCGTCGGCCTTGGTGTGCAGGACCAGGGCGACCTTTTCGTCGTCCGAGAAGGCAATGGCGCGAATGGCTTTCTGCAGAACCACCGAGGTCGACTGGGCATCCGCGCTGTCGCTCAGCTCGACAATCACCAGACGCTTGATGGGCGCGGCCGTGGTGTAGAGGACCGCATAGGTGCCCTTCTTGCTGATGCTGACCGAGCCGATGGTCTCATCGACGAAGGCCGGCCACACCTTCTGGTGCGTGCTGTCGGTAAACCCGGCCGGGATGTCCAGGCGGACCAGCTTGCTTTCGTTGCGCAGAACCGCGAAGGCCTGCGGGCTTGCCGAGACGCCCTCGGGGTCCTTGATGTCGAGATCGGTTATCGGGCTGGAAAGCTGCGTGGACGTGACCGTGCCGGCCACCAGGTCGACCAGCAGCAGCTCGGAGCGGCCGTCCCGTCGGGCGATGGCATAGTGCCCGTCACGAGTCACCGAGACGTCCACCGGCTTGCCACTTCCCGTGGGAGCGGGCGGGGTCAGGTCGGACTGGCTGTCCGACGGGGCGCGAAGGTCCGGACTCGCGCCACCATCCGGGGGAAGCCCACCCTCGCTGGAAGATCCGCCGTCGCCAAGCGGCCCGCTGTCCGGCGCAGCCCCGGCATCCACAGGGGCTCCGGAGTCAGCAGGCAAGGGGCTGCTCCCGGCATCCGCGGTCACCGTGCCCGCGTCCGTGCCGCCCACCGTGACATCCTGAATCCGTATCAGCGGGGCGCGGGCCGGGACCGTGATGCTGGCGAAGCGAAGCGCCGAGATGCCATCGCTGGTAATCACGAAGGCCGCCGCGTTGTCGTTCGAAAACACAACCGCGCTGGGCTGGAACCCCACGGTCATCGACGTCGCGCTTTCCTTGCCGGGGGACAGGGTGATGACCGACACGTCCTGATAGCTGCCCACCACGCCGGTCTTGCTGGGCAGGGAGGAGTCGAACCAAACCACCGCGTGCGAGCCGTCGGGCGAAACCGAGATGGAGTTGGCTCCAGGAACGATGGACAAGGGAGCCCCGACCGTGGTCCCGCGCAGGACATTGAGCGTCTGCGAGCCGACGTTGATGACTAGGGCCACATCCTGGCCCGGGATCGTGGTCAGGTAGGTCGGCGCATCCCCGGCCGTTACTTCCACGATCGCGAGCGTCTTGGAATCGATGATGGCGATGATGTCGCGCGTCGGGTTGGTCACGTACACGTAGCGGCCGCCCCCGCGCGGGGCGAGGAAATCGACTTGGCTCTCGGTCTCGGGGGGCAGACTGGCCACTGACCCTCCCCCACTTGCAACGAGAGTGGGACCGGCACCGGTCCCGCCCCCGTACGGGGCCCCGACCGAATAGTTCCCGCCCATCGGGCCCGTCGCGGAGCCATTCTTGGTGTCATTCCCGCCAGCCGGACTAACGCTGGCGGCGTTGCAACCGATGGTGATGATCAACGATGCGCACAGACCCAAGTGTTTCATCTTCATGGCTGTCTGTCTCCGCTAGCAACTCATGTGCCGCCTCTGAATCCTGTGGAATTGTTCGGGGCCGTGCCCCATTTCGCGACACACGTGCGACACAATTGTCGCAATAAACGCGACGCATCCTTTCATTTCCTGAGACGACCCATTCTTGCGAACGGCCCAGGTTTTTCCTAACGCCAGGTACGGCCCACCAAGTCGACACTGGTGATGATAGTCACAGTCGCCCCACGGGCTCAACCCCGGTGCATTGCTCGGCTGAATGGGATGGCCGTAGACTCTTGGATTGCCAGAATTGAAGACAGTCATATCAGCAAGGAATCAAAAAATGGAACCTCGAGGACCATTTTCTCTCACCGTGGGGAGTCGCGCGCTCGCGGCTTGCATCTTGCTCCTCTCGCTCGTGAGCGCGTGCGAGGGCGGGAAAAGCGTCGTCGGGAAGGACGGCGGCGCCGGCACCGGTGGCAGCCAAACCGCGATCAGTAACTCGGGTACGGGTGGCAGCCCCGCGACGGGCGGTGCTGGCGGCCTTCAGGGTACGGGTGGCACCTTGCCAGTCGGCGGGGGCAGCGCGGCGGGCGCAGGCGGAGGTCCAGCCGCCGGCAACACCGGCACGGGCGGAGCGCCGGGTGGAATGCGCACGGCCGGCACGACGGCCAGCGGAACAGGCGGCGTGGCCGCGGGTGGCAGGATGTCCACCGGAACAGGGGGCAATGGCACCGCTGGCACGACCTCAGGCGGGACAGGCGGGCTGGCAACGGGCGGCAGAATGTCCGGAACCGGCGGCAGTGGCGCCGGCGGCACCGGCGGAGGGGGCACAGGGGGCGCGGGCGGCACCAGCGCCGGCGGCACCGGCGGGGCGCAGACCGGAAGAATCGACGCCGCGGCCGACGTGGGCGTCGGTGGCCTCGACGGTCGCATCGACGGCTCGAAGGTCATCGACTGCTCGTCGGGCCCAGCCGCTCGGTGCGGCCCATTGCAGGTCCCCGTGCGCTGGGCGATTCCCGCGCTCGGCACGCAAGAGTGCACCTGCGAGCCCAATCCCTGCGAAAGCGCCATGCCGACCTGCGACTGCGGCGCCAGTATCTGCGCCGCACACCAAGCCACCTGTGTCGGCTTCATGCCTGATTCCGGATTCCTCCAGTGCACCGAGCCGGGATGAGGCGGGGCCAGCGGCTCACATATCGGGCTGGACGATGTTTCCCCAGCAAACCGCGCTGCCGTCCGGCCGCAACCCGCAGGCATGGTCGATTCCGGCGGAGATCTGCACAAAGGCTCCAGATGGTGGACTCGCTCGGATCAGCCCCCAGCAGATGACGCTGGCATCGGTCTTGAGCCCACACGTGAACTGCAAACCCGCGGAGATTTGAACGAAGGTTTCGAGCAACGGCGTGTCTCCTCCGGTGTCGCCCCAGCAAACCACCGTGCCATCGGCTCGCAGGGCGCACGTGTGGTAGTAGCCGGCGTCAACCTGGACGAAGGAACCCGCGGGCGCAGTCGATTCCCCGTTCCGATCGTCCCCCCAGCAAGCGACGGTGCCATCGACGCGCAAGCCGCAGGTATGCAGACCGCCGGCCGAGATCTGCGTGAAGGCACCGCTCGGCGGCGTGGTCATGCCGCCGTAGCTTTCGCCCCAACAAACGACGGCGCCGTCGGCGCGCAGACCGCAGGCATGGCCCAAGCCCGTCGCCAGTTGCGTGAATGTGTCAGTGGGTGCCGACGCCAGACCTGAATCGGTGAGACCCCAACAAACCGCGGTTCCATCCGAGCGACGCAAACCACAGGTGTGGTCCTGGGCGGTGGAGATCTGCGAGAAGAGGCCGGCCGGCGGGGTGGCTTTTCCGTACTCATTGTCCCCCCAGCAGGCAGCAGTGCCGTCGGCCTGCAAGGCGCAGGTGTAATAGCTGCCGGCCGACAGTTGCGTGAAGCTCCCGGCTGGCGGCAAGGCCTGCTGATAGCCGCCAAATCCCCAACACGAAACCGTGCCATCGCGCCGTAGCCCACAAGTGTACTCCTCGCCCGCCGAGATCTGGACAAAGGTGTCGGCAGGCGGGCTGGACTCTCCGTCCAGATTGTCTCCCCAACAAAGCGTGCTGCCGTCCGTGCGCAAACCGCAACTGTGGTTCCAGCCAGCGGAGACCTGAATGAAGCTGCCGGTGGGCGCGGCGGTCTGCCCGGACGAATTGTCCCCCCAGCATGTGATCCCACCATCGGCGCGTAGGCCGCAAGCGTGCGCTCCACCAGCAGAAACCTGGGTGAAGTTGCCGGTCGGCGGCGCGAGCCAATCCTCGGTTCCGCTGCCCCAGCATGTGACCGTACCATTGGCCAAGAGTCCGCAGGCGAACTCCTCGCCGCTGGAGATCTGCGTGAAGGTCGTGGCAGGCGCCGTCGTTTGTTGCGCCTCGGTGTTGCCCCAGCAGACCGCCCGCCCATCGCCGCCCAGCGCGCACGTGAAGTTGCTGCCCGCCGAAATCTGAACGAAAGCGCCTTGCGGAGGTTCGGCCTGCCCGTCCAGATCCATGCCCCAGCAGGTCACGCTGCCGTCGGCGCGAAGCCCACATGCGTGGCCACCGCCCGCCGAGATCTGCGTGAAAGCTCCGGCGGCCGGAGTGGACTGGCCCCAGCGATTGTCGCCCCAACAGGTCACGCTGCCATCGGCGCGCAACCCGCACGACAGCCCGCCCACCGAAACCTGTACGAATGGGCTGCGTGTCCCCGCCTCGTCGGCGTCCGACGAACCGCCGGCATCGGCCACAAACGAATCGGCCACAGCCGCATCGACCACCGCCGCATCGGGCGTAGCCGCGTCGGCCACCGTCGCATCGGCTACAGCCGCATCGGGCATAGCCGCATCGGCCATAGCTATATCGCCCCCGGCCTCGACCTGACTGCCGCCACTGTCGCCCCCCGCGTCGTGCCGGCCCATGAGCCCGTGGCTGCAAGCAGGCGAGGCATAAAGGGCGAGAAGTGCAAACCACGGAAGTGCCAACGGCCGGCACACGTCTGCCCTCGTCCTGTGGCAAATCCGATGGGTGGCCATGGAGGAATGATACTCCCGGGCGTTCGCTTGGGAGTGGATTGCCGCCCGGGTTTTCGGCCGTAGGTCCGGAGGACGTCCCTACTCTTCGCAGTGCGATCGCCAGCTTGCGCGCAAGTCAGACAGGTACAGGTCAGCATCGCGCCTGGGGGACCGGACCCAGGCTTGAAGAGCGCAGCGAGCTTCTGGTTCTTGAAGGAATTCGGGCAGCCCGTGTTCGGGTTGCCGTCATACACCAGGTACCAGCAAGGGCGGCCGGTGTCGGGGATGGACTCGGGTTGAGGATACGTGGGATCGAGAGGCAGCCCGGTGATGGGGTCCAGGCATTCGGGGATCGAGATGTTTTGCGAGACTGTCGCGGGACAACCGGCCTGGACCAGCGGGTCCTCGGAGAATTGGAGGGTGGCGTGACAATCAGGCTGGATGCCGGGCGTGTTGGGATCGGCGTCGACCAAGGGTTGGTTCACACAAGCCAGGTTTATTCGTCGTACCATGTCGTCGCCAAGTTGAGTCATCGCGTCCGTGAAATCGTCTTCGCAGACGCTGGAGGCCTGCCCGTTGTAGCCGTAGGCATCGATGAATTCCTTCAGGCGCGGAGCAGAGGTCGTCGCGCAGGCACCGGCATCCGCGCCAGCGTCGGAACCGCGCGACCAAGGGATGACCCCTGATACCAGGATCTGCTCCAGGGGTCTGGGCTTGGCCTGATTGATGGTGGCCACGATGTCCTCCACCGGAACGGGCGAGGAGTCGTCCTGATTGGAAATGATGATGATGAACAGGTAGGCGTTCTCGCGCAGGAAGCCTTTATTGGCGCTGTTGGCTTCCGGGGCAAGCACGAGACGAAGCGCTTGCAGCGGTTGTGAGGCTCCGCACCCATTCGTTCCCATGGCCCCGGCGAGGCAAGAGAACACGTCCACCAGATCGCCGCTGTAATTGCTGTCGTGGTCCGTCCCGTTGGCGCACCAGTGATCTTCGATCCAGCGGGCGCCCTCCGCGAGGCCGCATCCATTGCTGGTGCCGCCCACGACCGTTGCGCGCGCTCCGAACGTCGGGTCGTTTCCCCACAGCAGTCCACCGTCGCCCAGCCCGACGTCGCAGTCGGCGCCAGCATCCCTGCCGCCGGTTCCCACAGCCGTGCTGATCACCCCGATATGCACATTGGGCACGCCGCCCTCGAGGTTCGGCAAGACGCTGATCATCTTCCGGAGGTTCCGTGCGAGAACGTCCCGCAGGGGCTCCATCGCGGGCGAGTTGTCCACCACGAACAAGATGTCCAAGGCCCGCTGCGACGGGAACATTCGCACAGTCGTCGTTTCCCCGACCCCTTCGGCGCTGCCTCCGGTCGACATCGCCCTTCCTGTACAGCCACACGGGCCTGCAAGACACAGACAGGTCAGTAGTAGGGAGCCCTGTGGTAGCGGCCAGACGCGCATTCTCGTGCTCGCTTACAATGCAGAGTCCGCGCCAATGCCCCACTCTAGCAATTTCGCACGGTTGCCTTTTCGACCGGCGCCAACTCGGGTCTCACCACCGGCAACTGGGTTGGCGTCCGAACCGAAGCACGGGTCCCAGATGTAAGCTTGCAACGCGAAAAAAACGGGTAGAATGCCTCGCCATGGCGCGCTCTCTCCTGGCAGCGACCGCAATCACCTCCCTCTGGCTCGCATCCTCGGCCCACGCGGACACCGAGCTGTACCAGCTTCGGCAGGGCGAGTCGCCCGCCATCGTGGCCGCGCGCACCTACGGGGACAAGAGCTACCTCGCGGTGCTCAAAGTGCACACCCGGCTGCGCCCGCGCGCCCACAGCATCCGCTTGCCGTCGCTGCGCCAGGTTCTGTTCGAGGAGAAGGTGCAGGCACTGGAGCCGAACGCCATGGAGAAAGTCCTGCAAGCGCAGGAGGAGTTCTTCCGAGGCAGCCGCGCGAGCTCACCGGCCTGCGACGGCAACAAAGAGTGGCAGGCAAAGGAGCGCCAGCTCTTCGAGCAGGCGGCCCAGGATCTGACGAACGCGCTTGGCCTGCTCAAGGAGGTGGAGCCTGTGCCGCACGCGATGATCGCCCACCTGAGCCGAGCCAGCGCGGGCCTGCTGGACCTGGGCGGCACGCGGGGCAAAGCCTGGTGCAAGACCATCCACAGCATCCACAGGGGTTTCGCCTACGCGATGGCTTCTTCCATCGAGTGGGCGCGCCGCCAGCACCGAAGGTCCTGAAGAAACCGGACTTGCGTGGCGGAAATCTCACCCGCCGACTGTGCCGGGCGCGGCCAGGATGGTGTCCTTGCCGCCACGATGATCCTCCTGACAGGTGGGATCGCGGGGAGCGGGTGAAAAGATCCCGGTGACCTTGCCCGCAGGATCCAGTTCCTTGGCAGAAATGCGCACGCTTTGGGGAGAGCCGGCGGAGGCCGCGAACTTGACCTCGACCCGGTACGAGTACCCCGCCTGCATGCGGATGGCATAAGTGAGAGGTCCGGTGTTGGCCACCACGCCGCCGCTCTCGCTCACCTGGCCCCAGCTTTTCGGGGTGGTGACCGTGTGGCACCCCGGCATCAGCTCGAAGCTCCGCCCGTGCTTGCTGACATCCTCGCCGTCGACCCACTGAACGTAGCCGGTCAACTTGGCCACCGCGCCGGAATCCGCACGAAGCCCCGGATAGAGCTGATAGCCGCGAGCCGATGCAAAACAGCCAAAGCCCAGGAGGGCAAGAACCAGTGAGAGCCAGCCCGTCTTGCGGGCCCATGAAAGGGTCACCATGAGGCAGACTTCATACCACACTGACCAGCCGGCCGGTGCTGGGGCAAGGTTCAGCTCGAATCCGGGCGGACGCGCAAGGCGGAATGCGGCGTCCAACCCAACCCCGATCGATTGAGATCCATTATCGTCCAGATCGGGCGCAAAGGCGAGCTTGTATTCAGGCGCGGCATCCGGCGCAATAGCGCAACGAGACCGTCATGGGCAACCCGCCTGATCCCGGCCTGCAACGACGCATCGAGGACCAGCTCCGCCTGGCGAATCTGGCTCGCGCGCTCGTGCCCCATGCGGCCACGCCCTATTTCGCCCATGTGCGCGTCGAGACGGGCGGCCGGGTCCGCGACGTGCTGTTGGGCTCGGAGACACGCACCGGCCACGGCGTGGCGATCATCGACTGGCGAGCCGCGCCGCTGGCCGAGGTCTTCTTCTCTTGCAGCGAAGGCGACGACTACGAGATCGACGCGGGCGATCGCGTGCTGGGCGGCACCCTTCTCGAACGCAACCTGGTGGGGTTCGTCGCGGGCGAGCTCGGCGAGATCGAGGCAGATGCGGTCCGCCTCCGGCGAAAAGATGGCGCGTGGCAGGTCGAGGCAAATGCGAAACCCCGGCTGGCCTTGCGGCCCGAGGCAGCGCGCACGCGGCTCAGCTCGCCGGCGGACGTGGTGCTGGACGAAGCCCAGCGGCGAGCTGCCGGCGGAGCAAGCGGTGCTGCTCTTGGGCGAAGCCGGGTTCGGCAAGACCACGGTGGCCTTGCACCGGCTGGCGCGCCTGCGGGCCCAGGCCGGGCCGGGACTGCGCGCGGCGGTCATCGTGCCCACCGAGGGCCTGCGCCGGCTCTCGGCCGCGCTGCTCGAGCGGATGGGCGCCAGCGGGATCGAGGTGTGGCTCTACGATCGCTGGGCCCGGGAGCAGGCCCGCCACGCCTTCCACAAGCTACCCGAGCGCGAGAGCCAGGACGCCACTGCCGGGGTGATTCGCATCAAACGCGATCCCGCCCTGCGCGGCGTGCTGGCCGAGCTGGCGGCGCGACGGCCGGGCCGGGGCGCGCGGCGCACGCGGCGGCGGGATCTCTTGCACCTGTTCGGCGATCGCGTGTTGATGGAAAAGCTGGCCGCGGCGTCGAGCCAAGGCATCGGCGCCGGCATGCTGGCCGAGGTGCTGGAGCACACCCACGTGCAGTTCAGTGCCACTGCCGAACAGGAGTTCGCGCACGTGGACGCCGAACGCCTGGAGACCCTGGACGGCCGCAGCCTGGACGACGGCACGCCCAGCGAGGACGCCGGCACCCTGGATAGCGAGGACTACGCCGTCCTGTTCGAGTTGGATCGACTGCGCGCCGAGCGCGCCGGCGAGCCGCCCGCCCAGCCACGTCAGCTCGATTGCCTGGTGCTCGACGAAGCACAGGAGTTCGCTCCCCTGGAGCTCGCGCTGATGGGGCGCGCCCTGGCGCCCGGGGGTAGCCTGATCGTCGCGGGCGACGCCGCCCAACAAGTGGATCCTTCCGCGTGTTTCGCCGGCTGGCCGAGCAGCATGGCCGAGTTGGGCTGCGCGGCCTTCGAGACCGCGGTGCTGGAGATCAGCTACCGCTGTCCGGCCGAGGTGACCGAGCTGGCCCGGCGGATGGTCGAGGGCGCGAGCGTGCCCTGGCCACCCGCACCGTCGATTCCATATGTGGAGTTCGCCAACGAGTGTCATCAGGCCGACTGGCTGACCCGCGAGCTGCGTGAGCTGCAAGTCAATGATCCGCGCGCCTCGGTCGCTCTCATTTGCCGCGCGCCCGAGGCGGCGCGCCGCCTAGCCCAACACCTGCGCCGTGGCCTGGGCCTGCGCCTGGCCCTGGATGGCGCCTATCAATTCATCGGCGGCCTCAACGTCACCTGCGTGCAAGAGGCCAAGGGCCTGGAGTTCGACTACGTCATTGTTCCGGACGCCACCGCCGGCGTCTATCCCGACACGCCCGCGGCGCGCCGCGCGCTTTACGTCGCCATCACCCGTGCGTCGTTCCAGCTCGTGCTTTCCAGCGTGGGCCAGCGGACCGAGATCCTGAGCCAGCCGTGAGGCTCGCCGAATCGCCGCTCAGCGGGTGCCCCAGGGCGCCTGCCCGGGAGCCA
>Ga0335069_10014627_pt1 | contig 10980 bp, 10 predicted proteins | sample Lox_Sample_11_FD_206714 | JGI IMG/M metagenome (GOLD analysis project Ga0335069, IMG submission 206714) | Soil microbial communities from Loxahatchee National Wildlife Refuge, Florida, United States - Lox_Sample_1.1 | ecosystem: Environmental > Terrestrial > Soil > Wetlands | place: USA... | reverse complement strand
TCCCAGCGACCCACGTAGCCACCCTGCGGCGGCGGCAGGGCGACGACGAACACGGCCTGAAGACCGGCCTGGTTGACGATGAGGGCGCCCCCGTCGAGGAGCAGCGCGGCGCTCATGGCGAGCAGCACCGTCACGCCGATCTGGACCGAGCCGTGTCCGATCACCCTGACCAGCAGATCGCCGAGCCCGACCCCGACCGCGACGCCCAGGCCCATCTCGATCACCCGGCGCAGCCGGTTCTGGTAGCTCGTGCTGAGGCAGATCATCGCCGCCACCGAGGCGAAGAACGGCACCTTGTGGCCCAGCAGCCTGGATGCCAGCTCCCAGGCGACGGCCGCGCCGACGGCGCTCTGGACCACCCCCCACCAGGCCGCCTTGATCCGGGCGCGGCCGAGCATCAGCCTGCGCCGCAGGCGGACCCGCCGGGCGAGCGCCCGGGCCGCCTCGCCGGCCGCGCGCGGGGTGACCGCGGACCCGGGACCGGAGGACGGGGAGGTCATGCCCACGATGATGTCTCGGGCACCGCTGTCGTGCCGCCCGGCCGGTGCCGGTGATCGGCGGGTCGGGGCGGACTCCGCTGCGCGATCTTGTGGTCGGGGTCGTAGCGTGGGACGGGAGCGTGCGATCACCGGACGGCGATGCCGGGCCGGCGGTCATCGGACGTCGGTCGTCGGACTCCGGTCATCGGGCGACAGTCATCGGATAGGAGGTCCGCGATGGCGCGACAGGAGGCCACCACGGTCGTGGCCGTCTCTCTGGATGCGGTCGAGGCCAGGCTGACGGACGTCTCCCGGTGGCCGGAGTTCGTCACGGGCCTGGAGAGCGTCGAGCCGGCCGGCTTCGAGCGGTACCGGTTCACCGTCGCCGCCCGCGGTCGCCGTCGCACGCTGCACGTCTGCGTGGTGCCGCACCCGGCAGAGCACCGGATCTCCTGGCGGGCGCTGGAGGGACCCCGCTACGTCGGCGAGCTGAGGCTGCGCGCCGTCGACGACCGGCACACCCGGATCGACCTGACGATGACCATCGATCCCGAGGGGCTGATGGACGGCCTGCGCGAGATCGTGGGCGGCGAGCCCATGGCCGAGCTCACGATCCAGCACATCGACGCCTTCGTGAGCCGCGCGCCCCAGAGCGACCCCGCGGAGTAGCCCTCCCGCTAGGGTGAGCCGACGTGGACGTCCTCGTCGTCGGCTCCGGCGCCCGCGAGCACGCGCTGTATCGCGCCTTGACCGCGGACTCCGCCGTCGAGTCGGTGGTCGTCGCCCCCGGCAACGCCGGGATCCCGGCGGGCCGGCGCCGCCCGGTCGACCCGGCCTCGCCCCGGTCGGTCGCGGACCTCGCGGCCGCGATCCGCGCAGATCTCGTCGTGGTCGGGCCCGAGGCGCCGCTGGTGGCCGGGGTCGCGGACGCCGTCCGTGAGCGAGGCATCGCCTGCTTCGGGCCGTCGGCGGAGGCGGCGCGGATCGAGGGCAGCAAGGCCTTCGCGAAGGAGGTCATGGCAGCGGCCGGGGTCCCGACCGCGCTGGCCCGGCTGTGCACGACGACGGACCAGGTCGACGTCGCGCTGGCCGCCTTCGGCCCGCCGTTCGTGGTCAAGGACGACGGGCTGGCGGGCGGCAAGGGGGTGGTGGTCACCGACGACGAGGCCGCCGCCCGCGCGCACGCGACGTCGTGCCTGGCGCGCCCGGGCGGGCGCGTGGTCGTCGAGCGCTACCTCGAGGGCCCGGAGGTGTCGCTGTTCTGCGTCACCGACGGCGTCACCGTCGTCCCGCTGGCCCCCGCCCAGGACTTCAAGCGGGTGGGCGACGGCGACGTCGGCCCGAACACGGGTGGGATGGGGGCCTACTCGCCGCTGCCCTGGGCGCCTCCCGCCCTGGCGCAGGAGGTCGCGGAGCGCATCGCCGGGCCGGTCGTCACCGAGCTGGCACGGCGGGGCACGCCATTCGCCGGGGTGCTCTACTGCGGCCTCGCGCTCACCCCTCAGGGGGTGCGCGTGATCGAGTTCAACGCCCGGTTCGGGGATCCCGAGACCCAGGTCGTGCTCGCCCGGCTGGCGACCCCGCTCGGCACCCTGGTGCACGCTGCCGCCACCGGTCGCCTGCACCTGGCGCCGTTGCCGCGGTGGCGCCGGGAGGCGGCCGTCACCGTGGTGATCGCCGCCGAGGGGTACCCGTCGGCCCCGGTCGCCGGGGACGTCGTCGAGGGCCTGACCGAGGCCGAGGCGGTGCCGGGCGCCTACGTGCTGCACGCGGGCACGGACCGGGACTCCGCCGGGCGCGTGGTGACGACGGGCGGGCGTGTCCTCTCCGTGGTCGGCACGGGACCGGACCTCGCGGCGGCGCGGGCGACCGCGTACGAGGCCGTCGAGCGCATCCGGATGCGCGGCGGTCACTACCGGCGGGACATCTGCGCCGCCGCCGCGGCGCCCGCGCTCAGAACGTGACGGCGCCCGCGCCGGCGAGATCGCGCAGCTGGGTGTCCGGGGTCAGCGAGCCGAGGACGCGCTGGTACAGGCCGCGACCGATGGGGGAGAGGATGGCGTCGTGGATCGGGAACGCCACCGGCGCGCGGACCCCGCGGACGAACTCGACCGTCTCCTTCACCGCCTCCCAGGGCGCGGAGAGCGGCACGGCGAGCACATCGACGCCGGCCGGCACCGCCTCCAGCATGTCCCCGGGGTGGTACAGGACGGTGCCGTCAGCGGAGATCACGTAGCCGACGTTCCCGACCCGCGGGATGTCGACGTGGATGACCGCGTGCCGGCCGCCGGTCGCCGTGACGACGACGTCCCCGACCGTGGTCGCGACGCCCGCCGGGAGTGGCTCGGCCTCGCGGTCGACGGTCCCCGCCAACTGGCCCGCGACCCCGGGCTCGGTGATCAGGCGGGCGCGGGGGTTGCGGGCCAGCACCGTCGGCAGCCGATCGCGGTCGAGGTGGTCGGCGTGCTCGTGGGTGACGAGCACCGCGTCCAGGTCGTCGATCACTTCCCAGCCCGGGGCGAAGGTCCCGGGGTCGACCAGCAGCCGGGCCCCCCCGGCCTCGACGAGGACGCACGAGTGGCCTACATGGGTGATCTGCACGCTGCCTAGGCTAGGACGTGCCGCAGTCCCGGGAGACCGCCCGGGAGCCACTCGCCGAGCCCTGGAGACCAGCGATGGGACGCGTCGTCGTCGACGTCATGCCGAAGCCCGAGATCCTCGACCCGCAGGGCAAGGCGGTCGCAGGTGCCCTGGCCCGGCTCGGGTTCACCGAGTTCGCCGCGGCGCGCCAGGGCAAGCGGTTCGAGCTGGAGGTCGCGGGCGAGGTCACCCCGGAGGTCGTCGCCCGGGCTCGGGAGGCCGCGCTCACGCTGCTGGCCAACCCGGTGATCGAGGACGTCGTCGGCGTGGCCGCGGCGCCCGAGGTGTGATCGCCCCGGAGAGTGGGTGCGTGCCGGTTAGGGTGAGCCGTGCGGATCGGCATCGTGACCTTCCCCGGCAGCCTTGACGACGTCGACGCCGTCCGGGCCGTGCGGATCGCGGGGGGCGAACCCCTGCGGCTCTGGCACGGCGACGAGAGCGTCCACGGGGTCGACGCTGTCATCCTGCCCGGCGGCTTCTCGTACGGCGACTACCTCAGGTGCGGTGCCATCGCCCGCTTCTCACCGATCATGGCCGAGATCATCCGGCTGGCGGGGCCGCCGGACGCCGCCTCGCCCGGCCTGCCCGTCCTCGGCATCTGCAACGGCTTCCAGGTGCTGTGCGAGTCGCACCTGCTCCCCGGCGCGCTGGTGCGCAACGACTCGCGCACGTTCGTGTGCCGCGACCAGCGGCTGCGGATCGAGCGGACGGACACCGTCTGGACGAACGGGTACGCGCCGGACGAGGAGATCGTCGTCCCGCTGAAGAACGGCGAGGGCGGCTTCGTCGCCGACCGGGCCACTCTGGACCGCCTGGACGGCGAGGGCCGGGTGGTGGCCCGCTACCTCGAGCTGAACCCGAACGGGTCGTACCGCGACATCGCCGGCGTGTCGAACGCCGCCGGGACCGTCGTCGGCCTGATGCCGCACCCCGAGCACGCCGTCGAGCCGCTGTTCGGTCCCGACCACGACGCCCAGGGCCGTTCCGGGAGCACCGACGGCCTGCGCTTCTTCACCTCCGTCCTGCAGGGCGCGCTCTCCGTGTGAGCCGCGGCCGTCTGTCGAGGACGGCGTCGCCGTCACCGGCCGCAGCGGCCTTGCGGAGGTCGTCGACAGCCGGCCGGTAGCGTGGAGCGCGTGCGCAGCGTGGACACCGTCGGCGATGCGGCCCGCACACCGGACCTGCCGCAGCCCTACGGCGAGCTCGGGTTGGCCGACGACGAGTACGCCCGGATCCGGCACATCCTCGGCCGCCGGCCGACCTCGTCCGAGCTCGCCATGTACAGCGTCATGTGGAGCGAACACTGCTCCTACAAGTCCAGCAAGGTGCACCTGCGCCGGTTCGGCGCCACCACGACGGAGGCCATGCGCCGGCACCTGCTCGTCGGGATCGGGGAGAACGCCGGGGTGGTCGACATCGGCTCCGGCTGGGCGGTCACGTTCAAGATCGAGAGCCACAACCACCCGTCGTTCGTGGAGCCGTACCAGGGGGCCGCGACCGGCGTCGGCGGCATCGTGCGGGACATCCTCGCCATGGGTGCGCGGCCGATCGCGGTGATGGACTCGCTGCGCTTCGGGGATCTGCGGCACCTGGACACCCGGCGGGTCCTGCCGGGCGTCGTCGCCGGGGTCGGCGGGTACGGCAACTGCCTGGGCCTGCCGAACATCGGCGGCGAGGTCGTGCTCGACCCCGTCTATCAGGGGAACCCGCTCGTCAACGCGCTCTGCGTGGGCGCGATGAAGCACGACGAGATCCATCTGGCGGCCGCCCGCGGCGAGGGCAACCTGGTGGTGCTCTTCGGCGCGCGCACCGGCGGCGACGGCATCGGCGGCGTCTCGGTGCTGGCGAGTGAGACCTTCGACGCGTCGCCCGATCGAGAGGGCCCGGCCAAGCGGCCCTCGGTGCAGGTGGGGGACCCGTTCGCCGAGAAGGTCCTGATCGAGTGCTGCCTGGAGCTGTTCGCGGCGAACGTGGTCGACGGCATCCAGGACCTCGGCGGGGCGGGGCTGTCCTGCGCGACCAGCGAGTTGGCCAGCAACGGCGACGGCGGCATGGTGATCCACCTCGATCGGGTCCCGCTGCGCGATCCGTCGCTGCGGCCGGAGGAGATCCTCATGAGCGAATCGCAGGAGCGCATGATGGCGATCGTCCGGCCCGACGACCTCGAGTCGTTCCTGCAGATCACCACGAGGTGGGACGTCGAGGCCGCGGTGCTGGGCGAGGTGACGTCGTCCGGGCGGCTGGAGGTGCTCTGGCACGGCGAGACGATCGTCGACGTCCCGCCCCGCACCGTCGCGCACGAGGGCCCGGTGTACTCCCGTCCCCTGCGCCGGCCGGCGCGGCTCGATCGGCTCCGGGCGAGGACGCCGGACCGGCTCCCGCGGCCGTCGACCGGCGAGGGGCTGCGGGCGTTGCTCCTGCGGATGGTGGCGTCGCCGAACCTCTGCAGCCGCGCCTGGGTCACCGACCAGTACGACCGGTACGTGCGGGGCAATACGGCGCTGGCGATGCCGGACGACGCCGGCGTCGTCCGGGTCGACGAGGAGACCGGGCTCGGCGTGGCGCTCGCGCTGGACGGTAACGGCCGGTACGGGGCACTCGACCCGTACCAGGGTGCGCGGCTCGCCCTCGCCGAGGCCTACCGCAACGTGGCCGCCGCCGGCGCGCGTCCGCTCGCCGTCACGGACTGCCTGAACTTCGGCTCGCCCCAGGACCCGGGCGTGATGTGGCAGTTCGCGCAGGCCGTCGAGGGGCTCGCCGACGGCTGCGTCGAGCTCGGGATCCCGGTGACGGGTGGCAACGTGTCGTTCTACAACCAGACCGGCGACGTCGCGGTCCACCCGACGCCGGTGGTCGGCGTCCTCGGCGTGCTCGACGACGTGGGCCGCCGGACGCCGTCCGGGTGGCGGACGCCGGGCCAGGCGATCTACCTGCTCGGCGCGACGCGGGAGGAGCTCGGCGGCTCGGAGTGGGCGTTCGCCGAGCACGGCCACCTGGGCGGTGTGCCTCCGGTCGTCCACCTCGCCGACGAGCAGCGGCTGGCGGACATCCTGGTCAACTCCTCGCGGGACGGGCTCGTCGACGCCGCGCACGATCTCTGCGAGGGCGGGCTCGCGCAGGCGCTCGTCGAGGCCTGCCTGCGGTACGGCGTCGGTGCCCGGGTCTGGCTCGACGAGGTCTGCGAACGGGACGGCGTGAGCCCGTTCGCCGCCCTGTTCGCCGAGTCGACGGCCCGGGCGGTCGTCGCCGTGCCGCGCAGCGAGGAGGTGCGGTTCACCGACATGTGCGCCGCGCGCGGGATCCCGTTCGCGCGGATCGGCGTCGTGGACGACGGCGGGTCCGGTGCCGACGGCGAGCCGGTGCTCGACGTCCAGGGCCTCTTCACGGTGTCGCTGGCCGAGCTCCGGTCCGCCTTCGAGGCGACGCTCCCGGCCGTCCTCGACGCCTGAGGTGCGCCCCACCCGTCTGGCCGTGCCCCGGGACGAGGTGACGGCGGCCGTCGGTCACAGAACGGCGACGGATCCGGCGTCGGTATGGCGGCCGGGGCACGGATTCCGGTTATGATCCGGCCGCGCGACCACGGAATCCAGGCTGGGAGGCCGGGCGGACGGAGGTGCCGGTGACGGAGCGGGCCGGTCCTGCGGCGGGCGCCGTCGCCGTCCGCCTGCGCGGGCTGCGGAAGGTCTTCGGCACCGGGGACGACGCCGTGACGGCTGTCGACGGTGTCGACCTCGACGTCGCCGACGGCGAGTTCTTCTCGATGCTCGGCCCGTCGGGCTCCGGCAAGACCACCGTGTTGCGCCTCATCGCCGGGTTCGAGCTGCCGACCGGCGGGACGATCGAGCTCGGCGGGGCCGACGTCACCCGGCTGGCGCCGTTCGAGCGGGACGTCAACACCGTCTTCCAGGACTACGCCCTGTTCCCGCACCTCGACGTGCTCGGCAACGTCGAGTACGGGTTGCGCGTGCGTAAGGTCCCTCGCCGGGAGCGCCGGGAGCGCGCCGAGCAGGCGCTCGCGACCGTGCGACTGACCGGATTCGGCAGCCGCCGCCCCGGGCAGCTCTCCGGCGGCCAGCGCCAACGCGTCGCTCTCGCCCGCGCGCTGGTGAACCGGCCCCGCGTCCTGCTGCTCGACGAGCCGCTCGGCGCCCTCGACCTCAAGCTCCGCGAGGAGATGCAGGTGGAGCTCAAGGCGATCCAGCGTGACGTGGGCATCACGTTCGTCTTCGTCACCCACGACCAGGAGGAGGCGCTGAGCCTGTCCGACCGGGTGGCCGTCTTCCACCGGGGCAGGATCGAGCAGGTCGGACCGTCCCGCGAGGTGTACCAGCGCCCGGCCACCGCCTTCGTCGCCGGCTTCGTCGGCACGTCCAACCTGCTCGCGCCGTCAGTCTCCAAGGAGCTGCTCGGGGTCGAGGCGCTGCACACCGTCCGGCCCGAGCGGATCACGCTGCTGCCGGCCGGCCCGGAGGAGTCCGCGGCGGCCCGGGTTCCGGACGGCGCCGTCGCGACGGCCGCGGTCGTCCGGGAGGTGGTGTACGCGGGAGCGACGACGAGGGTGGTGGTCGCGCTCGACGCGGGGGGCGAGCTCGTCGCGTTGTGGTCGCCCGCGGCCGAGGGCTCGGGGGAGGAACCTGGGGAGGTCCCGGGTCAGATCCGTCGGGGGGACCGGGTCCGGCTGGTCTGGCAGCGGGCGGACGCGTACCGGCTGCCGGACGGGGCGCCGCCGGACGCGGCGTCGTCCCCACCGCGGGACACGCACGACGTGCCCGCTTGACGCGGGCCCAGCCCTCCGCCGCCCGGCGGCGGATCGACCGAGGAGGAGAGCGATGCGTGCTCGTTCTGGCGGGCGCCCCCCGCGGGTGCCGGCGGGGGTTCGCCTGGCGGTGCTGGCCGTGGCCGCGGTGGCGGTGCTGGCCGGCTGTGGTTCAGGGTCCGGCGGTGGCACGAGCTCCGCCGGTGGTGGCTCGGGAACGAGCCGGGCGGCGCCGCCGTCCATCCCCGTCCAGCAGTCCGTCGGGGCCGGCGAGGGCGAGGTCGACCTCGTCAGCTGGGCCGGGTACGTCATGGACGGCAGCAAGGCCGGTGACCCCGACTGGGTGACCCCATTCGAGAAGCAGACCGGCTGCAAGGTCAACAACAAGGTGGCCGGCTCGTCGGACGAGATGGTCACGCTGATGAAGACCGGCCAGTACGACGGCGTCTCGGCCTCCGGCGACGCCACGCTGCGGCTCATCTACGGCGGCGTCGTGGCGCCGGTGAACACGAGCCTGGTGCCCAACTACGCGACGATCGCACCCTTCCTCAAGAACCGGCCGTGGAATTCCGTGAACGGGCAGATGTACGGCATCCCGCACGGCTGGGGCGCCAACGTGCTGATGTGGAACCAGGCCGTGGTGACGCCGGCCCCGAACTCGTGGGGCGTCGTCTTCGACACCGCCAGCCCGTACAAGGGCAAGGTCACCGCCTACGACTCCCCGATCTACATCGCCGACGCCGCCCTGTACCTCAAGGCGACCACGCCGGATCTGAAGATCACCAACCCGTACGAACTCGACGACACGCAGTTCAACGCCGCGGTCGACCTGCTCAAGGGACAGCGCCAGATCGTCGGCGAGTACTGGAACGACGCGACGAAGAACATCAGCGCCTTCGAGGCGGGCAGCATCGTCCTGGGCACCACCTGGCAGTACAACGCCAACGTCATCAACAGCGACAAGAAGGTCAAGGTCGGCACGGTCGTCCCCAAGGAGGGTTCGACGGGCTGGTCCGACACCTGGATGATCGCCAAGGACGCCAAGCACCCGAACTGCATGTACAAGTGGTTCGACTGGATCGTCTCGCCCACGGTCAACGCCCAGGTCGCCGAGTTCTTCGGCGAGGCGCCCGCGCAGACCAAGGCCTGCCAGGAGACGTCGGACAAGAACCACTGCACCACCTACCACGCCCTCGACCAGGCATATGCCGACCAGATCGCCTACTGGACGACCCCCACGAAGGAGTGCGGCGACGATCGGGGCGCCGTCTGCAAGGACTACTCGGCGTGGACGCAGGCCTGGACGGAGATCAAGGGCTAGGGACCCCGGGGGAGCGATGACGAGCGTGGCGCGATGACGAGCGCGGCGCGGCCGGCGGGCGGGAGCCTTCCCGCCCGCCGGTCACCGGTCGTCCGGCTGTCGGCGTTCCTGGTCGCCCGGCCGCGGTTGCGGCTCGCCGGCCTGCTCTCGGTGCCGATGGCCTGGCTGCTGGTGGCCTACCTCGGGTCGCTCGCGGTCATGTTCACGGCGGCCTTCTGGAGCGTCGACTCGTTCACCGGCGAGCTCGTCAAGGTCTTCACCCTGGACAACCTGCGGACCCTGGCCACCGAGGAGGTCTACCGGACGATCGCGCTGCGGACGCTGCTCATCGCGATCAGCGTGACCCTGCTCGACGTCCTGTTCGCCGTGCCGATGGCGTTCTTCATGGCCAAGATCGCGCCGCGCCGGGCGCGGGTCAACCTCGTCGTCGCCGTGCTGACCCCGCTGTGGGCGAGCTACCTCGTCAAGGGCTACGCCTGGCGGGGGCTGCTCGTGCCGCAGGGCCTGGTCTCCGACGTCCTGCGGCCGATCGGGCTCGACACCCCGGGCTACGGCGTCCCGGCCGTGATCATCACGCTCGCCTACCTGTGGCTGCCCTACATGATCCTGCCGATCTACGCGGGGCTGGACCGGCTGCCCGACAGCCTGCTCGAGGCGTCGTCCGACCTGGGAGCGGGCGCGTGGCGGACGTTCCGCTCGGTCGTGCTCCCGCTGATCGTCCCGGCCGTCGTGGCCGGGTCGATCTTCACGTTCTCGCTGTCGCTCGGCGACTACATCATGGTGAAGATCGTCGGCGGCAGCACGCAGATGGCCGCGAACGTCATCTACGACAACATCGGCGTCGCGGGGAACCTGCCGTTCGCCGCGGCCGCGGCGTTCTTCCCCGTCATCGTGATCATGATCTATCTCGTCGTCGTCCGCCGGACCGGGGCCTTGGACAACCTGTGAGGCCCGCGTGACGCTCTCCCGGCCGGCGCGGATCGCGCTCGGCGTCGTGATGGCGCTGGGTCTCGCCTTCGTCTACGTTCCGCTGATCTACGTCCTGATCAACTCGTTCAACACGTCGAAGACGTTCGGTTGGCCGCCGACGGGGTTCACCACCCAGTGGTGGCAGGCCGCGTTCACGGACGTCGGCGTCCGCGACGCCGTCCGCTCCAGCGTTCTCGTCGGCCTGGGCGCCACGGCGGTGGCGCTCCTGCTCGGGACCATGGCGGCCTTCGCCGTGGCCCGGTACAGGTTCTTCGGTCGCGAGGTCGTCGGCTTCGTCCTCGTCCTGCCGATCGCCCTGCCCGGCATCGTCACCGGCATCGCGCTCAACTCCGCGTTCTCGGTCGGCGGCGTGCCGCTGGGATATCTCACGGTGGTGATCGGCCACGCGACCTTCTGCGTCGTCGTGGTGTACAACAACGTGCTCGCCCGCCTGCGCCGCACCGGCACCTCGCTGGAGGAGGCGTCGATGGACCTCGGTGCCGACACGTTCCGGACGTTCGGCCTGGTGACGTTCCCACAGCTTCGGTCGGCGCTGCTCGCCGGCGCGCTGCTGGCGTTCGCCCTGAGCTTCGACGAGATCGTGGTGACCACCTTCACCACGTCGGCCGGTCTCAAGACGCTGCCCATCTGGGTGTTCGAGAACCTCTTCCGGCCCAATGCGGCGCCCGTCGTCAACGTCGTCGCCGCGGTGCTGATCCTGCTGTCGATCCTGCCGATCTGGGCCGCCACCCGGCTCTCCGGTGACACGTCCGGTGGCCGCCTCTAGGTCGTCCTCTCCGAGGCCGTTCATGGAC
>Ga0335069_10014625_pt1 | contig 10980 bp, 9 predicted proteins | sample Lox_Sample_11_FD_206714 | JGI IMG/M metagenome (GOLD analysis project Ga0335069, IMG submission 206714) | Soil microbial communities from Loxahatchee National Wildlife Refuge, Florida, United States - Lox_Sample_1.1 | ecosystem: Environmental > Terrestrial > Soil > Wetlands | place: USA: Florida... | reverse complement strand
GGCCAGCCGCATCTGGGCGCCGTCGTGCAGGTCCCGCTCGACCCGGCGCAGCGCCGCGGCCGAATCCTCCACCGCCAGCGTCCTGGTCCGCTCGAGCTCGCTGACCCGTTCGGCCATGCTGGTCGGCCCGAGCAGATTGCGGACCAGGGCCCGGTCCCCCGTGTTGATGCCGCGGGCGAGCCACGTCCCGGCCACCACGCAGACCACGCCGACCACGGCGGCGAAGTAGCTGCCCAGCCAGGTGGAGATCTTCGGGCTGTCGCCGAACGAGAGGGGTTGCAGCAGCGGCAGAGGACTCTGGTTGCCGTGCCGGAACAGCACCCAGAGCAGCGGATAGGTGAAGTCGATCAGCCCGCAGACGGTGAGCGCGATCGCGTAGAACTGCACGAAGGCGACCGGCAGCTTGGCCAGGCTGTACCAGATCCCCCGCCAGGCGACCCGGTCCCGCAGCCGCCGGTCCAGGCGGCCGAGCAGGCCGGTGCCCGGCTGGAACCGCGGCGGCGGCTCGACGTGCTGCCCGAGCAGCCGGTTGCTCACGCGGCGGTGCAGCGAGCCGAGCCGCCGGGAGAGCCGCAGGGTCAGCATGATCAGCAGCAGGCCGACCACGGTGCCGAGGACCGACACGGAAACCGTCAGGCCGGAGGCGAGCAGGACCACGACAACCACGAAGCCGAGCGTGCCCGCCAGCCCGCCGACGCCGCAGTACAGCAGCTCGCGACGAGTCCGGCGGTCGAGCGGGGCAGCCAGAATGATGCCCGCCAACCGCCGGAGCTCTTCCTCCATGGATCTATTGTCCCCCGTTTTACGCGTCGCGGCGGGCCAGCGCCCAGCCGCCCGCGACCAGCGCCACGGCCGCGTACCCGCACAGCACGGCGAGGCCGGCGCCGGGCGACAGACTGTGCGCCACCGGCTTGACCGCGGTCATCGAGTTCTCCGCGATCAGCATGGGCAGGAACTGCCCGACCGAGTGCTGGACCGAGGTGCCCAGCGGCAGCAGGATCAGCGGCACCACGAACAGCATCCCGACCACGGCCGAGATCGCGGCCGCGGTGTTCCTGATGACGGCGCCCAGGCCGAGCGCGATGAGCGCGATCAGGCAAGGGTAGGCCCCGCCCATCAGCACCGCGCGCAGCACGCCCGGCTGGGCGAACGTGGCGTGCGGGGCCGGGGACCGCAGCACCAGCTCGCCCGCAGCGAAGGCGCCGAAGGCGAGCACCTCGCCCGCCACCAGCGTGACGGCCGCGACCACAGCCGCCTTGGCGGCGAGCACCATCGGCCGGCGCGGTACCGCCGCGAACGTGGCGCGGATCATCCCCGAGGAGAACTCGGTGGTGATCGCGAGCACGCCCAGGACGCCGAGGACGAGCTGGCCGAGCGCCAGCCCGGTGAAGCCCTCGTTCGTCGGATCGAAGGTGGCGCGGTCGGCGGCCGCCATCGTGGCCCAGTGCTCGTGGCTCAGCACCAGGACGGACAGGCCGATCATGCCGGCCGCGAAGACGAGCACGATCCACGACGTGGAGCGGACGCTGCGCAGCTTCAGCCACTCCATCCTCGCGGTCGAGCGGAAGCTGTAACCGGGCCGGGCCGTCTCGGCCGGGACGCGGGTCAAGGTGGCGGTGGTCATGACAGGCTCCCCTGGTAGGCGAGGTTGCTGGCGGAGTACTCGGTGCTGCCCTCGGTGAGCGCGAAGAACGCTTCCTCAAGCGAACTGCGGGCGGAAAGCTCGGTCACCGTGGTCTGCGCGAGCAGGCGGCCCTGGCCGATGACGATGAGCCGGTCGGCGGTCTGCGCGACCTCGCTGATCAGGTGGCTCGAGACGAGCACGGTCCGGCCCTGCGCGGCCAGGTTCTTCAGCAGGTTGCGGATCCAGCGGATGCCCTCCGGGTCCAGGCCGTTGACCGGCTCGTCGAGCAGCAGCACCGCCGGGTCACCGAGCAGCGCGGCGGCGATGCCGAGCCGCTGGGACATGCCCAGGGAGAACTTGCCCGCGCGCCGGCCGGCCGCCTTCTCCAGCCCGGTGATCTCGAGCACCTCGCCCACCCGCCGCTCCGGGATCGCGTTGCTCGCGGCCAGCGCGGTCAGGTGCGCCCGCGCCGTGCGGCCCGGGTGAAACGCCTTGGCCTCGAGCAGCGCGCCGACCTCGCGCAGCGGGCTGCGCAGGTCGTGGTAGCTCTTCCCGCCGATCCGGACCGTGCCGGCGTCCGGCCGGTCCAGGCCGAGCATCATCCGCATGGTGGTGGACTTGCCTGCGCCGTTCGGCCCCAGGAACCCCGTTACCGTGCCCGGCATGACGTCGAAGCTGAGGTTGTCCACGGCGATGGTGGAGCCGTAGCACTTGACCAGGCCGCGTGCCTCGATCATGAGAAAACCTCCGTTATTGTCGGAGCGTGCCCGGCCCCCGAATCGGCGGGCACGCTCGCCCGTGCGGTAGCACTGCGTCTGGTATTCACGCTATGAATCAGGCACCCGGCTGGAGAACACAGCCAACACCCCTCTTCGGGGTGGGGTTTACCCCCGTACGGGATCGTCGGGGGATGACATCGTGACCGGCCGCTTACGCCGGCAGGCGGGGCCGGCTAGGTCGCTACCAGTGGTGCGTCGTCGCGTAGGAGTGGCGGCGGATGGTCTCGGTGTCCTCGGGCGGCTGGTAGACCGACTGCACCGCCACCCGGCCGGGACCCCACAGCCGGGCCCAGATGGTGCGGTAGCTCCACGAGCTGCGCCAGAAGGACAGGCCCATGTTCCGCGGGTACTCCAGGTGCAGCGCCACCCGCACCGTGACGTCCCGGTACAGCAGCGAGCTCGGCTGGATCAGCAGCGTCTCGCCCTGCCGGAGGTCGCGGATGAAGGTGTTGCCCGGCGCGTGCAGCAGCAGCAGGCCCGGCGCCCCCTGCGCGCCGAACACGTCGCCGTACTGCCCCATCGGGTAGTGCATCTCGCGGTCGTCGGAGTCCTGGCCGGTCTCGTACCACACGTCCGACTGGTACCAGTCGTACTTGACGTTGCCGGTGGCGCACAGGAACCGGTGCTCGCGAACCCAGATCTGCTGGCCGTGCTGCATCGGCAGCGCCACGATCTCGCCCGCGTGGTTGTCGGACAGCGCGAGGTGCCCGGGGCCGCGGCCCTCGACCATGACCAGCGGCAGCCCCGCCATCTTGCGGTTCCACGCGCCGCGCATCGGCATGTTGGCCAGCCTGGTCTGCGGCTCGGTCCACAGCAGCACGTGGTGGGAGAAGAAGACCCAGTCCTCCGGCGCGAGGCTGAACTCCGCGACCGGGACGGTGGTGCCGGCGATCTGCACGTGCGACTGGCCGAACTGCAGCCGGGTCATGTCCCTGATCGGCGGCTGCTCGACCCAGCCGGAGTCGCTGACCACGGACCTGATGTCGACCGGCGCCCCGCACATCGGGCAGGTGGGCGAACCCGGGTCGCTCGGCTGCCTGCAGTAGCGGCAGATGTAGGTGTTCATGGGTCTCTCGGGTCTCAGTCCGCGTGGTGGTGGACGTACATCGACTGGATGCCGACCCGGCCCGGGCCGATCATCTCGGCGAGGTACATGCCCTGTCGCATGAACCCGGTCTTCAGCGGCATCTGCACCGCCTGCATCTGCACCGTGGAGTCCTTGTACAGGAAGCCGCCCGGCTCGACCATGATCTTCTCGCCCGGCCGCAGCGTCCGCTCGAGCACGTCCCCGTTCCCGTGCAGCAGCAGCATGCCCGGGTAGCCGGCCGTGACGAACCGGTCGATGTACATGCCGTTCCCGCCGTGCAGCAGGTTGACCAGACCCTTGATCCGCACGAACGAGTACTGGATGCTGTGCGAGGCGACCAGGAACGCGTGCTCGCGGACGTCCAGTTCCATGCCGGGGTGCAGCGGCAGCACGACCATCTCGCCCGGCGCGTTCCTGGAGAACGCGATCCGGCCCGGGCCGCTGGCCACCGTCACGATGTGCGGCATGCCGCCGATCGAGCGCTTCATCCCGCCGCCGGTGTTCAACGACGAGAGCGGGACCGTCTCGTCCTTCCACAGCAGCACGTGGTGCTCGAAGTAGACGCCGTCCTGCGGGTGGAGCGCGATCTCGGCCACCGGGACCAGCTCGCCCTCGACCTGGCAGGTGCTGCCAGAGAACCGGAACTCGGTCATGTCGCGCAGCCGCGGCGCCTCGCGCCAGCCGGAATCGCTGACCTTGTTCCGCTCGTCGAGCGGGGCACCGCACGTCTGGCAGCTCGTGGTGCCCGGCTGGTTCTGTGCCTGGCACCACTGGCACTGAATCATTTCCACGCAGGGAAGATAGCAGGTAAGGACCTCTGACAACGCCTCATACCCCAATCGAGAGAACCGGTATGGTTGCCTGCATGGCACTGCTCGGGCGGGAATTCATCGCCGTACCTGATGACCGCAAAGGTCAGATCGTCTTCAAATGGCCGGACATCCGCATCCGCCGCTTCACCCGCGCGATCGTCAACGCGGACCAGATGGCGCTGTTCGTCAACACCGGGCAGGTCGTGCAGACCCTCGGCCCGGGCCGGCACCAGATCGACGCGAACGAGCTCCCCGGTCTCGGCGCGGTGATCGACGCCGTCGCCGGCGGGAACGCGTACCGCGCCGAGCTGTACTTCGTCGGCACCCGCGAGTACACCGGCTTCAAGTTCGGCGGCCGGGTGGACGACGTGCAGGACGCGCGGACCGGACTGGTCGTGACGCTGCGGGTGTTCGGTGACTACGCGCTCCGCGTGACCGATCCGGTGCGGCTGATCACCAACATGACCGCCACGGTCGACGTCACCGACAACGAGCGGATCGCCGGCTGGGTGAGCGACCAGCTGCTGAAGGTGCTGCGGACCCACGTCACCACCCAGATCATCCGCAACAGCTGGCCCATCCTCGGCCTGATGGCGTACTCGGCCGAGCTCGAGCAGGCCACCATCGAGGCCGCCAACGGCCAGCTCGTGGCCTACGGCATGCAGCTGACCCGGATGGGCAACTTCGACGTCAACCTGTCCCCCGAGGACGAGCAGCAGCTCAAGCAGCTGGCCAAGGACACCACCTACGCGCAGCTGGCCGGCGGCTTCCAGCAGTACGCGGCCGGGGAGATGGCGCTCGGCGCCGGCCAGGGCATGGCCAAGGGCGGCGGCGGGGCCGACGGGGCGTTCCTCGGTGCCGGGTTCGGGCTGGCCAGCGCGTTCGGGGCCCAGCAGGCGCAGGCCCAGCAGGCGCAGGCCCAGCAGGCGGCGCAGGCCCAGGCCGCCCAGCAGGCCGCGGCCCCTAGGCCCGGCCCGGTGTGCGCGTCCTGCCAGGCGCAGAACCCAGGGGGCGCGAAGTTCTGCGTGGGCTGCGGCCAGGCGCTCGCGCCCGCCGTCCAGCACTGCACCGAATGCGGCACCGAACTCCCGGCCGGCGCGCACTTCTGCTCCGGCTGCGGCACCCGCGTCGGCGGCTGAGTACCGGCTGCCTGGGTAACGGGCTGCCTGGATAATCCCGGCTACGGCGTACGTTCCCGGCTGTGAGCTTTCTACGATGTAGATCGTGGGGGGAAACAGTGAAGAGGACGTCCGGGTTTCGGAACTGATCGCCGCGGTCTCCCTGGCCGTGGATATCGGGATGGCGCAGCCGCTCGAGACGGGGCTGGCCGTCTGCCTGGTCGCGGTCGAGCTGGCGCGGCGGCTGGGGTACGGGCCTGATCTGCAGCAGCGCACGTACCGCCTGGCGCTGCTGCAGCACATCGGCTGCACGGCGGCGGCGGCTCCGGTCGCCGCCATTATGGGCGATGAGATGGTCATGCGAGCCCACGCCGCGACGCTGGACTTCGCCGACCGCGCGGAGATGTTCCGCTTCCTGCTGTCCCACGTCGCCCGGGTGAGCCAGCCTCTGGGCCGCCCGGCCGCGCTGGCCCGGGCGGTTGCCGGGGGAAAGCGGATGACCGGAGCCATGACCGATATCTGCGAAGGGGCGATGATGCTCGGCGAGCGGCTCGGCTGCGGGCCCGAGTCGCTGCGGGACATCGGCTGCGTCTATGAGTACTGGGACGGCAACGGCTTCCCCCGCGGCGCGGCGGGCGAGGAGATCACCGAGCCTGCCCGCGCGGTCCAGGTGGCGTCGCTGGCGGTGACCGCGCACCGCGCGGGCGGCGTCACGGCGGCGGCCGACCTCGTCGGCCAGCGCGCCGGGCACAGCCTCGCGCCGGCGGCTGCGGCCACCTTGCTGGCCGACCCCGCCGGATTGCTGGGGCAGGTGGAGACGCCCGTGTCACTCTGGGACGCGGTGATCGCGGCCGAGCCGGTGCCCGCACCGCCCGCCGGGCCCGCGGAGGCCGACCACATGCTGCGGGCGGTCGCGGACTTCGTGGACGTGAAATCGCCGGTGCTGGCCGGCCACTCGTCGGGAGTCGCCGCGCTGGCCGAGGCCGCCGCGCTGCTGATGGGCCTGCCCGACGCGGAGGTGCGGACCGTCCGGCGGGCCGGCTGGCTGCACGACATCGGCCGGGTCGGTATCAGTTCGGCCGTGTGGGGTCATCCGGGGCCGCTCAGCGCCCACCAGCGAGAACAGGTCCGGCTGCATCCGTATCACACCAGCCGGGTGCTGGACCGGTCGCCCTACCTGCGGCGGCTGGGGGAGGTCGCCGCGGCGCACCATGAGCGGCTGGACGGCAGCGGATACTTCCGGGGTGCCAAGGCGGGACAGCTTCCGCCCACGGCGCGGCTGCTGGCGACCGCCGATGCCTATCACGCGATGACCGAGCCGCGGCCGTTCCGGCCTGCGCTGCCGGCCGCGCAGGCCGCGGCCCAGCTGTGCGCACAAGCCGGGCAGGGCCTGTTCGACGGGGGGACGGTGGATGCGGTGCTGGCCGCGGCAGGCCATCGCGCCACCCGGCGCCGCCAGGTTGCACCGTGCGGCCTGACCCCCCGGGAGGTCGAAACGCTCGGCCTGGTGGCCAGGGGCCTTTCGATCAGGCAGATCGCCAGGGAACTGTCGATCGCGCCGAAAACGGCGGACGGGCACATCCAGCGCATCTACGCCAAGATCGGGGTGTCCACCCGGGTCGGCGCGACGATGTTCGCCCTGTCGCACGACCTGGTTCCGCCGGGGACGGAAAACGGGGAGAACTCCCCGTAGTGCCAGTGTCGCCGTCCCGGGCAGCCTGGATCCGTCAGCCCGAATCCAGGGAGGGAATCATGGGTGACTTGCAGCGGCTCGTCCGCATCCACTACGAGGGCGTCAACTCCGGTGATCTCGACACCGCGGGCTCGGTGTTCGCCGAGGACTGCGAGAACGTCAGCCCGCACGGGACGCTGAAGGGGATCGAGGCATTCCGGCAGATGGGCGAGGCGTTCAGGGCCGCGGCTCCCGACAACCGCCTCGAGGCCCTGCACACCTGGGAGGCCGGGGACACCGTGATCGTCGAAGGCGTGTACACCGGCACCCAGACCGGCCCGCTGGCCGGGCCTGACGGCGTGATCCAGGCGACCGGCCGGCGGTTCTCGCTGCCGTACGTCGACATCTTCCAGGCCCGGGACGGCAGGTTCGTCTCCCACCGGATCTACTGGGACAACGCCACGCTGCTCGCCCAGCTCGGAGTCATGCCCGACCCGGCCGGCATCAGAGCCTGACCAGGCACCCCTGGTGAGCGGCCGCCGAGGCCGCGGGCGTTCACCAGGGTCCCGGTCAGTCTCAGTCCCAGGCGGGTTCCGTGGCCTCGCGGACGTTGCCGTCGGGGGTGAAGATGAGGAACCGCCCGAACGAGCGGGCGAACCAGCGGTCGTGCGTGACCGCGAGTACCGTGCCCTGGTAGGACTCCAGGCCCTGCTGCAGTGCCTCGGCGCTGGGCAGGTCCAGGTTGTCGGTCGGCTCGTCGAGCAGCAGCAGCGTCGAGCCAGCCAGCTCGAGCAGCAGGATCTGCAGTCGCGCCTGCTGGCCGCCGGACAGGGTGCCGAACGGCTGCCGGGCACACGCCTGCAGCTCGTACCGGGCCAGCGTGGCCATCGCCTCGTTGATCAGCAGCGCGTGCTCGGTCATCAAGATCTCGACCGGGGTCCGCCCGGCCAGATCCGGCCGGGTGTGGGTCTGCGCGAAGAAGCCCGGCACCACCCGGGCGCCGAGCCGGGCCTGCCCGTCGTGCGGCACCGGCTCCCCGGCGAGCAGCCGGAGGAAACTCGACTTCCCCGACCCGTTGGCCCCGAGGATCGCCACCCGGTCATCGAACCAGATCTCGGTGCCGAACGAGTTGGTGGTACCCGTCAGCGTCAGGTTCTCGCACATGACGGCGCGCTTGCCGGTCCGCCCGCCGCGCAGCCGCATCCGGACGTTCTGCTCCCGCGGGGCCTCCTGCGGCGGCCCGTCCTCCTCGAACCGGCGCAGCCTGGTCACCGCGGCCTGGTACCGGGAGGACATGGCGTCGTTGTAGGAGGCCTTCTGCCGCAGGGTGCGGACCAGCTCCTTCAGCTTCTCGTGCTCCTCGTCCCAGCGGCGGCGCAGCTCCTCGAGCCGGCTGATCCGGTCGGCGCGGGCCTGGGCGTAGTTGCCGAAACCGCCGCCGTGCACCCAGACGTGCCGGTCCTCGACGGTCACGATGCGCTGCGCGCAGGCCGCCAGCAGCTCCCGGTCGTGGCTGACCAGCAGCACGGTCTTCGGCGTGCCGGCCAGCTGCTGCTCGAGCCAGCGCTTGCCCGGCACGTCCAGGTAGTTGTCCGGCTCGTCGAGCAGCAGCACGCCGTCGGTGCCGCGCAGCAGCGACTCGAGCACCAGCCGCTTCTGCTCGCCGCCGGACAGCGTGCCCACGTCGCGCCAGCGGCACTGGTCGTACGGGATGCCGAACGCGGCCACCGTGCAGGCGTCCCAGTGCACCTCGGCGTCGTAGCCTCCGACCTCGCCCCATTCGGCCAGCGCCGCCGCGTAGCGCAGCTGGGTACGCTCGTCGTCGTGCTCCATCATGGCCAGCTCGGCCGCGTCCAGCCGGGCCGCGGCGTCCTTGAGGCGTGACGGCGAAACGGACAGCAGCAGGTCTCGAACCATGGGCGTGATGTCCTGGCCCTGACTCGTGCCGATGAACTGGCGCATGACGCCGAGCCCGCCGCTCGAGACGACGGTGCCGTCCTGCGGCTGGAGGTCGCCGGCGACCAATCGGAGCAGCGTGGTCTTGCCCGCCCCGTTCGGCCCCACCAGGGCGGCCGTGACCCCCTCGCCGACCCGGAAGCTCACGTCGTCGAGCAGCGTCCGCCCGTCCGGCAGGACATGGCTGACGTGCGCCACCTCGACGTGCCCCCAGGAACTCACCAAAGCTCCAAAGCGTGGATGCCCAGGCTTTCGGGCCGGGAAGAGAGTGGGTTAGGGCGTGTCTCCGCAGCTTTTTCGTTCATTTGTGCGATAGTAGGATAGTGAGGATGGCATACCGGTGCCGGGCATACCCCGACCAGGCGCAGCAGCAGGTGCTGGCGCGCACTTTCGGCTGCGTCCGTGTTGTGTGGAACCAGACCCTGGCCGCCCGCCGGGCCCGCTACGCCGACGACGGCACGGGTATCTCCTACGCGGAAACCGACCGGGCGCTGACCCACATGAAGAAAGATCCGGACCTTGCGTTCCTGAACGAGGTGTCGTCGGTCCCGCTGCAGCAGACGCTGCGGCACCAGCACAAGGCGTTCTGCGCGTTCTTCGCCAGGCGGGCCCGGTATAAGGCTAAAGTGGCCCGCGCCCACCGCAAGGTCCGCAACGCCCGGAGCGACTACCTGCACCGCGCCAGCGCCCGTCTCGTCCGCAGCAACGACGTAATCGTGATTGAGGACCTGTCCGTGCGCAACATGGTCCGCAACCGCAGTCTGGCCCGCGCCATCAGCGCCTGCGGGTGGGGCGAGTTCCGCCGTCAGCTTGAGTATAAGTGCGAGCGGTCCGGACGCGAACTGGTCGTGATCGACCGCTGGTACCCGAGCTCGAAGACCTGCTCGGCATGCGGGCACCTGCTCGCCTCGCTGAGCCTTTCCACTCGGACATGGCAATGCCCGTCCTGCGGCGCCCGGCACGACCGGGATGTCAACGCCGCGAAGAACATCCTGGCCGCTGGTCAAGCGGTGACTGCCTGCGGAGCTGATGTAAGACATTCCGGGTCCCCCCGGGTGCGGTCGGCCGTGAAACAGGAACCCCGGCCCGCGAGGGTCGGAATCCCCATCCATCGGGGCGGGGAGTAGTCAATCCCGGACAATAGCCGCGCACCGCCAGCCCGGCAACGCCATTACCGCGCGGCCGGTCGGAATGAACGGGCGTCCGGATGGGCTGTTCGGGGGTATGAGCATCGAACTGGGCACGGTCGGCATCTGGCGGCATCCTTCGGGGCTCACCCCGGAGATAGCGGCCGAGACGGAAGCCCTCGGGTACGGGGCCATCTGGGTGGGCGGCTCCCCGCCGGGCGATCTGGGCGTCGTCGAGCAGCTGCTGGACACCACGGAGCACATCGTCATCGCCACCGGGGTCGTCAACGTGTGGAAGGACGACGCCGCGACGGTGGGCGCTTCCTATCACCGGATCATCGCCCGGCACCCGGACCGCTTCCTGCTCGGCCTCGGCATCGGGCATCCCGAAGCCACCCAGGAGTACCAGAAGCCCTACGCCAAGCTCGTCAGCTACCTGGACCAACTGGACGAGCTCAAGGTCCCGGCCGGGGGCCGGGTGCTGGCGGCACTGGGCCCCCGGGTCCTGCGGCTCTCGGCCGAGCGGACCGCGGGCGCGCACCCCTACCTGGTCACGCCGGAGCACACCCGGCAGGCGCGCGAGATCCTCGGCGACGGGCCGCTGCTCGCCCCGGAGCAGAAGCTGGTGTTCGAGACCGACCCGGAGCGGGCCCGCGCCATCGCCCGGCCGCGCGTGCAGAACCCGTATCTCGGCCTGACCAACTACGTCAGCAACCTGCGCAAGCTCGGCTGGACGGACGCCGACCTGGCCGACGGCGGCAGTGACGCGCTGATCGACGCGCTCGCGGTGCACGGCGACGCGGCG
>Ga0335069_10014624_pt1 | contig 10980 bp, 9 predicted proteins | sample Lox_Sample_11_FD_206714 | JGI IMG/M metagenome (GOLD analysis project Ga0335069, IMG submission 206714) | Soil microbial communities from Loxahatchee National Wildlife Refuge, Florida, United States - Lox_Sample_1.1 | ecosystem: Environmental > Terrestrial > Soil > Wetlands | place: USA: Florida... | reverse complement strand
TCGCTCTCGACCGATTCGTTCATCTCCGCGGCCAGTTTCCAGGAGACGACGCGCGTGTTGACCGAAGCCAGTATTAACGGCGCGATCGACAACCTGCGCGGCCTGAAGGAGAACGTGATCGTCGGACGCCTCATCCCCGCCGGCACGGGACTGGAGTACTACCGCAACGTCCAGCTCTCTCCGGAACTGGAAGAAGCGGCGCAGCGCGTGCAGCAGGAAGTCAGTGCTGAGATCGAAGCCGCCGAGCGCGAACTGGAGCTTATGCGCCAGGAAGGCGAAGCGGAAGAGATGGCGGCGGAGTAACGGCAGTCGGCAGCTTCGCTGCCGCTTGTCATCCTGAGCGCAGCGAAGGAACCGCGTTTGAACAATCAAAGGCCCGGCTTACGCCGGGCCTTTTTCTGGCATGAATCGGAGATGGCCATCTGAAAATGAACGGAGGTTCGCATCACAGCACGTGCGTGTCAGATTTGTTATGGTTTCGGGTTACGGATACATGGAGGCAAACTGATGCGCATCAGGCGATGTCTGCTGGTTGCAGGAATGCTGATCCTGCCCATTCTGGTTGAAGCTCAGGGCACCAGACTGGATCCCGCTCTCCTGAAAAAGGCCAACGAGGGCGATGCCCGCGCGCAGTTCCTGGTCGGACAGGCGTACGCATCGGGCAAAGGCGTCCGGCAGGATGATGCACAGGCCGCGCAATGGTATCAGAAGGCCTCCGACCAGGGATTCGCAGACGCCGAGTTCGAACTCGCCCGGATGCTCCTGGCGGGGCGCGGCGTGGAACAAAATGATTCAAGGGCCGTCCTGCTCCTCGGCCGGGCGGCAAAACAAGGCCTTGCCCGAGCTCAACTTGCATTGGCGGGCCTCTATGATCGCGGCGAGGGTGTCAAACAAGACTACGCGCAAGCCGCAGGGTTGTACCGGGACGCTGCATTGCAGGGTGTGGCCGAAGCCCAACTGAACCTCGGGATCATGTACGAGAACGGGCAGGGCGTTCCGCAGGATTATTCGCAGGCCGCCGATCTCTACCGTCGTGCCGCCGAGCAAGGCAATGCGACGGCGCAGTTCAACCTCGGCCTCCTGTATGACAACGGCACCGGGGTTGACAAGGATTACGCGCAGGCCGCGCAATGCTATCGCAAGGCTGCCGAGCAGGGCGTACCGCGCGCGCAGTTCAACCTTGGCGCGATGTATGCGCAGGGCGACGGAGTGCCGCGCGATCTCGTCGAAGCCTATTTCTGGCTGGACCTGGCTGCCTCCACGTGGAGCGGAGCTCACCAGCAGGAAGCCGCCGCCGCCCGCGACAAAGTGGCTGCTCGTTTGTCGCTCACAGATCTGATGACGGCGAAACAGCGGGTGAAGGATTGGCTGGACGAACGACGGAAGTGAGCCGTTCGCAGGCGGCCTCAGGGCGGATGGTTCTTTGCGTGGGCTCGAATGTTGCGCCCCTCCGGCAAACCGTTTTATCGTGAACCCGCAATCAGATATGAGGTAGGGCATGAAGTATAAGCTTTTGCTCGCTTTGATTCCGGTGCTTTCCATGGTCGCGGCTAATTCACAATCCGCCCCGGCACGCCCCAAGATCACGGGAATTTCGCATCTGGCCGTGTACACGTCCAACCCGGCGGCCACCGAGCACTACTACACCGTGACGATCGGCGCCGTGAAACAGGTCGATCCGGAGAATCCCAAGGGTGTGCGCTACTCGTTGAGTCCCGCGCAATTCATTGAGGTGCTACCCCTGCCCGCGGATGCAGGCGTCAATCGCATGGACCACGCCGCCTTTAACACCTCCGATGCCGAAGGTATGCGCAAGTATCTGGCGGCGAAGGGCTGGCCGGCGCCCGCCGCAGTGACGAAGCAGTCGGACGGCAGCCAAATGTTCGAGGTGAAGGATCCGGAGGGCAACCGGATCCAGTTTGTGCAGCCGCCGGCCGGTGCGAAGGTGGACGCGCCCAACGCCGTTGGCCACCACATCATCCACATCGGCTTCCTGGTGCGCGACCGCGCGAAAGAAGACACGTTCTATCGCGGGGTGCTGGGCTTCAATCCGTACTGGTGGGGCGGCATGAAGGACGACAAGGTCGACTGGGTGAGCCAGCAGGTTCCCGATGGGCACGACTGGCTGGAATACATGCTGACCAGCGGATCCTCGGGCTCGGGCATTCCGGCCAATATCTCGCAGCACCAGTTGGGCGTACTCGATCACTTCTCCATCGGCGAGAATTCCGTCGAAGCCGCGTACAAGACCCTCAACGATGGTGGGCGGCTCCAGGGAGTGCAGTGTGACAAAGGCCCCAAGGTAGGCAAGGACGGCAAAGTGCAGTTCAACTTGTACGACCCCGACGAGATCCGGGCGGAACTGATGAGCTTCCACGCGGTCGAGAAGCCCTGCTGCTCGCCGTTTACCGCGCAAGATCCTGCGGAGTGAGGGGGGAAACGATGCGACGTTTATTCCTGGCTTTAGTCATGATTGGCGGCCTGGCATGCGCTTACGCGCAGAAGCTCTCGCCGAAGTGGGAAGAACTGACGGCGGGCGATTTTGTGCAGGCCATTCACCAATCGCAGGGCGTGTGCGTGCTGCCGTTCGGGATTCTTGAGAAGCACGGTCCGCATCTGCCCATCGGCACTGACCTCCTGGACGTGCGTTTCGCGGTGATGAACGCGGTCGGGCAGGAGTACGCGGTGGTGTTTCCCGAGTACTACTTCGGGCAGATCTTTGAAGCCCAGCAGGAGCCCGGAACCATTGCTTACAGCCTGAGCACGCAGCTCATCCTGCTGCAGGAGACGGTGAAGGAGATGTCGCGCAACGGCTGCAAGAAGATCGCGATCGTCAACGGCCATGGCGGGAACAATTCTCTGCTGCCGCTGTTCGCGCAGGCACAGTTGGCTTCGCCGCGCGATTACGTGGTGTACGTGGTGGGACTGCCGCAACGAAGCGCTCCTGGACGGCCGGCGATGAAGAGCGATCCGAAGAACGACATGCACGCCGGGGAGACGGAGACCTCAGCGATGCTGGTGGCGCGGCCGGACCTGGTGCACATGGATCGCGCGCAGAGCGAGTCAGGAGCGGATCAGCACCGCCTGAATCTGCCGGAGAACGTGTACACCGGGATCTGGTGGTATGCGCGGTTCCCCGATCATTACTCGGGCACGGGATCGGCGGCGACGAACGAACTGGGCGAGTTCGATCAGAAGGAGTGGTCGCGCCAGATCGTCGAGGCCATCAAGGCCATCAAGACCGATTCCGAAAGCCTGCGGCTGCAGAACGAGTTCTTCGAGAAGACCCAGCATCCGCTGGATACGAAGCAGTAGCCCAACGCGCGGCGAAAGATCGACCATCGCGACGTCTCAATTGGTATCGTCGAATGATGACGGAGCCGACGCACGCTAAAATCTATCCATGCCTGCCGTTGCTGGTCTTGCTCCTGAGATTTTGGCGAAATACGAGCCTGTCATCGGGCTCGAAGTGCACGTGCAACTGCTCACCCGCACCAAGATCTTCTGCGGTTGCGAAAACCGGTTTGGCGCCGAGCCGAATACCAACATCTGCCCGGTGTGCATTGGCCTTCCCGGGGCGCTGCCGGTGCTGAACGCGAAGGCCGTGGAATTCGCTACACTCGCCAGCCTGGCACTCAATTGCGAAGTACGCCCGCGGTCGATTTTTGCGCGCAAGAACTACTTCTATCCCGACCTGCCCAAGGGCTACCAGATTTCGCAGTACGACAAGCCGCTGGCCGAGCACGGCTGGATCGAGGTGCCCACCGCCGATGGGAGAACAAAAAAGATCGGCATCACGCGCGTGCACATGGAAGAGGACGCGGGCAAGAGCCTGCACGACGGATTTTCCGATTCGAACACGCGCACGTATCTCGATCTGAACCGCTGCGGCACGCCCCTCATCGAAATCGTCTCCGAGCCCGATATCCGCACGCCTGACGAGGCATTCGAATACCTCACGCGATTGAAAGAAATCCTGCTATACACCGGGGTTTCCGATTGCAACATGGAGGAAGGTTCGCTGCGTTGTGATGCCAACGTGAGTGTAAGGCTGCGGGGCCAGGAAGAGTTCGGCACCAAGGCAGAAGTCAAAAATGTAAACAGCTTCAAGTTCATTCGCGCAGCGCTGGAGTACGAGATCGAGCGGCAGACAGAGGTGATCGAGTCGGGCGGGCGCGTGATGCAGGAGACGCGGCTCTACAACGCGGACGAGGGCCGCACCTACTCGATGCGCTCCAAGGAGCAGGCGCACGATTATCGCTACTTTCCCGAGCCGGACCTGCCGCCCCTGATCGTTACTCCAGAGTTCTTGTCCGAAACCAGGAAAAAACTGCCGGAACTGCCCGAGGCGCGGCGCGCGCGCATGATCTCCGAATATGACCTCAACGAACAGGACGCCCGCACGCTGACGGCCTCGCGTGAATTCGCGGATCGTTTTGAAGCCGCGGCGAAGACGGCCAAGAGTCCGCGGCGCGTCGCGAACCTGCTGTTGAGCGAAGTGAGCGGGCGGCTGAAAACGCTGGGCATCGAGCAGGAGAACTCGCCGGTATCGATGGCGGGCATCGTCATGGCCGCTGATCTGCTCGACGAGGGCAAAATCAGTTCCAGGCAGATGAAGCAGCTCATGGATATCTGTTTTGAGAAGCGCGAGGATTTCCCTGCCGTCTACGAGCGCGAAAAACCGCAGCAGATCACCGATTCGTCGGCCATCGAGAAAATGATTGATGAGGTGATCGCATCCAATCCTAAACAGGTGGAACAATACCGCGCCGGCAAGAAGACGATGGCGGGTTTCTTCGTCGGCCAGGCGATGCGTGCATCCGGGGGCCAGGCAAATCCGGCATTGCTCAACGAACTGGTCGTCAAAAAGCTGGAGAGATAGCGATCATCCGCCTCGGGTTTGTGCTTTCGAGCAACGGGCGAAAGAAGCAGCGACGTTTCGCCCATCCCAGATCTCAAAATCGAGACCTCCACCCCACGAACAAAGACCCGTTCGTGGGGGCCCCGGACCTGGGGCACCGGCGTCTGTTGCGGATAGAAAAGCAGGCCCTTCGTCCGCCGTGGTGGACTCAGGATGACATGCTAAAAGGCAGGCTTCTGGGGCTACTTGATTTTCAGTTCGGTCTCGAACTCCTTGCGCGTGTCCCAGGAACTGATCGTCTTGGTTGCGCTCTTTTTACCGTCCCTTTCGGCCCACAGGTCATAGTCTTCCGACATATTCACCTGGGCGAAGCGGAAGCGGCCATCCTTGGTGGATGTATAGCTGCGGATGGACTTGGTCTTGACGTTGCGGAGAAACACCGTTGCGCCGGCGAGGGCGGCGGAATCCGCGTTCACCACGCTGCCCATGACGACCCGCTGGCCCAGGTTTTGCGCCTGGGCCTGAGGCAGGGGCCCGCGTAAGCCGATTGGCGCCACACCGGCCGCCAAGGCAACAAACACCACACCAGCCGCCAAACGTGCACGGGACGACTTCATTCTTCCTCTTCCTCTTCCTCGTCGTAGAGCTCGTCTTCTTCCTCGTCGAGTTCATCACCGACGCGTGACAACTCGAGCGGCTCTACGCCGACCACTTCGTACTCTGTTCCACACTCGTCGCAGGCGACCACGTCGCCTTCCTCTACTTCATCCTCTTCGATGTCCAGATTATTTTCGCATTCGGGGCAGGTGGGCATGGTAGCCTCCTCTCTCTTACAACGATATTTTTCGTTTCACCGTTTGGGATGCCGCAACCTCGCGGCAGAACTCCATGATCTTGGAATAGTATTCGTAGTTTGAGATGCACCGCGGCCTCAGGTCAAGTGCGACGCAGCGAGGGAAGAGTACAACTTTTGCGTTTGGAGTATAAAGCATGGTTTTTCGCATAGGGTCATTGCTTTGGTGCCTGATTCTGGCCGGAAGTCCGTGTCCGGCGCAGCCTGATTTCCAGCGGTACGGTAAGCCTGCAGAGCCCGCGCCCGCCGACCCAGCCATCATAAAAGCCCTCGACGCCATCGATCCCTCACGTATAGAAAAGATGATCCGGACGCTGGTTGGTTTCGGCACCCGCAATACGCTTACCAGCATGGATAGCGCGCTTCCTCCCGGCCAGGGGATCGATGCCGCCGCCGACTGGATCGCCGCCCAGTTCGCCCAGATCGCGCAGGCATGCGGGGGATGCCTGGAGGTCAAGCGCGACACGTTCACGGCCGACCCGGCCAGCGGCGAGGCCAGAGGGGAATCGTGGGCCAGGCGCATTCCCCGCCCCACGCGCATCACCAACATCTACGCGATCATGCGCGGTTCCGATCCGGCGCAGGCCAGGCGCATGTACCTGGTGACGGGCCACTACGATTCGATCAATTCCAACGTATTCAAAAACTGGGCCGACACCTCCGGCGCCGCTCCGGGCGCCAACGACGATGCTTCGGGCGTGGCCGTCTCGCTGGAGTGTGCGCGGGCGCTGAGCACGCTTCACTTTCCAGCCACGCTGGTGTTCGCGGCCGTGGCCGGTGAGGAACAGGGCCTGGTGGGTTCGGCTCACCTGGCCCACCTCGCCCGCGAGGAGGGATGGCAACTGGAAGGTGTGCTTAACAATGACATCGTTGGTGGGAACACCACCCCCGGCGATATGTTGCAGTTGAAGGATCGGGTGCGGGTGTTCTCGGAAGGCGTGCCGGTGGCGGCAACTGGCGAGCAGGCGCGGGCGATCCGCGGCCTGGGCGAAGAGAACGACTCGCCCAGCCGCCAGTTGGCTCGCGCAATCGCCGATACTGCCCGCACCTACTTCGCTCCCGGATCCAGGGATGCATTTGCGGCCTTCCTGGTCGCCCGGCCCGATCGTTACGGCCGCGGCGGCGATCACACGTCCTTCAATCGCGAGGGATTCGCGGCGGTCCGCTTCACCGAGTGGCGCGAGGACTTCAACCATCAGCATCAGGATGTGGTTCAGCCCGCGCCGGGTTCAATCGACCCCGTCCTGGGCGACCTGATGGAGTTTGTGGACTTCAGGTACGTGGCAAAGGTTGCCCGCCTTAATGCGGCGGTCCTGGCGTCTCTGGCGGCGTCTCCGGGCGAGCCGGCCAGGGTCACGATCGATACCCGGAAGCCGGAAAACAGCACCACCCTGCTTTGGGAACCGGCGCCGGGGAAAGTGGATCACTATGAGGTTTCGTGGCGCGACACCACGGCGCCTGGCTGGCAATATGTGGAGAACGTGGCCTCACCCGCGGCCGGCGGGTCGATCACGATCACGCTGCCCGTCTCGAAGGACAATGTAGCGTTCGGCGTGCGCGCGGTAGATGCTGCGGGGCATCGCGGCCTAACGGTCTCGCCGGAACCTGTGGCGCGATAACCCGCGGTTGCCCGTTGACCCCAGGGCGTCCGATGACACGCGAGCGCTTCACCATGTACCCTTATGACACCATGGCACGCTTGGGACCAATGCAGTTCAGTTTTCCCGAGTTTCGCGGCGCCACGCGGCGGCTCATCCTGGTCAACCTGGGTGCGTTCTTTGTCCTGTTGCTGGTGCAGCTTGCCGATGCCGGTTTCTACCAGTCGGTGCTCATCCACTGCAGTTTTCTGCCCCAGTTTTTTCTTCATGGGTGGATCTGGCAGCCGTTCACGTACAGCCTGGTGCAGGTTGGAATCGGGAGAACACTGTTCGCCCTGCTCTCGCTCTGGTTTCTCGCCGGATTCCTGGAAAACTATAAGTCCGACGGCTGGGTGACTTCACTCTATGTCATTTCTGTGCTCGGAACTGCGCTGGCTGCGCTGGCGATCTATGTCGTTTGGACGGTGCTGCACTTTGCGCTCGAGCCGATTCCCCTAACGGGTTCCTTCGGCGGCACATTCGGGCTGCTCGCGGTAATCGGGGCTTTCTATGGTGATACGGAGTTCATGCTCTTCCCGCTGCCTATCAGCATCAAGGCGCGGTATATCGCCATCATCTACGCTCTGATTACGGTGGCCTGGCTGTTCGGCGACCAGCGCATGTATGCCTTTGCGCAACTGGGCGGCGCCGTGGCGGGCCTGTTGTACGTCAGGACGGCGCCGCGCAAGGGTATGTCTTTTGCGGTAAGCGAGAGCTGGTACGGGCTGCGCAACCAGTATTACCGCTGGAAACGCCGCCGCGCCGGGCGCAAGTTCGAGGTCTACATGCGCAGGCAGGGCCGCACGGTGCGCTTCGACAGCCACGGCCGCCAGATCGATGAGGATCCCGAGGACCAAAGCCGCTGGAACTGAGACAGGGGTCCGGGATCAGGGATCAAGGAGTCAGAGCACAATTGAACACAATTGAGCAGGTGTGCAGCGACTACGACCGCATCGCGATCGACGGCCGGATTTCTCATTTGTGATCCGTGAAGCCCGACATGGGGGCACTTGCCGCTCGCACCGGCGCGCAGGCGATCACCCCGTGGGCATGGCCTGCTGGGATAGAATTCCTCTGAAATGACCACGAAGATTGCTTTTCTCTTTCCGGGACAGGGTTCCCAGGCGGTGGGCATGGGGCGTGAGCTCAAGGAGCGCTTCCCGGTGGCCGCAGAAACGTTCGCCGAGGCCGATGAGGCGCTCGGGTTTTCGATTTCGAAGCTCTGTTTTGAAGGACCCGAGGAGGAGTTGCGCCTGACTGAAAACACGCAACCTGCCATCATGACGGTGAGCGTGGCGGCCTGGCGGGTTCTTGTGGGCCAAGGCTTGAAACCGATCATCGCGGCGGGGCATTCGCTGGGCGAGTGGTCGGCGCACGTAGCGGCGGGGACTCTCAGCTTTGCCGACGCGCTCCGGGCAGTGAAGGCTCGTGGCCGGGCCATGCAGCACGCCGTCCCGGCCGGCCAGGGCGCCATGGCGGCGGTGCTTCAGCTTGATGCGGCAAAGGTGGCCGAGGCGTGCGCCGAAGCGGCGTCAGAGACAGGACTGACCGTTCAGGCAGCCAACCTGAACAGCCCCGGGCAGACGGTGATTTCCGGCTCGGCCGCCGCAGTGGAAAAAGCATCGGCGATCTGCAAGGGCAAAGGAGCGCGTCGGGCGGTGATGCTGCCGGTAAGCGCCCCGTTTCATTGCGCCCTGATGCAGCCGGCCCAGGAGGAGGTAGCGCGCGTGATGCGCGGCCTCACGCTCGCCGATCCGCAGATTCCGGTGGCGGCCAACGTGACCGGCAGCCTGGTGACAACCGCCGATGCGGCGCGCGATGCGCTCATCCGGCAGGTGACAGGGGCGGTGCGCTGGGTGGATTGCGTGAAGGCGCTGGTCGGCCATGGGCCACAGGTGTTCATCGAGGTCGGGCCGGGCAAGGTGCTTTCAGGATTGATGACGCAGATCGATCCGGCGCAGAAGGCTCTGAACGTCGAGGACGCGACCAGCCTGGAAAAGACGCTGGCGGAGTTGGCGACGACGCCCTTCCGCTAACTGAGTGCATCTCCCAGCAAGTAATCCCACACGAGATCGGGACGAACACGCCGCTTAGGGCCATGGTACCAGCGCGGTAGTAAATTCTGTGGCGGGTCAACAGGCCAGCCGGCTTGGGCCGTATTATGCAGCTTTACAATGCCTTCATGCCCTTCAACGCGGTTCGTGTTTTTTCCCTGTCCGTGATCAGCAGCCTTGCGATCGCCTCCGCCTCCGTCGCTCAGGCGGGAATCGTCCCTGCCTCCCGCGCCGACCGCGCTGAGGCCCGCGATATCTTCAAACAGCTCGTCGAAATCAACACCACGGACACCCCGCAGGGCAGTGTTTCCGCCGGCACCCAGGCCATGGAAAAGCGATTCCTCGACGCGGGGTTTCCACGCGAAGACGTCCAACTCCTCGGACCTGACGAGCGCAAGCAGAATCTCGTTGTCCGGATTCGCGCCATGGAGCCCTCGGGCCGGAAGCCGATTCTCTTCCTCTGCCACATGGACGTAGTCCAGGCGCTGCGCTCGGACTGGCATACGGATCCATTTCAGTTTGTCGAGATGGGCGGCTACTTCTACGGGCGCGGCACCCAGGACATGAAGGACTCCGACGCCGCGCTCGTGGCGACATTTCTCCGCCTCCACCGCGAGGGATACAAGCCAAAGCGCGACCTCATCCTCGCCCTGACGGCCGACGAAGAAGGCGGCAAGTTCAACGGTGCACAGTGGCTGGTGCAGAATCATCGCGACCTGGTGGATGCCGCCTACGTCATCAATCCCGATTCGGGCGGAGTGGAACTCGATCATGGCCGTCCAGTGGTGGCTGATGTGGAAGCCACCGAGAAGGTCTATGCCGATTACGAGGTGACCGCGACCAATCCCGGCGGTCACAGTTCGCGCCCCCGGCCCGACAACGCGATCTACGAACTGACCACTGCGCTGAGCAGGCTGCAGGCCTATACATTCCCGTTTGAGCTGAACCCGATCACGCGCGCCTATTTCGAGAGTCTCGCCAAGCACGAAACCGGGCAGATGGCGGACGACATCCGGGCAATTCTCGCCATCCCTCCCGATCCGTCCGCGGCCGCCCGCCTGAGCGCCGAGCCCAGCTTCAACTCCAACTTCCGCACCACCTGCGTTCCCACTCGACTCTCTGCAGGCCACGCCAATAATGCCCTCCCGCAAACCGCGCAGGCCAATATCAACTGCCGCATCTTCCCCGGCCACTCGCCGGAGGAGATCCGCGGTCAGCTCATCAGCATCTTCGGCGATTCCAGGCTCACGGTGCGGTACGTCTCCGATGCCGGCCAGGTATCCGAAACCGCGCAGGACCGCAAGGCGATCATGCCGCCGGAGCCCGTCAAGGAGGTCTTCGAGCCGCTGACCAGGCTCACGCAGGCCATATGGCCGGGAATTTCCGTCACTCCGGTCATGGAGAACGGGGCAAGTGATTCGATCTACTTCGCACAGGCGGGCATTCCCTGTTACGGCTACTCAGCCATTGCTCTGGAGCGCGACGACGACCGCGCCCACGGCCAGGACGAGCGCCTCCCGGTCGACTCCTATTGGAAGTCGCTCGACTTCTTCTATGCGTTCGCCAAGGAATTGG
>Ga0335069_10014623_pt1 | contig 10981 bp, 3 predicted proteins | sample Lox_Sample_11_FD_206714 | JGI IMG/M metagenome (GOLD analysis project Ga0335069, IMG submission 206714) | Soil microbial communities from Loxahatchee National Wildlife Refuge, Florida, United States - Lox_Sample_1.1 | ecosystem: Environmental > Terrestrial > Soil > Wetlands | place: USA: Florida... | reverse complement strand
ATTTGCGGGACCGTCGCGGTTCGCACACGGGATGAGCCTCCTTTTCTGCCACATGGAAATGGCGTTCCTGGTCAAGCTGGTCGGCACGCACGCCGCGGAACTCACCGGCGGCGGCATCGCGCTTTGAGGCCTTGGGACAGGAGAACGATCCTCCCGGCCGCAGGCGAACAGGCCGAATATTTACCACAATTGGGGCGGCGGCGTGACATTCCGACGCTGAAGTTCTTCTTCCTCTGGCTGTACCGGGAATCTGTTGCTATGGTGCCGCCGGGCGCCGGAAATGGTTCGATATCTCCGGCGTGGCGTGGGGTTGGGCCGCCAAGCGGCTCGGGGAGTACGGATGGGCAGGGGGCAGGCAGCGTGGCGCGTCGCGACTTCGCGCATGCTGCCTTGGGCGGATTTGACCTCGGATTCCGAATGGAGTCCCGATCTCGCGGCATGGCGCTCTCCCCGTCCAGGCGCGATAGCTTCCGACATTGATGCTACAGAATTAGCTCGCGCGCAGGTTGCCGAGGCATCGCTCGCGCGAACGATCAGGCCGGAGAGGTTCAATGTCCAGTTTTGAATTGACTGCCGACAGCGACAAGCTGACCGGGACCGCCGGCTCCGACGACTTCTTTGTGAACTCATCTACCGATCTGACGGCAGACGACAAAATCAATGGCGCAGGCGGCTACGACTACATTGATCTTGCCACGGGCATCGTTGCCAGCGACAGCCAATTCAAAGGAGTGAGGTCTGTCGAGGAGATCGACATGGCACCTGATAGCACCTCGCTCATACTGGAAATCGGAGCGAATGCGACCGCTGCCGGTATCGCTAGGGTGAGTGCCTATAGCTATTCTGGAAGCATTTCGACAGGTGCCCTCACGGTCGACGCTTCCACCTACGGCAAGAACTTCCTGGCCATCGATGCCTCGACGGGCACGAACGATCTCAAGGGCTCCGCATTCGACGACCGGTTCTGGTTTCTGGCGGGCGCGCTGGGGAACACCGACAAGGTGGATGGCGGCCAGGAATCGTTCGCAAGCTGGCAGGGCGATCTTCTCGGACTCTATGCCAACGATCTCAGCAACACCAAGGTGGCCCTCACGGATGCTGACCTCGCGCAGGTCAGGGGTATCGAGACCTTGGCGATCGAGGATGACACAAGCAAGGGCAACGCGAGTTTCGACGTGACGCTCGGCGCCAATTCGGATGCGGCCGGCATCACCGAAGTCTATGCGCACTATACGTTCGGCGCGACGACGATCGACGCCTCCGGGCGCAACGATGCCATCGCCATCTCCGCCGGTTCCGGGAACAACACGCTGACCGGCACCGGGAGGGACGATATCTTCTATTTTTATCTCGATGGCACACCCTCCTCCGTGCTCGATTGGAACGACATCGTGGACGGAGGCAATCAGACCTTCGACGACTGGCGCGGCGACGTGCTCGAACTCGACGGCGATGGCAAGACCACACTCGTTGCCCCGGATGTCATCTTCACCGGCGTCAAGAATATCGAGACCTTGCAATTCTGGGGAGCTCCCAGCGTCAACGCCGAGCTGGGCACGGCTTCCGAAAAGGCGGGCATCAGCCTGGTGGAAGCGCTGGACATGACGGGCACCTTCAGGGCCGACGCCTCGCAGCGCACGGACGGCCTCAAATTCGATTCGGGGGCCGGTGTCAACGTCCTGACCGGCACGGCCAGCCGCGACCTCTTCTATTTCAGCAGCAAGAATTTCAACAGCGCCGACAAGGTGGATGGCGGCGGCGCCGGCGCCGGCGACAACGATCGCATCTCCATCTACGACAAGCCGATGATCGCCGATGCGGCCTTCACCAACGTGAAGAGTGTGGAAGGCCTCGTGCTCAATCCCAGCCACCCTCTCGCCGATCCGCTCGGCGCCAAGGTCGTCGCCGGCCTCCTGTCGGAGAAGGCGGGGATCGTCTGGGTCGAGAACGACACCGATTATGCAGTGACGGTGGACGCCTCGGCGCGCTCGACCGGGCTCGAATACGATGCCGACATCGGTGACGACATCTTTGTCGCCTCAAAGGGTGCGGACTATTTCGACGCCTGGTACGGCGACGATTCCTTCCGCGTGAAGCTCGCCGACCTCGACAGCGACGACATCTATCTCGGCGGTGGCGGTACCGACGAAGTCCGGATCCTGGATTCGCAGGACGTGAAGAGCCCGGCCGACACCATCATCATCGACAGCGACTTCAAGAACTTCTCTAGCGTCGAGCGACTGGTATTCGACGGCTCCGGTCATCAGGAGGTTATACTCGGGACTAACGCCGCGGCCTCCGGGCTCGCGATCATCGATGCCAGCAAGGTGGCCGGGGGCATCGACCTGGAAGCGGCAGTCATGGCGGTTCCGGCGCTCCAAGTCTATGCGGGGACCGGCGCCGATACCATCAAGCTCGGCAACAACAAGGCCGCCGACGTTTACATCCAGTCGAGCAAGCTGACCTCGGCCGACACGATCGACGGCGGTAATGGCGGCGCTACGCTGCATTTCACCGATGCGGTCAAGCTGACCGATGCCGCCTTCCTCCCGTTGATCGGACAAGTCACCCACTTCCTTACGCTCGACCTGGACAGCGCCGCGGCAAAGCAGACCGCCGTGCTCGGCGACGCCTTCTTCAAATTTGCCCAGGCAGCGGGCCTGACTGAGATACACGCAACCTCCGAGTCCGCCGCGACCAGCGTTACCTTCGATTTTTCGGGCCACGGCAAGGGCTACGGCTTCAATGTCTTCGGCTCGGGCGGCAATGACACCTTCGTCGGCGGCCTGAAGGGCGACAGCTTCCTCGGCGGCTCGGGCGACGACACCTTCAAGTACTCGTCGGCGAACTTTGCACATCACGCGCTGATCGAGGGCGGCCCCGGCAACGACACGATCCTGATCACGGATGCCGGGGACAACGTCGCTGGCATGAAGATCGCGGATGCCGATTTCGGGGGAGTCTCCACCACGGAGAAGTTGCAGCTCGGCGCCTCCAAGACCGGCTTCTACGACGTCACCCTGGGTTCGACCTTCGATGTGTCCGGTATTTCGACGGTGGACGGCACGCTGGCCGGCGTGAAAGTCACGGTCGACGCTTCGGCGACCAAGCACGACCTCACCATCCTCGGAGGCGCCAAGGACAATGTCCTGACCGGCGGCGATGGCGACGACGTCATCGTCGTCGATGCCAAGAGCTTCAACGCCAATGACAAGCTGGACGGCGGGGACGGCAGCGATACGCTGAAGTTCAGCACGGGCGGAGTGATCACGGCGGCGGCGTTCGGCGGCTCGCAGAACATCGAGTTCGTCCAGCTCGCCGACGCCAAGAACACGGTGACGATCGCCGACTCCCTTGTCCAGAGCTCCGACGGCAACGCCGACGTGGTGATGGACGGCGTGGTCTTCCGTGCCTTCGACTTCGCGGTGCTGGGCGGCAAGGGCAACGATACGGTCGATCTTTCCCAGATCACCAACGGCCATATCGGCATCGTCTCCGGCGGCGGAGTCGACAACTTCATCGGCTCGGCGCAGGACGACGTCTTCCTGTTCACCCAGGCCGGCGAGCTGACCGCGGCGGACAAGGTTAACGGCGGCGACGGTTCGGACACGGTGGTGGCCCTGGCCGGGACCTATACCTCCGACCAGTTCAAGGGCTTCAAGAATATCGAGACCTTCGAGGCGTTCGCCGGCAACCCCAGCAAGGGCAGCACGATCACCATCAAGAACGACTTCGTCTCGAGCCTGACCGCCGATGCCAGCGGCCAGAAGGCGTTCCAACTCGACCTCGCCGGTGGCGGCATGACCGGCAACGATACGGTCGATGCTTCGGCTGTGACCGGCACGCTCAACGCCGTGTTGATCGCGGCGGGTGGCGGCAATGACACGCTGATCGGCGGAGCCGGGAACGACGTCTTCGGTTTCTCCGACACCGGCAGCACGACCTTCGAGCTCAACAAGGATGACACGGTCGTCGGCAGCGGTGGCTTCGATGCCATCCGTCTCGATGCCGTTATCGATTCGGCCGCACTGGTGGACGCCGATCTTGCCGGTGTCCACGGTGTGGAGGCCATCGTCGTCACGGCCGAGGGGAGCAACCAGGCATCCGTCGCTCTTGGCGAGAATGCCGCCGCCGCCGGCATCTACGAGATCGACGCCACCGGCATGTCGGAAAGCTTCTTCCTGAATGCCTCATTCTACGGCTTTACGTCGCCGACCGGCGTTCATGTCGACCTCGGCTCTGGCGACGATTCCATGCTGCTGAGCACCAAGGACGACGTGGTCGTCGTTGACAGCAACACCAAGCTCGATGCCAACGATACCATCAACGGCGGAGACGGCATCGACCGGATCGAGTTCACGGGCAGCGGTGCCTATGACGATGCGGCGCTGAAATTCGTCAGTCACTTCGAGCAGATTTCGCTGAGCGGCGCGGCCGATAAATTCACCCTGGGCGCCAACGCCGTCGCCGCGGGCATCGACCGGGTGGATGCCGTCCAGGCCCGGCAGAGCGTCACCATCGACGCCTCGGTCATGAACAACGACGCAACGATCATCGGCTCCTCCTTCGCCGACACGCTGAAGGGCGGGAAGGGCGACGACGTGATTGCCGGCGGCAGCGGCAAGGACACGATGACCGGGGGCGGTGGCGACGACACCTTCGCCTTCTTCAGCGCCGACGATTCGCGCATGGGTGCCGGCGGCGATCTCAGCCATGTCGATCTCATCACGGACTACGATGCCGGTGACGAGATCGGGCTCGGCGCCCTGCAGGTGGACGAGACGTTGGTGACCGGGACGGGTACCCTGGTCACGACCGACACGGCCGGTTTCTTCAGCAAGGGCGGCGTCGTTGCGCAGTACGACAGCAAGACCGGTCTGACGACCGTCTATGTCGATACCAGCAAGGACGGCGACTTCCAGCTCAACAAGGATCTGGTCTTCCAGATCCAGGGCGACCAGATCGGTACGCTCGACATCAGCGGCTCCCTCCTGCACCCCGGCGCATTGCACCCGGTGCTGGCCGAGAACAGCGCCATCACCCTGGCGACGGCCAAGATCTACACGGATTCCGATCCCGCCATCGCCGGCGCGGGCGCCGGCCATAACGCCCTGGTGCTGAGCGCGACCAAGGGCAACTATTCCGTCACCCTCGGCGCCAATTCCGAGGCGGACGGCTTCCGCTTTGTCGATGGCTCGAAGGTCACCGGCGCTCTGACGGTCAATGCCTCCGGCCGCAGCGACCCGGTCTATGTCGCCGCCGGCTCTGGCGCGAACGACCTGACCGGCACTGCCGGGGACGACGTCTTCTATTTCAAGACGGTGGTCGGCAAGGGTCCGGGCCTCACCGCGGCAGACAAGGTGAACGGCGGGCCGGACGGCCAGCTGCTGCACGATGGCAGCGACAAGGACGCGATCTTCATCATCGACAAGTCGGTGGGGTTGACGGATTCCGCCTTCTCCAACGTGAAGAACGTCGAGGTCCTGGAGTTCGGCCCGAGCCCGCTGCCGGGTGCGACCGCGCTCGACGTCACGGGCCAGAAGGTGACGCTCGGCGTGAAGTCCGAGGCGGCCGGCATCGGCACGATCGTCAACGACTACGACACCGGCCTGACGGTGGATGCCAGCGGACGGACCTATCAGGTTAATTTCACCGGCGGCAGCGGCAACGACGTGCTCTACGGCAGCACTGAGAGCGGCATCTCCGGCCATTTCTCCAAAGACGTATTCGAGGGCGGCGCCGGCGATGATTCCTTCCGCGTCACGCTCGGCAGCTTCATTTTGGCCAGCATCGACACCTTCGACGGCGGGCTCGGCACCGACGAGGTCCGGATCCTCGACTCCTTCAACGGCACGAATGGCATCACGGATTTCGATTTCGAGGCGATGACGAGCGTCGAGCGCCTGGTCTTCGACGCGAAGGGTCCGCAGGATGTGCACCTAGGGAGTCATGCCGAGAGCGCGGGACTCTCCATCATCGACGCGTCCAAGGCCGCCGGCGGGCTGACTCTCGATGCGACGGCCGACACCAAGAGCCTTTCGGTGACACTCGGTGCCGGCGACGATCACATCACGCTCAGCGGTGCCGCCGACCAGAACGACATCTTCATGGTGTCGAAGGATCTCACCAAGGACGATCAGATCGACGGCGGCTATACACAGTCCGGCAGCCATCTCCATTTCACCGACGCGGTGAAGGTGACCGATGCGCAGTTCGCAGGTCTCGACGTGATCAATATCGCCCAACTGGATCTCGACAGCACGGCCAAAGGCCAGAGCTTCGTGGCGGGCGCGAACTTCGCCCAGTGGGTGGTGAACAACAACATCACTTTCCTCGGCACGCTCGGTGCCGTGCACGCCACCTCGACCGATGCGAACACCTCCTTCACCTTCGACTTCTCGGCCTATGCCGGGCCGGCGACCTTCAGCGTGATCGGCTCCGGCGGAAACGATACCTTCATCGCCGGGAGTCTGGCGGGAATGAAGTACCAAGGCGATGCCGGCAATGACGTCTTCGTCGGCGGCAGCGCTGCCGCGACGCTGGACGGCGGCGCCGGCGACGACAGTTTCCGCTTCTCCTCAGCCAATTTCGCACAGGGCTCTCCCGTTCTGGGCGGGAAGGGAACGGACGAGATCCTGCTGCTTGACCCGATCACCCCCGTCACCGCGGCGGAGTTCCAGAACGACACGAGTGTCGAGATTCTGCGGCTCGGCGCCACCAAGAGCGGCAGCTACAGCGTCACGCTCGGTGCCGCTTCGGATGCCGCCGGGATCGTGAAGGTCGACGCTTCGCTGGCCGGGGTCGCGGTCACCATTGATGCATCGGCGGCCGCCAATAACCTAACCCTGATCGGCGGCGCCAAGTCCAACACGCTCACGGGCGGCAGCGGGGACGACGTGCTCGTGGTCGGCACCAAGTCCTTCACCGGCAAGTACGACGGCGGCGACGCTGTCAACGGCGACACGCTGCGACTCTCCACCGGCGGCACGGTGGCGGCCGGCAGCCTCGCCACACTCAACAAGATAGAGATCATCCAGCTCTCCGATGCCGGCAACACATTGGCGCTGACCAACGCGCCGCTGAACACATCCGACTACAACGTCCACCTCACCTTGAACGGCGGCGCCTTCGGCACCTTCGACTTCGCGGTGCTGGGCGGGAAGGGCAACGACATCGTCGATCTCTCCGCGGTCGACGCCCTCTACGCCATCGCCGTGGTCGGCAACGGCGGCGTCGACAAGTTCACCGGCAGCGCCGGCGACAACACCTTCGCCTTTCCGCTGGCCGGCGACTTCACCGCGGCCGACGTGGTGAAGGGCGGGGCGGGGAACGACACTCTGGCGCTCGGCGCCGGAACCTACGCCGCCGCCGCCTTCAAGGGCCTCTCCAGCATCGAGAATATCGCGCTCTACGACCCGACCCACGGCAAGGACAGCGCCGTCAAGCTGGACAACAACCTCTTCAAGACCTTGGACGTGGACGGCGACGGCCACCGCACCGTCACGGTCAGTGTCGATGCCGACCAGGGTGGCCACACCGTGGTCGATGCCTCGGCCGTCACCAATGGCACGTTCGTGGCAAAGGCGGAGTTCGGCGTCGGCGATGACACTTTCATCGGCGGCGCGGCCGGCGACTGGGTGCGGTTCCACGACAATGCCGGTCTCGCCTTCGAGCTCACCGCCGCCGACAAGGTCGCGGGCGGCATCGGCTGGGATACGATCAGCCTGCAGGAATCGCAGGACGGCAGTGCGCTGTCCGATGCCGCCTTTGCCGGCGTCAGCAGCGTCGAGGAGCTGGATGTCACCACGATCGCCTCGATCGGCGTCTCGCTCACGCTTGGGGCCAATGCCCAGAATGCCGGCATCGAAGAGGTGCATGCCAGCAAGGTGGGCGGCGCCTACATGACGCTCGATGCCAGCGCCTATACCCAGTTCATCGCGGTCTATGCCGGCGGCGGAACCAAGGACCACATCACTCTTGGTTCCGGCGACGACGGAATCCGCTTCGACGCCGGCACCTCGACGCTCGATTCCACCGACACGATCGACGGCGGCGCCGGCAACGACACGGTGCGCTTCGGCGGCGACACCACGATCACCGACGACGAGTTCACCCATGTCACCAACATGGAGTGGATCGATCTCCGCGACGGCGCTTTCTCGGTGACCCTGGCCGGCAAGGCCGATGCCGCCGGCATCGGCAACGTGACGGCGCTGCACGCCGACCACACGATCACCCTGGACGCCCATGCCATGACGCATGCGCTGAAGGTGAGTGGGTCGATCGCAGACGACACCATCGAGACCGGCTCCGGCGACGACACCATCATCGGCGGCACCGGCGCGGATTCGCTGACGGGCAACGCCGGGGCAGACAGCTTCAAGTACACCAGCGCCGGCGATTCCGTGTTGCAGGTGTTCGGCGATATCAGCCATATGGACACGATCCAGGACTTCAACCACGCCCAGGGCGATACGATCGACCTCACTTCCTTTGGACTGGATGCCGCCACCGTCGTCCACGACATTACCGGCACCGTGAACAGCCTTTCGGGCATCGCCGGGACCCCCTATAGCGAAAAGGGAGGTGTGAACGTCGCCGTGATCGGGGGTGATACCTATGTCTTTGCCGATACCGACAAGGACGGTGTCTTCCATCTCAACGCCGACCTCATGATCAAGGTGGTCGGCACCCATGCGACCGAGCTGACGACGGGAGGCATCACGCTCTGAGCCGCCGCCGGGGCGACGCCCTGCGGCGGATCGGCGCGGCGGGGCTTGCGCGCCGTCACGCGCTTTGCTAATTTATGAATTAGCAAATTAGCTAATTATAGGAAATCGATGACGCTCGACAAGGTGTTCGAAGCGCTGGCCTCCCGGCCGCGGCGCGAGATCCTGGCCTATCTCTCCGCGACGGAGCTGACCACGTCCGATCTCGCGGAACGCTTCAAGATGAGCGCGCCCACGATCTCGCGGCATCTTTCGGTGCTGGAAAACGCCGATCTGGTGACCTCGGAGCGGCGCGGCCAGTTCGTCTACTACCGGCTCAATCCGGACAACCTGGTCAACAGCCTGACCGGCTACGCCTTCGAGCTCTGTCCGGTCGGCCGCCCGTTGAAGCGTGAGTCCGCCAGGGTCGCGGCGGGACGGAAGGGACAGCAGAAGAAGCCTGCCTGAATTTCCGCAGGCGTGGAAAGGGAAAGAGGAGGTGGTCATGTCGTCGCAACGGTCGTCTCTGCCCGAAAGCCTGAAGCACCACCGGGTCTCCGCCGCCGACCTCGAGAGCGTCTGCCGGGGCGAGGTGATCTATGCGCCGGCGAGGTCGCTCTGGTTCCTCGGCATGGCGGCGGCAGCCGTCATCGGCTGCAGCCTCGCTTTCACCTGGTCGGGATTGCTGCTGTTCTTCCTGGTCACCGGCGCTGTCCTGCTGTTCGGCCATTCCCTCGGAAGCCATCGCAAGCTGATCCACGACAGCTTCCAATGCCCGAAATGGCTGGAGTATGTCCTGGTCTACATGGGCGTACAGGTCGGGCTCGCCGGGCCGATCGGCTTGTTGCGTGCCCACGAGCTTCGGGACTATGCGCAGCGCCTGCCGACCTGTCACGACTACCTTCGCCACGGGCGCTCGTTCTGGCAGGACGGCTGGTGGCAGCTGAACTGCGAGTTGCGGCTCGCCCATCCGCCGGCGATCGCGATCGAGCGGCGGATCGCCGGGAACCGCTTTTATCGCTTCCTCGAAGCCACCTGGATGCTGCAGCAGCTTCCGCCGGCGCTGCTGCTCTTTGCCATCGGCGGCTGGAGCTTCGTCTTCTTCGGCACCTGCGCGCGGGTCACGGCCGGGGTGCTCGGCCACTGGCTGATCGGCCATTTCGCGCACAATGCGGGCGGCATGCACTTCGCCGTCGATAGCGCCGCGGTCCAGGGACGTAACATCCGCCTGACGTCGATCCTCACGATGGGCGAGTGCTGGCACAACAACCATCATGCCTTTCCCGGCTCGGCGCGGCTCGGCCTCTTCCCGGGCGAGTGGGATCCCGGCTGGTGGATGCTGCTGGTGTTCCGCCGCCTCGGCCTGGCCTGGGATTTCCGTCTGCCGAAGGACCTGCCGGCGCGCGCCGAGTTGCGCCGCATCGACCGGCTCGGGCGCTCCGTCATGCAGCCGCCGCGTTATGCCCTCGATGATCGGCGCTTCGCGAAGCTCGGGCTGGTCGGATTCTGGCGCCTCCTCGCCGACGGGAACCGCGAGCCGTCGCGCATGGAATGGCCGGCCTCGGTCCTCGGCGAGCGGTCGATGCGGGCCTTGACCGGACGACGGGTGGCCCTGGTCGTCGATCCCACGCTGAACCTCCTCGTCCTGCACAAGGGCGAGCGGAGCTTCGTGGGATTCCCGGCGGTCTGCGTCGCCCTCGCCGATCGCGGCATCGCCGGCCGCGTCGCGGCGCTGGCTCTGCTGCCGCTGGCGGTCGGCCTCGAAGCCGTGCGCGACGCCTTCGCCTTCACGCCAGCGGCGTCGTGAGATGCGGCCGGACGGTGCCGCCGAGGCCTCGGCCTGGCTGGAGACGCTCCGGGCACAGCACGGGATCAGCGGGGATTATGACGCGACCGCGTTCTGGCCGTTCCGCATCGGACCGGTTGCGGTGCCGGTCCCGAACTTCTCCTGGCGTCGCGCCGCGATCCAGCGCCACGACTTGCACCACATGGTCAACGGATACCCGTTCAACCTGCGTGGCGAGTTCCAGGTCGCGGCCTGGGAGTTCGGCGCCGGCTTCTATCCGCATATCGGCGCCAGGCTGCTGATCCTGCCTTTGGTGATGCTCGGCGTGGTCTGGTCTCCGCGCCGGCTCTGGCGGGCTTTCCTGCGGGGACGGCGGATGACGAGCCTCTATCGTCCGGAAATGCTGGCGGCGGATCTATCCGCGATCCGGACCTGGCTGCTCGCCGGCGATCATCGAGCACCGGAGTCGCGCTCGGCCGGCCTGCGC
>Ga0335069_10014622_pt1 | contig 10982 bp, 13 predicted proteins | sample Lox_Sample_11_FD_206714 | JGI IMG/M metagenome (GOLD analysis project Ga0335069, IMG submission 206714) | Soil microbial communities from Loxahatchee National Wildlife Refuge, Florida, United States - Lox_Sample_1.1 | ecosystem: Environmental > Terrestrial > Soil > Wetlands | place: USA... | reverse complement strand
GCGTGCATAGAGCACATCGGCGTTGATGTACCCGCTGTCCTCAAGCTCTGCCAGATAGCGCTGAACGCTGCGGCGGGATTTGCCGAGCGCCTGCATCAGCCAGGTGACGGTGATTTCGGCTGAGCGTCCGGTGCGGTTTTTCCGGTAGACGTATTCGGCGAGCTTGCGCGCGCAGCGCCGTGCGCCGTCGCTGAGATTGGGATCGTCGTCGATCCGCGCCGCCATCTCGGGGACATACGCGCCGCTGTCGCGCGGTGCGGGAAGCCGCGCTTTTCGTTCTGCGGGCAAATGGCAGGAATGCAGCGAGCGCTGCCGGCGCTCTGCCTGCTTGCCGTCATGGATGGGAATATGAGCGTCGGCACGGCTGCCGTCGCGGGCGATCCGCGCGAACAGGCTCTGCCTTAGCTCCTCGGGAGTGGGGGGCCGTCTGTCGATATGCATGGGTCTTCTCCGTGGTTATGAGAAAACCGCGCCCGGAATTCAGGCCGCACAAAACCGCCGCAAGAAAGTGCTTGCGTCCGCTTCTGATTGCTGTAGGATTGGGGTTGCAACACGCCCGCTCTTACAGAGCTTCAGTTTTTAGAAGGCCCGCCTCCAAGGCGGGTTTTCTTTTTGGGTTAGGTCATCAGGCTTCCTTCGAACAGTTGTTGACGCAAGTCGCGGCCGGACGCCGGGAGACCCCGGAATCGGATCGGCCACGGAAAAATTGTGTCGGACGAATCGGCGTCCAGCAAGCGAACGAGAGCGCAATGCCGCGAAGCGCGCGGCGTCCATGCGCGCGAATCGGGCGGCACGATTGCTACACGAGGCTGAATTTGTTTTTTCGTCGCGAATGTGGACAAGAACGAGAATCTCCGAGGTTGGAAGCGGGAACACGGCTGCGCTCAGGCAATAAACCAACGCTGCAAGAAGGCTCTTGCATCGGACGGGGAGTCCTGTAATATTGGGGATGCCAATCCTATCCAATATTACTGCCCTCCGAAACCCGCCTCTGGCGGGTTTTCCTTTTCAGGGTTTGTAATTCTACGTCATGGGATTTCCTTGGTGAATTTGTGAGGAGTCACAACGAGGCGGAGTCCGGAATCGGAATGCCCCAATCGGAGTCTGCCTTATTCGTGCCGTCACGGCAAGAGGAATACAATTACCCGGTGTTCTGAATAGACTACACACGCTCCACGAGCAAAATTCCCTCAGCGCTCAAAAGACCATTCAACGCCAAGGTGTATACGGCGCGCGCTTACAACCCCTACCAGAATCGGTAGTTTACTTTTTTGAGTTGCGGAATTGAATCGGTCTGGGCAGGGATCGCGCACGTGATTCCCGTCCCGGCATGCCGCAGCCCGCCGATTCGGGATACGGCCGAGGCGATAGCGAGGAGGTTCAGCGTATGGGTAAGCGGGTGGAGAGTACTCCCGATGAGGAAGAAGATTGCGATTATGATTTGGCTGAAGCGGAGCGGGTGGTGAACGCCATGGACAAGCTGCGCAAGGACGCGCTGAGAACGGGAATACCGGAAATCGTGACGATGGTTGATGCGACATACCGCCTGATGATGACTTCGTATTACTGCATCCTTCGTTACGAGATGCAGAAATTGCCGCCGGCCGACGAGTGATTCTCTACCGGCTGATGGCGGCGAGAGAATTGACGAAGTCCACGATGGCCGTCCTCATCTTCGGGTCCTTGATAGCGGTCCAGGCCTTGAGAATCTGCCGGAGATCCTTGTTCGAGAGTTGCTCGATGAGTTCATGCAGCGGCGAATCGGCCGCCTCGGCATCGTCTACCCCGATGAGTTGCGACAATGGAGCCTCCAGGTGGGAGGCGATACGTGTGAGCTCGTGGACGGGGATGCGATTAGTGCCTTTTTCCCACTTCTGCACCTGCTGAAAGCTGACTTCGACATGATCTGCCAGCTCGATCTGGCTTTTACCGATGACCTTGCGCGCGAGCGCAATGTTCCGGCCCAAGCTGGTGTAGAACGTTTTTTCGTTTCTGGTGGCGTTGCGTGACACGCGAGGGGACCCCTAACTCATGCCCCGTGATTAGAAATCAGGTGCAGGGCGCGGTCAATCCGGAAAATGTCATTTTTGTGGCCCGCACTTCCGGACGGGATTCATACGGAAAGCCCGAAGGGATAACGGCGGGGAAGATTCAGAAGGGATCGCCCCTGAGCACGTACTGGGCGATCAGGGCTGCGGCGACGCCCGCCGGCATGTTGGTCCGGCGCGCCTGGCGCGCAGCGGAGATAATCGCCGCGACCGTCCTGATGCCGGGCGAGGCGTCGCTCGCTTGCGTCAGCGCATCGATCTCGCGGCACAGAGCCTCGATCAGAAATCGTTCGTCGGTGCTGGGGTCGGTGGCCATCGAGGACGCCGGGTTGAGAGATGCAACCTTAGAGCGAGTTAATCGGCGTGTCAACGTGAAAAGGCCGCCCTTTAGGCGGCCTCGGCTTTCGTCTCCGGCTGGAGGCTGTGCAGGAAATCGACGGCTTTCTGCGCGTAGGAAGCTGCCTGGACGATGCAGCGCTTATCGTTCTTCAGGACTTCCAACCACGACGCGATGTACGAGGCGTGGTCGTCGCGGACTTCCGGCGTCAGCTCCAGATCGGCGCACAGAAACGCGGACCCCAACTCGGCGACCAGTTCCTCGCGGGCATAGCCTTCGTCGCCCCACGTCTTGCGGCCGAAGTCGCGCTCAAGGCGCGTACTATGGCGAGTCCAGTGCGTGGTTTCATGGGCGAGCGTCGCGTAGAAGCTCTCGGCATCGGCAAAGGCCTCGATAGGCGGCATCTGGATGCGGTCTGCGTCCATGGTGTAGTAGGCGCGGTTCCCGCCGTAGCGGATCACGGCCTTCGTCGCCGCGAAAAAGCTCTCCGCGTGCGCGATGCGCTCCACGGGTGAGAATTTCGGCTCGATCTTCGCGTTGTAGATCTCCGGCAACCCGTCAATCTGCTCGACGTTGAATACCGTGTAGCCCTTGAGGAACGGGATCTCGCGCTCCGTGTCCTCGCCGGTGGTGTCGTCGTGCTCGGTCTTGGTAATCGAGTTCGCGTAAACGACCAGGCTGCCTTTCTCGCCCTTGCGGACGTGCGCGTTCAGCTCAAGCGCCTGTTTGAACGTCATCCAGATCGGCGCCGTAAAGCCTTGCTCGACAGCAGAGGCCCAGAGCATGAGGATGTTGATGCCGGAATAGGGCTGCCCGTTGTGGCGCAGCGGCCTTGTAATTCGTCCCGCCGCGTGCTCGGCGTTCCATGGTTTCATCCACGGCCTTACGCCCTGTTCCAGAGAAGCGATGATCTTCGAGGTGATGCGAGTGTAAACGTCCTGCTTTTCAGTGTTCGACATTGTCTTGTCCTTTCCGCGTTTCCCGTAACGCGGTCAGAAACGAGGCACGCCGGAATGAAGGGAGCCGTCACCCGAAGGGGCGACAGCAGGGCCACACGGGGAGCCAACTGAGCGCAGCGAGGGCGGCGAAAGGAGCGGGCCAGCCCTTGACGGCTCCCGCCGGCGGGCCATGATCGCGTCAGGTTCGGGAAGCGCGGGAGGACAGACGAAATGCGACACAGGGCAGGACAAAGCCCGCATAAACCGCGAATTGCTGACGAACAGGCCTGCGTGGATTGAGCTGGAGCGAATGCGGCGGGATCAGGCCGCTGCTGCGAGGGAGCCTTCGGCCATCAACAGACGCTTGCGGGCGGTCTGGCAGTGCGTGGTGTCGATCTCGATGCCGATAAACCGGCGCTCCAGCTCCTGCGCGGCAGCAAGGGTGGAGCCTGAACCGCAGAACGGATCGAGCACGACTTGTCCCGGCCGGGTGAATGAGCGTATCAGTGTCTTTAAGGGCTCCACGGGTTTTTGCGTCGGATGCAGACGGTTGCCTGAGTACGGGAATTCGAGAACGTCGGGCACGGGTTGAGCGGGGAGGCGTGGCCTGCCTTTCGCGAGCAGGTAGGCCGATTCATGCTCATAACTCAGGAACCGCGCTTTGGACGCATAGCGCTTCCGGAAGACGATATGGCCGACGATCTGGAATCCGGCTTCGCGCCACGCCGTCATGAACGCATCGGTCCGGTTCCAGCCGTAGAAGCTGACGCACAGACTGTCCGGGCGCAGGACGCGGTGCATCTGTCGGAACGCGGGTTTGAGCCAGGTGTCGTCGTTGTCGTTCGCGATGCTCCGGCCCGAGCGGTCGCGGTAGTTCACGAGGTACGGCGGATCGGTGAGGATGAAATCAACGCTGGCCCATCGCATCCTGCGCATGACCTCGATGCAGTCGCCATGCGTGACGCCGTTCAGCATGCGGGTGAACCGGCTCATTTGCGCCTCCGCGGCTGATTCAGCCGGGCAATGATTTCGCCGTCGAGTTGGAGAGGCGCGGCAAGCTTATCGATCAACCCGGTGATAGCCATCTGATGGCGTTCTTCGTAATCGACCATCTCATAGGCGATCCGGAGCGCGCCGATGGCGTAGGCGGCCTCGATTTTCGATAAGGTGAAGGTTCCTTGTTTCGCGGCGGAGGGCGTGCCGGCTTCGAAACCGGCCTTGTACGCGGCTTCAAGTGCAGCTTTAACGCACCACACCGCGACTTCCCGAAAGTCGAGTGAGTCGCTGCGGCGCGTCTCAAGCGTGTCGAAGGACAGATGCTCCTTGGCGATGGCGGCGATAATCTGGTCCGTCATTTCGCCCTCCGCTTGTCCACCTGAACCGACCGGCGAAACAGGCGGATCGCGGCCTTCACGTCTTCGGCCTGTTCCTCGAACATGACCAGTGTGCCGAGAGCGGCGAGATGCTTGTCGTGATCGAGATAATCGATAGCCTCCCCAAGCATTCCGCGCAGAACCTCGATGGCGCTGCTCAGTGCGAGGGCGTAGGTGGTTTCAGCTTCATGGTCGGCCATGGATCTTTCCTTTCGTTGGTTGTCAGAACAGCGAAGGAAGACGCCGTGCCTGAAGGACGGCGGGGTCAACGGGCCTACACGGTCACTGGCGCGGGCTGCCCGTTGAAGCCGCCGGCAGGCATGGCAGCATGAGCGAATGAAGCTGACAACTTTTGCGGAAGGAAAAGAGGCATCGCTCCGCAGTGATCGAGGCTGATCCTCCGCCCGGCTGCGGGGCCGCGGACGGACTTCGCGATGCGGTTACCAGATCAGTCCGGAATAGGCGTCGCTTGGCGCGGGGCGAGTGAGGAAATCGAGGAAGATATGAGCGATCTCCGCGTCCGCGTCCTTTTTATGGGCATTGTTGCACGGACCGCACATCGCCTGCAGGTTGGTCGGGCGGTCGTCGCCGCCCTTCGAGCGCGGAATGATGTGGTCTATCGACAAAGTGGAAGTGGTCAGAGGCATGCCGCAGGCGAAGCATGTGCGGCCATAAACGTCCAAAATATGTTTGCGTAGCCATTTCGGCAAGCCGTTCGACCGATCCTGCAAACAGAAATAATCCTGAAAGCTCCGCTCGGTGACGTAGACCATCGACTCGTCACTCAGGTCTTCCTGGCATCGGGCGCAGGAAAGTTCGTGTCCGACTTTTCGACGCATAACCACGCCCTGCGCGGCGGCATAAAAGTTTCCGTCGTCGCTTCCCGGATACATGTAGCAATTGTCGCGGTGGGCATGTATGGGGGTGCTCATCGAAACATAACTGTCGCCGTCTTCCATCGGCATGCGTCCGAAGCGGCAATATTCGCAGAGCGGCTCGAGTACGTAGACCTTCATGGTCGCGTACGGGTTGTTGAGCAGCAAACGCAGTTCGACATATTCGCGGAGCAGATCCATCTGCTCCTGCTGCGAGAAGCGCGCATTCCTGATTTCTTCCTGCCGGAGTTCTTCATCGCTCATCATGGCGGTTTCTATACGATCTGCTGGACGACATTGGTGATCAGGTCGGTGATATGCGCATCCGCCTGAAGGGGACCGATGATGACCTCATTGGGATGCGCGGCAGCGTTCCGCTTGGCGAGGGCGGCATGCATGATGTTATAGATGTTTTTGGTGATAATCCCGGCATCGCGGCATATGAGGAGAACCTCAGACTCCTTCAATTCATCGACCAAATCATCGAAGCTGGCGATGGCGCGTACGCCGCGAGCGCCCTTGTGCATGCCGGGATATGAAATCAGCCACCGGGCGTTGAAGTCGGCGAGGCGCTTGGCGAGGACGTGATCGCACAAGTGCGAAAAGGCGATGTTCCACGCCATGACGACGGCCGCGCGCAGCGAGCCGTATTTGTAGCAAATCAAGGCCTCCTGATAATACGTGCGTTCAGCCATGTCGGGGATCTTATCGGCAAGGCCGGTCAGCAGATTGGTGACCTTGATAGTCGTCGGCGACTGGCCGTAGGCGGCGTCGAGCTTTTCACGGATCTTATGCCCGAGTTTGTAGCCGCCATTGACCTTGATCAGGTCCTTGCGCGTGAGGAGGTTCTGGAAGTAGCCGCCGAACGAAGACGGCGCGGGGAAATGCAGATCGGTGTAGCATTTGCCGATGTCCGCGCCGGTGAAGGCGGATTTCTTCTTATGCGTGTGCAGCCACCATCCGAAGATGAGGATGCGATCGTTGTGCGGCTTATCGCCAAGGCCGGGAACGGCCTCCTTCAGGTCGGCCAGTTCCATAATTCAAAACCGGCTTATTCTTTGCCGACCTTCTCCGCTGCGGTGAGCCCGATGCCGGTGAGCTTCCACTCGCCGAACTGAGGGTTCTCGTACCAACTCTTGGCGGATTTCAGCTTGCGCAGCGGCTGCGTCATGTCGACCTGCGTTTTCCAGTCCATGGCGCGAAAACAAGTGAACAGATGACCGCCGCCGAATGTCTGACAGCCGCCGTGCGTCTGCAGCCACGCGCTGGCCACTAGGAATTTATCGTCGACCGTCTGGGGGTTATGGTCGGCGGCATAGTCGGCCCATGCGGGTATGTTGTCGGGCGTGAGGTTGAGTTCGTTCATGAAGGCATACTTCGGCGCATTCGCCTTCTTGGGCTTCCCGTTCGAGGGGACGGCCGGCTCTTGTGCCGCCGTGTCGGTGGCACCATCCTCGACGACGTCTTCGTGCTCAGCATCGATGACGTTGCCATTTGCCGGCGGCGCGGCGATCTGCGCGGGAGCCCGGTGCACAACGGCGCGTTGGCTTCCGGTATGAACCGGGCCAAGCGCGTTGATTGCGTTGTTGACGGCGTCGAACCCTTTTTGCATGGATTCCGGGCCGCCCTTGAACTTGACGACGATGAACGTTATTTCTTCCTGCTGCGACTCCATCTGAGCCGGAGCAGGCTTTTTCTGTGCCATACAGCTAACCTCTATAAACGTGCCGGGGGACACAATCATTATAGCGCACCGGCATTCAATGAGTTACACGGGGCCGAAAACATCTTCGCCTCGATCCTGTTTTGGGCGGGGTCCAAGGTTATATTCGCCTTTTATTCGCTATCATATGAAGCGTGGGAAAGTGGTGCACGGTGACCGTCACGGACGGGGATGGCAGGCGGTACAGCCTCGATGTCAGTGCCGACAGTTCATATGATGCGGCGCATCTATATCTCACGCACGTGCAGTCGAATCCCGGTTGCGGGTTTCCAATTCCGACAACGTCAACCACGTTCGAGGTCGTAACGGACGGGCGCATTCATAACGTCCCCGGCGCGCGGCTTAAGAAATGGATCGAGAACAGGCGTTCCAGCAAGTGGCGACGGTAACGCCTTGTTGATCCGTGATGAGGATATTTCCGGATTGGCCTGTCTTTTCTTCGCGCCAAGGCCCCGGCGTGTTCTGCGGCGGCGATTTGTTCGGGTCAGTCATTTCATGCTCCTTTTGCTGTGTGCCCTCAAGCCGAGGGGTCGCGGGGACCACCCCCCTCGGCGCAGAGGGAGACAGCGCGGTCATGGCTGTTTCACGCGATAGCCCGCGCGGGACGCGGGCTATCTTGCGAAACAACGTCAGGCCGCGATGCGCAGCGGCACGGGGAGCCAGCCGGTGCCGTCGATCTCACGTTCCGCGATGGTGGCGAGATCGCCTTTCTTGGCTTTCTCCCACGCCGGAGCAATAGCGCCGCCTTTGGCTTCCTTCAGGGCATCGATGATCGCTGGCTTGCTGATGCGTCCGAAATAGTTCTCGGCGGTCGGCTTGAACCATGTGGCGAAGTCGATGTCGAGAGCCTTCACGAGCGCATCTGCGTGCGCGAAACGCTCGCTATCGGGCCGCTCGCCTTTGACCAGCACGGCATTGACCGTGCAGGCAACGCAGTAAGCCGTGAGGCTCAGCAGCGTATCGCGGTCTTGCTTCAGGCACCATGCAAACAGATCGGCCGGATCACCGGGCAGCTGGTCGCCCCATTGCGAATGCGCGCGGCCCAGCACCTCGTAGGCGGTCGATTGCTCGACGCGATGCAGGGATTGGGAGGACGCGGTGAGCTTCAGGCACGTCTCGCGAGAGTAGCCGTCATATACGACCTGCAGCGCCATGGTGTGCACCAACGCGGCGAGCGCGATCTCCGGCTCGTCGTGCAGGGCGGCGGCGATGATGGCGCTGCGATGTGCGGTGAGGCTTTCGGTCAGGGGAGCGGATAGGGTAGTTTCCTTAACCTCGACCGTCTCGACCGAGCCATCATCGTTCGTGCGCTCGATGGTTTTCGATGGCTTCTTCTTCGGGCGATCCTCTGGTCTGACGAGGCCGCGGGTGACATCGGCCTTGCCGTCATGGCCGATGCTCACGACTGCGCCGGCGATGGCGAGAGTTTCCGGCTGCCATTCTCTGGGTCGATCCTCCAGCTCGTCGCAGCGGGCCGTGATTTCCTCGGCGCGGGCTTCCTGCTCGGGCGTGAATTCGCCGTCGAGTTCGCACAGAGCCTCATACTCGGCGTTCAGCTTGTCGAGTTCCTCCTGCAGCTCGGGCGGGAGCGGAACCGCTTCCGGATGGGCGCGGCCAAAGTCGTTCCACTCGCTCCAGTCGTAGTGCTGGCGGATTTCGACCCACTTCCAGCCTTCGTTCGCGACTTCCTTCGCGGCTTTTTCCAGCTTCTTGGCGGCAAGCTGGTCGAGGATGGCGGGATCGAGGATGAACACGCCATCGTCGCCCTCGGCGAATAAGTCGCGCCGAACACCGCCACCGGCTTTTTCGTAAGCCTTGAGGGTGACGAATTTAACCCGGCGGTCGCGTGCCGAGATCTCATCTTCGGTGAGGGCATCGCGGATGTCCTCGGGCTCGCTGTCGTGCCGGTCAAGCTGCTCGAGAAGGCGCTCCTGCGCGGTGTGGTCGTCGGAGACGGCAAACGCCATCACCTGCGCCAGATTGAGATCACCGGCTCGGAACGCCTTGATCACAACGGGGCTGACGCGGGCCAGCTTCAGGCGCTGCTCGACGGTGCGCGGTGTGACGCCAAAGCGCGCGGCGATGTCCTCGACCGGCGTGCCCTTGTCGACCAGCTCGCGGAAGGCCTCGAATTCATCGGCGGGATGCATGCGCTCCCGCACGGCGTTCTCGGCGAGGCTGATTTCCGTAGCGTCGACCTCGGCGTCGATCACCTGGCAGGGGATGGGATAGTCGTTGGCGATCTTGCCGTCTTTGGCCAGTTGCCGGAGGGCCTCAAGCCTGCGGCCACCGGCGACAACGGCGTAAGAGCCTTTCTTGCCCTTGCGGACGACGAGAGATTGCAGGAGCCCATGTGCGGCGATGCTGGCGGCCAGTTCGGCCAGAGCCGTATCGGCTCCGGCAGTCTTGCGGACGTTGCCGTCCCAGGCAGCGAGCTTGTTCAGCGGAATGGATGTCGTATCAGTCATGTGCGATGTTCCTTTCGATTAGCGGTTGAAGGTGAGGGGGCGGGGATCGACCGGCACGAATTCCATGAAGAGGCTTTCGTCCTGATCGGTGACTTCGACAATGCGTCGCGCGAGAGAAGCACGGTCGTTAGGATCGATGGGTTCGGCTGTGGCGGGCGCGGTAAGGCAGTCGTTCATTTTTCATAGCTCCTTTGCTTGGGTTGACCTCAACACCGGAGCAGGGGCAGGGCGCATAGCCTGCGCGTGTCCCAAGGTTCTCTGTCGTTTTGGGCAGGGACCCGAAACGCAAGAACCTCTGGACGGGACACGAAAGGCGCGCCCGGCAGGCTCCGAGTTTTTGTGAGGCAACCGCAAAGGGCCTCGAAAAGATGGAGCGTCCGCGGTCACGAAACCATTCAAAGACCCGGCTACGGTCATGGGCAGTCGGTGCGGCAGGCGCTAAAATGCAGTTTTGAGAATTCACCGCCGTGGTGTACCGTGGTGAAGATACGAGAGGCGTGGCAGATGAAAGAAAAAACGCGTAGGAAGAGTGTTAAGACACAGTCCTCGCCGTGGGTCCGCGCGTCGATCAGTTTTCCTCCCGATCTCTACGCGACCCTCGAAGGGCTCGCCAAACAAAAGAAGGTTTCTTTGGCTTGGATTGTCCGTGATGCATCCGAAAAGTATGTGGCAGCCGAAAAACCTATGCCCGGCGGCATTCAGGAGCGTTCCTAGAGATGAACACGAACGGCAAAGCGTATGGCCCGACAAACCCGCATCCGTTGTCGCAGCTCCGCACCGAGCTGGTGTGGGAGGGCAAGTACGACGAGTACGGAAATCGCCGCGAAGTTGACGTGGCAGCCCTTTCAATGCCGATGCAAAAGATTGAAACGATCGATCAGCCGAGAAGTGAAGCGGCAGCTGCTGGTCAGCTCGCTATGTTTGAGAAGAGGACCAAGCGGATCGACGACTTCAGAAACATGCTGATATGGGGTGACAACAAGCTTGTGTCTGGGTCTCTCCTGAAGCAGTTCAAGGATCGTGTCGACCTTATATATATCGATCCGCCATTCGATGTCGGAGCCGACTTCACGATGGACGTACCGATTGGCGACGAAAAGGAGACTGTAAGCAAGGATCAGTCCACACTGGAAATGGTGGCGTATCGAGACATGTGGGGAAAGGGGACCGACTCGTACTTGCACATGATGTATGAGCGCCTGACCTTGATGAAGGATCTG
>Ga0335069_10014621_pt1 | contig 10983 bp, 8 predicted proteins | sample Lox_Sample_11_FD_206714 | JGI IMG/M metagenome (GOLD analysis project Ga0335069, IMG submission 206714) | Soil microbial communities from Loxahatchee National Wildlife Refuge, Florida, United States - Lox_Sample_1.1 | ecosystem: Environmental > Terrestrial > Soil > Wetlands | place: USA: Florida... | reverse complement strand
TTTTATTTAGGGAGTCGATGTATCACGTCCCTTACGGATCGGTGCTGGTTCTGCTGGACAAATATTCGGCGCACTTGAAGAGCACGGGCGTTTTCATTGTGAGGCTCTACCTGGGTGATCCGAGGAGTGGAAAGCTGAAGCCGCGTGTGCAGCGGAAGATTGATTTGATGAAGAGCAAGTTCGATGTTGTCGAGGAGGCCCGGTATAACACGGCGGGGACGCCGATCGTCCTCGTTTTCAAGCCTCGAAAATAGCTACGGATTAGAGGAACAAAATACATATGGTCGAAACTGCTGGGGTGTGGAGTTGGCGGCAGCTAGAGGGAGGAAGGACCTTTGAAAATTAGCATCTTTGGACTCGGTTATGTAGGCGCAGTGTCTGCAGGGTGCCTTGCCGCCGAGGGGCATCAAATCGTCGGGGTCGATCCGGTTGCCGATAAAGTCGGACTCATCAATCGAGGACATTCTCCGATCGTGGAAGCGGAGATCGACACAATCATCAAGACCGCGGTGAATGAAGGCCGCCTGCGGGCAACCCAGGATCCGGCGGAGGGGATTCAGCAGACCGATCTGTCGTTTATCTGCGTTGGCACACCGAGCCAGCAGAATGGCAATCTCGATCTTCGCTACATACGCCGCATTTGCGAGCAGATTGGAACCGCGTTGCGAGAGAAGCCGGAGCGGCATACGGTGGTGGTCCGAAGCACGATTCTTCCTGGAACAATGCGGAATGTCGTGATTCCCACCCTGGAGGAGTTTTCCGGAAAGAAGGCTGGAGAGCACTTCGGCATCTGTAACAATCCCGAGTTTCTGCGCGAGGGATCGGCCGTCAAGGACTATCGGCGTCCCCCTAAGACCGTCATCGGAGAGATCGACCGGGCGAGCGGCGACTTACTCGTTTCGCTCTATGAACATCTAGAAGCGCCGCTGATCCGGACGGACCTGGGTACGGCCGAGATGATCAAGTACGTCGACAACAGTTGGCACGCGCTCAAGATCGGCTTCGCGAACGAGATTGGAAACCTCTGCGATTCGTTCGCAGTGGATGCCGATGCCGTGATGGACATCTTCTGCCAGGATCAGAAGCTGAACATATCGCCGGCCTACCTGAAGCCAGGATTTGCCTTTGGCGGTTCGTGTCTACCCAAGGATCTAAGGGCTCTTTCGTATCAGGCGAAGATGCATGATCTGCAGCTACCGATTCTGAATGCAGTTCTTCCAAGCAACGAGATGCAGATTGCCCGCGGTGTCAAAGCCGTGATCGACTGCGGCAGTCCGCGTGTAGGCATCCTCGGATTCAGCTTCAAGGCCGGAACCGACGACCTCCGCGAGAGTCCGGTGATCGAAGTGATCGAAAGGCTGATCGGCAAGGGATACGATCTCAAAATCTACGACCGGAATGTCAACCTTGCCGCATTGGTGGGCGCCAATCGCGACTTTATCTTGAATCACATTCCGCATATTTCGAGGCTCATGGTTTCAAGTGTGGAACAAGTGCTGGAACACGCGCAGACGATCGTCATTGGCAATCGCGATGCGGAATTCAGCGATGTGCCCGGGAAGTTGCGGGAAGACCAGTGCCTTGTCGACTTTGTCCGGATTTCGAAGCAAGGGAGCGCGCATGTCAAGCACCAGCTCGCTCATGCCTGAGACGCGCGTCGATGTGCCTCATGCAGAGGGCTCGAAGGCGGACATTCTTGGCTCGATCGAGCGCCTCTCGCGCTGGCTCGTCGAGCACGACTATCGCGGTTACGACACGTTCGACGGGCTGAGCGCGAAGTTTGTCCGGCCGCTGACGTTCAAGAGCATTTTTCTTCGGACGGCCCTGCAGCAAGGTGTGAGGAGGTTTCCCATCAACCTGCGGCCTCTTCTGGGAGTCTCGCCGGAACGGTCGACCAAGGGTATGGGTTTTCTTGCGCGCGGGTTTATGCGGTTGAATCGCGCGACGGGCGACGCTGCATGGAACGAGAAGGCAAAGGAGGCCCTGCAATGGCTGATCGAACACCGGTCCCCTGGATACACCGGCGCTTGCTGGGGTAATCATTTCGACTATCAGTCACGGACCTTCTACTTGCCGAAGGGCATGCCGACGATCGTCTGGACGTCGCTGATCGGTCACGCATTTCTGGATGCCTGGACGCACTTTCACGACGACCGCTATCTGGAGATTGCGACGAGTGCCTGCGAGCACATCGTGCATGATCTTGCGGCGATACCATCCCGCGATGCCATTTGCCTTTCGTACATCCCCGGCAAGGATGTACTCGTGCACAATGCCAACACCCTCGGCGCTAGTCTGCTGATCCGCGTGCATGCGGCAGTAGGGAACGAGACCTACAGATCTCTGGCAGTCCAGGCGCTGACCTACACAGCGAATTGCCAGCTTTCCGATGGGGCCTGGTACTACGGGGAGAAGGAAAACCTGCACTGGGTGGACAACTTCCACACCGCGTATGTTCTGGACTGCTTCCACCACTATCAGCAGAGTACGGGGGACAATCGCTTCGAAGAAGCGATGATGCGCGGCTACCGGTATTGGAAGGAGAAGTTCTTCCTGGCCGATGGAACGCCCAGATACTATCAGCAGAAAACGCTGCCGATCGATATTCAATGCAGCTCACAGGCCATCGATACTCTTGTCTTCTTCCAGAAGGAAGATCCCGAGAGTCTCTTGCTCGCTTTGAAAGTGGCCAACTGGACGATCGCGCACATGCAGGATCGCACCGGGTACTTCTACTATCGCCGCTATTCACCTCTCATCGTCAACAAGACGCCCACGCTTCACTGGGGGCAAGCCACGATGCTGTCTGCACTCGCAGGACTTTATGAATCGTTGTGAGAGCTACCTTGTCTAGAAAAAGAAAGATCCTCATTATCGTAGAAAATCTTCCCGTTCCGTTCGATAGCCGGGTCTGGAAAGAAGCCGGCGCATTACGCGATGCGGGCTATGAAGTTTCGGTCCTGTCCCCGCGGGGAAAGGGATACACCAAGAGCTACGAGAACCTCGAAGGGGTTCATATCTACCGCCATCCGATGCCCCGCGAGGGAAGCGGGGCCTTCGGCTATGTCTGGGAGTATGGATGGGCGCTCTTCTGGGAGTTCCTCTACACGTGGTGGATATTCCTTACGCGCGGATTCCACTGCATCCAGGGGTGCAATCCGCCCGACGATATCTTCCTCGTGGCCTTGCCCTTCAAGTTGTTTGGCGTGAAGTACATCTTCGACCACCACGACGCCAATCCTGAGTTGTATCTCTCGAAGTATGAGAGAAGGGATGCACTCTACAAGATACAGGTCTGGCTGGAAACGATGACGTATCGCAGCAGCGACGTCGTCATCGCCACGAATGAAAGCTACCGCGAACTGGCGATCGGGCGGGGGAGACGCGATCCCAGGGACGTGTTTGTTGTCCGCAATGGACCGGATCTGGAGAAGTTCCGGCTTGTGCCGGCGAAGCCAAGCCTGAAGCACGGAAAGAAGTGGCTGGTCGGCTATGTCGGCACGATGAGTATCCAGGAGGGTCTCGACATTCTCATCGACGTTGCGGCGCACCTTGCGAAGATGGGGCGGACCGACATCCAATTTACATGCGTCGGTGGAGGACCAGGCCTGGAAGGTTTGAGGAAGCTCGTGAAGGAGAAAGGCGTCGGGGGGACGGTCAACTTTACAGGGCGCGTGCCCGACGCAGAGTTGCTCGATATTTTGTCCACCGCCGACGTCTGCGTCAATCCCGACAAGCCGTGCGAGATGAACGATATCTCGACGATGATCAAGATCGCGGAGTATATGGCTTTGGGAAAGCCCATCGTTCAGTTCGATTTGAAAGAAGGCAGAGCGACGGCAGGCGATGCTTCTCTGTACAGCGACAACCAGGATCAGGTCGCGGACTTTGCCCGCAAGATTCTGTGGTTGATTGATCATCCTGAAGAGCGCCAGAAAATGGGCGAAATCGGGCGTGAGCGAATCGAGCAGCGGTTTGCATGGAAGTACTCGATCGTAAACCTTCTTGCCGCGTATGACCGCGCGTTCGAAAAGCGTTCCGGTCCAAGCGCGCAGGGGCTTTCGGAACCGGGCTACCGAGGCGGCGACTGATCTGAGATGCAGGGGCCAGGATTGAATCGATGCACAACCGTGATCTGCCCGAAGGAGAGAGCGAAAATTAGAGTCCTGCTGACAGGTACAAATCGTTGGGCGCTGGCAGCGCGTCTTGCCATGAGTCTCAACGATGTTGGATGCGAGGTCTTCGCGGTTTGTCCGTCCGGGCCCAGCGCCCTCGCGAGGACGCAGGCTGTTCGGCAACGCTTTCGTTATAGCGGCTTGCGGCCACTCTCTTCGCTTGAGAGCGCGATCCGGGCAGTGAACCCGGATCTGGTAATTCCCACCTGCGACCGCGGCGTCGAGCACCTGCACGAGCTCTATCTGGAGGCGAAGAGCAGGGGGCCTGAGTCCCAAGCCATTGCGGAATTGATAGAGTTGTCGCTCGGAGAGCCCAGCAACCACTCGCTCATTTCGTCACGCTATGACCTGCTTGTGATGGCCCAGGAAGAAGGGATCAGGGTACCGCGCTTTGGCCGCGCGACGAGCGACGAGGAACTCAATCGGTGGCGGGAACAGGTGCCATTGCCTTGGGTCATGAAGGCAGATGGGACCTGGGGCGGCCAAGGGGTGAGAATCGTCGACTCACTCGAAGCCGCGATGACTTCGATGGATGAGTTGCCGCGAAGATTCCGATTCCACCGTGCTGTCAAACGGATGATCGTCAACCGTGATTCCTTCTGGTTGCGGCCATGGTGGCAGGGAATCAGGCGTCCCGTAACCGTGCAATCGTTCATTCATGGAAGGCCGGCAAACTGCACCGCGGTGTGCTGGAAGGGACAGTTGTTGGGACTCATCTGCGTCGAAGTCGTTCGATCGCATGGCGCCACTGGCCCGGCCAGTATCGTCCGAATCGTCGAGAACAGGGACATGAGATACGCCGCGGAACGGCTTGCGAGTCGTTTGATGCTGTCGGGATTTTTCGGTCTGGATTTCATGATCGAAGAGGGCACGAATCACGTCCTGCTCATCGAGATGAACGCGCGTCCCACGCCCCCCTGTTACCTGCGGCTCGGAGAGGGACGCGATCTGCCCGCGGCCCTGGTAGCAAAGTTGGCAGGACAGCCGGCTCCAAAGCGGGCTGCGGCGACGGCGAATCGGCTGATCGCATACTTCCCCTTGGGGCTGAGAGGGAACGAAGACATTCTGCCGCGTTGTTATCAAGACAGTCCGAGAGGGGATGCGCAGCTGCTTGCGGAACTGTCGAATCCGTTTCCGGATCGCACGCTGCTATTTCGTTTCGTGCAATGGTTCGGCCGAAAGCGATCACAGAGCCAGCCCGATGGCTCTGGAGTATGGGCCGACTCGGAAGGGTTCGAAGAGGCGCGAAACGACTCAGAGGAAACCCCCGTGCAGCGGGCAAAGAAGGCTGCGCGTCGATGATGCACATGACGGATCCGTCAGCATTCGCAAAAAATCAGAGACTCTAGACTCCACTAGCGACAGACGAATAGACGTATGGACGTATCCGTTGTTCTATGCACATTCAACCGCTGCGGCCTCCTGGGGACAGCACTGGACAGCCTTGCTGCTTCGGTCATGCCCGACGGGATCACGTGGGAGATTCTGGTTGTCGATAACAACTCCAAGGATCGGACCCGCGATGTGGTCGCGGAGTTTTCTCGTCGCTATCCCGAACGATTCCGTTATTTGTTCGAGGCGCGCGCCGGGAAGTCTTTTGCGCTGAATGCAGGCATTGCGGCGTCCAAAGGTGCGGTTGTAGCTTTCGTGGATGATGACGTGACTGTTGCCTCAGACTGGTTGGAGAATTTGACTGCACCTTTGCGGAGGGAGAGCCTGGCCGGAACGGGCGGGCGCGTTGTACCGCAATGGACTTCGGATCCTCCCAAGTGGCTTGCACGCAATAGCTGGGCGATCGCCGGACCGCTCGTCTCTTTTGATCGCGGAGAGAAATACCGCCCTTTGGAAGAGAGCCCGGTGGGCACGAATATGGCATTCGCACGCCGCGTCTTTGAGCAATATGGCGGATTCAGAGTCGACTTGGGGCCAACACCGGACAGCGAGATCCGCAACGAGGACAGCGAGTTTGCACGCCGGCTGTTCCGCGCAGAAGAGCGACTTTACTATGTTCCGCAGGCTGTGGTCTATCACCCTGTCACCGAAAATCGTCTAACCAAGAGGTATTTTCAGACCTGGTGGTTCGATAAGGCGCGTTCCGAGATTCGCGAAGCCGGGGTTCCCAAAGAAGCGGGGCGGATGTTCCAGGGTATTCCACTGCCGATGTTTCGGAGGTTGTTGCGCTGGATCTTGCAGTGGCTGATCACCGTAAATCCGCGCAATCGGTTCGAGTGCAAGCTAAGAGCCTGGTATACCGCAGGGGTGATCACAGAGTCTCATCGGCGGTTCAAGGTGCACGGTGTTCGAGCCGAAGTTGCAGTTGGTGACGGACCCTCTTAGGACGATGACGCTCGTAGTTGTCGATGCCGGGGGCCCAGCGGGTGAATGTGGCCGTGGCTCGGGCAGAGCGAACGAAGAAGGCCGAATGGAGAAGATCTAGGGATTGTATGGTAGAGATGAAACCCTCTGAGAGTTCAACGGATGTGGTGATCGTGGGTGCGGGACCCTATGGGCTGTCGATTGCGGCGCATCTGGCGGCCAGAGGTGTGCGATTTCGTATCTTCGGCAATCCCATGGGAATCTGGCGGGAACACATGCCCAAGGGGATGTGCCTGAAGTCGGAGGGATTCGCTTCCTCGCTTTCCGATCCGCGTGGCGAGTTTCCCTTACGCCGCTACTGCGAGCAGCAAGGTATTCCGTACGATGATGTCGGCTTGCCCGTTCACCTGGAAACCTTCGTCGGATATGGTTTGGCCTTCCAGAAAAAGTTCGTGCCCAACCTCGAGGAGAAGCTGGTTGTTTCTGTGCGAGAGGCTCCCGGTGGGTTTGAGGTCCAGCTGGAAGACGGTGAGACAATCCTTGCACACACGGTAGTGATGGCAGTTGGCATCGCCTATTATGCTTACCTTCCTCCGGTACTTGCGGGACTGCCGACAGAGGCTGTGACCCACGCCTCTGCGCACAGCGATCCGTCCAAATTCGAAGGGCGCAGCGTGGCTGTGGTCGGTGCGGGTGGTTCGGCGCTGGATCTGGCAGGCCTTTTGCATGAGGCAGGGGCTTCGGTTCAGGTCATTGCGCGCAGTGCGTCGATCCGCTTCCAGGACCCTCCGGGCGGCAAGCGATCTTTCAAGGATCGTCTGTTCAATCCGAGAACCGGAATTGGGTCGGGAATGCAACTGTACTTTTATGCCAATGTGCCGCACTGGTTTCGTTATTTGCCGGAGAGCCTGAGGCTCGACCGGGTCCGCAAGACACTCGGTCCCGCACCTCCGTGGTTTACAAGAGAGCAGACGGAGGGCAAGATGCCCTTCCATCTCGGTGTGGAGATCAGCGAGGTCAAGTTGGAGAGCGGAAAACCCGTCCTGCATTTGACTGACGGAGAAGGGAAGAAGAAGCTGATCGCGGTGGATCACGTGATTGCCGGGACGGGCTATCAGGTCGACGTTGAGAAGCTTCAGCCTTTGAGCCCCTCCATCCGCAGGAAGATCAAGACAACCGGAAAGGCGCCGTCCGTTTCAGCCTCCTTCGAGTCCAGTGTCCCGCGACTCTACTTTGTGGGGGTGTCATCCGCAAATACGTTTGGTCCATTGATGCGATTTGCTTTTGGCGCGGACTACACGGCGCGTCGCATCACCAAGTACCTGGCGAGGCCCTCGCGCAGCAGAGTCTACGGAGGCGCCGAGAGCGCACGCGCGATTGAGCACGTATAAGAACTGAGTCAGGCTTTCTCGCAGGTCAACTGGAACCTCTAGCACGTTCGGCATATGATCTTCGAAGCAACAAAGTTGGCTGGTGTCTTCCTCATCTCGCCGGAGCTTCATCGCGATGAGCGCGGTTTTTTTGCGCGGACCTGGTGTACGCGCGAATTCGAAGAGCATGGCTTGAACCCCGCAATGGTTCAATGCAGCATCTCGTTCAATCGGGCGAAGGGCACTTTACGGGGTGTCCACTATCAGGCGGCGCCATATCCTGAAGCGAAACTGGTTCGATGCACGAAAGGCCGTCTGTACGATGTGGCGCTTGATCTGCGGATGGATTCTCCCTCATACATGCAGTGGACTGGCACAGAATTGACGGAGGAGAATCGCCGCGCTCTGTATATCCCAGAAGGATGCGCGCACGGTTTTCTGACTTTGGAAGACAACACCGAGGCTTTCTACCAAATGTCCGAGTCCTATCATGCGGATGGAGCACGTGGGGTACGCTGGAATGATCCGGCATTTGGGATAGAGTGGCCGGCGACCGTGAATGTGATCTCAGAGCGCGACCGGACATATCCGGACTACGGAACAAAATGACCGGCCTCGACACAAGTTTGGATACAATCGATCTGGCCAAGGCAGGCGCCGAGCTATACGCTCTGGCCAGGGAACTCTATCCAGTCTGCAGGAGTATTACGGGCGACGGGATTCGCGAAACACTCAGGACGATTCGTCGCGAGATTCCGCTCCAGATTCACGAGGTGAGGAGCGGAACCAAGGTATTCGACTGGGAAGTTCCCAAAGAATGGAATATTCGGGATGCATACATAAAGGATGCATCGGGACGGCGCATCGTCGACTTCCATGAGCACAATCTGCATGTTGTGAATTACAGCGTGCCTGTGCAGGCGGAGATTTCTCTGGAAGAACTTCAGCCGCATTTGCACTCCCTGCCGGACCATCCCGACCGGATCCCCTATCGCACCTCCTACTATCAAGAGAATTGGGGGTTCTGCGTCTCCGACAAGATCCGGCAGACACTCAACGAATCGAAGTACGAGGTGGGTATTGATTCGACCCTGGCGAACGGACACCTGAGCTATGGCGAGTTTTATTTGGAGGGGCGCTCGAGAGATGAGGTTCTGATCTCGGTACATGCCTGTCACCCATCGCTGGCCAACGACAATCTTTCCGGGGTGGTTGTCGCGACAGCGCTTGCCAAGATACTCATGGAGCATGAGCGCCGCTATTCCTATCGATTTCTCTTCATCCCCGGCACGATCGGTGCGATCACATGGCTGGCGCTGAACCGGGAGACGGCAAGCCGAGTGCGCCATGGGCTGGTGCTGACCTGTGTTGGAGATGCCGGGGGCTTTCACTACAAGAAGAGCCGGCGAGGAATGGCAGAAATCGACCGGGTCATGGCCCAGGTTTTGCGGCATAGCGGAGAGCCCTTTCAGATACTCGACTTTTCCCCTTACGGCTACGATGAGCGCCAATACTGTTCTCCCGGTTTCGATCTGCCAGTCGGGTGCCTGATGCGCAGCGTTTGGGGTACGTTTCCCGAGTACCACACGTCGGCCGACAATCTGGACTTCATCCATCCCGAGAAGCTCGCTGGCTCACTTCAGCTGAGTGCTTCCGCAGTCCGGGTGCTTGAAGCAGATCGCAGGTACATCAATCAGAATCCGTTCTGCGAGCCTCAATTGGGCAAAAGAGGTTTGTACCGAAGCACGGGCGGTGAATCGATCTCGGAGCAGGTTAATGCCCGCCTCTGGGTCTTAAATTTCTCGGACGGAAAGAACAGCCTGCTTGACATTGCGGAAAGATCGGGGTTGCCGTTCGGATCCATCCAAAGTGCAGCGCGAGTTCTGCAGGATAGCGGGCTTCTAGCCGAGGCGGTGGCCACTTCGTAATCACTTGATGACAAACGAATGTGGCATTGTGAGAGATAGCTGCCCATATTATCATCGGTTCCGAAAACGGCGTGTGGCAGCTGAGTTCGAGCCTTAGATTCCAAAGACTTTAGGCCCAATCGTAGCCTGTGGCCAGCATGTGCCGGTGCTGTGACTGTTTTTGGGGGCCATGGGCGTTATCGACAGGAGAGATATGAGGGTATTACTGACGGGGCATAAGGGCTACATCGGATCGGTCGCAGGACCGGTGTTGAGTGCAGCCGGCCACGAAGTAGTGGGACTCGATACGGATTTATACGCAAACTGCAATTTCGGGGAACTGGGACCGGCAATCGCAGAAATTCGCAAAGATCTTCGGGACGTGACGGCCGCCGATCTTGCTGGGTTCGACGCTGTCGTGCACATGGCCGCGCTGTCGAATGACCCGCTCGGCAATATCAATCCGCAGCTTACCTACGACATCAATCATCTGGCCTCGGTACATCTGGCAAAGATGGCGAAGGCCGCCGGGGTTGGGCGTTTTGTGTTCGCGTCCTCTTGCAGCACCTATGGCGCAGCCGGGGACGATTTTTTAGACGAAACTTCAAGCCTGCACCCGGTTACTCCTTACGGAGAATCAAAGGTATTGGTGGAGCGCGATATTGCTCTGCTGGCGTGCGATGAGTTTTCGCCGACATATATGCGGAACGCGACCGCCTACGGCGCGTCGCCGCGGTTAAGGCTCGACATCGTGCTGAACGATCTGGTTGCATCGGCAATCACAACGGGGCGGATCTATATCAAGAGCGACGGCACACCCTGGCGTCCTATCGTTCATATCCGCGACATCATCGGCGCGGCTCTGGCCGTGCTCGAGACACCGCGCGAGATCGTGCACAATCAAACCTTCAACGTGGGTCGCAACGACGAGAACTTCCGTATCCGCGAGCTTGCTCAGATTGTTTCTGAGACCGTTCCAGATTGCACCGTGGCATACGCTCCCGGTGGCGGACCAGATCTTCGGTGCTATCGAGTGAGCTTCGCCAAGATCAATCGAATGGTTCCTGCCTTCAAACCGCAGTGGACAGCACGGATGGGAGCTCAGGAACTGTATGACTCCTATCGCGCAGTTGGATTGACTGCCGCCGACGTGGAGCAGGGAAGATATGTCCGGATCGGAGAGATCCGGCGTCTGCAGCAAACGGGCAAGCTGGA
>Ga0335069_10014620_pt1 | contig 10984 bp, 11 predicted proteins | sample Lox_Sample_11_FD_206714 | JGI IMG/M metagenome (GOLD analysis project Ga0335069, IMG submission 206714) | Soil microbial communities from Loxahatchee National Wildlife Refuge, Florida, United States - Lox_Sample_1.1 | ecosystem: Environmental > Terrestrial > Soil > Wetlands | place: USA... | reverse complement strand
CGCCTTCTCCAGCGAGAACTGGCGCCGGCCGGCCGCCGAGGTGCTCGACCTGACGGGGCTGCTGCGCCACTACTTGCGCAACGAGGTGGCCGAGCTGCAGGAAGCGGGCGTGCGGCTGCGATTCATTGGCGACCTCACGCGCTTCCCCGCCGACATCCAGACCGAACTCGCCCGCGCGGCGCGCGAGACGTCCGGCAATTCCCGGCTCAACCTGGTGATCGCGCTCTCTTACGGCGCGCGGGCGGAGATCGTGGCAGCGGCGCGGCGGCTCGCGGCCGCGGCGAAGCTTGGCGAAGTCGATCCGGCCGCGCTCACCGAGGAGAGCTTCGGCGCGACGCTGGAAACCGCGGGCATTCCCGACCCGGACCTGATCCTGCGCACGAGCGGCGAGCAGCGGCTGTCGAACTTCCTGCTGTGGCAGGCCGCCTACGCGGAACTGGTGTTCCTCGACCTGCTCTGGCCGGACTTCGGCGAGGCAGCCTTTGCCACGGCACTGGCCGAATTCGCCCGGCGCGAGCGGCGCTTCGGTGCCCGCCCGGGCTGACGAAGCCCCGCGTGCCGGTGCGACCCGCTGGGCCGACCTGCGCCTGCGCGTCCTCTCGGCCGCCGTGCTCGTGCCGCTGGCACTTGTCGCACTCTGGTTCGGCGGCTGGGCCTGGATCGCCCTGATCGTCGCGGCGGTCGCGGTCGCCCTCCATGAGGGCGCCCGCATGGGCCTGCCGGCCGCGCCGGCGTTGGCCGGGGGCGCGTGGATCCTGCTTGCCGGCGCGGCGCTGATCTGGCTGCGCGCCGAGCCGGTGGACGGGCGTGGCAACGTGCTGTTCGTGCTGGCGACGGTCTGGGCGAGCGACATCGGTGCCTATGCGGTCGGAAGACTGGTCGGAGGGCGGCGGCTCGCGCCGCGCATCTCGCCGGGCAAGACGTGGTCGGGCGCGGTCGGCGGCCTGCTCGCGGGCGCACTCGTCGGCGTGGCGGCGGGGGCGTTGCGCGGGGTTCTGGTGGCGGCGCTGCTCTCGGTGCTGTCGCAGGCGGGCGACCTGGCCGAGAGTGCCGCCAAGCGGCGGGCCGGGGTGAAGGATTCGGGCGCGTTGATTCCCGGCCACGGCGGCCTGCTCGACCGCGTTGACGGGCTCCTGGCGGCCGCGCCGGCCGCGGCCCTGCTGGTGCTTATCTTCGGTCCCGGAGTAGCCTTGTGGCAATGAGAACGATCACCGTCCTCGGTTCGACCGGCAGCGTCGGCACCCAGACCCTCGACCTGCTCGCGGCGACGCCCGAGCGCTATGCGGTGCACGCTCTCGTCGCCAACCGCAACGCCGAGCGCCTGGCCGCACAGGCCCGCGCCGCCCGCGCCGCCCGCGCCGTGGTCGCCGACGAGACGGCGTGGCCCGTGCTGCGCGATGCGCTCGCCGGCACCGGGATCGAGGCGGCGGCGGGCCCGCAGGCGGTGATCGAGGCTGCTTCCATGGGTGCCGACTGGACCATGGCGGCGATCACCGGCGCGGTCGGCCTTGCCGCCACACTCGCCGCCATCCGCGGCGGTAGGGCGATCGCCTTCGCCAACAAGGAGGCGCTGGTCTGCGCGGGCGACCTGATGCTCGCCGCGGTGCGGCAGAGCGGGGCGACCCTGCTGCCGGTCGATTCGGAGCACAACGCCATCTTCCAGGCGATGGCTGACGGCAACCGCGGCGCGGTCGAGCGCATCACGCTCACCGCCTCGGGCGGTCCCTTCCGGACCCTGAGCCTCGAGGAGATGGCGCGCGCCCGGCCGGAGGCGGCGCTCAGGCATCCCGTCTGGTCGATGGGTGCGAAGATCTCCATCGACAGTGCCACGATGATGAACAAGGGGCTGGAGATCATCGAGGCGGCGCGCCTGTTCGCGCTGCCGAGCGAGGCGATCGCCGTGCTCGTCCATCCGCAGTCGGTGATCCACGGCATGGTGCACTACCGCGACGGCAGCGTGCTCGCGCAGCTGGGCAGCCCCGACATGCGCATCCCGATCGCCCATGCGCTCGCCTGGCCGGAGCGGGTGGCGACGCAGTCGCCACGGCTTGACCTTGCGCAACTCGGCGGTCTGACCTTCGAGCCGCCGGATGAGACACGCTTCCCGGCGCTGCGGCTCGCGCGGGCGGCGCTGGAGGCGGGGGGCGGGGCGCCCTGCGTGTTGAACGCGGCGAACGAGGTGGCGGTGGCCGCTTTCCTCGAACGCCGGATCGGGTTCCTCGACATAGCCGCCACCGTTGACCATGTTCTGCAGGAAACCGCCGTGCCGCCGGTAACGACGGTCGAGGCCGTGCTGGCGCTCGACGCCGAGAGCCGCGCGGCCACCGCGCGGATCTGCGCCGCCCGCGCCGCCGCCTGAGCCCACCGGGAGAGCCCTCCGTGTTCAACGCCCTGCCGCCGCCGTTCAACTTCGCCGTGCCGTTCGTGATCGTGCTGGGCGTGCTCGTGTTCGTCCACGAACTCGGCCACTACGTCGCGGCGCGCTGGCGCGGCGTGTTCGTGGAGACCTTCTCGATCGGCTTCGGCCGGGCGCTCGCCACCTGGAAGGACCGCCAGGGCACGGTCTGGAAGCTCGGCTGGATTCCGCTCGGCGGCTACGTGAAGCTGCACGGCCAGGAGCGGCCTGAGGACGTGGGCGCCGATGTCCGCGCGCTGTGGCAGCCGGGCCGGACCTTCCACGAGAAGGGCGTGGGCTCCCGCGCGATCGTGGTGGCCGCAGGGCCGATCGCCAACTTCCTGCTCGCCGCGGTGCTGTTCGCCGTGCTGTTCGCAACCGCCGGCCAGCCGGTGATCCTGCCGGAGGTCGGGCAGGTGCTGAAGGACAGCCCCGCTGCCCATGCCGGCCTCGTCACCGGTGACCGTATCCTGGCGATCGACGGCCAGCCCGTTAGCCAGTTCGAGGACATCCAGCGCATCGTCGCCGCGCGGCCCGACGAGAAGCTGACATTGCAGGTGCGCCACGACGGGCACGATGCGACGCTCGCGCTGACCACCGGCGTGCGCGAGGCGGGCGGGCGCCGGATCGGCAGCCTTGGCATTACCGCGCGCGCGACCGAGTTCCACCGCCTGCCGGTCGGGCAGGCGGTCGTCGGCGGCATCACGCACACCTGCGCGCTGTCGGCGCAGACGCTGGTCGGCCTGTGGCACATGATCTCCTCCGGCCACGGCACCGAGGATCTCGGCGGGCCGCTGCGCATCGCCCAGCTTTCCGGCGAGGTGGCGCAGCTCGGCTTCGCCAGCCTGATCGACTTCATCGCCGTGCTGTCGATCAATCTCGGCCTCATCAACCTCTTTCCCATCCCGATCCTGGACGGCGGGCACCTGCTGTTCTTCCTCGCCGAGGCGGTGCGTGGCCGGCCGCTGCCGGCGCGGGCGGTGGAATACGGGTTCCGCGCCGGCTTCGCAGTGCTGGTCGGGCTGTTTGTGTTCGCCACCTGGAACGACCTGTCGCACATGGGGCTGGTGCGCTGGATGGCGCATCTAATCGGCTGAAACCCGCCGTTCACGGGTAGCGGAGCGCGGCGGGCACGGCTATTGTCCGCGCCGCTCGTCCGGGCGGCTTGCACCGACTCGGACGGTGCCAGGATGCCGTCTTGTGGTGGGCGGCGCAGCCGCAAGGGGAATCCGGCTCTTGGTACGAACTCGCGTTGCCTTGCTCGCGTCGGCGCTCGGCGTCGCCGCTCTTCTGCCCGGTCCTTCAGCGATAACGGCCTGGGCGCAGCCGAAGAGGGCGCCGGCTGGTGAGGTCCCGGCGGGCGGCCCGATCGCGGCGATCCGCGTGACGGGAAACCTCCGGATCGAGTCGACGACGGTCCGATCCTACATGCTGGTGCAGCCGGGCAGCCCGTTCGACCCCGGCCGGATCGACGCCAGCCTCAAGACGCTCTACGCGACCGGCCTGTTCTCCGACGTGCGGATCACCCGCGACGGCGACACCCTCGTCGTCGCGGTCAAGGAGAACCCGACGATCAGCCGTATCGCCTTCGAGGGCAACCGCAAGATCAACGACCAGGACCTGAGGGCAGCGATCCAGCTCAAGCAGCGCGGCGTGTTCACCCCGGCGCTCGTACAGTCCGACCGGCAGCGCATCCTCGACATGTACGCGGCCAGGGGCCGCTACAGCGCCAAGGTCGTGCCGAAGATCATCCGCCTGACGCAGAACCGCGTCGATGTCGTCTTCGAGATCCAGGAAGGCCCGATCACGCTGGTCAGCCGCATCATCTTCGTCGGCAACCACGCCTTCGGCGAGGGGCGGCTGCGCGAGGTGGTCGACAGCCGCGAGCAGGCCTGGTACCGCTTCCTGTCGAGCAGCGACGAGTACGATCCGGAGCGCCTGAAATACGACTCGGAGCTGCTGCGCCGCTTCTACCTGCGCAACGGCTACGCCGATTTCACGGTCACCAACGCCGTCGCCGAACTCACGCCGGACCGATCCTCGTTCTTCCTCACCTACACGGTGAGCGAGGGCAAGCGCTACCGCGTCAGCAAGGTTGTGGTGGTGAACACGCTCCGCCACGTCGACAAGAAGCTGCTGGACAATACCGTCGACATCGCGGCGGGCGACTGGTACGACGGCGACGCGGTCGAGCGGAACGTGCAGGCGCTGACCACCGCAGTGCAGAACCGCGGTATCGGCTTCGTGCAGGTCAAGCCGACGATCACGCGCGACCCGAAGACCGCGACACTCGCGCTGACGTTCACCGTCGGCGAGTCGCCGCGGGTGTATGTCGAGCGCATCGACATCACCGGCAACACGCGCACAATGGACAAGGTGATCCGGCGCGAGATGCGGCTGGCCGAGGGCGATGCGTACAACGAGACGCTGGTGCGTCGTTCCAAACAGGTGCTGGACGATCTCGGCTACTTCAATTCGGTGAACATTACGCAGTCGCCCGGCTCGGCGGCGGACAAGGCGCTGCTGAACACCGCCGTCGCCGAGAAGGCGACGGGTGAACTGACGATCGGCGGCGGCTATTCGACCGACGTGGGCGCGCTGCTCAATGTCGGCCTGCACGAGAAGAACTTCATCGGCACCGGCATCGACGCGGGCATCAACGCCGTGATCGCCCAGCTGGAAAGCCAGGTCAGCCTCAGCGTCACCAACCCCTACTTGTTCGACAGGAACATCGTCGGCGGTGCTGACATCTTCTACGTCAACTCCAACCTCCAGTACGTCTCGGAGTACTTCGAGCGGCGCTACGGGCTTACGCTGCGCACCGGCTTCGCCTACAGCGACCACCTGCGCCAGGCGCTGAACTACTCGCTGGTGGACCGCGAGGTGTACAACGTCCAGTCCACGGCGAGCCCCTACATCCAGGCGGAGGCCGGCTACACACTGATCTCGCAGGTCGGCCAGACGCTGACGCTCGACTACCGTGACAGCACGCTCGATCCCCACAAGGGCTGGGTGACGCGCCTCGGCACCGACGTGGCCGGCGGCGATGAGTCGTTCATCCGCGCCAAGCTCGACGGCGCCTACTACGTGCCGCTGGGCAGCGTGCTCGGCAATCGCGACTGGGTGCTCGCGCTCACGGCCGGCGTCGGCTACCTGTGGGACCTCAGCGGCAGCACGAGCATCGTCGACCGATTCTTCCTGGGCGGCGACAACCTGCGCGGCTTCCTCGACGGCGGTGCCGGCCCGCACGCCAACCCGCCGGAGGGCGCAACCTATTACGCGGACAGCCTCGGCGGTCAGTTCATCTGGACGCAGTCGAGCGAGCTGCGCTTTCCGCTGCCGCTGTCGCCGGACCTCGGACTCACCGGCCGCACTTTCGTCGATATCGGTGCGAACTCCATCGTCCCGCCCGTCTATCTTTCCAACGGGCAGAAGGCCCCGCTCGTTGACATCGCGGCACCGCGCATCTCCACCGGCGTCGGCGTCACCTGGCACTCGCCGTTCGGGCTCATCAACCTGGACCTGGGCATTCCGATCGTCCACTACCTGCATGACCAGCTTGAGGTCTTCCGCGTCGGCTTTGGCACGAGGTTCTAGTGCGTACTCACCCGCTTCTCCCCTGCGCCGCGCTTGCGGCGGCCGCTCTCGCGCTCCTGCCGCTGCCGGCTCAGAGCCAGGACTACTTCATTCCCGGGCAGCCGAAGCAGCAGGTCGCGCCGCGCGCCGTGCCGCGCCCGGTCCCGCGCCCGGCGCAGCCCGCCGAGGTCGGCGCCGCCGGCCTGCCGCCTGCCGAGGAGCCGCCGCCCACGCTGCGCGAGGCCGACCTGCCGCCGCTGCCGGACGTCCCGACGCTGCCGAAGGGGGAGGCGCCGCCGGCGGCGACGATGGGCGTGCTCGACGTGCAGGAGGTGGTCCTGCACTCCTCCGCCGGCCAGCAACTGCGCGACACGATCGGCCAGCGGCGCGAGAAGCTGCAGGAGGACGCGCAGAAGGAGCAGCAGTCCTGGCGCGACACCGAGCAGACGCTCGCCAATGACCGCAGCAAGCTCAGCGTCGAGCAGGTCCGCACGCGCGAGCGGGCGCTGCAGGAGCGCGTGGCCACCGCCCAGCGCAAGTTTCGCGAGCGCGCGCGCATCATCCAGGAGGCCGGGCAGTACGCCGAGATCCAGATCCGTCGCGTCCTCAGCCTCGTCGTGCAGCGCGTCGCGGAGAGCCGCGGCATGAACCTCGTGCTGCAGCGGCCGGAGGTGGCGCTGAATGCCAATGGCTTCGACATCACCCCCGCGGTCACTGCCGAGTTCAACAAAGTGATGCCGAAGGTCATCATCCCGGCGGACGGCGTCACGGTCGCGGAAATGGTTGCCGCTGCCCGCAGGGAGGCGGCGAAGGAGACCGCGAAGAAGCCGGCCACAGCGTCCGCGCCCGCCGCCGCGACCGGCGGCGCGGCCGCGCCGAAGCCCTAGACGGCCCCCCGGTGGCCGCCGGCGATCCCCGCTTCTTCCGGCGTACCGGCCCGCACGGCCTCTCCGTGCTGGCCGCCGCCTGCGGCGCCCCGCCGCCCGCGGGTGAGGTGCTGATCACCGGCATCGCGCCGCTGCAGAGCGCGGGCCCCACGGAGATAAGCTTTCTCGACAACCGCCGTTACCTGCCGGCGCTGGAAGCCACGCAGGCGGGCGCGGTGATCGTCCATCCCGACCTCGCCGCGCGCGTGCCGCCGCGCAGCATCGCGCTGCCCACGCCCGAGCCCTATGTCGGCTGGGCGCGCGTGGCCGCGCTGTTCCACCCCGAGCCGCCGGCGACACCCGGCATCCACCCGAGCGCCGTGGTCGATCCCGCGGCCCGGATCGACCCCACGGCGGAGATCGGTCCGCTCGCCGTGATCGTGGCGCGGGCGGAGATCGGGCCGCGCTGCCGCGTGGGGCCGGGGGCGGTGATCGGGGAGGGCGTGGTGCTCGGCCCGGACTGCCGCATCGGCGCGCACGCGAGCGTGAGCCACGCGCTGCTCGGCGCGCGCGTCGTGATCTATGCGGGCGCGCGCATCGGCCAGGAAGGGTTCGGCTTCGCCACCACCAAGGCGGGCTTCGTCTCGGTGCCGCAACTGGGCCGGGTGATTCTGGAGGACGACGTCGAGGTGGGGGCAAACAGCACCATCGACCGCGGCTCGGCGCAGGATACAGTGATCGGTGCGGGCTCGCGCCTCGACAACCTGATACAGATCGGGCACAACGTGCGCCTGGGACGGTGCTGCGTAATCGTTGCGCAGGCCGGTATATCCGGATCGACCGTGCTGGAGGATTTCGTCATGGTCGCCGGGCAGGCTGGCCTCACCGGCCACTTGCGCATCGGCCGCCAGGCGCGCATCGGTGCGCAGGCCGGCATCATGGCCGATGTTCCGGCCGGCGCGGACGTGGTCGGCAGCCCGGCGGTGCCGGTGCGGGAGTTCTTCCGTCAGGTCGCCACCCTGCGCCGCCTCGCCGCGGGGCGCAGCCGGGGGAAGGGTGCGGCGGACGCGACGGAAGCGGGCTGAGGCCGCGATGGACAGCACCACGGCAAACGGGACGGCAACGGACAACGAGACGATCGGGACGGTGGACATCGCGCGCATCATGCACGCGATTCCGCACCGCTACCCGTTCCTGATGATCGACCGCGTGGTGGAGGTGGTGCGCGACCGCTCCGCCATCGGGATCAAGAACGTCTCGGTCAACGAGAGCTTCTTCCTGGGCCATTTCCCCGGCCATCCGGTGATGCCCGGCGTGCTCATCATCGAGAGCATGGCGCAGACCGCCGCCGTGCTGGTGGTGGAGACGCTGGGGCCGGAATCGGCCGGCAAGGTCGTCTATTTCATGTCGATCGAGGGCGCGAAGTTCCGTCGCCCCGTGCATCCCGGTGACCAGTTGCGCATCCACGTCACCAAGGACCGCCATCGCGGCAATGTCTGGAAGTTCAGCGCGGTGGCGCGTGTTGACGGCGTCGAGGTGGCGGAGGCGACCTACGCCGCGATGATCATGGACCGGGTGGCGGAAAAGTAGGGCAAGGCGTGAGCGTGATCCATGCGACCGCCGTCGTCGCGCAAGGCGCGTCGATCGGCAGCGACGTGCGCATCGGCCCGTGGTGCAGCATCGGCCGGAACGTCACCATCGGGGACGGCGCGGAACTGGTCAGCCACGTCGTCGTGGACGGACGCACGCGGATCGGCGCGGGTGCGAGGCTCTTTCCGTTCTGCACCGTCGGCCTCGCGCCGCAGGACCTCAAATACAAGGGCGAGGACACGCTCTGCGAGGTCGGTGCGCGGACGGTGGTGCGCGAGCACGTCACCATCCACCGCGGCACCGTCACCGGTAGCGGTGCCACACGCGTCGGCGCGGACTGTCTGCTGATGGCCGTGGTCCACGTCGCGCACGACTGCGAACTCGGCGACGGGGTGATCATCGCCAACAACGTCGTCATGGGCGGGCATGTCACGATCGGCGACGGCGCGGTGATCGGCGGCGCGGCGGCGCTGCACCAGTTCGTGCGGATCGGCCGCGGCGCGATGATCGGCGGCGTCTCGGGCGTCGAGGGGGACGTGATCCCGTTCGGCAGCGTCATCGGCAACCGCGCGCGGCTGGCCGGGCTCAACCTCGTGCGTCTGAAGCGGCTCGGCCTGCCGCGCGCCGAGATTCACCGGCTGCGCGCCGCGTTCCGCCTGCTGTTCCGCGGCGAGGGCGTGTTCGCCGCGCGGGTGGAGGCGGTACGGAGCGAGTATGGCGCGGACGCGCTGGTCGCCGAGGTGCTCGCCTTCGTCGAGGCGCCGAGCCGGCGCGGCTTGATCCGGGTGACGGTGGACGCCGATGCGGGCGACGACGACGCGGGATGAGACGCGCCGTCGCGCCTAGTGCACCACTGCCTCGGGCGGCGCGCCGATGCTGAGCAGGTCGGACTCGCTCTCGGCGGCACAGACCGCGATGGCGGCGCGCAGCGCGTCCGCCGTGTCGGTCAGGCGCATCGCCACCGCCTCGTCGGTCAGCATGCGCAGGCAGTCGAGCAGGCCACGGGCGCTTGGGACTTCGCCGTCAGCGGCATCGGGCGGGAATAATGGCTTGTCGCTCATCGCGCGGGGTGCTTCCTCGTTAAGGGTTGCGAGCGACACCGCTCAACACATCGTGAAACTCCGGAGTGTGCCTATGCCGCAGCGCGGCGGTGGAGGGCAACTGGAATCACCTCCGGGCGGCCATGTCCGCCGCGGTTGAGCGCCTGCCGATGCTCGGAATCCTCGCCGGCGGCGGCCCGCTGCCGGGTCGGGTGGCTGCGGCGGCGCAGGCGGCGGGGCGGGGGGTGTTCCTGGTCGGGCTGGAGGGATTCGCCGACGCGGCGGTGCTCGCGCCCTATCCGCACGGCTGGGCGCGGCTCGGCGCGGCGGGACGCATCCTCGCACTGTTGCGCGCGCAGGGCTGCGCGGACGTGGTGCTGGTGGGGCCGGTCAGGCGCCCCTCCCTACTCGACCTGCGGCCCGATGCCGAGGGAGCGCGGCTGCTCGCGCGCATCGGCCGGGCGGCGTTCGGCGGCGACGACGGGTTCCTCGCGGCGATCGTGCGCGTGCTGGCCGAGGAAGGATTCCGTGTGCTCGGCGCCCACGAGGTGCTGACCGAGGCGGTCGCGCCCCCCGGCCTGCTCGGCTGCCACGCACCGGACGCGGCGGCCCGTGCCGACATTGCGCGCGGTGTCATGGTGGTGCGCGCGCTCGGCACGGTCGATGTGGGGCAGGGATGCGTCGTGCAGCAGGGGATCGTGCTGGCGGTGGAGGCGATCGAAGGCACCGACGCAATGCTCGCCCGAGCCGCCGGCCTGCGCCGGCCGGGGCCGGGCGGGGTGCTGGTCAAACTGGTCAAGCCAGGCCAGGAACGCCGCGCCGACCTGCCGACGATCGGCCCGGCGACGCTGCGCGCTGCGGTCGAGGCAGGGCTGCGCGGGGTGGCCGTGGAGGCGGGCGGGACGTTGCTGACGGATCGGGCGGGACTCGCGGCAGCGGCGGATGCGGCCGGGCTGTTCCTGCTCGGGATCGCACCCGATGAGTATGCGCAAACTGAGGAGAAGGCGAGATGAGTGAAGGCTTCCGCTACATGCACACCATGCTGCGCGTCGGCGACCTGGAGCGCAGTGTGACCTTCTACAAGGAAATGTTCGGCATGAAGGAACTGCGTCGCCGCGACGTGCCGGACGGGAAATACACGCTCGTGTTCCTCGGCTACGGGCCGGAGGAGAGCCATACCGTGCTGGAACTGACCTACAACTACGGCGTGGACCGCTACGACATCGGCACGGCCTTCGGTCATCTCGCCGTCGGGGTGCCGGACGTCCATGCGGCCTGCGAGAAAATGCGCGCGGGCGGGGTGAAGATCACGCGCGAACCGGGCCCGGTCAAGTTCGGCACCACCGTGATCGCCTTCGTCGAGGACCCCGACGGCTACAAGATCGAACTGATCCAGACGCACTGAGCCGCCGCGGGGCGCCGTGGAATAATTAAAGCAACTCGCTTTAATTATTCTGCGCCGCCCGCCATGCCTCGTAGGCGGCCCGCGTCTCGGCGTCCGGCGGGTAAGTGCCGGG
>Ga0335069_10014619_pt1 | contig 10985 bp, 10 predicted proteins | sample Lox_Sample_11_FD_206714 | JGI IMG/M metagenome (GOLD analysis project Ga0335069, IMG submission 206714) | Soil microbial communities from Loxahatchee National Wildlife Refuge, Florida, United States - Lox_Sample_1.1 | ecosystem: Environmental > Terrestrial > Soil > Wetlands | place: USA... | reverse complement strand
CGCCGGGTACGATCGGCCCATCTTCGGGGTTCACTGCCCAGCCGATCCCCTGGACTATGCCGCGGAAATGGTAGTACGGGTCCGTTTGCACGTACACCTCCGCTTCCATGCCGGGCGCGATGTGGTCGAGCTCGGTTTCCCGATAGTTCGCCATGACGTACCAAGCGCGCCGATCCACCAGTGAGAAAACCGGGCCGCCCGCGGGCGAAACGAATTGGCCGATCGCGGTGTGTAGATTCACCACCAGCGCGTCGAACTCGGCCCGGACGTAGCAAAAGCTCAGGTCCAGCTCCGCTTTGCCGAGTGCGGCGTCGGCCGCTTCGCGCTTCGCAAGCAGCGCGTTCAGATCGCCGACGTCCTGCTCCGCCTGATCCATCTTGCGCCGCGCTTCGGCCAGCCCCGCTTCGGCGGTGAGCTTCGACGTGCGGACCTGGTCGATCTTGTCGGGTGTGACGAACTCCTTGGGGAGCAACGGCTCGAGACGGTTGAGAGTGTCGGTGGCATTCTTCACCTGGGCCTCCATGCGCTCCACCGCCGCCTGCGCCGCGCCCACGGCGTACCGCTGCCCCTCGATGTGCCGCTGCGTGACGCCGATCTCACCGTCGAGCGCCGCGAGCTCCGCGCGCGCACGTTGGACTGCGAGCTCATACGGACGCGGGTCGATGACGAACAAGAGATCGCCACGCTGAACGGGTTGATTATCGACGACGTGCAACTCCGTGATCGTGCCGCTCACCTGCGGCACCACGCCGATGATGTCCGCCATCACGATTGCGTCGTCCGTCTGCGGGTGCTGAACGACTCGAAAGACGGCGATCGCCGCCAGAATGACGGTGCCTCCCACAATGGCGAAGCCGACGAGTCGTCCGAGAAGCTTGTGTGCGTCGCTCATCTCAACTCGCGAAGACGAGAAGCCACGTGGCAAAGGTCCAGAAAAACACCAGAGACGCATACATGACAGGTGCCGGACGGAGATAGGGAGCAATCGTCATGAGGCGAAACGCCTGCACGCTGAGCAGGGTGAGCAGGACTCCGGCCACGATGCTGATCAGCCAAGCCGGGAAGAACGAGCCCAGGATGTTGACAGAGGGGACGACGCTGCACCCCGACGAAGAGAGAGCGGCCGCGACAGCGCTTGCCCCTTTCCAATGACCACGGCTGTGCCGACCGTGAGGTCGGCACAGCCGTGCTGCCGTGCGAGAATCGGCGCGTGCCGGAGCAGTGACTAACATGGTGACCACTCTCTATCGACTACCTGCCGCACTTCGGGTCGGGCCTGATGATCTCGTCACGCATGACGGCGGTTAGTGAGTCGCTGGCGACGATGTCGACACCGTCGCGATGCATCTCGGTCAGCAGTACCTTGCCGGCAGCATCCACGAAGCGGATGTCGGCGAGCACCAATCGGACTAGGGCGCCGGCCGCGGCGCGTCGGCTTTTGCGCCAGGCGCGCCATAGTTCCTTCACCCACTGGCCTTGGATGTTGCCTTCGAGCTTCAGCACCCATACGTCGTCGCCCTGCGGCGTTATCTCCCGGCTTTCTGTTATTCGCAACACGGTTTGTTCCCCGTTCGCAACAGCCGTGCCGCGCCACGAGGCCCGTCGTGGCGAACGAGGCACTGGCGTGCAAGCCGAGTGATGGGCGAGGCGGGAGCGCGCCGACTGCGTCTCCGGGCGGCATGCGTGTCGATGCCGCGACACATGTGACGACCAATCGGGTCTGGTATACCATGAAGCCGCTCGCGTTCGATGCCGGGCTGGTAATGCGACGGCTTCCGGACCAATCGGCCTCGCACCCGATCGGAATCCGCCAATATACGGCGCGTTCTTTGCGCGTGGTGTCGCTCGTCGTGCGTACGGCACGGGCGAGGTGCACAATTCGAAGACTTGGTGCAAGCGCGATGCTCCTCGCCGCCGCGGTCGCCCACGGTCGCGAGCCGGAAGCACTGGACCCGCGCGCGCGTGAAGCGCTTGCACTCTGCCAGGCGGCCGACGAAGCGGCGTTATCGGAACGGTCAAACGTGCTAGCGCGGGGCGTCGAGCGCGCCGAGAAAGCGGTGACAGCGAGGCCAAACGATGCTGTCGCGCACTTCGCTCTCTTCTGCAACCTCGGCAAGCAGCTGCAGATGGAACCACGGAGGTGGGTGCCGTGGGCGGTGTTGGGCGAGCTTCGTCGTGCACGAAGGGAGATTGACGCGGCACTCGAGCTCAAGCCGGATTACTCTGGAGCATTGGCTGCGAAGGGAGAGATGCTCGCCGAGCAGCCGCCGCGCCTCGGCGGCGACCGTCAAGAGGCAGAGCGTCTCATGCGCCGTGCCGTAGCGCTTGATCCCGACGATCCGCAGGTGCGGATCATGTTGGCGAAGCTTCTGTGGTCTATCGGCAAGTGCGACGAAGCGCAGATGCAGACGGCGCTCGCCGTCGGCAACGTACGGATCGCGCCAACAGGTCGATGACGATTCGGCGGCACGGTGGACGAGGCGGGGCGCCGTGTCGACATCTGCGGGAGGCCGGAGCCATCAGATCGCTACGCCGGGCCGCGATGTCGTTCCAGCCGAATCGATCGTAGTCGTCCTGTCGTCCCCCACACCGCGCTCTAGCGCAAACGCCTTGAAACGATCCTTGCAGATTCTCAGTGCTCGGATCTTGGAGTCGAGAGTCGACGGCGAGATCCCCAGCATCGCCGCCGCGCCGGCCGGCCCCGATACCCGACCGCGACTCTCCGCCAACGCGGCCTCGATGATCGCCCTTTCACGCGTCTTGATCTCGGCGTCGAGCGATTGCCTGACGAACCGAGCCTGACCGGCATCGCGCGCCAGCCAACTCTCGTCGACCGAGAACGTGTCCGTATCACAGACGATCATCGACCGCTCGACCACATTCTGGAGCTCACGGATGTTTCCCGGCCAGGCATACGACCGCAGCAGGTCCATGGTCTCTCTGTCGACGCTGGGGATGGTCTTTCCCAGCTGCCCAGCGTAGCGGTGAATGAAGTGCTCGAGCAGCAGCGGAATGTCCTCTCTGCGCTGGCGCAGCGCAGGAACTTCGATCGGAAAGACGTTGAGCCGGTAGAACAGGTCGCTGCGAAAGCTGCCGTCCGCGATGGCGGCCTGCGCGTCGCGATTCGTCGCCGCGATCACGCGGACGTCGGCGCGGATCGGCGTGCTTCCGCCGATGCGCTCGAACTCGCGCTCCTGCAGTACCCGCAACAGCGTCACCTGCGTCTCCACCGACAGCTCTGCGACCTCGTCGAGAAAGAGCGTACCCCCCTCCGCGAGCTCGAAGCGGCCCGCGCGCCGCTGCAGCGCGCCAGTGAACGCCCCCTTCTCATAACCGAAGAGCTCCGAGCTGATCAGCGACGGCGGGAACGCGGCGCAGTTGACGCCGACAAACGGGCGGGTGGATCGCTGCGATCGCCCGTGAATGGCGCGAGCGATGAGCTCCTTGCCCGTACCGGTCTCGCCGGTGATGAACACGGTCGAGTCTGTCGGGGCGACCTTGGCGAGCCGAGAGAGGGTCGCTTGCAACGCCGGAGACCTGCCAACGATCCCTTCAAACATTGACCCGTCCTGGTCGTCGGGCTTCCGCAAGGCGCGCATGTCCGTGTCGACAGCGGAACCATTGGTCAGACGACCGAGAGGCGTCCCCTTCTCACCGTTCACAAACAGCCGGCGCGCAGAAGTGGCCACCACTTCAGCAAGGTTAGTCGTCATGAGGGCCTCCCTGACCGCGAGTCGAGTCGTCGAAAATCGTACGGAGCACACGGAGTAGCACGTCTTGGCCGACGGGCTTGCGCAAGAACGCGACCGTACCCGCCGCCCGCGCACGGCGCTCCTCCTCGTCAGTGGCATGTGCGGTGAGAAAGACGATGGGAATCGTCGGCATCTGATCGGCGAGGCGGCGTTGCAACTCCAGCCCGTCCATCCCGGGCATGCACATGTCCAGAAGCAGGCACGCCGTCTGCGCCGCGCGCCCGGAGCTCAGAAAGTCTTCAGCCGACGCAAAGGTCTCGGCCTGAAATCCCAACGACCGGATGAGCCTGCCGGTGGATCGCCGCACCGACGCATCATCGTCCACGATGCAGACGAGTCGCTCGCCGTTTGTTGGTTTCTTTGCGCGCCCGGTGGAATCCTCAGCAGCCATGTCGTTCGCCGAGAGTAGACCGCACGCGTGGGCCGACTTCTAGCTGTCCTTTGGGACAGGTCGGCTCGCTGCAGACTCGCACGCGGACCTGTCCTTTGGGACAGGTACCCTTCACCGCGCGGGCGCGATTCCGAGCAGGGCGGCCATGCCAACCAGCTCGGCGAGGGACTCCGCCTCCATCTTTGCCATGATGTGGGCGCGATGAAACTTGATCGTCCGCTCGCTGGTGGCAAGCTCGCCGGCGATCTGCTTGTTGAGGAGCCCCGCCACCACCAGCGCCATCACCTCGCGCTCGCGCGGCGTGAGTTGTTCGTAGCGCCGGCGCAACGCGGCCGTCTCGGCGCGTTGCTCATGCGCGGCTCGATCGCGCTCGAGGGCCGCGCGGATGGCGTCAATCAATGCCTGCTTGCGAAACGGCTTGGTGAGAAACTCAACGGCGCCCGCTTTCATCGCCCGCACGGTCATGGGGATGTCCCCGTGACCGGTGATGAAGATGATGGGGATCGCGAATCCGACGTGCGTGAGCTCGCGCTGCAGATCCAGACCGCTCGAGCCCGCCAGCTGGACGTCGAGCACGAGACAGGCTGGCTTCTCCGGGCGCGGGGTGGAAAGAAAGTCTTTCGCAGACGCGAACGTCCGGACGTTCAGACCGGCCGAGCGGATCAGGCGTTCGGTGGAGGTGCGCACCGATGGATCGTCATCGACCACGAACACGATGGGCGCGTCGGTCACCTCCAAGGCGCCGACCCTAGTCCACGCGATCGAACCAGGTCAAACTCCTCGTGGTGCCCTGCCGTGGCTCTTGTGGCCTCTGGCCGATGTCACGCGGCGGCGCCGCGCGCGCTGAATGCCCGTGCGGAGCGGGAGCGGCCTCGCCCGACCGGTGGACGAGCGATCATCATGGATTTGCTGTTGGCTGGCCGGCTGAGCCGGAACACCAGCGCGGTTCCGCGGTCGCCTGCCGCGCGTGCCGGGGCACGGGATGCTACCGGAGCATCACCCAGCAGCTGGGCGCGTACACGGCTCACCGAGAGATGCAGAATGTCGCAGAGGTTGAGGAACGCATATGGCCACGTACGATCGCTCGACGCGACCCACTGATACGCGTCCAGATAGAGCCGCTGCTCGCTGCACCGGCGCGCGAAGCGAAAGCTCCGGAGGTCGTTGGCGGCTTGACCGAGAACAGTCACCGCCAAGATCATCTCGGGTGAGCTGACCCGCGATCCATGCCAGAGGTCGCGAAACTGAACCGGCAGCGTGAGCTCCGGTGCGATGAATGCTTCCTGCGCGATTCCGTTCTCCATACGGTCGCGTGGAGCTGGATGTATGCCAACGCGTCTCCGCTAAGCGTCTGGACGTTTCCGGTCCTGCCTCTTGCCGAGCCTTCAGGGAATCCCCGAAAAGTCGTGAAAGCGGCTAGAGTTGCCAGACGCATCGCCCGGCGCGGAAGAACGAGACGACGCCATCTTCGCTCACCATCAGCGCGTTGCCGAAGTGCGATGCAGCCAGCGCCGCCGTCGTGCGGCCGCCCTCGGCCACGTCCACGCCGGCGTCACTCCTGGGATGTTGCAGGATCGTGCCGAACGCGAGCAGGTTGCCCGCCGCGTCGAGGACGATGGCACCATCGGTTCCGCGCAACGCTCTCCAGCACCGCGGGCGCCACGTCGAGCAGGTGCCTGTCGTCGAGCAGGTAGTGGAACCGCCGCTTCGACTCCTCGGCCATCGTGGCGCGGTTCTCCGCCGTGAGCAGGTCGGCGCTGGGAACGAGTTGCCCGGCGGAGGTCGCGTCATCGAGCACGACGAAGAGCGCCCCGCGACGCCCTTCGGCGAGATCGAGCGCCGCCGTGAAGAGGCGCTGGGCGATGGCGGCATCGGCGAGCGCCTGCAGCCAGCTTTCGTACTTTGCCCGCGCCTCCGTGAGGCGCCATCGCCCATCGATGAAATTGAACACCTGCGCGCCGCCCGCGAACACCTTGATCTCGCCATTCGGAGACAGCACGAGGCACACGTCGCCGCGGAAGAGCGTCGCGCGGCTGTGGGCGCGGTAGCGGGCGGGGCTCGGAACGGGCAGCGAGACGCCGGCGGTCGGCTCGACCCACCGCTCCACGTCGACGAGCTCGACGAGGAATCCCTCCGCGTCGACGAGGGCGAGAGTCTGCAGGCCATCGCAGAGGCGGGAGAATCTGCGGCTCGAAGTGATCTCGGGTGCGTAGCGGATCGCGCCCGGCGGGTGCGGTGGTGAGGCGTGGTGGGGATCGGGTCCAGCGCCGAGGAGCAGCACACCGGTTGCGATACGGCGATTCTCGTAGGTGGTGAGCGCACTCAGCTGCAGCACCTCGATCGCGTCCGACAGGCGATCCGACGACGTCGATGGCAGTGCCTCGATGTTGGTGAAGAAGCCGGGATCGACGAATGCGGAGACATAGCGATTCTCGGGAAGTCCGCGGAAGAGATGCAGGTGCTGCGCCGCCCCGGCTTTGTGGAAGAGCAGCCGGTAGCGCGCCGTGAGGACGTGCCCGATGCTGTCGAGGAGCCGCAGGCGTTCGTCGGACAACCGTTCGCCGGTGGTCGTGAGCCGGTAGCGCGCCCCGAGCCAAGTGAAATCGAGCCCATCGTCGCGGGCGGAACCGCGGGCGAGCAGCGCCTCGATCGTGGGTGCCGGACCGCATGTCTCGAGGCGGCTCCCCGGGAACAGGTAGGTGATGCCTCGCGCCAGGAGCTCGTGATAGAGCGTGTTGACGAATGCCGAAGCGGCAGGCTCTGCCACCGCCGGCGCCACCGGAGCGGGCACGTCGCGTGTCGTCATGCGCCGGACCGGACGCGTATCAAGCGGAGGCATGGAACGCTAGCCGCTTGGCGGCGGCCCGTGCAGCCGTTTTGCGGGAGACGGAAAGCGAAGACGGCCAGGAGTCGTTCCGCGTCCTCCTTTCGGTTTTCGGTTCGCATCGCAGACGCGGCTTCGACGCCAGATCCGGGAACCGGCGGGCAGAAGAGGGGACTTCCGAGGCGGCTTCGAGCACGCCGACTCGTGGAGCCGGACCACATTGCCCCTCAACCTCCGAATGGAGTACTAGCACGGCGTGGACGCCCGCTCTGCCGGCACCTCATCGGGTTTACCAACTCATGGCAGATGCGTGTCCGCGTCGTCGCAGGAACGTCGGACATCGGTACCCGTGAGGTCCAGTCATGGGTGAGCATTTGTCGCCCGTCGCGCCCGGCGAGTTGCCTACCGCAGCGAGCAAACGGAGGACCCGCGTGTTCTCACGGGCCGTGGCCCACGTCTCCCTCGGCCTGACCGCGCTGGCATTGGTGACTCTGGTCTGCTTGCAGGCCGGACTCAATTCCGCCCCGACCGCGTTCCTCTACCTGATCGTCATCGTCCTGCTGTCGCTCGTGAGCGAGTTCATCTCGATCGCTCTGCTGTCGGTCATGGCCGTCGCGTCTCTGAACTACTTCTTCGTCCCGTCTGCGTCCTCGTTCAGGATCGAGAATCCCTTGGACGTCGTGGAGCTGGGTACCTTCCTGATCACCGCGCTCGTTACGACGCGACTCGTGAGCCGATCGACGAAGGCGGCACGACTGCTGGGGCAACGGGCACGGCTGCTGAATCTGGCGCATGATGCCATCTTCGTCCGCGACCTGGATCGCCGGATCATCTACTGGAATCGCGGCGCAGAGGAGCTGTACGGCTGGACGGCCGACCAGGCACGCGGGCAAGTCGCGCACGAGCTGCTGCACACCAGTCTTCCACTGCCGTTCGCCGATATCGAGGCAGCGCTGCTGCGCGACGGCTCGTGGCTGGGCGACATCGTTCATACGACGCGCGACGGGAATCGCGTCGTCGTCGCGAGCCGGTGGGCCGTCGAACGAGACGAGTCAGGCAATCCCGTCGCGTTTCTCGAGACGACGAACGACATCACCGAGCGCATACGAGCCGAGGAAGCGCGGCGCAAGAGCGAGGAAAAGTGGCGGGCAGTGTTCGAGCACAACCCCACGATGTACTTCATGATCGACCCCGCTGGCACCGTCGCTTCGGTCAACCCGTTCGGCGCCGAGCAGCTCGGTTACACCGTCGAGGAACTGGTGGGTCATCCCGTGCTGAACCTGTTCCTGGAAGCGGATCGCGAGGCCGCCGGCCGGAACCTCGCCGCCTGCCTGGAGCATCCCGGACAGGTCGTGACCTGGGAGCTCCGCAAGGTCCGCAAGGACGGCACCATGCTGTGGGGGCGTGAGACGGCGAAAGCCATGCGAACGGGAGGCGAGCTCGCCGTCCTGATCGCGTGTGAAGACATCACCCAGCAGAGACGCGCGGAAGACGAGCTGCGGGCGAGTGAAGCCCGCTTCCGCACCTTGGTCGATCACGCGACCGACGGGTTCTTCCTGTCCGACGAGCGACTCGCGACGACCTCGCCCGGCGAGACGAGTTGGTGGAGAATCATCGACGTGAACCGCCAGGCCTGCGACAGCCTCGGCTACACCCGGGACGAGTTGATCGGGATGAACGCGATCGAGGTGAACCCAGACGTGGACGCGAATTTACTCAGGACGAATTTCCCGCCGGGCACTTGCACTGTCTTCACGTTCGAAACTCGCCTGCGCCGAAAAGATGGGACTCTCTTCCCCGTTGAGGTCCGGACGCGTCGGTTCTCGGAGCGCGGACATCGGTTCACCATCTCGCTCGTCCGCGACATCACGGCTCGCAAGCAGGCGGAGCAGGCGCTCCGGGAGGCGCAGGCGGCGCTCGCACACGTGACGCGCGTGACGACGCTCGGCGAAGTGACGGCCTCGCTCGCGCACGAGGTCAACCAGCCGCTCGGTGCCATCGTCAACAACGCGAACGCGTGCCTCGGCCTGCTACCGAGCGGGCACCAGGAGCTGGACGACGTGCGCGAAGCCCTGGCCGACGTCGTCGCCGACGCCGAGCGGGCGAGCGCCATCATCGAGCGCGTGCGGGCCCTGGCGAAGCGCTCGGCGCCCGAGCGCGTGGAGCTCCGTCTCGTCGACGTCGTGGATGACGTCCTCGCGCTGGCCGCGGCGGAGGCGGCCGCCCGCCGCGTGACGATTCACACCGACGTGTCCCGGGAATTCCCCGCCGTTTTCGGCGACCGCGTGCAGCTGCAACAGGTCTTGCTGAACCTGGTCGTGAACGCCATGGATGCGATGGCGAGCGTAGACGAGCGCGAGCGGTCCCTCGAGATTCGCGGGCGTCTGGACACGGACGACGGACAGCGGGCGGTCACGATCAGCGTCGACGACTGCGGAATCGGCCTCCAGCCCGAAGAGGAGCATCGGCTCTTCGACGCGTTCTACACGACCAAGCCGCAGGGCATGGGGCTCGGGCTCGCGATCAGCCGCTCGATCATCGAGGCCCACCGCGGCCGCCTGTGGGCCGAAGCGAAGCGCGATCGGGGGGCGGTCTTCTCCTTCCGAATTCCGACGGCGGAGGCGTTTGCAACGGCATGACGGAGCCGGTCAGCCTCCAACCGTGTCCAGCGCGAGCTGATCTGTAGCGAGCAGTCCGACAGACCCGAACACAAGCCCGACAGATGTACCGTGCCGTCGTAGGTGGCGGTGGTCGAGCTGTTGCTCAGGTTTGCCGAGGCGTCGACGCCGGCCTTGTAGTGGCCCGGACCGATCGAGCCGCTGACGGTTCGTTGCACACCGACGGTGCCGTCGGCGTCGGCGGTACCCTCGAATGCGTTGCCGTCACCATCTTCGATCTCGACGTGCTCGCCCGACTGGCGCACGGTGAAGTCGGATCCTCCCGCTCGCAGCGCGCTCACGATGGCGTCTTCGATGACCCCGGCGCAGTCCGACGACGCGACTTCATAGTTGTCGACAGTCCACAGTGAGACCGACTCAGCGGAGGTTGGGGTCGCAGTAGGCGTCGCCGACCCACCTGTGGCGGTCGGGGTGGCGGTGTCCGGGACGGGCGTGAGACACGGCGCGCAACCGCACAAGGCATTGCTTACCGGCGATCAACTGGTCCACCGTCACTGTTCCCTGTCCATTGTCGAGGCTCCGACACTCGGAGATGTCGGCCGCACCGAGGGCGATGTTGACCCCTCGGTCAGCTCGTTGATCTCCACCGCCCCATCGCCATTGCAGTCGCCAACACACGTTTGGGCGACGGCATGGTCAACGCACGCAGCGCCGATCGCGAATACGAGGAGCGCGCCTGGGTGGCGGCAACGTCGGCCCCGGTGCCGCGGACGGGTGGTACCCCTCGCTTCAGCAGATTTCAGCCCTTTGATGGTTACCGGTAGCATCGCTTTCGCCCATCGGCTGCGGGGTGGTGCGACTCGTATCGCAGGTGGCTTGCCAAGAGCACGCTACGTGCCCGCGCGCGCACAGGCTCTCGAATAGATCACGCCAGATCCGCGCGCCCTTGCAGATCGCTGGAGCCATTCCCGAAATTTCGGAAATTCGCGAAGTCTCGTGGCGCGCTACCGAGCCCATATTCGTGACTTGGGCTACTATTGCCGCGCGCGGGCCGGACTTGCCTCGGTCAGTGCGAACGCCGGGTGCACCGTCATGCTCCTTTGTCGAGCAAGCACGCGCAACGAGCGTACAAACAGCGCGGCGACCGCGCGTTCCTCGCCGTCAAGTCGAGGGCTGATCACACGCCTTCGGAATTCGCGAAGTTTCGTGATGGTGAATGATCCCCGTGTGCATCATCCCTGCGCTATCTGCGCCGGCACGCGTTGGTATGAATTCTGCGGTCAGGCATCGGTGAGAAAAGTGCCCGCCGGTAGTGTACGGGAGTGGAGTGACGAGCAGCACGGCCGAAGGAATTCGAGCTCCCATGGGCTGCACAAAAGGAGATGGGCGATGGCGTACCA
>Ga0335069_10014618_pt1 | contig 10985 bp, 7 predicted proteins | sample Lox_Sample_11_FD_206714 | JGI IMG/M metagenome (GOLD analysis project Ga0335069, IMG submission 206714) | Soil microbial communities from Loxahatchee National Wildlife Refuge, Florida, United States - Lox_Sample_1.1 | ecosystem: Environmental > Terrestrial > Soil > Wetlands | place: USA: Florida... | reverse complement strand
CGGTGAAGGCATGTGCGACCGCCGGATCTGTCCACAGGGCGCTTCCGGTGCGATGGAAGATCACCAGGATCGCGGCCAGCAATCCATAGCCGGCGATGTGGGTCATCAAAAGCACCTTGCGCGCGCCGTTCACTGCCTCGGGGTTGGTGTACCAGAACCCAACCAGGCTGAATGAGCACAGGCCGACGACTTCCCAGCAAAGATAGAGGATGAAAAGGTTGGCGCTGTACACCAGGCCGATGAAGCCGCCGATGAACACCATCATGGTCGCGTAAAAGCGAGTGGCTGCCTTGTCGTGCGCCATGTAGCCGATGGAGTAGAGCAGCACGAATCCACCGATGCCCGCGCCCATCAGCGCGAACAGCACGCTCAAGGCGTCGACATGCAAGGCCAGCGCCAGCGGCCCGTCCCATCCGAAGAGGTTTACGTCGAGCGCCTGCCCGGTTTGGAAAAGGCGCACCAGGGCGGCCACTGCGACCAGGGAGGGCACGCAGAACAGGGTCGCCAGGATTCCTTTTGTCCGAGCGGAAACGAGCTTCGCTACGAGGATTTGCAGCACGGCGCCCAGGAGGAGGGAGCATGGCGCAACCAGAATGAGGTCCACAGCCGACATGGCCCGATTCTAGGAGCGCGATTGAACAGCGATATGTGATGGTTCGCACGGCTGGAGGCGCATTTGTACCATATCTTGGTAAATAATACCGAATAATGGTACACGCATAATCAACCTGGGGGAGCCATGTTTAACAGAGGGGAAATCAATGAGAAAGCCCTTATGCTTCTATGGCTTATCCGGGTGGAATGTTGAGCGTTTTCATCCCAGCGCCGGGAGTTGGTTGGAAACGCCGAAAAGGAAAATGAGCCCAATGATGAAGCTATACGCCGCGCCAGTCCACGCGATCAGGTTGTAGAACCGGGGGTGATGTCCGCCGGCCTTGAATGCTCCTCCGAGGGTGGCCGTCATGAGCGCATTCATGGCAACCAGGCCGACCGCAAATGCGGCAAGCCCCAGCAGGCCGCGGTTGGTTCCACCGAGGTTCGCAGTCAGGAAGAAAAGCGCCAACTGGCTGGGGGTTTCCGCCCCGATCCCGTGCAGAATGCCGATCACGAACACCGATTTGCCGGTGTATATCCACTGAAATCGTTCTGGCCGCGGCGCCTGGCGGTTCCAGATGCGCCGGATCTGCCATGCAATCCAGAGGACTCCATTGATCGCAACGGCCAGCCGGCTCTCCACACGTGTGTGCTGGTGGCCGTGCGCATCCTTGCGGAGAATGCCCGCGGCCACGCCCAGTCCGAGCACGATGAGCGTGAGCCCGATCAGGCGCTCGGTCCAATGATCGACCCCTTCCGGCAGGCCCAAATGAAGTTCGAGCACCATCAGACCAAGGACCGCCACCATGCAGGCGTGGCCCAGGGCGTAGGTCATCCCCAGGCGCAATCCGCTCTTCCAGTTGCGCTGCACGGCGGTAATGTCGGAAATAGCTGCCAGGTGATCGTAGTCGAAGCCGTGCTTGAGTCCCAGAAGAAGACACGAGCCCAGCGCGGCAGCGAGTTTCCAGTCACCCGGAAGCATGGTCACGAATGCAGTATAGAGCAGGAAACAAAACTGGCTAGGTCAATCGTCACACCGGCGCGATGGAGGCCATCCGGCCGGAGCCGAAACGGAGTTTCGGGGCGTTACTTTCCCGCCGGCTGGATCTGGTACCCCGTGTAATCGATGTCGATGACCGTTTGCCCGAACAGAGAACTGTTCGAAACCGCGTGGGCCTGCGTCGCCATCGCAAAGCCGCCGATCATCATGTAGTGGCGCGACACCTGTGACGGCCCGGACAGGAACGACGGGCTCTTCGCGGCCATGCCCTCCAGCCGTACGATCGCCTGGTTCTGCGTGTCCACCCAGACGGTCCCTGTGAACAGGTAAGGAGATACGCGCCGCGGCTTGATGGCCAGTGCAATGCAGTTGCGGCCATCCATCGTAGTGGGTCCTTTCACGGTCATTTCATAATTGGCCGGAATGATGACGGCCGTCACCCGGTTAGCGGGCTGGGTCATCTTCTTCTCGGTTGCTAGCACGTCCTCGAGCACCTTCCGCAGCACCAGCGGTCCTGTGAGTGAAACGATGCTGAAGTTCTTGCCCACGTCGCGCTGATAGCTGGTCTTCACCATCATCTCGGCTGCTGGATGCTTCTCGTCGTGGTTGCGGAAAACGGTGTAATGCTCGGTGACCGTGTACCCCAGCAGGTTGTTCTCCCGTTCATGCACCGAGGCATCGATGCCCTGGATAACGGCTGCGTCGACGTCCTGCTGCGGGTACGACGGAATGGTCTCGCCGAAAACAACCAGGCATAAAAGACAAAACATGCGTGCAGACAATCTGAATTGAAAACCGGCTTTGAAAGTCAACATGTCCTCGACGAGTGTATCAACGGCTTGTCATCTCCATGTTTCATGCCGGGATTCCCAAGCGCGCCGTAATGAAAATGCCCCAGCTTCTCCGTAACGGGTCAAGGAGAAACTGGGGCATTTTGTGTTGCGTACAGCAGAGGTTCGAGCGAACAATTTCAGCTACTGAGGATGCGCAGCGAAAGCCTGGGTCCTGGCTCCGTGGACCGCTTCCAGGAATGCGTGCGCCTCGGCGGGAGTCGGAACCTCGCCCAGCAGCACCGAGCGTTCGGTCACACCGGGGCCGTAGACAGCCTGCATCGAGTCTTCATCCGGCTTGACGACGGCGCCATTCAGCGTCAGTCCGGCGAACACGCCTTTCGCACGCGAATAGGTGAGGATCTCCGCGTTCATCTTCCAGTCGGTATCGGCCGATGCGTGACGGCCGACCGGCCCCGCGGCTGCGGATGCGTCGCCGCCCACCTTGAACCTGCTGTTGATGAGGTGTTCCATCCCCTCATCATTCTGGAAGATCATCACCAGGTCGATGCCTTCCACGCCGATTTGCAGGCCCCAGCTTCCACCCTCAACGGTGAAGAACGCCGGCGCGCTCCAGCCGCTGGCGGTGCGGCACGTGGCCACGCCCTTGCCGCCTTCCGCGCCGAACACGAACCCACCTTTCATCATGTGAGGAACCACAGCGATGCACTTGGCATGGTCCAGGACCTCCTGGGGGATGCCCTTGTCCGGGGCCGCCATGATCTCGTGCAGCACTTTCGCTGCGTTATCCAATCGGTCGGAAGCCTCCTCCTTTTTGGTATCCGACCAGCCCAGGGTGGCGACACCCAGCATGGCACTCAAAACCAACAGTTTCTTGTTCATATGCCCACCTTCCTTGAGTTTGAAACTCCGGGGGAATTCTCTGTGGCAGGCTTAACCGACCTACCAGGAGCAGAGCGCTCAGGCGTAGCAGAAAACCCGACCTCGCTGCTCTCTCATTAAATGACAAGCGGACCTTTTTGGTTGCCCGGTTCGTTGGCTGCACGCTTCTTCGAGGTAGAAGAAAACCCTACAAAAACAGGTGTTTTGGCGTTTGTCTGCCCATGCTCTAAGCTGGTGCTGCAACGTGAACTCGCCCGTGTCCCAATCATCCGCCCAACCCGCAATGGACGAGCGAAAGCGCCAGGCAGTGCTGGTGCGGGGAGTGGTGCAGGGCGTGGGCTTCCGTCCATTCGTGTTCCGCCTTGCGCACGAGACCGGGCTCGCCGGATTCATCGGCAACAGCACCGATGGCGTGACCATCGAGATCGAAGGCGCCGAGCCCCGGCTGCGCGAATTCCTCGCACGCCTGCGCGGCGATGCTCCGCCGATGGCGCGGATTGATTCGGTCGCAGTGGAGGATCGGGCGACGACGGGCGAATCGGAATTCCGCATCATCAGCAGCCAGGTGCTGGGCCAGGTGAGCACCGGCATCCCCGCGGACGCAGCCACCTGCCCTGATTGTTTGCGCGAACTGCTCGATCCGGGCGACCGCCGCTACCGCTACCCTTTCATCAACTGCACCAACTGCGGTCCGCGTTTCACCATCACGCGGCGCATCCCGTACGACCGGCCGCAAACCTCCATGGCCGTGTTTCCCATGTGCGCTGAGTGCCAGGCAGAATACGACGATCCGCTCAATCGCCGTTTCCACGCGCAGCCCAATGCCTGCTGGGTATGCGGGCCCAGGGTGTGGCTGGCAGATACCGTGGGGGCTGAGATTCCGTCCGAAGATCCAATCACCGCGTGCATCGACCGCCTGATGGACGGCGAAATCATGGCCATCAAGGGCATCGGCGGATTTCATCTTGCGGTGGACGCGACTAATGAATCCGCGGTGATGCGGCTGCGGCAGCGGAAGCACCGTTACGGCAAGCCGCTGGCCGTCATGGTGCGCGATATCGGCGTGGCGCGCGAACTCTGCGAGCTGACCGGCGAAGAAGAGGCACTGATGCTGACGCCCGCGCGATCCATCGTGCTGGCTCGCGGGCGCGCGGGCAACGGGATCGCACCGTCGGTTGCGCCCGATATCCCGTGGCTGGGCGTGTATCTGCCCTATGCGCCGCTGCAGCATCTTCTCTTTGCTGACGAGCGTGTGCGCGCGCTGTTGATGACCAGCGCCAACTTGAGCGAAGAGCCCATCGCCATTGACAATGACGAAGCCCGGGAGCGGCTGAAAAACATCGCGGACGCGTTCCTGCTGCACAATCGCGAAATCCTCCAGCGCTGCGACGACTCGGTGCAGGCGGTGGTGGATGGCGCGCCGCAACTTATTCGTCGCGCGCGAGGATTTGTGCCGCTGGCCGTGGATCTGCCCATGGAGGCGCCGCCGCTGCTCGCCGTCGGTGGCCATCTGAAGAGCGTGTTTGCGCTGGCCCGCGGGCGCTATGCCTACCAGAGCCAGCACCTCGGCGATCTCGAGAATCTCACCGGCCTCGAGTTCTTCGAGCACTCCCTCGATCACCTGATGCGCACCTTCGAGATTCAGCCGCAGACCGTGGTGCACGATTTGCACCCCGGCTATCTCTCCACGTCCTGGGCGAAAGAATGGGCCGCGGCGCGCGGCCTGCCGCTGGTCGGAGTCCAGCACCATCACGCACACATCGCGGGGTGCATGGCGGAACACGCGCTGGATGGTTCGGTGATCGGGCTTTCGCTGGACGGTACGGGCTATGGCACGGACGGCCGCATCTGGGGTGGGGAGGTGCTGATCGCCGGGCTCGGCAGCTTTGAGCGATTCGCGCACCTCGACTACGTGCCCATGCCGGGCGGCGATGCGGCCGTGCGTGAGCCGTGGCGCATGGCTCTCGCGCATCTTCGCGTCGCAGGATTCGACGTGGCCGCGCCGGGGATGCTGAGCCTTCTGGGGGCGACCGAAAGAGAAGCGCGCCTGCTGATGCGCATGATGGAGCGCGGCCTGAATGCGCCGCTCACATCGAGCCTGGGACGACTGTTCGATGCGGTTGCTGCGGTCGTGCTGCATCAGCGCGTTGTGGATTACGAGGCGCAGGCCGCCATCGAACTCGAAGGCGTGGCCGTGGATGAGCCGGATGACGGGGACGGCTATGAAGTTGTCCTGCAGGGCGGCGATTGGCAGAAGCGCGAACCGCTGGTGATCAAGGTTGGGCCGTTGTGGGCGGAACTGCTGCGCGACCTGAAGGGCGGCATGAGCAGGGCGCGGATCGGGGCGCGCTTTCATGCCGGCATGGCGAACGCCTTCGTGCGCGCGGCCGAGGCGGCTCGGTGCGCGACCGGCATCGGGTTGGTAGCGATGAGCGGCGGCGTGATGCACAACCGGCGCCTAGTGCGCTTGCTGCGCTCCAAGCTGGAATCCCAAGGCTTTCGGGTGTATCAGCATCGCCGCGTGAGCCCCGGTGACGGAGGGCTCAGTTACGGCCAGGCTGTCTCTGCCGCGGCGGCGATGCTGAAGCTGGGTAGCCGGTGGTACGTAGCTAGTAGCCAGTAGCGTCAAGCTACGAGCGACAAGCTGCTTCATTTGCTGTCGCTGAACAGCCGCGGCCGGAACTCGATCGCTTTGTCATCGGCGCGAACGGGTATCGATTCGCCGTCGAGGGTGTGGGCGAATGGATACTTGCCGGGCAGCTTCGCCGCGGATTCTGTGCCCTTCCACCTGGTCGTCCAGGCAATCACGCCATTGCCCGAGCCGGGGCCGCTCACCGGGCACCACCACACGTCGCCAGAAGACTTGCATGGCCCCGTAAATGTGCCGCCGTGCAGCCATTGATATATGGCGTTGAGCGCGCGCCCTGCAGGCGTGAGTCCGGGAGGAATGGGCGGATCATTGCGGCAGGGGTCGAACTCGTGCGAGGCGGCCGGCAGCCCGAAGCCCACCAGCGTTCCCGTGCATTGGTGGTCGGCCTCGTACCAGATGTTCACGGCCACGCCCTCGTTGGCCAGCAGGACCTCGAGGCGCGCGAGATACGCCTGGCGGAGGATGCCCGTTTCCTCGTCGGCGAGCCCCTGGGAATCCGTGCCGTGCAAAAGGGTTTTGTTGGTGTTCCAGCCGGACTCGGTATTCCAAAGGGGAATATCGGCGGGCAGGCCATTGCGAGCCGACAGCGTTTCACGCAGCCTGAGAGGCTGGCGCGCAGAGGCATGCTCGCAGCTCACGTTGGGAACAGTTCCTGGCGCGCACTTGGGGTCGTTCAGCGAGACGTTGCTCTCGGGGAAGGGAGGATAGCTGACGTTGGTGCGCGATGGATAGGCATGGAAGCTGACCGCGTCGGGTAGCGAGGCGTTGGGGATGGAGCGCCAGGCATCGAGAAACTGTCCCAGCGCGACCGAGAAGCTGCCAGAGCCCGAAGGCCCGTTTCCACCCCGTCCGACGCCGCCTGCCGAGGCCGACCCGCCGATGATGGTGCAGTCGCCGCAATAGGTCCGCACGATAACGGCCATATCGTTGGCCATCTTGGCGAGATGCGCGAGGCTGTCTTGCCAGAAACTCTCGGCGTTGAATTCATTCCACGTTTCGAAGTTGCGGATTCTGCAGCGGCCCTGAAGGGGATGGTCGGGCTGGGCCCTGACGCCGCAGTTCTTTTGCATCAGCGCGGTGACCCATTCCTTCCAGATGCAGTTGCCGTTGGGGCTGGCGATGCCGGCCAGCGGTGCCTGGCACTTCTCGTTCTGATCGTCGATGTCGTAAGGCGCGACCTTGGCCGCCCCGCCGCCCTCCTGGCGCGCTGCCCACGCCGGCACCGTGTTGAAGGTGTAGATCAGGTCGGTATGGTGCCTTTCTGCGATGTCCACCCAGCCAGTCCCGGGCGTGAAGAGGTTGCCAAAGTTGGGATCGAACTCGCCTCGGGCCTTTTCGATGTTGAACCACCGCTCGCCGGCATTCGTGCGTGTGATGGCCACAGGTGGCAGGCCTAGGTCGGAAGGCCAGTTGCGCGCGTGCAGAACCTCGGGATTCATCAGCGAGCGATCGGTGATGGCGAGGGGGTAGTTCTGGGCATGAAGCGTGCCCGCCGCCACCAGAAAGGCCAGAACGGAAAATGTTAATCCGAGGTTCACATTTTTCACATTCATTAAAGTAGCCTTCACAATCGCGGATGTCCATTCCTTTCCTGCTCAGATAGCGGGACTTAACGCATTTACAGAGATGCACTTGTGCGTTTCGGCCGGTCAGGCGTGGATTGTTTGGAGTGCGGATTCAATCCCTGCATTCCCGCTTCGCCTTCGTGAATTCGGGCGCGGTCCTTGCCACGCTGCTTTCGGCATGGAGCTTCTGCTCGCCGGCGATCTTCATCCCATTGCGCTCCCGAGAGCACATTGCTCTGCACGATTTCTACCTGATCCGGTGCGAGCCGCTTGGCGCCTTCGCAGAGCCTTACCAAAGGAACGCCGGCCGCAAGGCCTTCCCCAGCCGGGCGCTGCGAGCCGTCCTGCGCGTATGCGATACTCGAAGGGAATATGTACAGAAGGATTGTTTTAAAGCTTTCGGGCGAAGCTCTGGCCGGCGGGCGCGGATTTGGTCTGGATGCCGGCAAAGTCGCGGAGATCACCAGTGAAATCGCCGAAGTGCACAGACTCGGTGTGGAAATCGCCGTGGTCGTGGGCGGAGGCAACATCTTCCGCGGGGTCGCCGAGCAGGCCCGGGAGATGGACAGGGTGAGCGCCGACAACATGGGCATGCTCTCCACCATCATCAACGCCATCGCCCTGCAGGACGCCCTTGAACAGCGCAACGTGCAGTGCCGGGTGATGACCGCGGTGTTTATGAACCAGATCGCCGAACCCTATATCCGCAGGCGCGCCGTGCGCCACCTGGAGAAGGGCCGCGTGGTGATTTTTGCCGCGGGCATCGGCAACCCCTTCTTTTCCACCGATACCGCCGCCAGCCTTCGCGCCATGGAGATCAAGGCGGATGTGTTGTTGAAGGGCACGAAAGTCGAAGGCGTGTACAACGCCGATCCAGTGCTTTACAAAGACGCCGTAAAGTACGACGAGATTACCTACATGGAAATCCTGCGCCAGGGCCTGAAGATCATGGACCTGACCGCCGTCAGCCTGTGCAAGGACAACAACCTGCCCATGATCGTCTTCAACATGAACCAGCCCGGAAACATCAAGCGAGTGGTGCTGGGCGAAAAGGTCGGGTCGCTGGTCACGGCGTAAGAAGGCAGTGGTTAGTAGTCAGGGATCCGTGTCCAGGGATTAGTATTCAGCGGTCAGTATCTCGGTCCAGTCGGAGACCGCTTTCCTGCAATCCGTAAGGCGCAACCCGGCGCGGCACGGAAAGGATGACCACCGATCACTCACCGGTCACCACTGCCTTTGGGCTCCCCGGTCAATGTTGGTTTGCGCCCGTGAACTATCTTTCGATCAATTCGCACGCAACCCTTCCGCATTCCGCAACGGAAAAGCCTGCATCGGGGGACTGCGAAAAGACGTCTATAAAGTCAGTGGAGATGCGCAAGCCAAACAGGCTGAACGCGTTGACTGGCCTGCGCACATTTGCGGCCGTCAATATCGTCTTTTTCCATTTCTCCAATCCCCAGTGGTTCGGGATTCTTGCACCGGTGGTCAACGCCGGGTATGCGTCGGTCAGCTTCTTCATCCTGCTGTCGGGGTATGTCCTGGCCTATAACTACGCGGCGCGCGCGCGGGCGGGGGAGCTGGACATTCGCCGTTTCTATGAGGCGCGCTTCACCCGGCTTTATCCCATCTACATCTTGAGCCTGATCCTGGCCTGGCGTCTGATTCCGCAGGAGTACGCGTCGCACAGTCACGCGATGTTCTGGACCGGGATGGTGCTCACGCCGCTGCTGCTCCAGGGCTGGATCCCTGAGATCGCCACCTTCGGCAATACGCCGGCCTGGACCATGTCGGCCGAGGCGTTTTACTACCTTTTGTTCCCGTTTCTTGCGCGGTGGAAGCAGCCCGGCAGGGTGCGCCCCATCCTGGGACGCCTGGGCGTCATCTGGATGCTGGGCCTGGTTTCCGGGACGCTTTACGTCATCTTCAATCCCGACGGTATTCCCCATCCTGACCGTTTCAGCAGTGGGCCGTGGCTGCAGGCGCTCAAGTTCACGCCGTTGCCGCACCTGGCCAGCTTCGTCTTCGGGGTTCAGCTTGCCGAACTGGACGAGTTGATCCCCCGCCCGGGCCACTTTCGATTCTGGCTCGGGTCGTTCGGCTTCCTGAGCACGTTTTTCCTTTTATGGCTCGGCCCGGACATCCCTTACGCCATCATTCACGACGGTCTGCTGATGCCGCTGTTCGGCTGCATCATCCTCGGGCTTGGGGGCGATAATCCTCTGTCGCACGCACTGGGCATCCGGCCGCTCGTGTTTGTCGGCCAGGCCAGTTACTGCCTTTACCTCCTGCACTTCAACTTCTGGAACCTTATCCACGACAGCCACGTGCTGGACCATCTGCACCTGGCGAAGTTCGATCCCTGGATCAGCTACGTGATCCTGATCGGCATGGCGCTGCTGGCGCTGTACTTTGTTGAGAAACCGGCGCAGAAGCAGCTGCGGAAGTGGATGAAGGTGTGGGCCAGTTAGCGATTTTCCGTACTCACGACCTTAGCGAGGCGTTCGAGGTATGCGAGTCGTGACCGTTCAGCGGGACCGTTTTCGTGCCGAGCAGCAGTGCGAGTATAACGAGTTGAGATTTTGAACGTATGTTTCCGCCTGACTGGAGGTTCCTCTTCCCGTCTGCACTTGTCCATCTATGTCGTGTTTGAGAAGCGCAAGGTCACGGGGCGGCTGTACGTTTGGCGATAATCACGAGGCAGGCCGAAAGCTGTGCCGCTTGGCAGTGGCTTGTCCGGATTGCAAGACCGCGGATGCTGTGTCGCTTTGGGGGCTGGATGATTGTAAGCATCATCAGAACAGAAGCGGGCAAGATGGCAGAGAACAGGGCCTGACCGCAATGCCTGGCAGAGCAATCGCAGCGGTCGTGGAAGAAAGCAAGGAGTCTGAATGCGAAAGCTGTTTACTGTTCCGGTGGTTTGCGTGGCGGTGGTGATGATGCTTGCGGTGGTGCCGGGCAGGGAAACGGCCCGCGCGCAGTCGGGGCATGCAGCGCCGTGCTGCGGGCCAATTACGCCGGCGGGGGAGAGGCTCTCCAGCGCGCTCGATGCGATGGACGTGGAGCAGCATTGGTTGAACCACCAGCACATCAACTGGGAGACGGGGGAACCGGACAAGGGCGAGGACTACACCGGACCGGGCACGCACACCCATTGCAGCGCCTTTGCGGCGGCGGCGGCCAAGAGGCTGGGCGTGTACCTGCTGCGGCCGCCGGAGCATGGGCAGATTCTGCTGGCCAATGCGCAGTATGAGTGGCTGGCTAGCGACGCGGGGCGCAAGGCCGGCTGGGGCGCGCTGAGCGGCATGGAGGAGGCACAGCGGCTGGCCAACCAGGGGAACCTGGTTCTGGCCGTCTACGAGAGCCCCAACGAGCACACGCCAGGGCATGTGGCGATTGTGCGGCCATCAAAGCGCTCGACGGATACGCTGCTGGCGGACGGGCCGGAACTGATCTCAGCCGGGGTCCGAAACCACAACAATGTGAATGCGCGCGTGGTGTTCGAG